>Ga0180432_10000530_pt1 | contig 63093 bp, 61 predicted proteins | sample SS_ome_10_FD_132414 | JGI IMG/M metagenome (GOLD analysis project Ga0180432, IMG submission 132414) | Hypersaline lake sediment archaeal communities from the Salton Sea, California, USA - SS_1_MS_2 metaG | ecosystem: Environmental > Aquatic > Non-marine Saline and Alkaline > Hypersaline >... | reverse complement strand
TTTTTTATATGAAAGAATAGGGAGGATTTATGATAAAAAAGAAGAGGTTTATAGAAACAGGTTTAATCCCGCAGGAGACTATTGAAAGCAAAATATTTTTAATTAGAGGGAAAAAAGTAATGTTGGATAAGGATTTGGCAGAACTTTATGATGTTGAGACAAAGCAATTAACACGCCAGGTTCGCAGGAATATTGACAGGTTTCCCAATGATTTTATGTTTCTCCTTACAAAGAAAGAAGTTACAAACTTGAGGTGCCAATTTGGCGCCTCAAGTTGGGGCGGCAGGAGATATGTTCCATATGTTTTTACTGAACAAGGTGTTGCAATGTTATCAAGCGTTCTTAATAGTAAAAGAGCCGTTAAGGTTAGTATTCAAATCATGCGAGTTTTTGTGAGCTTAAGAAGAATAGTTTTTACGCATGAAAGCCTTAGGCGAAAAATTGAAGCCATGGAAAAGAAATATGACGGTCAGTTTCAAATCGTTTTTAAAGCCATAAAAAAATTAATGGAATCACCATCAGAGAAGCCGAAACGTAGGATAGGATTTCGCCATGATTAGGCTGGTGACCAAAATGCCCCCTAAAAACCACCTATACCACTAACCTCAGCCAACAAGAAAACCTTCCAAATCTACCACCCCACTACCCAATAACTCCCCAAAAAACCCCGCAAGCCCCCTCAGCAAGCCCCAGAATGCTGTTTTTGGACGGATTAGCTCGCTAGAACCGGAGCCGTCCAACTTCGACAGCCAGCTGTAAGCTCTTTTTATGGTTATCTTAAATATTATGTTCTAAACCGGTTTCCAGAACTTCGTTCGATGAAACCGGTTCAAGCATTCTACCACCTCCAGGCAGCCCCTGCATAGACAGCCGATTCCTCGCCCGATCTAAGGAGGGCCCCCTACCCTTTCTATATTATAAGAAAATAGAAAAAATTTTGAAAGAATTTTTGGAAAAACGGTGTCTGTATAAGTAAAGGCAGTGAATACAATGTGTGTTTAGATCTAAGGGAGGATCCAGGTGAAGGAAATTATTTCAGCAAATAACGTGAAAAATAAGATTTACCAGGTAAGGGGCAGAAATGTGATGCTGGATAAAGACCTGGCGGAACTTTATGGTGTTCCTACCAGTCGCTTAAATGAACAGGTTAAAAGGAATTTAAAACGATTTCCCGAAGATTTTATGTTTCCCCTTACCAGGAAAGAAGTTACGAACTTGAAATCGCAATTTGCGACCTCAAGTTGGGGCGGCAGAAGATACGTGCCATACGCTTTTACTGAACAGGGCATCGCTATGCTTTCAAGTGTCCTTAACAGTGAGAGAGCAGTTGAGGTGAATATTCAAATCATGCGAGTTTTTGTGAACTTGAGAAGAATAGGTTTTACGCATGAAAGCCTTAGACGAAAAATCGAAGCCATGGAAAAGAAATATGACGGCCAGTTTCAAATCGTTTTTAAAGCCATAAAAAAATTAATGGAATCACCACCAGAGAAACCGAAGCGTAGGATAGGATTCCACCATGATTAAGCTGGTGACCAAAATGCCCCCCCCAAAAAACCCCGCTAGCCCCCTTGAGCAAGCCCACTAATGCTGTTTTTGGACGGATCAGCTGCTAGACCCGGAGCCGTCCAACTTTACAGCCACCTATAAGCTCTTTTTATGGTTACCCTAAAACAAACTCTACCCTCTTAAGGGACAGTCCCCCAGGATGCATATGGTTTGGGTGGGGACAGTCCCTGTAGCCCTACCACCTCCAGGCAGCCCCCGCGTAGACAGCTGATTCCCTGCCCGATCTAAGGAGGCGCACGAAGGCCTCGAGATGAAATTGGCGCTAGAACCTTCCGAAACTGCTGCTTCTCAAAGAGTAATCAAAAGAATACTTTCCACTGGAAACGTCCACAATAAATTTAACATACTCTCTTCTATGTATTTGTTCCATCGCATAAGAGTCTTCTTTAATGTCCAATTTTTTCATAAGTTCGGGTAATTCTAATAATACAGATGATTTTATTTTTACTCTGATCTCTTGCCCACCTCTTGTATTTACGCCCAGATCCAGGCTTTCGAAATTATCGGTGTTGTCATCAGCACACTTGACCAACTTCTCTAATTCAGAAGCGAGTTTTTTATTCTTAACTGCGGCAAACACTTGTTTTTTTGCTTTGTCATTCGCGGCAAACACTTGTTTTGTTTGTTTTTCTGTTTTGTCAAAAGAATCCGAAAATTCGCGTGATAAATCCGAAAGAAATAGTTTATACACATCGCTCGGAGTAAAACCCATTCTTTGAGATTTAAAACCAAGGGCATCTTTAACTGTATAAATCTGTTGTTGATCTTCAGGAAGACCATACGGACTCGCTGTCACTTGTCCTATATATAATCGTTTTTTATCTTCACCTGTACTAAACATTACACAATCTGCACATACAAAAAGACCCTTGTGGATCATATTGCCCTGGGAAATACTATCATATGCAGTATAAAATACAAATATAATCGCATCCAATTCCGGCATATGTTGTTTTGCAATATCGATTATTTCAGATAGTGTATTTTTGTTATAATAATCTTTCATGAACTCCTTTGGGTTTAGATAAGTGCATTCATAGCCTCGATCATTTAAACTGCGTGAAATAACATCTGCAATATCGCTGTTTATTCCGGCATATACAGTCCCACCACCACTAATCAATTTGGAACTAGGAATAGGTGAAACCCCGTCATCAAAAACTCTAAAAGACCCGTCTCTAATAGCTAAAAAAACGCCTTGTAATGTGGGATAAAGTTTAGTTTTTAATTTATATGCCTTGTCGTATAGTGTCAGTAAGTACTGCAAAGTACGAGTGTCTAAACCGGAGACAAGTATCCCGATTTCGCTAATATTTTCTTTAATATATGCTTTATCTGAAAATGGAGCATATTTCGATTTGCTTTCTGCAGCTGTTGCAACATTCAATATTAATAAAAATATAATTAAATTCTTTAAGTATTTCATATCAGATTTCCCCCTTTTTGTGGTAATTTATCGGGATAATCCCAAGATCGACTCTAACCCGTTCTTTATTTTATTATACACTTGATAAAGTACTTTTCCAATTTATTTCCCCCGCCTCCTAAAGTTACCCTACCACCTCCAGGCAGCCCCTGCGTATATAGCTGATTCCCTGCCTGATCTAAGGAGACGCACGAAAGCTTCGCCGTCGCCTTTTAATATTCTATGAGAAAGCTCCAGACTCGCGCCTATGTCCCTGGCGCCTGTATCGTTTCTGAGCTTGAAGAGGATCGTGTCTTTATCCGTGAGTTTGGCTTCCGCCCCGAAGACTATTTTCTGTACCTTCTTAGCCCCGTATTCCACTTCAAAGGTGAGCCCTGTGCCTTTTTTAAGCTTCCACCTGCCGAATAGAGTAACGGCCCGCTTTACCGGCTCTTTTCTGCCAGTCAACCCTATCCCTAATTCGTATTTAATATAATTATCCCTGAAGACGCCGGCACTCGTCTTAAAATCAAAGGCAGAATCAGTCCTCCCGCTTAATACATACGATATGCGGCACTTGTCCCTGATATCCCAGTGTCCCTTGAATGTCAATGTATGGAGCTCTTTCTTTTTCCTGATGAGGGCGGCCTTTTCATAGTTGTATATGATCTGGTGGTCCTTGTTGATCTCCCAGGCGCCCTTGAAGGTGAGGATATCATGCCTGCCCTTTTCCTTCTTTACGTGGAAGGTCAGGCGGTTATTCTTATCCGCCTTCCAGGAGCCCCCGAGCTCCAGGACGTATGTGAGGCGGGTATTTTCCCTGGTTTTCGTGCTGACGGCGAAGAGGAGCGAATTCCTGCCTGCCTCCAGCATCTCGCCCCTAAGCGTGATCTTATCCCCCAGGGTCTCCCTCCCCTCCTTATCCAGGGTAAGGCGGAGGTCATGGTCATCGGTAAGCTTCCATTCACCCTTCAGTCTGATCTGATGGGGAATGTTCTTTTTCCCGGATAAAGGGGCCTTTACATGGTAGGAAAGCGTGTTATTCCTGTCGATCCTGAACCGGCCGTCCAGGACCTTCCGGAACTTCGTAAGGCGCCCTTTCCTGCCGGCCTTATTGAGGATAAGGCGGTTGTAGGGGTCGAGTTCGTAGCGTATTTTTTCCATGAGGGTAATTTATGCCGTTTTTAAGATTAAATTCCTACCCCTATTTTACACCCACACTCCTCCCCCGCTCCATAGCTTTCTTTAAATAATTTCTCAAACTGCGGGGATCATCCGGATCTATGCTGAGGCTAAGATTCGCCAGGCTTTTTCCGTTTTTTCAGCGAGAAGGTCTATCATCTCACGCGGAGAGATCATGACAGGCAGGATAACATCGAACGTGGAAGTCCGGCCCCGGTGAAGCTCTTTCAGCCAGCCGTTTATTACGGCGGCGAGCGAAAATGCGCTTTTTCCGCGTTCCGGCCGGACCAGCACCCTTAATGAAAGGTTGTCTGCCAGTTGCGGTTCTGTTTTGCCTCTTATAAGATCAATGCTATCGGCATTCCCTGTGACCTCAGCAATCGCCATATATTCGTTTTCCGCGAGCGGCTTCACCTGCAGGGCTAACGATTTTATCACTTCTATCCTGTCTGATGGGTTGTTCAGATCTTTGAATGTCCGTTCTGCCGCCGACCTCATTTCTTCCGATCTTATAAAGGATATCTTCAGGTTGTCAGGCAGCCCGAGCACGCACTTGATATCATTTCTGTTGAAACGGCCGAGCGATTCCTCGTCATGCTCAGTAACGCCGGTCAGGATGATCTCAAGTTCGATCTTCTCCTGCCCCCTTCTTTTATTGTTTAGCATGTCAAGCCTTTTCAATGCGAGCGTAGCGTCGGGCGCGTTCTTGAACACTTCCATCGGGATGCAGTACCGAAGGTTCGAACGGTTGAAGGATTTCTGGCAAGTGCCGCCTAACCGGCTTGTGTAATTGTTGAGACCCGTTTCTTTTGCCGCTTTTCCCAGATAATAAAAAGCGTCCGCTACCGGTTTCAGATGTTTCAATCGTTCATAGATAAGATCGTCGTAAAATTGTTCTATTTTTCCCAGCTCTTCGTCCTCGCTATCATGACGACCGATCAGGAGATCTTTTATTTCATGGCGGATGATCCTTTTGAAGTCCTCTTCCCTGTCCGAGCCGGCGGCATATTCCACCACGCTGTAGCCGACATAGATGGAATGATAGGGGCTGTTTGTCTTGTAGCCTTTGCCGGTATGAGCGATGAGATTATTGTCTTTGTCCCGGAATATTACAGCTGGCTGGTCTTCTTTTTCGACGATTATGCATAAACGGGTGGGTATCTTTTGAGGCAGGCGGTCGCCCGCGGCATCCTTCATCATGCGCAGGCCTTCCAGTATGTTCCTTCTGAAGATCGGGTCCTTGAGCTTTTCGAGGATCTTGTTTCTTGTTCCCTCGGGGTGCTTGAGATTGACAAGGTTCCCTGTAACGATCAACGCCAGAGCCTCGTTGTCCGATTCGCGCAGGCTGCTGACCTGGTCCTCTCTCACGGCGAACATCCTGCCGTCATTCGCGGCTTTTTCAAGCGCGGGATGGGTCTCGGTCAGTTCGTTCACGTCGCCGCGTAAAAGGTTTTTGGGACCGTCCAGAATACCGCCGGATGAAAGTCCCCACCTTACGATCGAGTCAAAGTCGCCTATCAGGTCCGACTTTAAAACGGACCCGCCGCCTTTTTTCAGATATTCCTCCCATAATTCCAGTGCTTTTTCGTCGTTTATCTGGATATTTCGGAAGTCCGCTTCGCTGACAGCGTTTTTCACCTGCTTGGAAAGCCTCACGAAGGTCATGATCTGGCTTTCCTGCTCTTCTGTCAGGGGCTTGTAGAATTGCAGGTTAGGTTCAGTAAGTTTCTGTATCTCTATTTTCTTGTTCGCCCTGTTGATGAAATCTTTTACGTTTTGTATGATCCTTTCCGCTTCTTTGCGCATGTCCGCGTCTGTCATATCGTCGGGACCGTAAGCCGATAATATGAAACTGTTCAGGTTTTTTCTGTAGTTTTCATCGTGCGGGAACATGAGAAACAGGCCAAGAGGCAATAATCCCAACGCAGTAATACACTCCGCGATCTGTTTTTCCATTTTCGCCATTCCGGCAGGATCGGAAAGGCCTTCCCCGGCGATTATTTCTCTCAGGAAGTTTATCTGCCTGAAAAGGGTTTTGCCTTCGCTCAATTCACCCTTGTAATGCATGTATTCATGATACAGTACGCTTGCCAGAATATGCCTGTTGGTGAAAAGCTCAACAGCCACGCCCATGTCTATCGGCGAATCCTGGTGTCGAAGCACTATTTCCCTGTAGGCCTCGAACATGCCCCCGCCGCTTATGCCGTAGAACCATACGTACCCGAGTATCCTGAACCAGTACTTTCTGAACTCACCGAGCACGATCGAGTCTATCTTCCGCTTGTCTCTCATCCGGAATAACCTCAAGGGGTATTTTTTTAAAAAGTCGACCAGCCCCGGGATCCTGTCAAAAACGTAATCTATATTATTCTCTATATCTTTCACGGTTCCGGGCAGGGCCTGTTCGCCTGCCACGAATTTAAGACCGTCAATGATCGCATGCTTTATCCTGTCCTGCGAATGCCACTTCTCTACCCTGACCTCTCTTGTCATTATATCCGGATCTTCAATGACGCTCTCAACATCTGTTTCCGCATCCGGGCCGCCGATCTTTCTGAGCGCGGTAACGGCCGCCTGCCTGACATAAACCGCGTAATCAAGGCCGTTTCCGGCTACTCCGCCGAGAAAATCAACCATCGCCTTCTTTCCGGCCTCATTCTTGAAGGAAATTAAGCCGTAGGATTCGATCAGGCCAGCGCAATAATTCTCAAAATCAAGGTCCTTTTCGTCCTTCGATTCTTCATAACTCTTGGCGTACGGACGGTTTTGGTTGAAGATCACGTCCATTTTATTGGCAAAGTGTATGGCATTGAACATTTCGATGAGAGTCGCGGCATCCTCTTCCGTAGACATAGAGCTTACTTTGCGCGCGGTTGTTTCTAAGAGCGGTATATCCATGCCGGACAAGTTCTCTTTTATTTGTTTCGCGATTTCAGCGCTTTTTCTTGGGACTTTGTCTTCGCCGAAAAGGTAATCGGTCCAGCGGCCATATTCCGTTAAACCCCGATCCGCTTTTCGCTTTTTGTCCGCCTTTCGCTCTTCGTCGAATTTTTTGGCGAGTTGCCGCAATATTTTAACGCGCGTTTCCGCGCCTTTCCACACCAGTTCGATGAAAAACGCTTTTAATTGTTTGTCGGACGGTTTGATCCCCAGCGATTCAAGCTTTTTAATTATTTCCCCGGCGCCTATGATATTTGAACCCGTCCGGGTATGATTGAACTCGCAAACGCTCTTTAGCCTGTCGTAGGTATGAGCGAGATCCATGGCGGTTCTCAGGAAAAACTGTTCTTTATCGATGTGGCCGCAGACAGATTCAAGTTTTTCCATTAAGACCAGTTCAAATTTTTCGTTACTTTCCGCCAAACGCAACTTTGAAGCAAAGCTCTCTTTCTCCTTTTGCAGGAACTCTTCTTCTTTTTTTCGAAATAAATCCCGGGCGAAAAGGGATTTTGAAGCATAGGAAAAATACCCTTTTATCCTTGTTATTTTCTCTTCTACCTTTATTAAGTCTTCCAGATCTTTGATTTTTCCCAGAGCGGTTGTTAAAAGCGGTGTTATGCTTTTACTTGTGCCTTCGGCGGTTAATACACTTTTTTTGCTCCCTTTGTCTTCTTCGATTATCCGGATGATCTCGTCAATGGTTTCGGCGGACTGCAAACGCTTGATCATCCCGGTGCGCAATTCGGTTACTTTTACCTGCTCTAGATGCCACTTTCTGGACTGTAATTCCCCGGACTTGACCGTCGATATGTGGTCTGACGAAAACCACTTTTCTAATGCTTCTAATTGTTTTTCGATTTCGCTAAGATCTTGCAGCGTTTTCGCCTTTTCCGCAAGGCCATCCGTTATCTCCCGGGCTTTCGCTATTATCGCGGAATCCGTGAACACTCCTCCCTTGCCCCTGTACGTCTTGATCGTTTTAATGAGCTGATCTATGGTTTCGGCGCGCCGCAGGTGTTTTTTCAGCCTGCGGTACCTATATATCCCGATAAACACCTTCCAGAAAATAAGCAAACTGCACAGCGCTATGGCCCCCAGAAGGGCTGTTTCCCACCATTCACGCTTCACTTCCCCGGGGAGAGTACGCAGCGATAACGCTTCTTTTATCCGCGGTACATCCAGTTTTTCCAGGGCTTTCAGGGTTTTTTCGGCGTTTTGACGCACCTTCTCCGCCTCCATCCGGCTCAGACCCGTCCCTTCGGAGCGGAATTTTTTTAACCTGTAAAGCGCTTCAACTGCCTCCGGGTCATCGAGCTTTTCCAGGGCGGCAAGGACCTCCTCGCGCATGTTCGGGTCGTCTTCCTGTATAAGAACATTTATAAGGGCACTGAGCGAGTCCAGATATTCGTACTTTTTAATGACTTCTTTCGCTTTTTTCCGCACGGCGGGGTCTTTATCGTAAAGCTTTGCTCTTAACAGCGGCCCGAGCCCGCGTACGTCATTAAGCCGTGCCAGGGTTTCGACAGCAAGCTCGCGAATGGCCGGCATTTCATGCTTTTCCATGAGCCCCGCGAGATATCTAAACACGCGAAAATCGTCGATCTTTATGAGCTCGTCAAAAAATGTCGCGTAGGAATATTTGCCTTCTTGAGCATTTTCAAAAATAAGCCGCAGTTTTTCATCATTCGAAGGAAGTTCTTTCAGTGTCTTTGTCGGTTCCGCCGCTGCGTTTCCCAGCGCCAGGAACGCGCCCACCACAGCCGCCCCTGCGATATAAAACCCTTTTTTCCTTAAAGCGCGCAGGATGGATTTGAACCGTTTGTCGGACGCATCTTGTTCGTTGTCCGGCGTTTGCCTCTTTGAAGAAGCGCTTTTATAAAATCTTTGATCCGCGTCTTCCTGCGCGTCTTTTACGGTCTTTAACCTTTCCGTGACGTCAAAAAAGACCGGAGAGAAATTCTCATAAGCGCCTTTTTTATCCCTTGCTTCCAGGACGGGTCGTATATTCTTAAGAAATGTTTTTTCTTCCGGGGAAAGTTCTGTCCGCGGATCGACGAGGGAATTTTCAACAAGGAACAGAAGCTCGAAGCCCTTCGCGATCAGATCGTTAAAAATCACGTTGTCACTCGCTTTTTCGCATCCGGGCAGCGAAAAATAAGCGCGCCTGATCTGGTTATTTCCAAGGACTTCTTTCATAACTTTTTCATATCTGGCAGGTTTTGATTTTTGTTCGCGCTGCATGAGTATCTCATAATCCTCATGGGTAACGGCGCTGATCAGGGAGAGGTCGTCCTTCATTGTCTCTTGCGCCATCAAATACCTGCCCGAAGGAAGGAGCAGCGCCCCGGCGTTATGTTGCTCCAGGAGATCGCGGTATCTTTTCGATTTGGCGATCCATATTAGCCGTGATCTTTTATATAGTTCCGAGAGTATTTCACGCTTCACAAGGAAATTATCAGTAAAGGTCCATGGCTGGAGCGGGCTTGACGGACTTTGCATATTGGAAAGTTCCGGTATCGCGAAGGCCGCGTCATTGAACGGGAAACTGAGGACAAGGAAAATAGATATTATTTTAAAGAAATTAAGTCTTTTTGTTCTTTTCACAATGTTACCCCTTCATTGAGAAAGAAAATAACGCTTTTATGAGGAGAGTAAAATTTAGCAAGGTTAGCTTATACAAAGTTAGTTTAGCAAAGTTTAATTTATATAACAAGATAATAAAGTTTGGTTAAGATATACAAAATGTGCTTTTTAGCCGTGTCCTCGCGCTCGAACTATTTAAAAATAAGTAAATTTATCACCTGTCAATAACTAACAACCTTATTTTGAATCAGGTTCAAGGACTTTATTCACTAAACCCATTGCGCACTGAACCCGGTGGACTTTTCACAGCACAAGCCTCCCCCTTCCCTGTAAGCTCTTTTTATGGTCACCTGAAAAAGATTGAAAGAATTCGGTGAGAGAGTTGTCTATATAAGCAGAGGCAAGATTTAAAAAAGGAGCTTTTATGGTTAAAGAATTGATTCCACAAGAAGTTGTTGAGCAAAGGATTTTCTTGATACGCAGTCAAAAGGTCATCATAGATAAAGACATCGCTGAGCTGTACGGAGTAGAGACGAAATATTTGAATCGGCAGGTCAAGCGTAATATTCAGCGGTTTCCAAAGGAATTCATGTTCAGGCTTAATAAAAAAGAACGGGACGAACTGGTGACAATTTGTCACCGGTTGAATTCGCTTAAACATTCGGGCGCTATGCCCTTATGTTAAATTGCGTGAAACTATAATTAAACACAAAGAAATTTTACTGCAACTTGAATTCCTGCAAGAGAAAGTAGATCGCCATGATAAAGAAATTATAGTGATCTTTGAAGCGATCCAGCGGCTAGTCGAACCGCCTGTTGAAGAAAAGCCGAAACGCAGGATAGGATTTCGCCATGATTAAACTGGTGACCAAAATGCGCCTTAAAAACCACCTACACCAATAACCGGGCTTATGGATTCCTGCTTTCGCGGGAATGACAGAACTTTCTATAACACCCCAAACACCCAGCCAGCCCTCTTCAGCAAGCCCACTTATGCTGTTTTTGGACGGATGGGCTGCTAATATCGGAGCCGTCCAACTTCAACAGCCCTCTATATGCTCTTTTTATGGTTACCCTAAATAATTATATCCTGAACCGGCCGTCCAGGACCCTCCGGAACTTCGTGAGGCGCCCTTTTTTGCCGGTCCTATTAAGGATAAGGCGGTTGTAGGGGTCGAGTTCGTAGCGTATCTTGTCCATCCTATTTTGCCATTCTTTTTATGACCCACGACACTATAAAACAGGCTATCCCGATAAAGATCAGGACATTGTCCCATGCGGGGACTATATCGAAAGCGGACATCATTATAAGTATGATCCCGGTTCCCACCAGTGGCGCGGTTATGAGCCTTGCCTGTTTTTCGTCCATATTTTCTCCTTGTGGTTATAGCTTTTTTGAAATTTATCCTAAAGCTGCCGGCCGCACTCGCATTTTTTCTTCTTGAGGATCCTGATCTGCGTTTCGGGTGAATCGACGTATGTGTCCTGCCCGGCTTTCCCCGTCGCCAGCTTCCTGGATAAAGGGCTTTTATGATTATAGCCCCTTTTCTTCATTTCTTTGACTAATCTTTCATGCCTGAGATACAGGGCCTTCAGCTTCCCTTTCCACCTTAACGTTTCGGGATGTTTTGAGTATCCTTTCCTTTTTTGGGTTATGATGTTCCATATGGCGTGGAGTTCCCTGTGTTCCGCCAGGAGATGGTTGCGGCATAATTTTTGCGGCGAGATGTCCCAGATCCTCATTATTTGCGACTTTCTGCCCTATTTTACGATTTTCTATACAATTATACTATATTCCTTGCGGATGTTCCACCCTGCTTCTTATTTCTATATGCTCTTTTTATGGTCACCCCAAAAAAAATGAAAGAATTTCGGCGAGAAAGTTGTCTATAATAGTGTGGCAGATAAAAACTGAACCAAGGAAGGATTTAATGGCTAAAAAGAAGAATTCGGCAGTAACAAATTTTATTCCACAGGAAACCATAGAAAGTAAAATACTCTTACTTAGGGGTAAAAAGGTAATGCTGGATAAGGATCTGGCAATTCTTTACGGCGTTGAGACCAAATATTTAAAACGGCAGGTGCGCAGGAATCTTGATAGATTTCCCTCTGATTTTATGTTTCAATTGTCAAAACAGGAGTTTAAAGATTGGAGGTGCCAATTTGTCACCTCCAATTCTGCAGATAAAATGGGCTTGCGTTATCCGCCCCATGTTTTTACCGAACCCGGGGTGGCCATGCTTTCTTCAGTTCTTAACAGTAAGAGAGCTATTCAAGTTAACATACAGATTATCAGAACATTTATTAAACTACGCAAAATGTTATTAACGCATATTGACCTTAGCAGCACCTGCATACAAAAAAGGACGGATCTTGTGGATCCGTCCTTAATTTAGTATAGATAAAGATTAAGCTGCTATAAGAAGCTCTTTTAGTCTCTCGTTAAGCTTCGGGATATCATCGACAGGCAGTTCTGTTGCAGGCGGCAGGTCAAATATAAACTTGCGTGCGAATTCCCTTACGTCCTCCAGTGTGGCCTCCGAAGGGATCTCTCCGGTATAGGGAGCCCCTGCCATAATTGAATATATTCTTAAAAGAGCCGGTATGACCTGTTCTTTCTTGAGATGCAATGCCCTTAAAGCGGCTATTACGCCCTCTATTTGACTAAAATCTCCAGCTGTCCCCTTAAAAACAAGCATTTTGATCTCTTTTTCCCCTTCCAGGGCCGGTATTTTTTCTATATGATCCGGGCTGCTTAAAGCAACGTCGAAGACAGCGTTTGGACAAATTGCCTTAATTTTTGCGATAGCCTCTTTTATTGTTTCCTCTCTTTTAAGGATCCATATTCTTTCAGGAGAACCTGATTTCATTGATGCGGTATTTATCTGTTGAGCAAAAGAGTTCTTTTGAGAGTCAGATAAAACGTCACGTTCAATGATGTGCCATAAAACCTTATTCTCGAGGGTAGCTGACCTTTGCATGAGATTTGCTTGGTGTAATACAGTCATTTTGATGAGCTCTTTTACCGCAGGTCTTTTATCTTTAGGGATATCGTAGCGATTAAGCGGCCTTTCTTCGCCTTTTTGGCCAACTTGGTACTTTATGTCATTTATTGCATTGATCATGGTCTTAGTGTAATTTTCGTTTGGACCCTTCATCATATCGCTGAATTTGTAATGTCCGGTCTTCTCTTCTATAGGAACAAATATGCCAAGTGCCTTTAGGATCTCCACTTCCCTGTCCACGGTCCTCTCGGACCAGTCGCGGATAGCCAGTATCTCCTGCCTTGATATGCCTTCTTCGCTTAGGGCCTTTCTCAGTAGAATGTCATTGTTGCGGATATCCTCAAGGAGCTTCTCCGGACAGCCTTTGTCCTTTTTTCGCGCCTTAGCATTTTTAGCCACAGCTGTGGGTGTCTTCTTCTTTAGAGAATCTGCATATGCCTTTTCCAGTTGATCCAGTTTTTCGGTATACTCCACAAGTAATTGCTCACCTTTTTTAGTAAATATTTTTTCCTTTTTATGCCTTTTTAGGACATTTAGTGCGCACTTTACCCCTTCCAAATTTCTTGATATATGTAATTTAAGCTTTTTTCGTACACCCTTTTGCTCGGAAGACGTTAGCCGTTCCATTTGGGTCAATGTATATCTGGCATCTGTTAAACATGCCGAGATTTCCATAAAATATACAAATGGGTTTAGAGTATTTGGCGTAATCGGAGTAAGGTTTTTCTCTTCCCTTTCAAACTCAACGGACCATGCGATTAAGTCTCCCAATTTATAACTGCTGTCAAACCTGGCATGGTCTAATTCATGCGCAATGGCACTTCCCAGAAGGTAGAAAATAGAAATATCCTTTTTTGCGAGGTCCAGGAACTCTTTTGATATTTTAATGGTCTTTGCTCCTTCCCAATCAAATGCAGCAAGAGGCCATTTTAAATTCCTTATTAGTATGGCTGGCAAATTCAAGAAAACCCTTCGAAGTTCAGGGAATATCTCAAAAATCTGGTCAGTGCTCTTCTTTAAGAATCTTAAATCTTTATCAATGCCCCCCGCATAAGTGGCAACAACCCGTACGTCACTGTCGGGAAAATATTTTTCTCTTTCATAGCTTGCAACAGCATTTTTAATTTGTCTTGCAAACTCTTTAACGGATTTTCTCACGTGGTCGTTCACAAAAAGGATGGGGTTTGAAAAAAATAAGGAATCGTCATCGGTATTGTCCATGATAACTTTATTAATTTCATACATGTCCACTGCAAGCAGTGCGTAGATAAGCGCTTTGTCATTTTGACGTTCTTTTAAAATCTTATTAATTTTTTTCAGCTCTCGTTCTATGCATTTATCACCGGTCGACATGTCAAGCGTTTGTACGATCCCCTGGCATTGACCCACAACCATTTTTATTATCTCTGGAGAAATTGCCTCATCCCTTTTCTTCTTTTTATGGGCTGCGATATTCACATCATTATCATCAACATCGAAGCCATAGGCCAGATAAGCAGCATAAATGTTATCCAGATCCAATAGATTCTGGTATTTTTCCTGAATTCGGGAATGTGAGCTTTCCAGGCTATATGAAGAGGCATGAAATTCAGAGGCAAGTTTCTTTGCTTCGGGATTTGTTTTTATCCATTCCCGCATTTCCTTATATGTAAGGTCAAGTTCTTTTCTTTTCCTCTCCCAACTTGCAATCTCGTCTTTTTCATGAGCAAGCACATCTTCATCGTAAAAATAGGTGCTATCGACATAAGCAGTGGGCACGCCATTCCTGCTGCCTAGTCCTATATGCGCGAGTTGACCAGTGTTTTTTAATAAGTCCGGAATGGCAACAATAATAATTTCTTGCTGCTCAGTCTCGGAAATAATAACTTTGTCAGTTCTTGACTGCAAAGCTTCTATGCCTTCTTGAGGAATTTGACTTTTAATATATTCATTTACTGCTTTATGGGCAAAAAGAGTATAGCAAGCGAAATATTTTCTTTTAAATTCATCAAATTCATCCGTGCCTGGATACTTTTCCGGGATAGCTCTTTTTCTTTCACGTGTTATCAGGCTGTTCTTATGCGCGATAAGACACAGATCGTCAGGTATATAGCATTCCCTAAGATCTTCCCTGAGCTTTCCCGTCAAAACCGCGATCTTACCCTTGGTAAAACTCATCATCTCCGCCAGGATATTCCCCGTTTCCTCATCGATGGGAGCTCCTCTGCCGGTTGTAAGAGTGCCGTCGCTGTCGAACGCGAAACTTATCGGCTTCTTTGAACGGCTTGCCGCCTTCAGAAAAGATCCCAGTTTTTTATCGACCTCGTCCCTATAACCCTTCTCTTTCAGTAAAGCCCAATCCGCCGTATCCCTTACCGCTTGTATAAAAGCTTCGGCTATCGCCTTATTGTCCGGCATTACGGTATTGTTCTCTTTCAGTATCTCGGTGAACCTCTTGAGCACTTTCTTAAGCCCTTCGGTCAAGCCACCAGTGTAAGCTACCCCTTTTGGGAAAGGCTTTTCTTTTTTCTCGACTTTTTTCTTTTTATCAAGACCTACCGTCAAAAGAGCATCTTCTCCTATAGCCATTTCTGAAACTTCGCGGTCATTTCCAAGCCCTGTCTCATCACCGAAATATACTACCGGCCCTTCTTCCAGAAGTTTCCTGATGCCCCGGGTCTTAGTTACACCTTTCTTCACTATCGTGATGATCGTGTTCCTGTTCAACGACACGCTGAAATCCATGCAGCCTCTTTCCTTGAACTTTTGTTCTATCACTTTAATGATCTCACTTCTTGTTGGTTGCGGTTGCCCGTTCTTGCCTATGAGCGGAGGATACTCATCCTGGTGTATGTTCTCAAACTCGTAATTCCATCCCTCCATGCCATAAGCGCGTAAAATCACTTTATATACGGGCAGTTTTTGATTCTCATATCGCTCGTAATCCGGTTTCATTGACGCGCCGGTTTTAGGATGATTCTCAGGAAAGCCTAATTCCTCTAAATATCCTTCAATCTCCTCAAGCACCTCATAAACTACCTTCATCTCCTCATCATTGAAAGGCTTACTATCATCCATAACAACCATACTGCCATCCCCCTCGGGGGAAAGAGTAAGATGCTCTGCGCTTTCCGATCCCCATATTTCGATCCGCGAGAGTTGTCGCTTCCATCCGGAATCGGAACTTGATCTCATGAGTGTATTAAACGCCTCATCGGCATATAAAAGTATATCGTTTATATCCATGTTTGGAATAGGCTCCTGCCGAGACCTATTTATCCCGACAACGGCCTGTTTGAAATTCAAACGAAAATCCTCCCGCGCATGTAGGGCTTCGTCTTCTGAGACAACTCGGTCCGCATATATTTCCGCCAACCAAGGCCCCATATAACAGGCCACCCAATTCTTCTTAATTCGGGAAGCTTCTTTACCGACCTTTTCCCACTCCGGCTTTTTCCCCATCTCATGCGCCCTTGATACCGCATCAAAGAGTTTATTTATTTCTCCTTCTTTGCGGTAAAGCACTTTTCTTGTGTCGACTCCACTATCATTTTTTTGAGTTATGCTTGACGTAAGCAATTTTGGAGCTAAAGTACTCTCTGCTATATCCGCATATGTTGTGATATTTATAGAGGAAAACAGACACACTACGACCATAGCTATGGTCCTTATCCATTTCCTGTGCCTATTTTTGTAATTACTCATCTTTCTCTAGCTTCTTCTCTCTTTTTATTGCCTGGGGAACTGAATCATCTTATTAGGGGAAAGATGATCAGTTCGTGTCCCAGGCATAAAACAAAACCCGATTACCTCATTTCCAGGTAATCGGGCTGTCTAAAATTACTTATGCCTTTGAGTTCTAGACCCCTAATTTTGCGCCCCCATGTCACCACAGGTTTGCCTTTATCTAGCTTGAATTATTATAGCATTTGCACTTTGTTAGGTCAACATAAAGTGAGATGAGTATTGTATTCTTAACGGGATGTAATATGTTGTATTTATTAGAGTTATGCGTCACAAATATCCAGCAAGCCTCCTCAGCAAGCCCACTTATGCTATTTTTGGACGGATGGGCTCGCTAATATTGGAACCGTCCAACTTAGACAGCCAGTTTTATGCTCTTTTTGTGCCACCCTGAAAAAATTGAAAGAATTCAGGCGGAAAAGTTGTCTATATAGGTAGGTCGCGGGAGGACCGGGTTTTACGCAAAAGGACAAGGAGTTTTCATGGCAAAAAGGAAGAAATCGGCAGAGGCGGGCCTAGTCCTGCAGGAAACCATTGAAGGCAAAATACTTTTGGTTAGAGGGAAGAAGGTGATGCTTGATAGAGATTTGGCCGCGCTGTACGGCGTAGAAACAAGGACATTAAACCAGGCAGTAAAAAGAAATACAGCACGTTTCCCTGGGGATTTCATGTTTCAATTGACTAAGGAAGAAGTGGGAAATTGGAAATCACAAATTGTGATATCCAATCGAGAAAAAATGGGATTGAGAAGAAGGCCTTATGCTTTCACGGAGCAAGGTGTTTCCATGCTTTCAAGTGTTCTAAACAGTGAGCGCGCCATACTGGTCAATATTCAGATCATGAGGGTATTTACCAGGCTAAGGAAAATGCTGTTGACGCATGCGGATCTGCAGCGAAAAATTGAGGATATGGAGAAAAAATATGACCATCAATTCAAAGTTGTTTTTGAAGCCATAAAACAGTTATTAACGCCTCCGGAAAAGCCGAAGCGCAGGATCGGGTTTCGCCATGATCTATGAGCTCTTTTTAAGGTCACCCTGAAAAAGATTGAAAGAATTCAGGTGAAAAAGTTGTCTATATAAACAGGTCGCGGGAGGACCGGGTTTTTGATGTAAGTAAAAAGTAAGGAGTCTTTATGGTTAAAAAGAAGAGTTCGGCAGCAGGTCTGGTTCCGCAGGAGACTATCGAAAGTAGAATACTCCTGATCAGAGGCAAAAAAGTGATGTTGGATAGGACCCTGGCAAAGCTCTATGGAGTGCCGACAAAGTCCCTCAATCTGGCTGTAAAGCGCAACATGAGTCGTTTTCCTGAAGATTTTATGTTCCAATTGAGCAAAAAAGAGGACGAAAGTTTGAGGTTTCAATTTGAAACCTCAAAACGAGGGGGCAGGAGATATTTGCCATATGCATTTACTGAACATGGCATCCTGATGCTTTCCAGTGTATTGAATAGTGAACGAGCCATACAGGTAAATATCGCTATTATGCGAGTGTTTGTTAAGCTTAAGGAAATGATTTCTGCCCATAAGGAGCTGATGCATAAACTAGGCGAACTGGAAAGAAAAGTCGAAGAACATGATGAAGAGATTTGCAGTATATTTGATGCAATTCGTAGATTAATGGAGCCACCGCCAGAAAAACCAAAGCGCAGAATTGGTTTTCAGCATGATTAATTGTCCTGAACCGGTCACAATTTGCGACCGGTTTAAAGGTGACACACCGCAAGCCCTTACGCTTGCTTTAAAGCAAGGAGAATGCAGATAAATGATATAACCACACCTGTTATAAGGATCGCCCAGCCGTACGGAGCAAGATACTGAACAAGCAAAACCCCCAGGCCTATACCAACCAGTACCTTTGAAAGCACAAAAACAATAAACATCGGAGCTGAGAATTTCTTTACCCTTTCCATAAGATTAGCCATATTTCCTCCTTTTCTTGTGTCTCCGGATCTACTAACCCACTTCCTCCTCGATCATCCCGATCAACTTATCCGCCTGAAGTGATATCTTTGCCGGCAGATCGTTTGAGCTTTGGATCTCCACTTTTATTGACCTTAGGAGGCTTAAAAAGCGCCTCAGACGCGTGATCCTCTTCTTCTGATGCTTTTCTTCCGGCTCGAGCTGTTCATTGTCTCTGATAATTTTCGTAAGATCTTTCTGTACGTCCCGGGCGCCCTTTCCGTCTTCAAGGACATATTTCTTTATCTTCGAGTAGTCCCGTTCCCCAATATCCTTGTTATTACTGGCGCGCCTCAAAACATCCACTGCTTCATAGGTCGGCACCTGCGTGGCAGCAGCGCCTTCTACATAATCCTTCTTCAGATACCTGGGCTCTGAACTCTCCAGGAAAGAATACGACCTGAGCAGTTTAAGGGCCGTCTGCCTCTGTATGCCTATCTCTTTTGACGTGAACGCGTCAAATTCACTATATCCCCAATCTTTATACAGCTTGTCCTTCCAGACCGTGTAAAGGATCTGCCCCAGATCTATCCATGACGTCTTGAAATCCTTCGCGCTCTCAAGGACCTTGTATCTTAAACTGTCAGGGGTCATCTCTTCCATCTTTTGTTCAATGTTCTTTATCGCCTTTGTCTTCCTCTCACTCATTGTACGGTGCCTCCTGTCCCGCCGCCAGAAATATCCCCCATAATCCGGGTATTCCCGATCTCTTTTTTCCTATTGTGATTTTTTTCTAAAAATGGGTTTATCTTTAAGGAAAAATACAATGTTCCACTTCTTTTTAAAGCTATCCCACTTTTTTACCCTATCTGAATATCTTTTTTTCCCTTCTTCGGTCGCGAGCATTTGTTTTAAATTATCCCCGTCGGGAATAGAGAATTTTCTTTTAAGCGTTTCATACTCTTTATTGAAATCAGAGTTTTTCATATGGGTATTATAAGGTATTGTGCCATGAATTAGCAAGAAGATCACGGGCAAACCTTACGCGATCCCCCTAAAAACCACCTACACCAATAACATTAGCTGACAGGAAAACCTGCCGAATCTACCGCCCATCTTCCATATATATATGCTCAAATTGTTTAAAATTGTCGAAAAAATATTTATATATATTTTGATCTCGAACGGGCTGGGCTATACGGGCAGTTTTAAGTTATTATGCTAAAAGCCGCCTGTAAGCTTTTTTATGGTCAGCTCGAAGAACTGAAAGAAAAGGCCCGGCAATCTCTTGCCGGGCCTTATTTTGCGGGCTATGTTATATCTTTACTACGTTTGCAGCCTGAGGACCTTTGGCGCCCTCTTCGATGTCAAACTGGACTTTTTGTCCTTCGCTTAAAGATTTGAAGCCTTCGCCCTGGATCGCATTGTGGTGAACAAAGCAGTCCTTGCTTCCATCATCCGGCGTAATGAACCCATAACCTTTTGAGTCATTAAACCATTTTACTGTTCCTGTTGCCATTACTTTTTCTCCTTTTTTAAACCAAAAATCGTAGTAGATGCCGCAGTCAAAAAAAACCACAAGGTGCATGTTTCTAACCTCGTGGTTTAAACTGCAACTCCTGTCTACTACTTACATATAATAGTATAGACTAATTTATGTATTAGTCAACAGAAAAGTGAAATATATAAATAATGGCGGAAAGGAAGGCCCTTTCCTGTAAGATCGGGCACGGCTTTAGCTTTATTTTTAAAAACGGTATTGCATCTCTCTCTATCGGTGTACGAAATTATATTTCCAGTATTCGACGTCGGGCTTGATCGGGAGGACGCCCAGTTCCTGGCACATCTCAAGAGCCAGACAGAAAAGAAACAGGATAACGAGAGCGATGCCCAGCAGGCGTTTTAACGGAGTGGCCGCGCGCATGACCAGTATAATGCTCGGCATCAGGCCGAACAGTATCACGACCCCGAACCCGCCTACCAGGTCCAGGACCGACATAAAAAGGTTCGGACATGCAAGAGCTATTATGAAAGGCGGGCCGAACGAAAGGACCCCTATCAAAAAGTTGTTGGGCGTCTTGCACAGTTTCAGGTGATTTACCGAGAGGTCTTTCACGAAAGCCATGAGTCCGGTCCCATTGGCGATGTAGGACGTGGCTATCGCGAAAAGAGCGAAAAGCATCGCGAACGTGATAAAAATAGGCGCGTTCAGCGTCTGCGCTAAAGGCACCGTCGCGGGCAGGTTGTTGTTGAAAGCGGTCGCGATACTATTATCGGAACCGCCTAAAGGCAGCGCCCCGATGCTGACCTGGACCCACAGCACGCTTAACAGGAAACCTATGATCATGGCCGAAAGGATGACCCTCCTTACAAGGCGTTCCCTCCAGTCGAGCGTCTCGCAGACAATGGGTATGATCGTATGAAAATTGTAAGTGGTCAGGATTATGGGTATCGTGGCGGGCAGGAATTTCCAGTCCGCGAAAGCAAAGCGTTTGACATCGACATGGGCCTCTGCCATCCCGAACATGGCAAGGAACACTCCCAGCATCAGGATGACCAGCAGCGAATTATATTTCTCGACTATGTTCATCCCCGTGAGATTAATGGTGGTTATGATCACGAAGAATATTGTCATTATCATGGCATTGGATATTTTGGGGTGTAAAAGATTGGTGATTATTGTAGCTGCTCCGGACAGGTAAACGGTCAGAAGACCGTACAGGATAAGAAGGTTCGTCAGGATGGCGACCCATTTCCCCACCAGCCCCAGATGTATGTGGTAAAAGCTGGGATAATTGAATATCGTGTCCCCTTTCCTTGTTACTTCACGCGTAAGGACCATCGCGGTAAGGAACATCGCCGCGCCCATCACGAAAAGCCCTGTTGCCGCGGGGAGAAATCCGGCCAGGCCGGTCTTCGTGGGCAGACCAAGGGTCCCGGCGCCCACAAGGTTCCCCGTGATCAGGAACACGATCGATACGATAAGGGTAAACGGTATCTTCCTGTTCAAAAAACCTCTTTTCCGCAGCCACAGATCAGGCGCAATGAAACAGTATTATTATATTAACGGCAAATAAACGATTTGGCAAGAAATTCCATAATTGGATCACGGGGCACTTTGAAGGGCCGCAAATCATGGCGTGGACCCGGTGTAATATCCTATACTCCCCTCTTGAGTTTTGGGTTCCGGTGATGTATCATAACCTTATAAAGCAGCAGATCACTTTTTTGACAATACGGTTTTTCACTTTTACCGATGGACAAAAACAAGAAATCCAGGATCTTAGTCGTTGATGATGACCATGAGGTCGTGGCTCTCCTGGAAAAGCTCCTTGTCAAAAAGGGATATGAGGTCATAAAGGCCCATTCCGGCGAGGATGCCCTGGAAATAGTCGCGACCGAATCCCTTGACCTGGTGATCCTTGATATAACGCTGCCCGGCGTGGACGGGATATGGGTGACCAGAAGGATGCGCCAGGATGAAAAGACCCGGGTGATCCCGATCATAATAATAACGGGTCATCAGGAGAAAGAGTACAGGATAAAGGGCATAGAAGCCGGCGCCGATGATTTCATCACAAAGCCTTTCGACATTGATGAAGTTTTAGCGAGGGTCAGGACTTCTCTCAACTTAAGCTATTACCGGACAGAGCTTCGCGAGAAAGAAGAACTGGATACGCTTGTAAAAGAAACGGTAGACGGGGTCATTATCTGTTCCCCTGACTGGCTGATCGAGGAGATCAACAGTTCCGCGCGCGATTGCCTTGATATCCCGCAAGAAAAAGACATAAACCTGCTTGATTATATCTTTCGCGACTTTTCGGTCTCCATTGACAGGAACGATCTGGCGGACCTATCCGTTACCCATAAGACTTTTTATATAGTCAAAAGATCGACAAAGGACCAGAAGCCCGTGCATCTTCTGGCTAACCTGGATATTTTCAAAGTCCCTTCCGGTGAACCTTCCAGCATCCTTTTAGACCTGAGGAATGTTACCGAACACCAGCTTTAAGGAGCCGATCTCGGCGCCTTACGGTATTACTTTTTATGTTGCTTATATTGATCAACAAGTTCTTTCATGTACTCTTTCGGCCATTGGTTTTCCTTGTCCGTCCCCCAATAAACGGTTCTGTGCGGGAACGGTATCTCTATGCCGAGCTCATCAAACCTGTTCTTCAGGCGCCGCTTGAACTCCCTGGAAACTTCCCATTGTTTTATAGGTCTTGTTTTTATCCTGAATTTTATCACAACGGCCGAATCCGAAAAATCGTCAACGCCGAACATCTCCAGATCGGCTATTATCAGTTTTCCAAAATATGGATCACCTCTCATTTCCTCGCCCACCTGTTTAATGACCTCCATCACCTTATCAACATTTTCTTTATATGCAACTCCCACATCAAGCAGTGCTTGTGCGTATCCTCTGGTATAATTGATCACCGCTTTGATCTCCCCATTCGGAATGATAATAACCCGCCCGGCCAGGTCCCTTAAAGTCGTTATCCTCAAGTTTATATCCTCTACCAGCCCGCCCATATCATTTATCTTTACCACGTCGTTTACCCTGTATTGCCCTTCTATGAGGATAAAGATCCCGTTGATGAGATCCCTTATCAAGTATTGGCCCCCGAAACCGAAAGCCAGTCCTATTATTCCTGCCCCTGCAAGGAGCGGCCCCAGGCTGAAGCCGAAAGTTTCGAGGATCATAAAAGTAACAATACCAAAAATAATAAAACCCCCAAGCCAATGAAGAAGTTTGGTTATAGTTTTTATTCTTAAGGAGAGTTCATCTTCCCGGATCTCGTCTGTTTTTACGAAGATCTTTTCAAATTTACTGACTCCGAAATTCAATAAGAAGAAAAGCACTACCCCTATTAAAATACTTGCGCCGGAAACGCCTAGTTTTTCTATTAGACTCCTTTTAAGGGATTTTTCTCTCTTAATGCTTAGTATGGCTTCTTTAAGCTCTTCTATCTTTTTCTGGTTTGCATCAAGCTTCTGTATGGCGAGCCGTTCCTGGAGCTCTACCATTTTGAGCTCTTCCCTCTCGACGTCCGCCGCTTCTTCTATCACCTGAGCTTCCTTTTCAAGCTTTTTGGCCTCTTCTAAAAGTTTCTGGTCCTGTTTTGCTTCAGCCTCTTTTTTAACGGCTTCCGCCTTTTCTTTCACCAGGTCAGCTTCCTGCTGTTTTAGCAGCGCTTCTTGTTCGGCTTTTAATTTCTCTTCACTTACTTTCTTTGCTTCCTGCTGGATCTTCTCTATGGCTTCTTCCTTCTGTTTTATCTCTTCTTTGGTCTTGTCTTCCTTCTTTTCAAGGGCCTCTATTTCTTCCTTGTTGTTAACAGCTGCAGTTTTAGTATCAACGGTCTTGGTATCCTGTGAAAACGAGACATCAGCTGTTAATATCAGCAAAAAACTGAAAGTGCAAAAGAATATGATCAAGCCGGATCGGTTAATTTTTTGCATGAAATCTCCCTCTGTGACTTAGGTTCATTTTTTCTTTTGAAGCCCGCTTAAGTTTTCAGGTACGGAGTGCTTCTATCAACGGCGGGCGACAGACAACGTCATCTTCATGATCTTATGGAAATGCAGTTTTTCCGCTAAGGGATCCATAACGAAAAGAAGTACTCCTATCTCATTAGTCTCGACCTGGAACAGCACCACGAAGTAAACGACATCTTTCCCGTTTGCCTTGGCAGTAGCCTGGTACGAATATGCGGGCAGCGCGTTGATCGTAAAATCATCAAGGGTTTGCGTAACCTTGATATTCGTAAAATCCTTTTTGATCTCTTCGTTTATTTCGTTCGCCGCTTCCTTGAGGTCTTTCGCGCCTTTTACATCACCGAGAAAGAACCACATCATCCCATCTTCTGAAACACCCGTTATATCCCCGTCATCGATCTCGATATCCCAGATCCTGTTGTCGATATCCACTGAATAGATGGGCTCGTATTCCTCCATATAGATTATTCTCTGGATCCCCTGGGCGCCTGAAGGGGCTACCGCCATCGAAATCACAAATACTATCGATAATGCCGCAATAGCTATTTTTTTCATTTTATTTCCTCCGGATATTTAGGTATATCACTTCTTTAATTTATCACCGAAACTGTCGATGTGGCTGCGATCGGAACCTTCTTTGTAATGCACGCTGCCGCCGTCTTTAAGCCCTTGCTGATACGCTTCTTTTAATTCCTCCTGATGTTTTTGTTCTGCCTGGTCCTTTTCGGAATCGCTGAGCGCTCCGGCAGCTAAACCGACACCGCCGCCTATAAGGGCACCTGCCCCGGCGTATCCGAACAGCGATCCTGCAAGCCCGCCGACCAATCCTCCCCCGACTCCGTCTTTCACGGTGTCGGAAGTTTTAGCGAGCGCGGCACTTCCCGAAAAACATAGAGCAATGAAAAAGAAAAGTACCGAAAAACCCAGATACTTTTTTCCAGTTCTTAAAAACCCGCTGACCATACACACCCCCTTTTTAAAATAAGCAGTTCTATTTTAACGCACAAAAGAATATATCTCAATATATTTTAAAAATATGATATAATTGATCTGATTAAACAAGGAGGTTGTAATGAGAAAGCTTGCTTCCGTTATTATACTTTTGGCCATGATATGTTCTATCCTTGCAGCTGCGCCGTGCGCCAAGGCGGATACGTACCAGAAAGTAAAGGCCGCTGTGATAAATACGATAAAGACCCGGGGTCAGACGTCAACGCCCACCCCGACGGCCACCACTGCTGTAAGAGGATAATTTGAGGACCGTAAAAAACCGGGACGGTTTTGATAGACCGTCCCGGTTTTTTATAAAGCGGCAAAGCAAATATTAAAAACGCTTGCCTGGGTGTTTCTTGCGGCTCTGCATCTTTTCGCGCCATTGCTCGCGTCTTTCTTCTCTCAGCTCGCTCATCTTCCGGAACTGTTCCGGGGTGAGTATTTTTCTCATGGCGAGAAAATTATCCACCTTCTGGTCCAAAAGCTGCGCCTGTATCGTCTTCAGCTTTGCCGCGGTGCCTTTCACGATCCTTTCATCCGAATCGTAGTTTTCCAGTTCCTTGCGGAGCGTTTTGTAGTTTGTCCTTAGCTCCTCTTTCAGCTCTTTCATCCGGGCTTTCTGCTGGTCGCGATGCGCCTTGAGCTGCTCCCTTTGCCCCTCGGAAAGATCCAGTTTCTCGGTCATATCCTGGAATCTTTTCTCGTGGTTCTCCCCTTCTCTGCCTTCAGACCGCGGGCCCTTAAAATCAGGCATAGCGTATGAAGTCGATGCGGCTAAAAGCATCAGCACCACGCTCATGTAAACCATAGATCGTTTAAATATTGTTTTCATCTCCGGCCTCCTTTTTTGTCAGCGCTTTTCCTTCCTCACCATCTTAGACAAGAAGGAAGCGAAAAAAGTTCCGCTTAAAGAAAGAGATCTTCAGTAAGGAACGCGTTATATTCATCCGTATAGCCGTTGCCGTTATATAGCGAATCCAGGAAATCCATCTGTTCTTCCAGGTACGTGTTCACCGTATCGCGCCCCGTAAAGTACGTCTTCGCGAAGATCCCTCCGACAAGCACCAGGACAAGAAGGGACGCCGCGACAAGCACGGGCTTTCTCACGGCGACAAGGCCCCTCAGGAAGTCCGCGACGCTTTCCGCGACGCTTTCGCGCGCGGGCTCTTCGATCGCACCCTTGATGCGCGACCAGACCTCTTCCGGCGGCTGAACGTGTTCAGTCCGCTGAAGGGGCGCGACGACGTTCTCCTTAAGGCGTTTCTCGAACGCCCTGCACTTTTCGCACGTCCTTATATGGTCCGCCACTTTTTGCCGGTCGAATGCGGTCATCTCTCCGTCCGTGTAATCGGTAAGGATCAGCTCTTGTATTTTTTTGCACTTCATGACTTCCTCCCCCTCCCCCCGTACCGGGAGACCAGTTTTTCACGCGCTCTTTTGAGCCGGGATCTTACGGTATTGATGTTTATCCCGAGCACGCGGGCTATTTCTTCGTACTTAAGCCCTTCGATATCTTTAAGGACCACGCAGGCGCGCTGCTCAAGCGGCAGGCTCTCAAGCATGGCGTTTACCAGTTTTTTACGGTGTTCTTCGTCAAGGCTGCTCACCCCGGGCGCCCCTGCCTCTTCCGCGGCTATCTTGTCATCGAACGGCACCTTCCTGCCGCGCTCCTTTGATCTCTTTCTGTAGGAGTTGATCGCCCTATTGGTGGCGATCCTATATATCCAGGTCTTAAAAGAGGACCTGAACCGAAAACTCCCGAGATTCTTATGGACGCTGAGGAACACGTCCTGTGTGACTTCCTCGGCATCTTCCCTGTTCCCGGTCACCTTCAGGGCAATAGTGTAAACATATCCGGAAGCTGTCCTGTAGATCTCTTCGAAGGCTTCCATATCGCCTTCCGAGGCCCTTATCAGTGTATTTTCGGGTATGTTCTGCATCTTTTCCGTCCACTATTTTAGACAGTGAAAAACGAAAAAAGTTCCATAGTTACACGTATTATAGCATAACTGCGGGAAAGCGCCAAAACTCCGATCCACCGGAAGACTTACTGGCTTTCCCTAAGGCCGTCTTTTAACCCCTGGGCATACCCTTCTTTATAGCCCATATAATACCCCTCTTGATAGGCATCGCTATGCGCGCTATTAGTGTTATTGTGTGCAACAGGGGTACTATATACCTGGGGCTGCGAGTATGTTACGGGTTGCGTTTGCACGACGTAGGCCTGAGGCTGCGCGGCATAGCTCCGGGTCTGCACGGTGGTTTTCCGGGTGATCGAGTCAAGAAGAGCCCCGCCTATAATATTCACTCCTGCCCCCACAAGGGCCCCCTTCCAGATGTCGCCTCCCTTAGCGCCGGACGCCGCCCCTCCGATAGCTCCTGCCCCGGCCCCCAGAAGCCCCGATCTTATGATAGCCGCGGAGAAGTTTTCCTGGGCCAAACATGGCGAAAGGAGCGTCATGCTGATCGCCAGAACAAGCAAAATTACCGATAGTCTCTTCATGATACACCCCCTTTTCTACTATCTTAGACAAAGGGTCTTTCAGAAAAGTTCCATGGGAAGGCGGGATTATGCCGCGGCTGCTACGACTCGCGCCTGATATTGGTATTTCTTTTTAAGATCGTCGAGTCCCAGGGGTTTGGCGTCGGGCAAGGGCATGAATTGAACGGTTCTTTCGGCATCCTTGACTATCCTGATGTAGGGATCGCCCAGTGACGCCTGTTCTCCAAAAGCGAGGTCGAGCGCTATCGTGAGCATTTCAAGGAGCCGTACGTAGCCGGTTTCCGGGAAATCCTCCGGCAGGACTATCTCGGCGAAGAATGCCCCGGTCTTCTCCCCTGCGGGGTTCCTTAGCGGATCGAACGCGTTTGACTTGAGCACTTTCCGGTCGCCGAGGATGATCATGTTCGCAAGCGGAGTGCCCGTCTCTTCCGCCCTCTCCGACAGCAGGCGCGACAGGTCTTCTCCCGTCTCCCTTTCCACGATGACGTTGTTCAGGCCCCTTCTTTGCGACAGGTGGGTCAGCTTGTTCAGGAGCCCCTGTACGGCCGATCTTTGCATGCCGGGTATCCAGCTGGTGTCGATGCCTATTATGATCTTCTCTTTTCTTCCTTTGGCTTCATCGGCGAGCAGGATGACCGTATCGATGAAGTCCTGCGCCTCTTTATCTTCGGCGGTAAATTCAGCCGACACATTGCTCTCCCCTTTTAACAGAAGTTCGGCATAGCGGCGATCAACAACCGCCCGGATACTGTCGGAAGTAAAGAATTTCACGTCGCTGAAAAATCCCTGCTCTTTACAGCCGTAGGCATATTTGATGCCGTCATCCGTAACGCTGTCAAAGTAAATGGTCCGGGCGTTGTGAACGAGGACAAGGTAGGCTTGTATTATCTTCATGATGCCGTGGCGCTTAAACTGATATACATTCTGCCTGCTTACAAACATAGTAATCCCAAACTCGTCATCACGCCGGACACTATACTTGAAGCGTGCGATCAGCTCGCCGGTCGATGTATCGTATATGTTAACCAGGCCGGGATAGCCGGTATTTACTTTTATATCGTTAATGCCTTTTTTCAATTTTCCTGCAATGGAACGTCTTAGCTGTTCTTTCAGGCGGTCTTTCTCTGCGGGCTCCGCCCGGATAGTTTCCGGTGCGGGCTTTGCCTGTTTTTCTTTCGGCTCCCGTTCTTCCTGAGCGGTCTCGATGCTTTTGGTAGAAGGAGGAAAGTAAACCTTGTTCTTGTAATTGATGAAGTCGGTGCTGACCGCGAATATCCTGCCCTTGTGGAACGCTCCCATTATCGAGGAGTACGGCGAACCAAGTTCATCGGACAATTGCCGGGCGGTCTTCCAGCTGCTTTCCAGGAATTCCATGAGTTCGCTTATGTTCTTTACATGGGAGACGTCGCTGTAGCGCCCCATCTGCTCTTTTACCGCCTTGAATTTTTCCTGCTCTCCCTTTATCAGTTCTTCGGCATCCTGCTTTCGCAGGTAGACCAGGGGCGATTCGCTGCCGATCCAGCTTATGACCACGGTATCGGGTAGCGCACTGGCGCGCTTAAGATGCCAGATCCCCAGGCGCTCGGCGACCTGGGGAGCGGTCATGCAGTGCTTCTCCAGCAGGCTTTTCACCTTACTCAGGGAGCCGGTCTTTACCCCGCATCTCTCTTCCAGGAAGCGGCGGGCGATCTCCAGGCTCTTTTTGTCCTTGTCCTTTATTTTTTTCACGCCTTCCGGCGCTATGTAGTAGACGCCGGTGGAGCTGAAGATGCTCAGCTTGACATGATCCACTTCCTTTTGCCTGATAAGGGTCCTTACGGTCTGGTCCGATTGCCCGATCTTCGCGGAAAATTGCCCGATACTCAGCCATTCTTTCCTGATCTGCCGGAGGATCCGCTTTGCGAGCCTGTAATCCAGTTCCCCGGGAGGCAGGCCCTGGGGAACCAGTTTTTGCTTCTTGATCGTTTTCCATGTCTTTTTGTCCCTGAGGAGATCGACCACTTCTTTCTTTAACCTGGCCACCTCCGCCGCCGGCACGTAGATCTCGTGAAAGATCAGGTGTTTTACCTGGGCCTTGTAGGCCTTCAGGTCCGTCATCCTCCGGAAAGTATATATCCCGACAAAAGGGAAAATTTTCGGTAAGTCCATTAACCGAGTCCACTTATAAAAATCCTTGAGCGAGGGGATCTCTATCTCCGCTCCCAGGTTCTCCTCATGCCAGCGCTCGACGTCGTCTAAAAAGTCCCTGATCTCCTTATCCGTGCGGTCAACGCTTTTGGGCGAGACCAGCTCGATGGGCTTGCCGCGGGAAGCTTCGATCCTGAATGTCTTCAGGTCGCGGTCGATGATAAGCTTATTAACGGTATTGCGGTCCAGGCCGAGATGCTCCGCGTAGGTCCTGATGTTGAACCATTCCCTGCAGGCATTCCAGGCCTCATCAGCGTCCCCGACCGAGACTCCCGCCTCATCTTTTATGAACCTGGCGAATTCGGCGAACTTTTCCGGATCGGTATCGTGCAGGGCCTGTATGATCGCCTTTAACTGCCGCCGGGCAATTAATTCCTTTTTGTTTTCCTGGTAATGTATGTATTCGGACAGCACTTTTACGGGATGGAACAGCCGGACCCTGCCGACATGGATAAAGGACCTGATGTCCCCGGCCTCTATCCTGAAACGCAGCCCGCTCTTGTCCGCGTTCAAGACCGCGGCCATCTGCCCGGCGTCGAGCCAGCCGGCCAGGACCGTTCTCAGGTCCTCCTCGTCCTTTACGGGCCTTTCCTCTATCTCGCTCACCTCTTTGGTCAATTCTTCACGCTCCTGTCCGGAACACCGCGCCAGCTCTTCAAGGACCGAAGCCCGCTTCTCCTCCGGGTCGGCGAACTGTCTTATCGCTTCCTTATCTTTGATAAATGACGCCAGCAGTCTCTTTCTTTCCAGCTGGGCCTGCTGGTTGACGGAAGGAGGCACGAGAGCGCCGGTCCGGGCGTCCTTCAGCAGAACGCATTCGGGCCGCCTGTCCGTGTTTTTCTCGTACTCCGCTGCGTCATGGACCTGGATCAGGTAGCCGTATTTCTCGTCCTCCACAGGGACGAAAACCGGCTCTTTGCCTTTCAGGGATTTTCCCAGCTTTTTCACCGTATATTTTCTGTCCCGGTGGTCCAATCCCACCCGGCCGCCGGCCGTTACTTTTCCCGGATAACGGAATTGCCGCGGGCGCACCGGCTTTCCGTGGACATTCTTTTTGCCCAACGCGTAATCGATAAGGGCCAGTCTTGAAAGATCGACGGTTTTACACTGACCCGGACCTTTTAAGTAATAATAAGTTGAAAGAACGGTCCCCCGGTAAGAGACTTCGATATAAGGCCCGTAATCCGGATCCTCCTTGACGGCCACTTCCGCGGCCTGGGGCAAACTGTCCGGTTTAAAGATCCTGTTGGCCTCTCCTGACAGGGAAAAGATCATCCTGCCCTCCCATGACCTGGAACTTTTCTTGGTCTCGGCCCTGTACGAATCATGCAGGGCGGAATAGGTGATCGGCGCCGATAAGACCCTGCCGGCGACCGGTTTTATGTTCTTGCCCCGATAGTAGTCTCTTATATCCAAAGCCGCCAGGTCCACGTTGGTGCAGACGCCTCTCTTGGTAAGGGTCTTGTAATGCCTGGTCAGTCCCGGGAAATACTTGTAAGTGGTTAAGGGGACCGGGTTGTCCAGCGAGTTGAATTCCGACTCCAGGTAGATGTTGATGATCTGCCCCCGGTTCACGTCCCTTTCCACCCTTATGATGACCGGTTTTCCCAGGGCGCCTTTTTCCATGTATTCCTTGGGTATGGAGAACTGCACCCGCTTTTCATCGCGGGTCCCGCTCATGAACCAGAGAAAACAGACCCCGTGACCGTAGTTCCCCTTTTCGATGTTTACGCTGGTCGTCCTGCCGGTCAGCTCCAGTTTCCTGCCTTCGTAGGCGGCTATCACGTCCAGGCCGGCGAGATCGACCAGCACGGATTTTCCGCGCTTCAGTCTTTTATGATATTTGTAAGTGGTCACGGGCTTATCTCTTCTGCCGTTGTTGTATTCGGAGGCCAGATAGACGTTGATGACCCGGCCGTGGTTCCTGTCATCTTCGACGAGCGCTACCACTTCCCTGCCGATGAGATCCCCTTCTCTGAGGTTCTTTCTGAGGACCAGCAGTTTGGCCCGGATAAGCGAGCCGGTCCTCCGGCTGTAAGTCGAAACATGCACGGCCCCGCCCTTATTTATCCGGGTGCGGAACGGCCTTCCCGTCGATTTGATCCTGCGCCGGGAATGATAGACCGTCACTATATCGGCAGCGCCCAGGTGGATCCTGAGCGGTTTCTTTTTGGCGGGACAGTAGATAAATGAGGCCTCGGGCACGGAGGCGTCCCCCGCGCGGTAATCCCGGGCGCGGTAACAGTTCAGAACAAAGCCGTGATTTACGTCTTTCCGGGCAACGAGCACGACATCGATATCCTCCCCCTTTTTATTCCATGAGTAAAAAGGCAGCTTGACTTTTTTTCTTCCTGCCCGGATATGTATGAACCTCCCCCCTTCTACCCTCGCCGCCAGGGTGTCGCCGGCCTTCAGGCCCCTGCCGGTTTCGCACCACTTTATTATTTTCTTCGCTGTCCTCGCGGCCGCGGTCTTTTCGTCGACAGCGGGCGCGGACCTGGGGGCGGTTTTGGCGGCGGAAGGCGGGGCTTTACCGGTCTCCGCGGCCGGCTTCCCGCGAAACTCTTCCCCGGTCAGGCCCAGTCCGGGATCGTCAAATACCGCCAGCAGGGCATTGATGTAGCTGCCCCTGAAGTACGGCGTCTTGTCTCTGTCCAGGGCGCTGGAAAGCCCCCAGACGCTGAAATGTGCCATTGTTATGCCATAGATGGCCTGCCTTAATTCTTCTATTTCCTTCTTGTTCAGTTTATCCAGCCTGTCATATTGTTCTATCATGTGGGGGGCCTCTTTCATGAACACGAATCTTACCGAAGCTATGCCTCTGTTCCTGGTTGACCAGTCCAGTTTGAAACCGAGGGGATCAAGGTCAAGCTCGGGAAACATCATCATCAGGGCGTTTGAATGGCTTCCCCCGAAATAAGGCACCAGCGCGCTGTTCAGGGCGCAGTTGAGGCCCCAGAGCCGGAAATGCCCCTGATCTATATTGTATATCCGCCTTTTTAACAGTTCCCTCTGCCCCTGGTCCAGGGAGGCCAGATCGTCGTATTCCCTGATTATATGGGGCGCTTCCCTTTGCAGGACGAACCTTACCGAGGCTATCGCCCTCTCTTCGCTCGACCAGTCCAGCTGAAAACCCAGGGGATCAAGATCGAGTTCGGGGAATACCGCCCTTAAGGCATTGACATGGCTCCCCTTGAAATAAGGCGTTCTGTGCCTGTTGGTGGCGCTCCTGATCCCCCAGATCAGAAAGTGTCCGTTGGTTATCTTGTATATCTTCTTTTTCAGCTCTTCTATTTCGTCTTCGCTGAGCGCGGACAGCATCCTGTACCGTTCCATTATGTGGGGAACTTCTCTTTCCAGGGCGAATCTTACCGAAGCTATGCCTTCCTGTTCGGTTGACCACCTGAACTGGAATCCCAGGGGATCGAGACCGAGTTCGGGGAAAGCGGCGATCAGGGCATTGATGTAACTGCCGCCGAAGTAAGGAGCCGAATATTTTTTGTTTAAAGCGGCGTCGATGCCCCACACGCCGAAATGCCCCGCCGTTATCCGGTATATATCATCTTTCAATTTCTCTGTTCTTTCCGGGGTAAGCTCGTTCAGTTTGGCGTATCTTTGAGTGATATCGGGCCTGTTGCGCTCCAGGGCGTCCTTGATGTTGGCTATCGCCGCCTCTTTCCCTTCCCGCCAGGAGTATTGTTTCTGGAAACGGCGCTTCCTGAACTCTCTTATCTCTTCCTCGCTGAGGCCCAGCCTCTCGTCTTTGAATACGGCCAGCAGGACCCTGATATAGCTCCCTCTGAAATAAGGTACGGCTTTTCTGATCAGGACGCGGGCCAGGTTCCAGACCTTGAAGTGCGCTGAGGTTATCAGGCATATGTCTTCTTTTAACCTTTCTATTTCGGCTTCATCGAGATCATCCAGGTTCGCGTATCTCTCCATTATGTGGGGAACTTCTCTTTTCAGCACGAACTTTACCGATCTTATGCTTTCCCGCCTGGTCGACCACTTGAGCTGGAATCCCAGGGGATCGAGGTCAAGTTCGGGGAATGTCTTTATCAGGGCGGTAATGAAGCTTCCCCCCAGAAAATCCATTTTTTTGTTGATGATGGCGCCCAGTCCCCAGACCTGGAAATGGGCATGCATTACCCTGTATATCTTGCCTTTCAGGTCTTCTATCTGGGCTTCTCTCTGCCGGCCGGAGAGGTTCTCCAGGTTTTCGTAGGCGTCCACGAGGTGAGGGGCTTCTCTCTTCAGGACGTATCTTACCGATTCCAGGGCTTTTTCTTCGGTGGACCAGTTCAGCTGAAAACCCAGGGGGTCAAGGTCGAGTTCGGGAAAAACCGCTCCCAGGACCTGGATATAGCTTCTTCCGAGATACGGTTCTCTTTTTCCCGACGATTGCATCCTTCTCAGCCCCCAGACCTGGAAATGGGCATGGGTTATCCGGTATACCTGTTCTCTCAATGCTTCTATCTGGACCTCTTTCTGTCTGCCGGAGAGGTTTTCCAGGTTGTCGTAGGCGTCCACGAGGTGAGGGGCTTCTCTTTTCAGGACGTATCTTGCCGATCCCAGGGCTTTCTCCCTGCTGGACCGGTCCAGTTGAAAGCCCAGAGGATCAAGGTCGAGCCCGGGGAAGGCGGCTATTAAAGCGGTACTGTGGCTTCTTCCGAAATAATCCGGGTGAACAAAAATACTGTTAAGGCCCCAGAGCCGGAAATGCCCCGAGGATATGTTATAGATATCCATTCTTAATGCTTCTATCTGGGCAGGGCTGAGGCTATCAATGTTATCGTATCTTTGTATAATATCCGGCCGGTTCGCGCCGACGGCGTATCTTATGTTTTTTATCGCCTGTCTTCGGGTGCTCCATCTGTATCTGCCTTTTTCCAGGTCCTCCTCCTCCGTCGCCTCCGCTACTATTTTCTCCAGATCGTCGATCCTGTACCGGCTTTCGATATCCAGTCCTTCCGCGTATTGCGCGCTTTTGATCCTGTTTATAAGCTCGCCGGCCAGGTTCCACTTCTCTTCCGCCACCAGTATCTCCAGCAGTTCCGGCGGATTCTTGTCGGGATACCTTTCGGCGAATCTTTTCATCTCCGCGCTTGGTTTGGGCAGCATCGGCTCTTTTTCTGTTTTGGGCAGCGCCGGCGCTTTCTCTTCCTCTTCTTCCGGCATTGATTCGGTCAGGCTTATCTCCAGCAGGATGTCCTGGGCACGGAAATTATCCGGATCGCTTGCGAGGACCTGCTCGCAGATCCCTTTTGCCTGGGGGAAATTATCCGTCTGGTAATAAAGGTGGGCCAGTTCTGCCAGAAGATGCACGTTTTCGGGGTCGTAGTCCAGTTCTCCCAGAAGAAGCTCCTCGGCGGATGAATAGTCTTCCTGTCCGACCAGATCCTGCAGCTCGGCCAGGACCTGTTCCGACGGCAGTTCGTATTCTTTTTTGGCGCGCCGGCGCCTTTTTTTGTCCGGCCGCGGTCTTTTCGGCGCTTTCGCCGGTTTTTTCCGCCGGAAAGCCGAATCCGGTTCCGTCTCTGTCTCAAAACTGACCCAGGTTTTATCCACATCGATCCGCCCGCCCATGAAGATGCCGTCACATGCTTTTTCGATCCTGACCAGGAGCGCTTTCATGAAGATCATCCGGTTATACCTGCCCAGGTTCGCCCGGTCACCTTTGAATTCCGAGGATATCTGCCGGAGGCAGTAGCGGCAGCCCAAAGCCGCGTCGGTTATGTCATGGACGGCCATCATGGCCGCGGCAGGAAGGTCTTCAGCGCTCTTTGCCTGCGATTTTTCCAGCTTTTTCAATAAAGAGAGGAGTTTTTTGGTGTCGCTGATGACCCCGCCGCTGAGCCCGCTGTCCAGGTTCTTTAACATCGGGGAGATCTTCTCTGCGTCGCCGGCGGCGGCCCTTAAGTCTTTCAACCCCAAAAGAAGCTCGTCATATAATTCGGAGAGTTCGGTGAGTTTATTAAGGCCGTTCTGCAGGGAATCTCCGGGGCCGCCGGTCTTATCTTCCTCTTCTCTTTCCAATCCCCCGGCGAGCAGGAACATGCCGCCGCTCAGCACGTTCGCGCTCAGGAAGTCCGGGATCCCCGGAAAAAAGGGAAGGAACATCGGGACCGAGGGGGCCAGCTGAGGCAGGATGCTTTGGAGGAGCCTGCAGCGCATATCCGCCGCGAAGCCCTTTATGTACGAAGCGAGCCGCCTGTAGAATTTTCTCCATCCCCGGAAAGAGGCGGTGCTCTTCTTTTTGTATAACCTTACCTTGTCGTTTATGTATTCGAAAGTTGAACCGTCGGGAAATTTTACGGTGGCGATCTCGCTGAAGCCGCTTATGCCTCCCCAGTCCGTTATCCGCTCGTAAAGTTTTTCGTATTCTTCCGGCAGCGGTTTATCCGCGATCAGGATGCCCCCGTCCCTCAGGGATACCGTGGCCAGATGCCAGAGCCCCTTTCGGATATCTTCATCGTGCCACAAGACACCCGTTGTTTTGATAAGGGCCACGTCCTGGGAACCGCGCGGGATCTTTTCCGGCAGGGTCATGCTCGTTACGTCCCAGGAGACGGGAGTGTAACCTGCCTTTTTTACCTCGTCGGCATTGTCAAGAACCGCCAGGAAGGAACCGCTGTCCGCGCTTTCGTCGTAGCTCAGCGAAACGAAATTCCAGTTCCCGCCGATCTGCCCGCAGGGCCCTACGTCGCACCCCGCGGCCCAGTAGGTGCCCTTGAATTTCTCGCCCAGCATCTCTTTCACGACCTCTCCGACGATCGTGTAGATCTTTTCGGTGCCGCTGCTGAGGGGGAATCTTGTTTCCTGTTCATCCAGTTCTTTTTTCAGCGCCGCGATCTTTTCCTGTCCTTCAAAGATGACCCGCGCGCTTCCCTCTCCGACGGGTACCGAGACCTTACCGAGCGCCTCCGCGGGCCTGTCCCCGGGCAGGTAATAACGGAATGTCCGGCTCTTGCCGCCGCCTTTTCTTCTGAACGGGACGCAGAAAGTGGCCCCCTCCTTGTACAGCTCCCTCCATTTAAAGTCAGTATCGCCTATGTGGGAAATGTGTTTTTCTATGAATCTTTTCAGGCCGTTCGCGCTGATACCGCTGCCGTAACGGTGCAGGACCCGGCCGATAAGGCAGCTTATGTAGAGGCCTCCCGCGTCTTCCCGGAATATTTCGGACGTGGGGTTGAATCTTGAGGCGGGACAAAGCGCATGGTGAGGTTTTTGTCCCATGCCGGCCGGGGCCGCGAAGGAAATATCATTAAGCATAAAAAGACAGACCATGCTTAACGCTACGACCCTGAACCACAGTCTATGTTTAATATAATTTTGGCGCATAAATAGTTATTTTGCGGCCTAAATTTGTTAAGATATAACAGCTCTTATAGTTATATGAACATATTTAGCCGCTAATTTTTGATTAATATTACAAAAAGTCGGAGTATTATAGCATAAAAGGGCTAGTTAGGTCAACAAAAATCAAGGAAGTTTTTTGATGGCACCCTTCAAAAAATGGAAGAATTTCGGTAAAAAAGGTCAGCTCCGGATTGTCTTTAAAGTCATTAAGAAGCTAATGGATGGAGCCACGGCAGGACAAGCCGAAACGAAGGATAGGCTTTGATCTTAAAGACCCGTGGGGCAGGTTCCGGTCGGACAGCTCGGACCCAGACCGCTTTTATCGTTGGAGCTGCCTATGCTGAACGACCCTATTATCTTTTGGATGTTCCTGCTGCTGCACTTCTTGCATTTGAGTTCCGCTTTTTTCGAAGTCACTCCGACCAGCAGATCGAATTGTTCGCCGCAGTCCTTGCAAACGTAGGTATAGATAGGCATCTTTTCCCCTATTTCAATTTTTCAAGCTCTTCCAGGGTCTTTTCCGCGATAAGTTTTTGCCTGTTAAAATGTTTTTTCATCCTTTCCAGGCATTTCTTTTTTTCTTTGACATCGCCGAGGTGCTTCGCGTTGGCCTCCATGAGCCGTTTCGTCATTTCCACGTTGGCTTTTACGTTCTCGGGGGTTTTCTCGCTGTCGTGCCGTACCGCTTCCTGCGGGCAGATATCATGGCAGATGCCGCAGCGAATGCATTCGTCCATGTTTATCTTCGCCTTCTCGTCTTCCATTGTTATGGCGTCTACCGGGCATTTCTCGACGCAGATCCCGCAACCGGTACATTTATTCGCATCAACCCAGGGCATTTTTACACCTCCTGTGATTTAAAGTATGACAGGGATCACATCTTTCCCGAGGCGTCCTGGGCGGCCAGAACGACGGGATAAACGGTCGGTGCGCACGTCAGGTAAGGGTGCGTGGCCATCTGTAATGTCTCAAGCTCGGTCGCGGACATCCTCTTCTGTATGGCGACCCCTATGAGGTTTATCAGCTCTCCGCAGCCGAAGCCCCCGGCCACCTGCCCGCCCAGTATGATCCCCGACTGTTTCGAGAAGATCAGTTTTATTTTGACGTTGCTCGCGCCGGGCAAAGCGGATGGATGTTTGTCTATTCCCTCGGCGTTGCCGGTCACGATCTCGAAACCCTCCCTTTTGGCGCTGGATTCCGTGAGTCCCGCTGAGCCCAGCACCGCCCCGTCGACATAAGTGGAATAAATGGCGATGGTCCCCTTGTTTTCGCGGATCACTTTCAGCTGGTAGAGATTGGCGCCGGCGATCCTGGCTTCGGCGGTGGCTATCGAAGCGAGCATGACCGGCGCGTCCTTCCGGGTATAAAAATCCCTTTTCCCGGCGCAGTCGCCTATGGCGAATATATCGGGATCGATCGTGCGCATGTATTCATCCACCCATATTCCCTTCCCCTTGCCCAGGTCCAGCTCCGCGTCGGCGCTTAAAGCGGTGTTGGGCGTCGCCCCGACGCCGAGGATGACGGCGTCCACGGGTATCTCCCTTTTGTCGGAAAGGCGCGCTTTTTGCACCCGTTCGTCGCCCAGCAACTCTTTCACGCTGGTGCCGGTCGTTATCCGGACGTTCTCCGCGTCCAGTTTCGACTTTGCGATATCTGAGAATTCCCGGTCGAAGGAGTTTGCCAGAAGGTGCGGAAGCATCTCCACCAGGTGGACGTTGATCCCTTTTATTTTGGAGATCTCGTCGGCGAACTCTATTCCTATGAAACCCCCGCCGATTATCAGGACATTTTTTGCCTTCTTGATCTGTTTTATGGCGTCTTTGAGATACTGCATGTCCTTGTGGATGGGATAGACGCCTTTTTTGTCGATGCCGGGTATGGGCGGGATGATGGGCGAGGAACCGTGGGCCATGATCAGTTTCTCGTACTTGAACAGGTCGCCGGATGCCGTTTCTATTGCCTTGCTGCCGCGGTTTATCTTTACGGCTTTGTCCACGACCGTCTCGATATTGTTCTTCTCCAGGGGGGCCGTTCCCAGCCTGTTCTCATCGGGGTCCTTTAAGCTGCTGAACATGTAGGGAATGCCGCAGGGGATCACCCCCTCTTTGGTTTTCTTCATTACCGTGATCTTCTTGTCGGGGTAGTATTTTTTCGCGGTGACCGCGCCTACTATGCCCGCGGGGCCGCCTCCGACTACCAGTACGTCCGTTTTTATCTGCATGGTTCTCCTTGTTTATCTCGTGGCTTTCAACTTTTATGGCCTTTCCGGCCGAACAGTCTCCGTGGATGGTTTTACTATGCTACGACATTCTGGCTCTATTGTCAAATGGACAACGAGGTTTGTTCTCCTCTTTTTTCCGTGATCTCGATGATCTTTCCCTCAATAACAGAGGCCGCGATCATGTAGACCAGCAAAACCGCCGCGAATGCCACGCCGAAATAGTAGATCAACACCGGCAGCAGCGGGATCTTAATGGCCCTGTTGTAAAGGAACACCGCGACCAGGCCGGTTTTCATGCCTTTGTCGCGGAGGTCCTTCAGCATGGGATACCACGCGTATATGGGGCCGTGACTGAGGACCCCTGCCGATATGGCCAGAAGCCAGCCCCTGATCCCGGATCTTTCGCCCAGGTACCGCGATATGGATTCCGGACTGAAAAAGTAATCGATCAGGCCCATCAGGAGAAGGACAAAAAACAGTACGGGAATTATGCGGATGAATATGGCCCCGCTGGCCTTGAGGGCATCGCAGGTTTTTCCCGGGCTCGACGCCCAGAGCGCGAGATACAGGACGGTAACAGAGCCCAGAAAATAAAAACCGGACCTGTTTTTCATGGAAGCACCGCCAGGGTTGTTACCGTCGCCGCCGCGACCAGAATGGCCAGAATAAAGCTCAGGGAGTTCCTGATGACGGCGAAGCGTTTCCCGAAAACGGATATCTCGGCGGGAAGCTGGACCACGCCGACCGTGACCCACGCCACTATGAACGCCGTGACGGCGAATAAGCTCGTGCCTTCCTTTAAAAGCTCTCCCCCTATGATATAGCTGGTAATGGGGTTCCCGGCCGCAACGCTGCCGATAGCCGCCCCCACCACGGTATCCTGCAATGCCCTTCCCGTAAACACGGCGGAGATCATCTTTTTCGACACGAATGCGGGCAAAAGCCCCAGAAGCAGAATGACCCCGAGCAATACGGGGAGCATCTGGCCGAACACCCTGAACGCCTTGCGGAAAGAGGTAAAAATATTCCCTGCTTGCTTCGTCATCTTAACACCGGCGCCCTGAAGAACATTGTGTGGTGATATTCGCTTTTAAAGACGGGGTATTTGGTTTCCTTTTTCTTGTAAAACTCTCCGAAATCCCGCTCCGGATAGTAACCTATGCACGAGGTGACGGTCTTCATGAATTTTGAGAACGCCTCTTCCTTGCCTTCCACTTTGGCGATCAGCGCCCTTGACAGATATTCAAGCGTCTGGAACGTGTTCGCGACGACAAATGAATTTCTGCGCTTGTAATAATTGGTCAGAACATGCTCAAGGATATGCTGGCTCGTGATCACGTTGATGTTCTTATTGAACCTTTTCTTCCGGATCACCTGGTATCCTATGGGCAGATAGAAGGTCTCCATGTTCTTTCTGTAGCTTATTGAGCAAAGCAGGTTGTCGAACTCTTCCTTGAACTTCTCGACGTCCTCGGCAAGTTTGGCGTAATGAGGGATCTGGAAGTGACTGCTCATCTTCTCGCCCGAGAAGTTCTCGATAATATTCATATAAAGCTTGTCTCTTTTTTCGTTGAACCACGATCCTGACGCCAGAAGAAAGAGATTTCTGTTGCGTGTCCAGTACATGTCAAGGGCTCCGAAGGCGTAACCCATCACTTCAGCGATATGGTGGCAGAGATAATTGGCGTTCATCAGCTGGTAGATGATATGGTGGTTGAAGGAGTAAACATTGTTTTTTGAAAGGAACAGCGTTTTCGCGTGCGAATTGAACTTGTCCCTGTCGCACAGGGGGCCTTTACTCCCCGAATAATGCTTCCCCAAATAGAGCTCATCGACGGAAATACAGGTGTCTTTCAGGTCGTGCTGCAGGTGGCGGTGAGTCCCGTGAGCCGTGACCGTCAGCATGACCGGAGTGCAGAGCTTCACCATCGAATCGCCGAAGATCCCGGCGCCGAAGGAATTGATCTGAAAACACAGGATCTGGTAAGTGCGCTGGTCTATCTTGTGGACGTAGGCGAACCCGTCGCGGCAGTAGATCTTGCCGCCTACATCCAGCTTTCTGTTCGACAGTATCTTTTTGACGAAGGCGTCGAATTCGGACTCGTTTATCTTCTTTTCCTTTTTGAGACCGCCGATATGTTTTTTCACTTCCCGCTGGAAATTATTGTATTTTTTCGTGAACATCTTTCACTCCTTTCAGAAGCGTTTCCTCCGGCCCGCCCTATTTCTTCCACGAGATCGGCGAAAAAGCTATAAGCACCGTATATATTTCCAGCCTGCCCAGGAGCATGCAGGCGACCAGGACCCATTTTCCGGGCAGCGGGATCCAGGCGTAGTTTTCCGCCGCCCCGACGCCCGAAAGACCGGGGCCGATATTGCACATCGTCGCTACCACGGATACGACCGCGGTCGTGAAATCCTTTATAAAATAGCTCATCGCCGCGGAGAAGACGACAAAACACCCCAGGAAAAGGGCTATAAAACCCAGGATATTGAGCACCTGCTTTTCCTCCAGCGCTTTTCCGGCGATCTTTATGGGAGCGATTATCCTGGGCTGGATGATGGTCTTTATCTCGCGCGCCGCCGTTTTCAGGAACACCATTATCCTTATCATCTTTATGCCCCCGCCGGTCGAGCCGGCGCATCCCCCGAAGAACATGAGGACCACAAGCATGAAACGGATGAAGTTCGGCCAGATGTCGGAATCGGCCGTGGAGTAGCCCGTGGTCGTGGTTATGGACACCACCTGGAAGGTCACGTACCTGAGGATACCGTAAGGGGTGTGCACCTTCGCCTGCTCGGTGTCTATTTTTTCAACGAGCTCTTGCCCGGACAATGGCTCGCTCCGGAAACTCGTCCTTATCTGTTCCGCCGGGGCGATGCCCCCCACCTTCAGGACGATCGCTCCGAGCAAGATCGCCGTGATAAGGACGCCCGCGTAGAAATGGAACTCCCTGTTATTTTTTATGAGGTCAAGCTTTCGGAAAAAGAGCACCCGGTAATGGATGACGAAATTCATGCCGGCGAAGAACATGAAGATTATCACCACCCAGTCTATGTAGTCGGAGTTGTAGGAACCGATGGAGCCGTTCTTTGTGGAAAAGCCGCCGGTCGCCATCGTGCCGAAAGCGTGGCAGAACGAGTCAAAAACCGACATGCCGCCGAATTTCAAAAGAATGACCTCGGCCAGGGTCAGGACCGCGTATGCCCCCCAGAGTATCTTGGCGGTCTGGGCAACGCGCGGCCGGAGACGTTCCGCGGTCGGTCCGGGTACCTCGCCCCTGAACATCTGGTAACTGGCGATGCCGAAAACCGGCAATATGGCCAGGGCGAGAGTGATGATCCCCATGCCCCCGAGCCAGTGTGTCAGGCTCCTCCAGAAAAGGATCCCCCGGGGCAGTATCTCGACGTTTTTAAAGATGGTCGCTCCGGTCGTCGTGAAGCCGCTCATGATCTCAAAATACGAGTCGGTGAACGCCCGCGTGAAGATGTCGAAGTTCAGCTGGGGCGCTTTTGACAGGAAGTAAACCACAAGAGGCGCAGAGCCGAACAGCGTTAAAATGATCCAGCCGAAGGTCACGATGGCGAACCCGTCGCGTATGCCGTTACCGATCAGTTCCCTGCTGCCTATCATTTTAAGAAGATTTCCGCAGATCAGGGAACTTATTATTGCGATAATGAATCCCAGCAATCTATGATCAAAAAAGACGTCCGGGAATATTCTCGGCTGGATCTCGAAAAAAGCTATTCCCGCCGGGATAAGCAGGATCAGCGCCAGGATCTCCAGCAGTTTACCGACTGAATAGGTTATGAATTTAGGGTTCATTCGTTTACGGGAGGATTGAAAAGTTTATTGACCGATTTAAGTTGTTCCTTTTTGCAAAAGATAATAGCTTCGTCGCCTTTTTCGATGACCGTCCCGCCCCAGGGAATGATCACGTTCCCTTCGCGGATGATGCAGCCGATAATGACCGATCTCCTGAAATATTTTTCAAGCTCTTTGAGGGGCTTGCCCGCGACGGAACTGTGTTTTCCCGCCTTGAGGCGTATGACATCCGTATCGGTGGATTTCAGTTTCAGATAAGTGCCTATGGAAACCGTCTGTATCCTCTCGATTATGGCGTTCAGGGTGATCTCGCGCGTGTTGATGACATGATCCAGCCCGATGGAATCGAACAGGCTGCTGTAGCGGTCGTCTTCCCTTATGGCTATGACCATGCGGGCGCCTTCGGCTTTGGCCATAAGGCATGACATGATATTGTCTTCCTGGTCCCCCGCGGCGATGAAACAGTCGGCGTCTTTGACGTTGATCTCATCCAGGACGCCGGCGTCCGTACTGTCGCCGTAAAGCACGTCGACCCCCTCCAGGATCGATGCGGCCATGTGGCCGTGATCGTGATCGGGGTCTGCCAGGACAACTTTCTCGGCCAGCGGTTTCAGGGCATCGGCAAGGTGTATGGCCGTCAGAGTATTGCCGGATACGACGATCTTGTTCATTTTAACGGCCTTGCTGTTAATAAGGGCGCGGAACGTCGCAAAGGATTCCCTCGGCATAATAGCCACGATCTTGTCTCCGGGCAGGAGGACCTGGTCGCCGGCGGGAGGAATGTTCCTTCCCCCGCGGACGATCACCACGAAAAGGATCGGATTTGTCTCGGCCATTATCTTTATTTCCATCAGGGTTTTATTGGCGATCGGCATGTCTTCGGTTATCCTGTAGCCGCGGAGATAGATCTGGTTCGACTGGAAATTGGCGGTTTCCATCACATTGGGCAGTTCCACGTACTGAAGGATCCTTTCGACCACCCCCCCTTTCGGGCTCGACCACGCTGGTAGCACCTGTCTTTTCCAGGCTGACGTTGGGGGTATTGGCCGTGTAGATGGGCGATTTGATCCTGGCGATCCTTTTCTTGACGCCGTTTTGCATGGCAAAATTACAGGCCAGCAGGTTGGTCTCATCGTTGGGGGTCACGGCGATAAGCATGTCCGCGGAGTCAATGCCCGCTTCCGCCAGAGCGGCGGGACTTGAACCTATGCCCGGGACCACGAAGACGTCGAGCTTGCTGTTGACCTGTTCGCAGAGCAGCCTGTCCTGGTCCACGACCGTAATGTGATGGCCGATGACCGAAAAATATTCTGCCAGGTTGAACCCGATATTCCCGGCGCCGACAATAATGATATTCATGGCACTTATTTTACTATAAAAGTGAACCGCATTCCACCATTTCACCGCGCTTTTCCATCCTTAGGATGAAACCGGCTCAAGGTGGGTCCATCGGCAGAAAAGCCGGCTACTTCTTGTTGGAAAAAACATCTCTAAATGCTATACTGTTTGTATTCGATGATTTACGGACGGAGGACCCTCATGAAAAAAGATATTATTCGCGTATCACGGAACATCATGTTGCCGGTGATGATATTGCTGTTCTCTCTGCGGGTTTCCGCTGAAGCCGCCGACACTAAAAGGGCTCAGGCCCCTCCTCCGGGATGGCAGGCGGCCGGCGAAAGCGTGGCAGGACCGGAAGAGACAAGCGCTGCCGTGCAAACAGCGGCGCGCGGCTCCGCGGATGCCCAGATCCGGCATGAACGGGATGCCCAGGTCCGGAAAACCGACAATAAAGGATATATCTATTATAGCGTTCTTTACGGGGAATATGACGAATATCCTCATGCGCGCCCCCTGGAGGCGGCGGATAACTCCGGATACCGTACATGAACACGTGGACTACAGGTCCGATAACAGGGTGAGAAGACAGGATGTGTATATCCACACTGAATAAAAAGATAATTGCGGGCGGCTTAGCCCTGGCGCTGGCTGTATGCATGGCAAATGTCTGCCGGAAGGCTTGCGCCGAGCCCTCATCTTTTGTGACGGTTCACAGCGCCTCCGGTGATGTGAATGTTCTGACGGCCGGCGAGCAGGCCTGGCAGAAAGCTGAAAAAGGCATGGCGCTCGGTTCCGGCAGCAGCATCAAGACCGGCGACGACTCGCATGTCAACCTGGCGTTCGACACGGAAAAAACTAACATTGTAAGCGTGCGCCCTAATTCACATGTCGTGGTGCAGCTTAAAGAAGATGATAAACTGACACTTATCGACGGCGCCGTATTCTCTTCCCTCCGGAACCTGCCCGAGGGATCTACTTTCAGGGTGCGGACACCGCTGGCCGTCTGCGGCGCGCGCGGCACGAAATTCACGGTCAGCTATGACAGTGAAAAGGCGTTAACCGCCCTTGCCGTGCTGGAGAGCTCCGTAGTATTGCAAAGCCTCAGAGAGCCGGACAAGTTCGTGTCCGTAAAAGAACTTCAGATGCGCGAACTGTGCCCGTGGGAAAGGACCGTTTTAAGGGCTACAGGCACGGGATTTCCGCCGGGGGCGCCCGGCGCTTCTTTGGGGCCGGGTAACGCGAAAGGCACGCGGGAGATAACCGAAGAAGAATACCTGAGGACATATGACCCCCGGGACCTTATCGACGCGCGCCGCGCCGCCGTGACGGACGCTTACAGGAATCTTACCGCAAAGATCTACGGGACTGTCATCGATTCGGCAACTGTTCTTGGGGATTATGCGGATAAAGATGCTGCCGTGAAGGTAAAGGTCAACGGTATAGTGCGCGGCGCAACAGAGACCGGCACGAGATATTATGCTGACGGAAGCGCGCAGGTGACCGTGGAGATCCGGGGCATGCAGATTAAAGAATCTTTAACACCCGTTACGGGCAATATATTCGGCAAGGTATGTCTGTCCGGCGCGGACGAATTGACACTGATGGATTTCTCGGACTTCGAAGAAGCCCTCCTGTAGAACGGATATCAGTTCATCCTGACAATATCACCGCGTTTGACCGCACCTATATTTCCCGATACCATCTGCGCCTTGGAGAACTTGTCTTCAACGGAAAGTATCTGCACGCGCCCTATTTTTTCGTCTTCGCTGCCCAGCGAAATACCGGTATCCGGATCGATCAGTTCCTGGCCTTTTCTGTACACCGCGAACTCGTTACCGGGCAGGATATTGGATTTTTCGCCGACGTTCAGATAGACCGTATTATCCTTGATGGTCACGACCTTGCCTTGCCAGGGTACGCTGTCCATCCTCAGGGCGATCTTGTATACCGCTTCGTTGATGACTTTTTGCGTGGCTTTGCCTAAAGGCGTTTTGGCGAACCCGCCGCCGTTGACCGAGAAAGCGCCGCTGTAACTTGCGGACAAGCCGCCGGCAGTGGCCTTGCCCTCGCATCTGATGCTGTCGATAACCTCACCGGTAGTAACGTCATATATCCGCATATTCACCGCGACGTGCGCGCTTGAACTTGACAGCCCCAGGCCGATACCCGCGACGGAAACACCGGTGTCCGCGCCCGAGGTTCTTGTGCTGAACTCCGTTACCGCGCCCCTGACAAGCACCTGCGCATTAAGCATCTGGCCTATCTTTGCCGCGCCGGCCTCCCTTGTCCTGCCGCTGGCGCCGAAGTCCTGTTCTGCCAGGACGTCGGATATTGCCTGGCGTTCCACAACAACGAACCTGTCGCTGTCTATAAGCGCGGTTGTTAGCATCTCGGACATCCCGCTGCCTATATTCCACTCCGAACCTACCCCGGCTTTATTTTCAAAATCCATTACAGCTATATTCTTCCTGGGCCCCTGTAACGGCGGCAGTTTGCTTAAGTTGTATTTTTGGCTGCTCTTCCTGCTTCTTCTGTCTTCCCGTTCTTTCCGGGCGTGTGCATCGGCAGGCACCATGAACGATGCCGCGACTAATAGACAGATCAATGCGATACCGGTTTTTGTTGCTCTCATAACCTTCTCCCTTCCTGCTTTATTTTAGGAATCTTATGTCCACCCTGTTCGCTGTTTTACCGGCGATCTCGATGACCGGGTCTTTTATTCCTGATAACCCGTCGGCAAACTGATCCGGCGGCCCGAAAAACCGCACGGACAGTTCCGCGACATTGTTCGCCAGCGATTTCTCGTTAACCTCTTTTACGCCGTCTATTGCCAGGATCGCGTTCTTAAGCAATGCTAAATTGTTCATATCGGCGTTCTCGCAGATGACCTGGATAGCAGTCTCATTATAGACTTCACCGCGCCAGACTTCAGCGATCCTTTTTATCATGCTTCTTGCCGCGGCCTGGGACGCCGCCAGTAAGGCCTTGTTCGCCGTGGGCATGCGCCCGCTTCCCCGCGCGGTCTCGCTTGCGGAATCTATTGCCATGACCTCCGCGGTATCCGTTTTTACCGCCTTTGTTTCCACGGTCGCCTGGTACGCGTACACGTTCACGCCGTACGGCCGGCTCGAGTCTATTAATTCGCCGGCAGCCTGTCCGACGACCACGACCTCGGCGCCGTACCGCCTGCCTAGCGCGGCCGCTTTTTCCGGATCGCCGTAAGATAGCGTGGCGTCCCTGACCTTTACGCGTTCCATTTGATCCTTGCTGATAACGGGCACTTTGTTGGATATAAATATTTTTTCCATTTCCGCCGAGGCGATATGCCGCGGCTGTTTTAACCCGTCAACATAATCGTCAATGAGCACCATTACCCTGGGGTAATTCAGTTTCTTCTTTACCAGCCCCAGCGCTTTAACGTCTTTCGTTAAGGCGCCCAGGGCGACTTTAGCTTTTACCTTTACCTTATAAACGCCGCCCTCGCCGCCGTTATCGGCGATAACATCGTAACTCGTGACGTACCCTTTCACGGAAGAATATATCCGGTCATCCAGCAGCTGAAAATTTTTCACTATTGTTTCCGAATCGATAATGACCCCTACGCCCTGCTCGACTGCTTTACGCAGGGCGCGGTTCACGGCCGCCTCGCGCGCATGAGGATTGTTAGCCGCGGCCATGCCTTCCGCTATTACTTCTTTTTCGACAATAGCTGCGGAACAGATCCCGCACGCCAGCATCAGCATTACCAGACATGATCCTATATATTTCATGTGCCGCTCCTTTTTTCTCTGAAACATATTACAACTCAATGAAACAAACTTCAAGCAAATAACGCAGGTCGCGGTTTTAGCTTCAATTTTAAAAACGGTATTGATTTTCTTTGTTAAAAATCGAAATATTTAGTTCCGGGGTGTATTAATTTTACAGCTATAATAACTATGATTTAGGCCTTAAACAAGCTCAAAAATGGCCGAAATCCGGCCAAAATCGCCCTTAGCGGAGGTTTTTTCCGGGGATCTGCGGATATGCCCGTTTTCGCAAAATCACCCCTTAAAAGCCCGTATTTTCGAGGCCGGGTCATTCGTTATCTAATATGGCGCAACTGCTGTTTTATCAGGGAAAAGGGGTGTTCGATCATATTTGCGGGTTCCATGAAACAGGACATAAAGCATTTTTTCGTGTTAAAGACACATTCAGGGAGCTTTTCTTTTCTGTATGCCTCTACCAGCATTTTATTCAGATCGGGATAATCCAGAAGGTTTCCGTATATTTTTTCGATCGGCGTGCATGGGTAAAAAACGGATCCGTCCGGATAGATCCGCGGGACCAGCGTCGGAAAGCAGTTGTGTCTTTCGAACTTCATTATCTGATCCAGAAAGATATCGGAAAGTATTATGTTCTTACTGCCTTTTTTCTTCATGGCGGTTATATTCTCGATCAGCCTGTAATATTCCGGATTATTTATTAAACCGGTATTGATGGCGGTCCACTGGTCTTCAGGCACGGGGCTTACGAGCAGATCGTGTCCCCGGCAAAAATCCAATACTTCGTATATGTCCGGGATGGTTTCAGGCGTTATTACCGGGTTGATGATCATCTTGAATCCGTATCTTTCCTGCGCCTTTAAGTATGTCGTGATATTGCCGATGATCGTTCTTGCGGCTCCCCTGACCCCCAGGATCTTGTCCCATTTATTCTCGTTCAGTGAATCCAGGCTGATAATAAGGTAATCCACATACTTGAGAATATCTTCTTTTTTATGAAGCAGCGAGGCGTTCGTGTTAAAAAAAACGGGAGCGAACCTGAGCTCTTTTATTTTTTTAAGTATATCCGTGATATCCGTCCTTACCAGCGGTTCTCCCCCGGTTATGCTCAGCGCCGCGTTGTGCGGCCGGATCTTCTCCAGCAGCCTTAGAGTGTCTTTTGTGGACAGTTCTTTTACTCTTTTTTTGATCATGCCGCAGTAAGAACATTTGAGGTTACAGCGAAGAGTTATGAAGAGGCTCGGCAGTATGGGGCGGAAAAACGCGTTTGCCGAGAATTTTCTTTTTATCGCGTTGATCAGGACGTTAAAAACAAGCCCCGGCGATACTTTCTTGAACCTGTAAGTCATATCAACCTGTCGAAAACACGAAATATTTCCATACTATGAACGCGACAACGCCGTGGGATACGGCCGGAGCCCATATGTTGCCGAAATATTCATAGAGGTATCCCCAGAACGCCCCGGCCAGCGTAATGAGGCCCATGAGAAAAAGCCCCTGCTTTAAGGGGATGAAAAGAAGCACATAGAAGTGGATCAGGCCGAACAGGACCGCTGCCATCCATACGGAGGCGTTCTTCGGAAGGGCGTTCATTATCTTTTTCTGGATGAACCCGCGCCAGAATATTTCTTCGCCCAATCCGATAAGGAAAACGGAAAAACCCAGGTACAGGAGAAGTTCTTTTAGCCCCTTCCCCGCTGTCAGCAGCCGGTATCCCAGTTCTCCGCGGAAAGATACCTTCAATCCGAAAGTGCCGAGGAAATTGTTTATTTCGTGCACTTTGTCTATGGGATAGCCCGTCAGGCCCAGGATCTTCAGGATAAAACCACCGATAAAGGCCAGAAACAGTCCCGTCAGGACGCCTGCGGCTGCGGAGGGCCACAGGGATCTTCTTTTGAGCCCCACGGAGCTTATGCCTTCCCCGAGGAAGCCGACCTGCCAGAGCAGAGGCAGGGAAAAACTGAAAGTAAAAGTCCCGTAGATGCCGAGGCCCAGAAGTATCAGGGGAAGAAGGGCCGCGGCGACGGCGACCGTCAGACGGAATGACGGGGTTATATTCTTTTTTTCTGCGGTCATGGGGGTTCATCAATATCCCGGGAAGTTCTCTTTTTTTAATCTTTCGTCCGGGACGGCAAGTTCCGTTTTTAGTGTTCTCTCGAGCTGCTCGACCATTTTTGGCGGGCCGCAGCAGTAGAATACCCTTTCTTTGAAGTCCGGGATCTCCTCTCTTATCATTTTGCTGTCTATGAGGCCCGTTCTTCCCTTCCAGACTGCTTTGTCGATATCCGGCGAGGTCAAAGTGTGGACCACGCGCAGGTTCTTGTTTTGTTCCGCCATGCGGTCGAATTCTTCCCGGAAAATAATGTTTTCTTCCGTGTTGTTCCCGTAGAGCAGGACGATGTCCGTCGGGAGACCCTCGTCTGTCGCGAACCTGCAGATGCTTTTAAAGGGGGTTATGCCTATGCCGCCCGTGAGAAGGGCGATCTTTTCGTATTCTCCTTCGAAGGTGAATTCGCCGTAAGCGAGACGCAGCTTTGCCCAATCGCCGGGTTTCAGCTTGTTCAGGGCCTTTGAGTAATCGCTTTCGCTGAGTTTTTTGGTGAATTCAATATGGTCTTTTTCGGTCGGAGAGCTTGAGAATGAAAAATGTTTTGTGAGTTCTTTCCCGTTATCCCTGATCGTGACGAAAAAGAACTGACCGGGCTTGAAATCGGCGTTTTTCCCCGGGTCAAACAGGAAGCTCTTGACGTTTTCGGTCCTGGAGATCACCTCCAGGACTTTGGTTTCAAATTCGTCCATACTGATCCTCAATAGTCCTCAAGGTGGTAAAACTCGGCATTTTCGAGCCAGGTCTGGGGCCTGGACACGAATTCTATCATGTTATCGAGCAGAAAATAATGCTTTTTCTCTTCTTCGGCGATCTTCAGGAGCATCTCTTTCTGGTATTCCTTCCCTGCCTCTTCGGCTTTCTCGCGGTAGAAGCTCTCGGTCTTTTTCTCCAGGTCCTGCGCCTTTTTGTATAGTTCCAGCTGCGGGAGTTCATACTCAAATTTGCCCTCTTCTTTTAGCTGCGAAAAGATGTTTTTTGCGTCGGACAGGACCGTCGTATCGGTTATCTCCTGTTCCTTTTCCTTTTTCATATCTTCGAGGGCCCTGTAGTGCTTGACCTCATCATCCGCCAGCATGTTGAATATGCGCTTGATCCCCTCATCGCCGGACTTTTGGGCCAGGTCACGGTATAGCTCCTCTCCGTCCTTTTCCATCTGCATCGCGTAGTCGAATATGTTCATTGTCGAACCCTCCTTTTTTCGATCTCCGGACTCTGGATATTGACCTGTCTTTATTCTATCACACCGGGCCTGGTTCCGCCAATATTGTGGCCGGGCCCGGGCGTTTTTCAAGAAAATCCCCCGACAGGTAAGATCCCCTGCCGGGGGATTTTTTCGCGCTCGCGAGCGCTGGAAAATTTCTTTATTACTTGACCGATGATCCAGTGCTTTTCTTTGTCTCTTCTTTCTTCGGAGCGGGTGCTTTCTCTTTGGGCTTGGTCTTGCCGGAAGTGTCACTCTTCTTCCAGCCCCAGTCGGCCATGTCGTCATACACAGCCTGCCACCCGCTCTTCTTCGGAGAAGCGCCCTGGGTGGTATTAGCTGCGTATGCGAAGACCGCGCCCAACGCAAATACAACGACCACTAAAATGACTATCCTTTTCACTTTATCCCCCTTTCAATAAGGAAATATAGTGAATATAATTTACACGATTTTTTAGCAAAAGAAAAGGGTAAGGCGAAAAATACCTTATATCGCCGGGGATCCCGCAAAACTCCCTATTTTTGTCTCTCCGCGTCTTCTATTTTATCCAGTTCTTTTTTTACTGCTGTCATTGTTTCGATAGCCTTGTCAAGCCGGGCGCTCAGTTCCTTCGTCAGCTGTGATTCTTCCCGCATATCGGGTTCTTGCTGCGGTTCCCCGACCTTCGCCCGTAAAATCTTTTTTACCTTTGCCCACAATCTGATGATCAGGCTTATTCTCTGCTGGATCGTGCGGGTCAGGTCTTTTTCCTTCTTTGCGGTTACGCCCTGCTGTGATGTAGCTGCCTGGATCATCTCGCTCTTCTCGATATCTTTTAGTTCCTTTTTTACCGCGTCGAGGACCTGTATGGTCTTTTCGAGCTTTTTATCGAGATCTTCGCTCCATTCGGTCTCTGCGGCAGAAGCTCCCTCACCTTGTTTTTCTGCTTCAGTCTGAGGAAAAGCATCAGTTGCGGATATAAACAAGCCGAGACAAAATGCCGGCAAAAGTAGGATTATAAATATTTTTATCCCGGATCTCGGTAAATTCATTTTAGCTCTCCTTTTTGGCTACAGGTATCCGCTGTCTACGGGTATTATACGAACATAAGCATCAGGCCGATCGCCAGGAGGACCGCGGCCCATATCCTGAAAAAGGTCAGGGGTTTTTCCGCCCACCAGTCCAGTAGCTTTTCGGAGGCCTTTGATGTGATCAGGATAATGGCCTTTATCGTAAGGACCAGCCCGATTATTCCTATGATCTTTGCGAGGATGCCGGGAGTTTTAAACACGCTTCCGATCATGAGAAACCCGAATACCAGAACGAACCCGTATACGATACGTTTCATCCTGCGGTTCATTTTCTTTTTAAGACGGTTTTTCAGGCTTTCGGGTTTGATCAGCCACAATACGCCCAAAAGGATCCATATCGCGCCCAGTATTTTAGAAAGCATTAAGCCCTCCTTTTTGTCTGTCCCGCTGTTTCGCATGACATGGACATGTCGGGCATTTTATATAAGCCGCACGATCATGCCCGCTATAAAGTTTTTTACCGGGCTTACGGGGCCCTTCAGGTAATAGTTGCTGTCGAACCAGCCCCTCTCCTGCCAGTATCTATAATTGACGCTTTCGGTATTCCCCTCTTCTTTCACTTTCTTTCTTATGGCCCTGAACATGACGAGTTCAAAAAGGCCGGGTGAAGGACGTTTTTTTGTTTTAACGGCGCCTGCGAGCTTTCCTGAAAGCTCCCGTATCTGTTTTATTGTCTTATCTTTGTAATCACCGCCGGCGTAAAAAAGCGGGGCCTTGACCCCGAGCCTGCCCACCAGATTAAAACCATAGCCGACGGCGACCAGCTGAAGATAGCTCAAAACGTCACTGAGCCCGGTGCCCGCAGTTGTGGACAGCACTATCGCTGCTTTGTCGAAAAAACGCGGCCGGTGGAAAAAATAGCACGAGTGGTCTATAAAATTTTTCATCAGTGCCGTGACCTGGTGCGCGTAGACCGGAGAAGCGAAAATGACCGCGTCGGCGCCGTTCAACGCCTGTTCTATCTTAAGCGTGACATCCCTTGCGGGGCAGAGACCCTCGCTTTTATCCGCGCAAAGGCAACACCCCCTGCAAAATTCCAGCCCCAGGTCCCTGAGGAACATGTATTCAAATTCAACAGGCTCTATGGCGTTTAAATTTTCCCTGAAGAGTTCGCAGATGCCGTAACTGTCTTTCTTGCGGGGACTGCCCATTATGGCGAGTATTTTCATCGCGGGTGCCTTTCTGGCAAAGCATTTTTTAGATAAAGCACGGTTCTTTACCTATTATACGCAAGGTGAGGCACTTTTCCAAATATTTTGGTGTGATTTTGCGGGCGGAGCGAATTTTATTTCTTATCCTGCTCGCGCTCTTTGAGATAGCGGTTTAGAAGGAAGCTGACTATTTTTTCGTAGTTCTGTTCTGCGTGTTCCTGATCTTCCGGCTGAGTGAAATCTCTCTCAGCAACATTAAGATTTTCTGTCTTTTTCATTTTTTCTCCACTTAAGTTTTGATTATTTTAACACAACCGCGGGTTTTTGTCAAGGTGTTTATGCGGACCCCGCTATTATGCGCCTGTATTCGCGGTCCATGAGTTCGTACACGCAAGATGCCAGCTCCTTCCGTGACCTTCCTTCAGGCGAGACCGGCGGCAGGATGTGCAGTTCCGCGTCTATGGAAGGAAAGCCCAGGACCTGCCACATATGCGGAAGCAGCGTCATGTCGCCGAACCAGCACACGGTAGGCCTTCCGGGAGGTTCGCGGTAACGCGTCAAAACAGGAAGGACCGGCAGGTTTCCCGCAGCGGCGGCTTCAAAAGAGGTGGATTTGAACGGGAGGATGCCGTTTTTTCCGTCTGTGCTCGTTCCTTCCGGGTAAACAATAAGAGACATCCCGCGTTTCATGGTTTTTGCGAAGTCTCTCGAAGCCTTGCGGGAGGCAGGCCTCGATTCCCTGTTAACCAATACCGGGTAACTTACGTCAACGATCTTTCCAAGGACGGGCCACTTCGCGATCTCTGTTGTCGAGGTAAAACGCACAGGAAAGACCGTTCCGTGCACGATTACATCGATATAACTCAGGTGGTTTGATACTACCAGACCGGCGGGAAGGTCGTGGATGTTGCCGTATGTTTTGATGCGCAGGTTGAGGATCCTCGCGACACCTTTCGCCCACAGGTGGACAATGCGGCTTATTTTTCTTCGCCCCTTCCAGCCTCCGAAGCGGTACGGTATTGTAAAGGCTGTTAGAACTGAAGTCCACAGCGCAAGAGCTGCGATCCTGTATAAGCGGCGGAAAAAAGCCATATTGCGGGTTATGTTTTCCTGTAGTTAAAATGCCGGGTATAGCGATCCGGGACCTTATTGATATCGACCAGCACGAAAAAATCTACCGTTCCGAATTCCCTGTCCAGGGCGGGTTCTCCGCAGATGCACGCCCCGAGTCGCAGATAGCCCTTGAATATAGGGGGGAAATGTTTTTTAAGGGCGCTTTCATCCGACAGGATTTTTTGTATTTCATGGGACACAGGGTGTTCCAGTTTGAATCCCGGGCGCGGGGTAACCGAGAATTCTTCGCATATTGAACCGGTTTGGCGCAGATATTCATATATGGCCCACCCTATTTTGGGGGCTGTTTCTTCCAGGCTTACGCACCCCAGCATGTACCTGAGCTTCGCTCTGACCAACAGTTCGGTGATCGCCCCCCAGAGAAGGCCGACCGCGGCGCCGGTACGGTATTCCGGAGAGACGCATGTGCGCCCCAGCTCCAGGCACTTGTCCGCGATCCTGTATAATCCCTTTATTTCGTATTCCCTCGAAGAATAAAAACCTTTTACGGAATCGGCGACAGACCCGAGATGGGCGCGGTACGTGCCGATCACGCGGTCGGAATCTTTTTTCAGCACGAGCAGATGAAGGCAGTGCTCATCGAACTCATCAAAGTCAATACCGTATTTTTCGGCGCTTTCGAGGCCCCTTCCCTGCTCGAGATTAAAGACTTCATAACGGAGGCGCTGGGCTTTTTCGACCTCTTCGTGGTTTTCCGCCAGCTTGACCATGAAACGCTCGGTTTCTACAAGCACTGACGGTTTGACTATATGTTCCGGGAAAGTTTTAATCATTTTTTTCTGCACCGCCGGAGACGGAGGTGAATTCTATCCAGTCCAGGTCCGCCTCCGCCCTGGTGCCGGTATATTGGCTGTTACAGGAAACGCTCAGATAGACCTTTCTCGGGTAATATCCCCAGGCCTTTTTAAAATCTTCGGCGAAATTGCGTTCTTCAACGAACCATTTGTTTTCGCCGTCATCTTTATTCCGCAAGGTGTACCATTTCACCTTGACCGTCCCTTCACCGTAGGCGCACTTGCCCTCGGACCCCTTCGGGGTATCCGTGTCCCACCTGTATGATACGGTTTTCTTGTTGAGCATGGTCCCGGTACCCGCGTAGATCCCGATAGCCTGATCGTCCTTGGCCGCTTCCCTGCCGTCCGCTCCTTCCGGCAGGGCGGTCACCCTCCAACGCCATCGCAGGACAGGCGTTTCTTTCAGGTCGATCCCCTTGGCCCAGCAGACCAGACCGGCACTCGCTTTGTCCGCCTCCATATGGAGGAAGGACAGGCCTTCTTTTTTATTTATCACTTCGGAAAAGGAAGTCGGGGGCGTATTCGGCTTTTTTGCCAATCTCCACCATTTTGGAATGACGGGCTTCCCGGACCTGGACACGGAATCGAAATCCTCCCTCCATCCCACGGTGATCTCTTTTTCAGGGACCACCAGGCGATAAAGAAAGAACGCCGCCAGGACAGCCAGACATATAAGGATTATTATCGCTGCGATTCTCATGGTTTAACGGGTTCTTGAAATAAGCTGCTACTATTATAAGGTGTATTTCCCGATTGTCCAATGTTTTTGATATAAGAATATATCATCGCGAAAAGCAGGAATATTGTTCCCAGCGAGATATTTATAAAGCGAAAGCTGTTCACGCCGGGGATATATTTAGTGAGGTCGGTGCCTATCGCGCAGCTTAAAATGAAATACATGCCCATCGCGGCGCACAGGAGACCTCTTTTTCTGCTCCTGAGCGTAAACAGTATCGTGATTGCCAGCGGTATTATGAGATTGACGTAGTAAGCTTCCCATGACGTTGGAGCGAAAAGAAGCGACACGATGAGCAGCATCGAGATCTCGATATAGTCATGCTTTATCTCGTTCGTATTTCTGGCGGATCTCCTGAACCACAGGATCGCCATATATGAAAACAGCGTGAATAAACCGCTCAAGGGGTATATCAGATATTCGGGACGGACGTTTTCCTTTATGTAACTGTTCTTGAGGAGAAGAACGCTTATGCCGTATGCGATCGATTGATTTTTTAAGTTCAACAGTTGTGACGTGACCGTCATGCTCAGGATGTCCATCCAGTTTTTCAAGAGTGCCATGGTCTCACTCAGCCCGATAAAACACGCCGGGAGGAATAAAAGCGCGAAAAACGACACTATCGTTGACGTCAGGAGTTTTATCCTTCCTCTAACCAAAAAGTAAAGCAGGAGAGGAAGGAACAGGAGTTTCATTTGTAATATAAGGGCGAGTATCACCCCGCATAGGATCTCTTTTTTGTCCAGATAAGCCAGCAGGAATACGACGAAGAGAAAAGCGACAAGGGCGTCGGTCTGCCCCTGCCCCAGGATCATCAGATAATATCTGGCTGTCGCCAGGAATGCGCCCCACAGGATGATGTATCTGTGGGTATCCGGGGCATTGAAATCACGGGAAAGCCGTCTGGTCAGAAGCAGTACGGCAGATAGAAAAATAATATTGCAGAATATGGACCATAAGAATAGAGCCATGGCCGGATAGGTTATCCTGCCTATCGGGATCAGGGCGAGCGCCATGAACGGCGAATATCTGAAGTGATAGAATCTTTCGTTCTTGTCGTAGACGGGGTACTTGCGCTGAAGGGTGCTTTTTACTGAAGGGTCCTGTGCTGCCGGGCTCATGCGGTAGTCAAGGTTTCGCGCCGAGACCCAGAATACCTTGAAATCGGGCATGCCCTCCCACCCTTCCATGCCCGGCTCCCCGGAGGTATTCCTCCCCAAAAAACAGATGTCCGCGCTTAATGAGATTATCGCGAACGCTATCAGGAATACATAGAGATTGGTGAACGCTTTTCTGGGCATTACTGGCACCCGCATATATCCTAATATATTATACCGGCCTGGTTTTTACAAGACACATGATGCAATTAGGGACGTTTTTCGATTTGTTCCCAGACCTGTCCCCAAGCTCAATCTCAGACCTGTCCCCAATAGCTTAAAGCATAAAAAGAGGGACAGGTCCGGGAACGAATTATAGGGACAGGTCTGAGATCGGATCTGGGGACAAGTCCAGCTTCAGGATTTTTTACGGTCTGGGTTTAATTTGAGAAACGTCCCTGGTATAATATATTGGAGGAGGATATGAAGATTGCTAAAAGATTTTTTTGCAGTATTCTTGTTTTTGTAATTGTTTTCGCCGCACTTTCCTTAACTATAGACATCTACTACCAGCACAGGAATACGTGTAATCTCCCCGGGGAGGACGGGTGGACGGGCCTTTCTGATTTTAAAGTGTACTGGATCGCTGCCGGAAATCTAAGTCGGCATATTGCCGGGACGGCGGAACCGGGACAATATCCTGTCTATGATGAAAGAGAGGGATTTTTTCACTTCAGGTATTCACCTTTCGCGGCTTTTATCATGATCCCTTTCAGCAGGTTCCTGTATCCTGCCACTGCACTTTTCTGGTGGTCCATACTTTTGAATGTCACGCTGCTGGCGGCGCTGCTTCTTCTGGCGAACCGTATCCGTCATGATTTTAACGCTGAACGGCAGTATGGGTTCGCCATCTTATGGGGTGTTTCCATAGGGACGCTGAAATATTATTTTATGAACGTTGCACAGGGGCAGACGGACATAATAGTCGCCTTTCTTTTCGTGTTGTTCCTGATCTCTTATATCAGGAACAGGGAGACCGCGTGCGGTATCATATTCGCTCTGATACTGCAGATGAAACTTTTATTCGTTCCGATGCTTGTCTATTTTTTGTTCAGGAGAAAAATAAAGCTGCTGGTATCAACGGCCCTGGCATTCGCGGCTTTTTTGTTCGTTCCCGCGTGCGCGCTCGGCCTGAGCGGTGCATTTGAGATGATAAAGAGCTGGGTTAATATCCTTACATTGTCCGTGCCGTCACAGCTGCTGGATTATAAAAATCAGTCGTTCGTGTACGCGATCGTTATCCAGCTCATGAAGAACAGCACCGTAAAGGAAATGTTTTCCCCGGCGCAGCTTGCTTATCCATTGAGCGCTTTCTTTACACTGTTGGCATACGTGGTGACTTTATGGTATGGAAAGTTCTTGCGAAGTCAGGATGAGACAAGGTTCAGGTACCTGGAAATATCGATATTGATATTGGTCACCCTCTTTTTCTCCCCCATCTCCTGGGGGGCGTATTATATCAATCTTATAATCCCTCTGGGTATTACGATCTATTTTACGTTGAAAAGCGCGAAAAGACGCCTTCTTTACACTGCTCTGGGAGCATACATGCTTTTGACGTCTGTGTACGGCACCGATCTTACTGACTTTATGCCGGTCGTGAATACGTGGCATTTCATACACATCTCGATCGGCACTCTCTTCTTGGCCTTCGCGATGTTATACTCTTACAGAACTTATTCCCAGACCTGCACCCCTTTTTATCGGGGACAGGTCCAGGATTGAGCCCAGGGACAGGTCCAGGATTGACCTCGGGGACAGGTCCAGGTTCAGATTTTTTTACGGTCTGGACTTAATTTGAAAAACGTCCCTAACGGGATGGTTTGGAGCCCGGGACGGTTCTCATTCTGCCTTTATTGGCCTGCTTAAGCTGTTTTATCTGCGCCCTTATCGATTGCTGCTTCTGCTGGTAAGCTCTTTGCAGTTTATCCTTCTGTTGCCGTTTTTGATCCAGAAGCTTTTTGCGCGCAGCCTTATCTTTCGGGTCCAAGGCCTTCATCTGCTGCAGTATCTGCTGGTCCGCATCCTTCATCTGCTGCTTGTAATCGTCTCTCGTGTCCTTCATCTGCTGGTTCAGATTGCTCAGCTGGGTGTCGAAATCTTCCTTCGCGGCCTGCGCGTAGGACAGACTGCAGCAGAGGACAAAAAGAACCGCCACCGTCATGCTTACGAGCTTCTTCAACATGAATTGCCTCCTTCTGTTTTGGCTTGCACTAACTTTAACTAGATCATATCATGAATCCTGCCAGCACCGTCGCCGCCTGCACCGCAAGGGTCGTTGCCGCGCCCAGAGCCTGCCCGAACACGGCCCAGCCGCCGGCAGCGCTGTCCCTTCGGCTTATTTCATTGCCGATGGAGCACAGCGCGGTCAGACGTATTATCTCCAGGTTTTCCTTTTCGGCTTTTTCCTTCGGAGAAGATGCGGACTTGTCCTTGTCTTCTATCATTCTGTCCTTAAGGATCCGGTAGATGCCCATAAGGTCGTCACTTTTCCATTTTCTGAGATTTATTTTGTCATACTGCAGTTTCAATGCTCCGGAATTCCTTATTTCCCCGGAATGCATGGATTTCAGGGCCTTCATGAACGCCGTTATTGTTATGTTCTTGGCGATCTCATCCTCCCTGTCTTTCACGGGCATATTATATACGCGGTGGAACAGGTCAAGCGCCTGGCTGCTATCAAGTCCCTTGAGGTGCATTTCTTTTACGCTTCCGGTCATGTAGCCGCATCGCGAAGTAGTGGTCGCGCACCCCGCCAGTGCCAGGCACAGGAACATCACCAGAATTGTTCTTATGTTATTATTTTTCAAGGAAATTCCTTTTAACTTGATCCACAGCTCCGCTCTCCATGTAAATTTACCACCTCAGGGGCTGAATATCAAGGGACAAGCTCGATTTAGAAAGATTTTTCGGGAAGGGGGGCTTTTCGGATATCAGGCGCTGAAAAATTCGGGGTTTACTTGCTTGAAATATGAACACTCCCAGCAGCGTTTTATGCCGCCGGTTATTCTTACGCCTGAAGGTATGTCTTCCGTATATTTTGATGCCAGTCGCCAGCATTTGGTCGGGTTATTGTTTTTTTTGTATGCCGGGCATTTTGCGTTCTTGCAACCAAAGACTTGCCAGCAGTTTTGCGCCGCCTGTTTTTGCACCGCACCTCCTCCTTTTGAGGGATACACATATATAGTGTGTAATAAGTTTACCATATTCTATTGGATTTTGGCAAATAAAAGATTTTTACGTCAGGAAGGCAGCTCAGGATAACAGCAGCCGGAGCTGTAAGCCCCGGCTGCTGTCAGGGATAAGCGGTTGTTACTTCTTCGCTTTTCTCTCTTCGAGGGCCGTCCAGGGCCACTCCTCTTCAAAGGGCTCGCCTTTGGTGTCCCGCGGGCCGGGGAGCATGAAAGTGGCTATGTCGAACACACCGTCCACTTCGCGCCCGAGGCAGTACCATATACCCCTGAGGATACCGGCATCCCATGCCTTATCCTCGATGCCCTTCATTATCTGGCCGGGGATCTCCGCTACGCCGAAGAGCGCATTGCCCAGGCCTCTGCCGAGTTTTTTCAGCACGGGCCGGGTCGTCGCGTCCTGGAAGTTCGGGTCGGTCATATCATACGGTGTGCCTGTTTCCCAGGCGTATTCGGCATCAAGGGGTATCCCTATCCCTTCGTTGCTTTCGGGATCGGGCGCCCAGCAGCCGACCATCTCGCCCACGCCGGAAATGGTCCTCCCGGCGGCGCTTCCCACGCCGGCGAATATGCCGCCTATGGCACCGACAAAGCCGGTATTATCCTTACCCATGAAGCCGTATTGGTATCCCTTGGCTATCTGGGCGGGGATCTCTATCCAGCCGGTGAAGGTGTTGATCGCGCCCCTGTACAGTTTGTCCCCCATCCCTTTCATCACGTCTTCCGATTCGGCGAAAGACATCGACGACGAGACCAGGAACATGACTGCGATCAAGGCGCATAATGCGTTTCTCATGTTCGTTCTCCTTTCTTTTTAAGACATTCATTCCGAAAGATCACATAACTACTTTTTGTGGGGATATTTTTTCAATATTTTAAGCAAGCCCTCGGCAGATTTAGGCATTTTAGCTTTATTTTGCAGCAGTATCTCTTTTGCCGACAGACTTTTTCCGTAAAGCTCCTTGTTGCCGTCCCAGTGCTGGGTGATGACGTCCCCTTCCAGTTTGGCTCCGATGAACAGCCCGCTGGTCCTGGAATAGGACAGGATCCCGCCCAGCTTGGCGTCCGTTGCCGCCTGCGCGTCCCTGCCCACGGGACCGGCCGCGACAGCGGCATCCACGCCCAGCTTGAATTTGCCTTCCAGTACGCCTTTCACGCTTTTTCTGCTCATGATAAGCAGGACGATGTCCGTTGCCTGCCCTCCTATCTGCCAGCCGATACTTCCTCCCGCTATGGTGAAGACAGCCGGAGGCGACCATCTGCCGCTTCTTTCATTTCGCACCATGATTATGCCCTGTCCGTATTTTCCGCCTATTCCCAGGCCTGCCGATATGGTGGAGGGAAATATCGCTATAGCCGAGCATTTCCTCATAAGGTCTTCCGGGACGTTTTGATCCGGCATCTGCTGGACCTCGGACAGCACCTTGCCTGATTTTTCGACCAGGGCTTCCCACTTGTTGTCGGCGCCTGCGGCGCCTGCGGCGGAAAAGACAAAAATTATGAAAAGCAGCGTAACGGTTATGGCTTTGTATCGTTTCATGACAACTCCCTTTTTCTGTCCGATCATCGTTTGACCGCTATCCCGTACAGGGCGAATGCGACTATCAAATAAGCAAGTATCCGGATCACGATCACGAAATCCATCAAGGCATTTGTAAGGCCGAAGAGTTTTATAGTGTGTGACACGCCGAAAAGCCCGAACGCTATACCGATAAAAAGAGAAAATTTATCCGCATTTTTTTATACCCCAGACACCCCAGAAGCAGTATCAGGATGCAAAGAGCCATATTTATTACGGTCACCGGGTCAAAAGCGATTGTCATTTTTTACCTCCCTTACCTTTGCCTCTTGCTGTCTTTTGCGCTTTCTTCGCCTGTTTGGTTTTGGCGCGCTCTTGCTTTCTTTGCCGTATCGCCTTGTGAACTTCTTCCGCCAGGGCCCTGCCCTTCAAGCCCTTCTGCTTGGCGGCGTGCGCCGCCCTGGAGACGGCATTGCCGGCGTCCTTTACGTTTTCCCCTTCGTTGACCAGGCCGTTCACGTCGCTAACGGAATCCGTGAGCTCTCTTCCGAACAGGCCCATCCTTGTTAAATTTAAAACGACCGTCTTTACATCCTCCTTGTTCGCGCCCTTCCTGAACATGTTCTCCATGGATCCCTGCATGCTATTGATGTCTTTTTCCGAGACCCCTCCCTTTAAAAGCTCCGCCGCCACTTCCTTGAATTCATCGGATTTTCGCCCCCACCACGCGGAAGCCGGCTGAACGCCGATCAGCGCCAGGCAAATAACCGCGATGCAGGCCACTATGATTTTTTTCATCTTTTGCCCTCCTTTTTTAGCGCATTGATCTATTGAACATCTTCGCTCGTTCAGCAGTAATATCGGATGCTTCGAGACGGCCCTGTTCATGCTGCCGGAAAAACCTCTTCCGCGCGCTTTTTTGCGGCCTCTATGGCATTATCCGTCAGGGTCTTGAGCACGTCACCTTCCCCCATATCCCGCTCCTTTGTTTTACTGTTTTACATCATCTCTGGTGGGAGTGACCAC
>Ga0180432_10000529_pt1 | contig 63111 bp, 54 predicted proteins | sample SS_ome_10_FD_132414 | JGI IMG/M metagenome (GOLD analysis project Ga0180432, IMG submission 132414) | Hypersaline lake sediment archaeal communities from the Salton Sea, California, USA - SS_1_MS_2 metaG | ecosystem: Environmental > Aquatic > Non-marine Saline and Alkaline > Hypersaline >... | reverse complement strand
TAGAGCACAGGATTCCTAATCCTGGTGTCGCAAGTTCGAATCTTGCCGGGGGCACTCGAGGTTCACTTCGGGGGAGCACGTCGGGGGCATCGCCCAGCGTGATCCCCGTCGGATCGCGGGCAGTCCCGGAGCGGGTGATGCTCGGACCGGGACAGCATGCCAGTACGCTAGAACCCCTTCCACCCCCCCTCGGAGGAATGCGGTACCCCTCGTGGCGCGGGTTGGACCTACCACTGGCGAGAGCCCCGCGCTGATTGGAGACACCGTGGCGGAAGTAGAGATCGATGGAGACCAGGCGGTCCTGAAGCTCGGTCGGATGGAATCCGTGGAAGCGATGCACGTGCACACCATCTCCGTCCCGTTGACGGCCGTTCAGTCCGTGGAAGCAGTCGATGACCCCTGGCCCACCCTGCGAGGCATGAAGGAAGTCGGCACCGAGGTCCCCGGCAGGAACATGATCGGCACCCGGGGGGGTGAGGGCTTCAAGGACTTCTGCGCCGTGCACAACGACGGGCCCGCCGTCATCGTGACCCTCGACCCTGCGGTGAGCGAATACGACCGGTGGGTGTTCTCGGGCGATATCAGGGACGTGCCGGCCGGCATGAAGCGGTAGGTCGCCCGCGCCGCCCCGCGCGATTCGGGCGAGAACGAATTCATCTCGGACGACGCGCGGGAGGGTGGCGTCCCCGCAGGCGTCACCCGCCCCCGACCGGGGGCGGCGCCCGGGCCATGCCCGGGGCTACCCCACGGGCAGCGGTGCCCGCTTGCGTCCGGTGATGGCCACGTAGTGCAGCGGCTGGCCGTTTGCCGCGTCGCGATGGCGGTAGCGCTCCTGCGCGGCGACCTCCAGGGCACCGTCGGTGATCGCGTGGTCGATCAACTGGGCGAAGCCCGACCGGTCCGCACGGTCCTCGAGGAAGTCCTCCTTGATGTTGAAGCCCACCAGCGCATCGCCTGACACCAGGTTCCAGGCGGCGGCAAAGGCATCGGGCGGGATGTCGCCGAACCCCAGGGCGGCGACGCAGGTGAGGCATGACGGCTCGACCTGCTCGATGGCGGCGACATCGGCGGGTGAAGGAGCACGGATGTCGCCAGCGACATAGGCGTCGTAGACCCCGGGACGGTCGCGCAGGGCTGCGTCGCGTGCCTCGTCGATGATGTCCACGCCCACGATCGCCGACACGCCGATGGCGCGGAGTTCCTCGCCCATGATGCCGTTGCCGGCCCCGAGGTCGAGGCATCGCACTCCCGCCGGATCGACGTCCTGCTCGTCCATCTGGTCGGCGAGCATGCCCGCGATGGTCGCGGGCGACGTACACCGCAGGACGTCATAGAAGATGCGTTCATAGAGGCCCGGGATCGAGTAGATCTCGTCGTAGTCGTGGAAGCGCACGCGGCGCGTGCCCGACTCCAGGTGCACCTGGCACCACTCCGAGTCCTGGGGCAAGTGTGCGTCGGGCATCGTGATCTCGATGCCCGCGCGGTTTGACGTTGCCGGATCACGTCGGGCCAAGGCCATCCTCTCGTCGCCATCAAGGCCCCCATGCCGGGCTACCGGCGGCGGGGTGAGCGCGGCCTGCGCGGCCCGGCCGCCTCAGGGGCGACGGCTGCGCCTGCATTTCATGCCGCACGGAATTGCTTGATCACCGTACAGAAACGAACGCGAAGGGGTAGGCCGTGCCGCATGCCACTCAGTTTCGTTCGATCACCGTGGTTCGGGTGGAGGGCGCTGCGATAGGGATTGGAAGCGTGCGCGGGGAACAGCTGGTTTGGCGTCGCCAGGTCGTTGGGCTAGGGTCGAGAGAGTTCAGATCGTGTGGGGACCGCAAGCGGTCACCGCCGTCACTCCCGCCGCGCGCGGCATGCCGGCTATGTCCTGCACCCCGCGGACGACGTTAGGACGAAGCAATCATCGACGCTCGACGTGCGGCTGAAGCGGCCGCCGCCGATCCCCGGCGTACCGACCCCGCCAACCGGCGCGGGCTCCGCCCCGCGCCATCGGACCTGCTCGCCGCCGTGGAGGCCGACGACCCCTTGCCGGACCTCGGGGCATTGCACGGAACCTCTCTCGTGCACCCCAACCAGCTCGACCGCGACACCATCGTCGGCCTGTGCCACGCCGCGGCCCTCATCGAGGCCGCCGGACGCCCCCACGGGCGTCCGCTCGCCGGGTCGATCGCCATCACTGCGTTCTTCGAGGCATCCACGCGCACCCGCCTGTCGTTCGAGAGCGCGGTGGTGCGCCTGGGAGGCGGGGTGCTGAGCGTTCCGGACGGCAAGGTGACGGGCGTCGCCAAGGGTGAGTCGCTGGCGGACATCGGCGAGATGTTCACCGGCTACGGAGACGTGGTGATCGTGCGGCATCCCGACCAGGCATCGGTGGATGAGATCTGCGCATCAGCCGGCATCCCGGTGATCAATGCCGGCAACGGCACCGCTCACCACCCCACGCAGGCACTGGCCGACTGGTACGCACTGCTGAAGTGGCGCCCCGCGCTCGTCCGCGAGGACTGCCCGGACGACGAGCGCATCCACCTCGTGGTGCTCGGCAGCCCCTCCACGATGCGCGCGGTCAACAGCTTCCTGTGGCTGGCATCGCGCTTTGGCAGCGCGTTCCGGCGCATCACGGTGGCGTCCCTGTTCGCCGACCCCTTCGAGGATGACCTTCGGGCGGAACTGGAGTCTGCCGGCATCGACCTGGAACTGACCGACGACCCGGAGTCCGTCGTGGGAGATGCCGACGTGCTCTACATGAACGCCATCGTGCCGGTGACCGATGGCTTCGTCACGCAGGACGACGCCGTGACGGTGAGCGCGTCCAGCGGGCTGAAGCCGCACGCCGTCGTGATGCATCCGCTGGCGCGCGGACCGGAGCTCGACGAGGACCTCGACGACACCGGCCACAACCTCTACTTCGCGCAGGCGGCAGGAGCCGTGCACGTGCGAGAGGCCCTGCTGCTGGGCATCCTGGGTGACCGCGAGGCCCTCGCGGCCGCGTGCGCGCCGGCCCGGTGAGACCACACCTGAGGAGCTCCTGATGTGCGGCATCTGCGGATACTGGCGCCCGGGCGATCCCCTGCCGGACGCCCCGGCGATCATCGACGACATGTGCGCCGCCATCGCGCATCGGGGGCCCGACGGCCAGGGGTCGTACACCGATCCGTCGGTGGGCCTTGCCATGGGGCATACGCGCCTGGCCATCATCGGACTGGCGGATGGCCGCCAGCCCCTGGTATCGCGCGACGGGATGACCGCGCTCACGGTCAACGGCGAGTTCTATGGGTACAAGCGCATTCGGGCCGAGCTTGCCGCCGATGGCGAGCGCATGCGCACCGCCACCGACAGCGAGATCGCCATCGGCCTGCATCGGCGCCACGGGCGAGCCTTCGTGCACCGCTTGCGCGGCGAGTTCGCGTTCGCCCTCTACGACAAGCGCGAGGACGAGCTGCTCCTGGTGCGCGACCGCTTCGGGGTGCGGCCGCTGTACGTGCACGTGAATGGCAACGAGTGCATCTGGGGGTCGGAGATCAAGGCACTCCTGGCGCACCCGCGGTGCCCGCGCGGGCTCTCGCGCCGGGTGGCCCTGCACCAGCTGATGCAGGTGATGGTGCCGGGCGAGACGGCGTTCGAGGGCATCCAGGCCGTGAGGCCGGGCCAGATGCTGCGCATACGCCGCGAGGGCGGACGATTGGTCACCCGGTCCGAGACCTACTGGGATCTCGACTTCCCGCTCGCCGACGAGCACGACGCCGACGACGACTCCGCCGCAGCCCGGTACGTGCAGGGCACCCGCGACCACCTGATCGACGCCGTCGGGGTACGCCTCGAGGCCGATGTGCCGGTTGGTTGCTACCTGTCGGGTGGCATCGACAGCTGCTCGATCCTGGGACTCGCGGCACCGCAGCAGCAGTCGCCCATCACCGCATTCACCATTGCGTTCGATGATGACCGCTACGACGAGAGTCGCATTGCACGCGACATGGCGACCACCGTGGACGCGCGGCAGGTCATCCTGCACGTGGATGCCGCACGCCTGTACGGCGATGCGTTCACCACGGTCGTGCGCCACGCCGAGCGCACCTTCTACAACACCCTGAGCGTCGCCAAGTGGCAGATGAGCAAGCGCGTGCGTGAGGAGGGCTTCAAGGTCGTCCTCACCGGCGAGGGCTCGGATGAGCTGTTCGGCGGGTATCCATTCTTCAAGCGCGACATGTTCATCCATGGGGGGCCTGGCCAGGCTGCGCACCGCGAGGCCATGGAGCGCTCCAACGCCATGTTCGGCGGGGCCATCCTGTCGGAGGGGTCCATGACCCACCCCGCCTTCGAGGAGGTGTGCGGGTTCACTCCCTCGTGGGTGCAGCCGTGGATGGAAACGCTGTCGCGGGCGCGCCCGTTGCTGTCGGACGGCCTGCGCGAGGAGCTGGCCGGGTACGACCCCATCTCGGCGATCGCCGGCGCACTGGATGCCGACCGGGTGCGCGGCAGGCATCCGCTCGACATCGCCCAGTACACCTGGAGCAAGACCCAGCTCGAGGGACAGATCCTCACCTGGGGCGGCGACCGCGTGGACATGGCCCACGCGCTCGAGTCGCGGCCGGCATTCCTCGATCACCTGCTCGCGGAGTTCGCCGTCACCATCCCGCCGGGGCTTCGCATTCGTGATGGCGTCGAGAAGTGGGTGCTGCGCGAGGCCGTGCGGGGCGTCCTCCCCGACGAGCTCTACACACGCGAGAAGTTCCCGTTCATGGCGCCTCCCGCCCACACCGACGACGCCAAGGCGCGCGGCCTCGGTGCCCTCGCGGAGGAGTGGCTGGATCCGCGCCGCCTGGCATCGGCGGGCATCGCGGACCCCGACGCCGTCGCGAGGCTGGTGGGCGGCGGCGACTCGGATTCTGCCGCCGCGAATCGCGACGACATCCTCATCAACCACCTCCTCGGCGTGCACATCCTGAGCGCGATGGTGGAGCCCGTCCCGGCGTAGCCGGAGACGAGTAGTCCCCATGCCCACCCGTCCGCGTGAGCATCCGGCCGCCTGCGCTCAGGTGGACGTGGGCACGTTCCGCGGTGCGCGAGGTCGTCATGGGCAGCGCACGAACGACCTGCGGCCGACAGGGCCTATGCCCCCGGTGAGTTCACGTCATGCCGGGGCGCTACCAGCGCAGTAGGGCACCGACGGCCTCCTCGTCACCAAGGGTCGCAGCGGCATCTTCATGGATGCTGATGAGGGCCCCCTGCTCGAGTGCTGCCTCGATCATGCGCTCCCCAAGGCGGGTGTCGTGCTCGGCGGAGTCGCCCCCGAGGTCGAACCGGCCGTCATCGAGCACGCGACCGCTCCAGCGGTGCGATGCGTCGAGCACCAGCATCTCCACCTGCTTGTCGTTGAGGGCGCTCACCACGCCGGCCAGCCCAATGGCCCCTGCACCGCCCGAGGCCACCGCCTCCCGGATGGCCGACGCCTCGGAGCGCTCGTCGTCCGCGCGAAGGAGTGCGCACCGCTCGGTGACGGGGGCCATCAATGCCGTGGGCAGGTCCTTCGCGGCCAGGTTCACGGCGGTTCGATCAACGCTGAAGCGCTCTGCGAGCACCGGGGCGATCGCGGCCCCGGATCGGTCGTCGGCGAACAGGAGGATGCGGTCAAATCGGTGCTCGTCGTCGGCGAAGCGCTCGGCGACCTCCGACGCAAAGCGCTCCCACGCGTTCTCCTGGCGGCGCGCGATGGACTCCGGGGCGGTACTCGAGCGCGCGGCTCGCGCCCCTGATCCCCTCACGCCCCCGCGCGGCGCCTGATGCTGGTCGAACCCCTCGTCGAGAAGGGGCGTGAAGATCCCCGCCGACCACTTCCATGCCTGCATGCCATCGCCCCCGGCGACCACCACGCCGACCGGGCGTGCTCGGCTGAGCGCCGTGAGCAGCGGGCGCAGGAACGGGTCGCGCTCGAGCACCACGCGTGCCGGCACCGGAACCTGCAACGAGATGGTGATCGGATCACCCCCGGAGAGGGGGATGTAGGCGATGCGGCCAATGCCGGGCGCCGCGTGGCTCGTGATGTCGTTGAGGGCGGCAGCCGCGCGGCCACCGAGGTCGTCGAGCGCACGCCATGCGTCGCGCTCTCCGGCGTCCTTCAGGTTGGCGTGCAGTTCCGCCATGCGGTTGCGCAGGTCGATCGCCCATGGGGCACTCTCGCCCTGGTGGGCACCTGGCGTGATCGTCAGGGAGACCGAGAGGAAGCCGACGGGATCGCGCATGCGCGACAGCTGGGCGAGGAGGGGCGTGTCGAGTGCCGCGGGGTCGGTGAGCGTGGTGAAGTCGTGTGCGAGCGCATCCATCGACAGGTGTCCTCCGCATTTCGGTCTCTTTCGGTCTGCAACTATCGCGCATTCCATGGGCGCCGTGGGGCGGACGGGTCCACTGCGGGCGGCGGATCCGGCGATTCCGGCGGTGGCGGCCACCGTGCGGGTGCCCGCCGGCTGGGCCGTGGACCACGACCTGCTGCGCGACATGGCGGGGGCCTGCCTTCCGGTCCAGCCCCGGGGGTGCGGCTAGCCCGGTCGGCGGTGCCCGCACGGCATGCGAAGCGATGGCTCGCAGGCCACCCGCCCGGCGATGAGCAGTACTGCCTAGGCCGTTCCGACCGTGGCGTCCGCCTGCTGGTACTCGGCGATGCGCTGCTTCTCGCCGGAGAAGCGCGGGTAGGCGAGGGCCACGAGGATCGCCCCCAGCACCACCGCGATGGCCCCGGCGGCATACGCCCAGTTTGCGCCGTCCACGAAGCTCTGCTGCGCGGCCCCGATGATCTGCGCCTGGTACTCGGGGTAGCGCTCCGCCAGGGCCGCCGCGCTGGAGTACGACTGCGTGAGGGCGCTCTGGGTTGCCTGCGATACCTGGTCGGCCGCGGCAGAGGAGCTGATCTGGGCCGCGAACGCCGATGCGTACCCGATGGTGAGGATGGTGCCAAGCAGGGCCTGCATGATCGACCCGCCCAGGTCGCGCTGCAGGTCGGCGGTGCCCGATGCCATCCCGACGCGCTGCACGGGAACCGACCCGGTGAGCGACCGGCTGGCGGGGGTGAGCGCCAGGCCCGCGCCGATTCCCACCAGCAGGTAGGCCAGGCCCACCCATAGGTACCCGGTCCCCTCGCCCCACGCGAACAGCATCACCAGGAATGCCGGCAGGATGAATGCGTAGCCCAGCAACATGGTGTCGCGCGATCCGATGCGCACCACCAGGCGCGCCGATATGGGGGCCGCACCCACCATGCCCACCGCGGCGGGCAGGATGGCCGTGCCGGCCTCGAGCGTGGAGTAGTCGAGGATGTTCTGCAGGAATTGCTGCCCGATGAACATCGAGCCCACCAGCGACCCGAAGATGATCATCCCCGCGATGGCCGGCACCCAGAACAGCCGGCGCTTGGCGTAGTGGAGGTCGTACAGCGGGTTGCCCGCCCGCAGTTGCCTCCACGCGAACATGCCCACCAGCAGCACGGCGACGGCGATCATGATGAGGGCGGTCCGCAGTTGGCCGGGCGCCGAGATGATGCCGATGCCCAGCACGAGCGCGGCGATCATCACCACCGAGATGATGCCGCTCAGGTGATCCACCGCCTTGCCCGACTCGTGCACGTGCGCGGGCACCCACACCAGCACCAGCACGAACGCGACCGCCGCGATGGGCACGGCGATCAGGAACACCGAGCCCCACCAGAAGCGCTCCAGCAGGAGTCCGGCGAGCACGGGCCCGAGGACGGTGCCGCCCGCGCTCACGCCCGACCACAGGGCGATGGCCTTCACCCGCTTGGCGCCCTCGGCCCAGAGCGCGGTGATCAGCGCAAGGGTGGTGGGGTAGGCCATGCCCGCGGCGATTCCGGTGAAGATCCGGCCGGCCACCAGCACCTCGGTGGTGGGCGCCCACGCGCTGACGAGGCTGGCGGGCACGGTGAGGCCCAGGCCCAGCAGCAGCATCAGCTTACGGCCGTAGCGGTCGCCGATGGCGCCGAAGTACAGCACCGACATCGCCAGGCCCAGGGTGCAGCCCACGGCGATGAGCGTGAGCGCGGTCTGGGTGGAGTCGAGTGCCCGGCCGATGTCGGGCAGGGCCACGTTGGCCACGGCCAGGTTGATGTTGCACACCAGCGCGCCGAGGATGAGCGCCGAGAGCACCAGGCCGGAGCGGCGGGGCACGCCTGGGGGGTCGGGGGCGGATTGCCGCATGGGCGCGAAGGCTAGGCGCTTGCCGGGGGCGCAGCCCGGTGGCGTAGGCTCGCCGCATGGCCCATCACCTGGCGGATGGTGCGCGGCGCATTCGCTCGCGCGCCTTCATGCTCCCCCGCGCAGACGGCGTGGCGCTGGCCGAGGCCTTCCTGGTGTCCGCGGTGGTGACGGTGCTCATGATCCGCGCCTACCTCCAGGCCACGGGGTTCCCCCAGGTGGGTGGCGACGGGCTGCACATCGCCCATGTGCTGTGGGGCGGCCTGCTCATGCTGGTGGGGGTGCTGTTCCTCGTGCTGCGCCTGGGCCGCCCCGCCCTGCGCGTGGGGGTGGTGCTGGCCGGCGTGGGCTTCGGGTTCTTCATCGACGAGATCGGCAAGTTCGTCACCTCGGACGTGAACTACTTCTTCGAGCCCGCGGTGGCGATGATCTACGTGGTGTTCGTGGCCATCGCCATCGTGCTGGCGGTGGTCAAGCACCGCGTGCGCATGGACGCGCGAAGCGCGCTGGCCAATGCCATGGTCCTGTACGACCAGGCGGTGAACGACCCGGCAGCCCACGACGTGCGCCGCGAGGTGCTGCGCCTGCTGGAGGGCTGCGATCAGGCCGATCCGCTGGTGCCGGCCATGCGCGCCGCGGTCCGCGCGGCCGACACTGCCGCGGACGTGGAGCCCTCGCGCTGGCAGCAGGTTCGCATCCGCGTGCTCGCCGCATACGACGAGATGGCTCGCACGGCGTGGTTCCCGTGGGTGGTGCTGGCCATATTCGTGGCGCTGGCGACGTCGTCAATCGTGCTGGCCGTGCCGATCTTCCTCGAGCGCGACGGCGTGTCGTTCGCCGAGTGGATGCAGGTGGTCGGCACCCTGGTGATGGCGGCGCTCGTGGTGGTGGGCATCGTCACGTGGCGGAGCTCGCGTGCCCGCGCCTACCGGTGGTTCGAGCGGGGAATCCTGGTGGACATCCTGGTCACCGAGGTGTTCACCTTCTACGACGCTCCCGGCGCGGCCACCATCGGCGTGGCCGTGGACATCGTGCTGCTCATCACCGTGCGCATCGCGGCGCGCCACGAGGCCCTGCGGGATGGCGCCGAGCGCGTGCCCGACCGCCTGCCGCTGGGGCTCTAGCCCCCGGCGGTTCCACGCCGACCGCTGGCGCGTGGGAGCAGGGCGCCCGTTGGAACACTCGGGCTCCCCCATCAGGGCGCGGTCGTGGCGAGGGGGGGTGCGTGCACGAGCTTGACATCGATGAGGTGGAGGCCCTGCTCCGCACGGATGCCCGCCTCGGGCTCGCCCCCGCCGAGGCCGCCGCCCGGTTGCGCCATCACGGGCGAAACGCGCTGCCCGCGCCCGAGGCGCGGAGTGCAGCGGCGCGCCTGATGTCGCAGTTCGCGAGCCCGCTGGTCTACGTCCTCCTGGCGGCCACGGGGGTCACCCTTGCCCTGCAGCAGTTCGTCGATGCCGCGGTCATCTTCGCCGTCGTCGTGCTGAACGTCCTGATCGGCTTCGTCCAGGAGGCCCGTGCCGAGGGGGCGTTGAGGGCGCTGATGGCCATGACCCGCACCACGGCCACCGTCACCCGCGACGGCCGTCGCCTGGCGGTTGATGCCGCCCAGCTGGTCCCCGGCGACCTGGTCCACCTGGCCGAGGGCGACCGGGTGCCCGCCGACCTGCGCCTGGCGCATGCGACGGCGCTGCGCGTGGACGAATCGATGCTCACGGGCGAGTCGGTGCCCGCCGGCAAGGTCGCCCGCACGGTGCCGGGCGGCGCGCTGCTGGCCGACCGCGACAACATGGCCCACGCGGGCACGCTGGTGGTCACCGGCACGGGGGAGGGGCTGGTCATCGCGACGGGCGCCGACACCGAGCTCGGCCGCATCCAGCGACTGGTGGGCGAGGCCGCCGACCTCGACACGCCGCTCACCGCACGCATCCGGCGCTTCAGCGTCATCCTCTCGATCGCCATCGTGGCCCTGGCGTTTGCCACGTTCATCGTGGGCCTCGTGCGGGGCGAGCCCGCGGCCGAGATGTTCACCGCGGCCGTCGCGTTGGCGGTGGCCGTCATCCCCGAAGGGCTCCCGGCCGCCGTCACCATCGCCCTGGCCATTGGCGTGAGCCGCATGGCGCGGCGCCGGGCGATCGTGCGCCGGCTGCCCGCGGCCGAGGCCCTGGGAAGCACCACCGTCATCTGCAGCGACAAGACCGGCACGCTCACGCTCAACCGGATGACCGTCTCGGAGGTGGCTCTCGCGGCAGACACCTCCCATTGCCTGCGCGCCGGGGTGCTGTGCAGTGACGCCACGGCCACGACGGGCGACCCGACCGAGTCGGCGATCGTGGCCGCCGCAACCGAGGCGGGCGTGGACGTGGAGGGTCTCCGCGCCACCACCACGCGCGTGGACGCGATCCCCTTCGCGTCGGAGCGTGCCTGGATGGCCACGCTCGATCGCCGTGACGGCGAGGGCGAGGTGATCCACGTGAAGGGTGCCGTGGAGCGCGTGCTCGAGCGCACCGTTGCCTGGTCCACCGTGGACGGCCGCGTGGCGCTCGATCCCCACGCCGTGCGTGCGGCCGCCCGCCGCCTGGCGGCACAGGGCCTGCGCGTGCTGGCCGTTGCCGAGGCGCCGCGCCCGGGCCTGGCCCAGCTCGACGACGCCGACGTGAGTGGACTGGTGCTCCTGGGCCTCGTGGGGATGCTCGACCCCCCGCGGCCCGAGGCCGTGGACGCCGTGGCCGAGTGCCGCGATGCGGGCGTGCGGGTGATCATGGTCACCGGCGACCAGCGCGAGACCGCCGCGGCCATCGCCACCCGCCTGTCCATCGCCGGCGACGATCCGCCGCTCGCGCTCTCGGGCGCCGACCTCGATGCCGGTGACCCCGCCGACCTCGCCCGCAGGGCGGAGCGCGTGCACGTGGTTGCACGGGTTTCGCCCGAGCAGAAGCTGCGCCTGGTCGAGGCACTGCAGGAGCAGGGGGAGGTGGTGGCCATGACCGGCGACGGCGTCAACGATGCCCCGGCCCTCAGGCAGGCCGACATCGGGGTGGCCATGGGCCGGGGCGGTACCGAGGTGGCCAAGGAGGCGGCCGACATCGTCCTGGCCGACGACAACTTCGCCACCATCACCGCCGCCGTGCGCGAGGGGCGCCGTGTGTTCGACAACATCACCAAGTTCATCGTGTGGACCCTGCCGGTGAACATCGCGCAGGGGCTTCTGGTGCTCGTTGCCGTTGCCCTCGGGCTCGCGCTTCCCGTGCTGCCCACGCAGATCCTATGGATCAACATGACAAGCGCGATCCTGCTGGGCCTTCCGCTCGCCGTGGAGCGCCTCGAGCCCGGCACGATGGCCCGTCCGCCGCGCGACCCCGCCGCGCCCATGGTGTCGGGAATGCTGATGCGCCGCATGCTGCTGGTGGGATTGCTGCTGGTGGGCGCCACCTTCGCGCTGTACGAGTGGCAGCTCGCCACGGGCGGGTCGGAGGCCTCGGCCCGCACGGTGGCGGTGAACACCGTGATGATCGGCGAGGCCTTCTACCTTCTCAACTGCCGCTCCCTCACCGGGTCATTCCTGCGCATGGGGGCGCTCTCGAACCGCTGGATCATCGTGGGAATCAGCGGGATGGTCCTGCTGCAGTTGGCCTTCACCTATGCGGGGCCCATGCAGGCGGTGTTCGGCACGGCGGCGGTGCCCGCCTGGACCTGGGGCGCCGCCGCCGCCGCCGGCCTTGCCATCTCGCTGGCGGTGGGGATGGAGAAGGCCGTTACGGCCTCCAGGCGGCGCTGAAGCTGGGCATGGCGGCGTTGCGGGCGATGGTGCGGGCGCCCGTTCCGTCGATGCGCATCATGCGCAGCGGGAACCGCGGCGACTCCGTGGCCGGCTGGAACGCGATGTACTGGCCGTCGGCCGATACCGCCACCGGGAAGGTGTCGGCCCGCCGCTGCAGCGTGGTCGTGCGACGGCTTGCGACCGTGAAGGTGGCGGTGCGCGCGTAGTCCTGCCCCCCGACGCCCCCCACGATCGTCGCGCCATCGGGGGTCCAGAACGACGCATAGGGCCCGTACACCAGTCCCCGCGCGCGGTACGCGGTGATGGCCTGCGCGCCCGAGCCGTCCGGCTGCACCACCCACACGTTCTGCTGCACCGTGCGGATGCGCTCCCGCCCCACCCGTGCAGTGGTGTTCTGCAGGCGGGTCACCGCGAGCGACGTGGGCCCCCACACGGGCCCGATGGCATTCGCCAGCACGCGCGTGCGCTGCGCGGGCGCGGATACCGGTGCCACGAACACGCTGGTGGGCCTGTTCCACGCGCCCGTGGCGAACGCCATCAGCGTGCCGTCCGGTGAGAACGTCACGCCCTGCGGTGGCGGCTCGGCGTTGTTGCCCCGGGCGGGGATGAGGGTGGTGAGCGGCACGGGCGTGCCCGCCACCAGCGTGGCGGGCACCTGCGCCATGGCCAGGCCCTGGCCCGTGATCTCGCCGCCGCGCCGCGTGGAGAAGGTGCCGCACACGAAGCGCGTGGAGTCGGGGGTCCAGCGCGCACCACCGAATTCGCTGCAGCCGGCGGCCACCGGGACCACGGTGCGTGACGCGATGTCCAGCACGCGCCACGCGGTGGCGGAGCGCGACACCACCTGGAACGCCATGCGGCGGCCGTCGGGCGACAGGACCGGCTGCGTGCCGCGCGCCACCTGCACGGGGTTGGAGCCGTCGTCGCCCGCCACGACGATCGGTGCGTTGCCCCCGAAGTTCCCCGCCGTGGACACCCACGCAATGGTGGCCGACGCCGTCGAGGCCCCCAGCGCGCCGGCCCCGGCGATGGCCGCGGCCAGCATGGCGGTCGTGGATGTCCTCATGGCGGCTACCTCGTGGTCGTGCGCGTGCTGCGCGGTGATTCACTCCGCGGGAACGGTAGCGAGCCGGCGCCCGCCCCCACCCCTACCGGACGGCGACCTCGCTCACGTCCCCGCTGCCCTCGGCGCAGAAGCCGAACGCGCGCACCGACGCCCCTGCCGCGATGCGCTCTGCCCACGACGGCGGGGTGACCGTCACCACGTCGCCGGAACGCGCCACCGAACCGTTCCACGAGTCGCGGATGCGCGATCCCGCGGGCAGCCGGAACGACAGCGTCCACGTGCCCGCGTCGGCCGTGCCCGCGTTGCGCACCGTGAAGCTACGGCAGAAGCCGGTTGCCCAGCGGGAGTCGCGTGCCATGGCGGCCGAGAGCTCCGTGGACCCGGGCGCAGGTGCCGGGGTCGGCGCAGGCGTGGGGCCGGGCTGGGGGGCGGGGGCCGGGGCCGGCGACGGCGCGGTGGACGGCGCCCCGGCGAACGTGGCCGTAAGGCCCGTCAGCGCGCCGGTGCCCTGCACGCACAGGCCGGTATCCCGGAAGGAACCCCCGGCCGGAACGCGCGCCCACGACGGCAGGGCGATGGCGCGCGCCCCCCCGGTGCCCGACACCGTGCCGTTCCACGTGCTGGTGACCGACGCCCCCGTGGGGAGCACGAACGCGATGCTGGTGGGCGTGATGGCCGCGGCACCGGGGTTCGCGATGACCAGCTTGCCGCACCAGCCGGCTGCCCACCGCGACTCCACCACCACGCGCACCGTGGGGGTGTCCCCGGGCCCGGGGGCGGGGGCAGGCGAAGGTGCCGGGGCAGGCAGCGGTGCAGGGGCAGGAGAGGGACCGGGCGCAGAGGGCGTGCCCGGCACCGGGACGGTGCCGGGCACGGGGGCCCCGTACGCGATCGGCTGCCGGTTGATGAGCGACGTCAGGAGCGCCATCTTGGCGGGGTTGACCGTGCGCCAGTCGTTCTCCAGCACGCCACCGGTGTCGCCCGAGTTGGGGTTCCACGACCAGAACGCCCAGCTCATGCCCTTGCGGCCCATGTAGTCGGAGAATTGGCGGATCCACCGGCCCTCCACGGTGTCGGTGCCCACGTTCCTCGCCCCGAACTCACCCACGAAGATCGGCGCGATTCCGGCGTCGTGGATGTAGCCGAAGCCCTTCTGCCAGCGGTCGGCCAGTATCGACTGCACGTCGGGGCTGCTGAACCATGGCTGGTTGAACACTCCGGGGCCGTACTCGTGCGGCGAGTACACCACGCGGTTGGGCACCGACAGCCGCACGGGGTTGGCCCGCACGCCCTCCAGGTTGCCGCCCCACCAGTGGCGATCGAGCTGCTGGCCGCCCGCCACCGGGCCCTCGATGCCCTCCACCACGATCAGCCAGCCGGGTGCCCGGGCAAGCACGGCGTTGCCGGCGCGCTCGGCCGCGCGCCGCCAGTCGTTGGCCTGCCCGGTGCCCCAGGTGGCCTCGCCGTGGGGTTCGTTCTTCAGGTCGGCGCCGATCACCGTGCGGTTGCCGGCATACCTGCTGGCCAGCATCTGCCACGTGGCCACCCAGTCGTCCTCGGTGAAGTTGCCCGTGCCGTACCAGAGGGGCGACATGAACCCGTCGTTCAGCACCGAGTGGTTGTCCAGCAGCACGCCCAGCCCCTGCCGTCCCGCCTCGGCGATGATCTCGTCCATCACCTGCAGGGGGGTCTTGCCCCGCAGCGCCGCGTTTCGGCCCCCCGAGTAGTCGATTCCCGACGTCGTGGTGGACCTGAGGGCCTGCAGCGAGAACGGCAGCCGGATCATGTTGAAGCCCTGGGCCTTTATCTGGGCGAGCATGTCGCGGTAGTCGCGGGTCCACAGCCCGTGCGGGGCCTGGTTGCCGGTCTCGAGCCCGAACCAGTTGACGCCCTGCAGGATGACCGTGTTGCCCGACTGGTCCACGATGCTCGCGCCGCTGGTGCGAAGCGGCCCCTGCAGGCCGTTCGCCGCCGTGGCCGTTCCCAGCAGCGCCGCGGCGGCGGCGCCGGCGGCCAGGGTGGAGATGCTGCTGCTGCGCGTGATGCCCATGGGGTGGTCCTTCCGGTGGGGCGCGGTGGGTACGCGCTCATGGTGGGCCGGTCCGGCCCGCCGCACGCGCGCCCGCGTCGCGCCCCCACCGGGCCGGTCGCGTGGTCACCGTGGGGGTTCCGCCGTCACCATCGCGATTGACACCGCCATGCGCCACAATCGTGGCGTGGAATCCTCCGAATCCATCATCGAGCTCATCCTGCGCGTGGCCAGCGGGGTGACCATGGTGGTGGCCGCCGTGGCCACCGTGCTCGCCGCCATCTGGGTGGCCAGCGACGCCGACTCCGATGGATCGTGGTGGCCCGTCCTGCCGTGGGCCATCATCACGGTTGTCGCGCTGGTGGTATTCGCGGTGCTGCTTGCGCGCTCCAAGGCGCGCCACGCCGCGCGCTGAGGACCGGCGTCAGCGCGCCGGCCGCACGTCCCCGTCCAGGGCCAGCACGTGCACGGGCGATTCCGGCAGGCGGTCGGGCATCGCCAGGCGCAGCATGCCGTCCGTCACCCGCCAGCCGGGCGCGGTGCGGTCGCCCAGCAGGCGCACCCCGGTCACCCCGGTGGCGTCCACGCCGCGTATCCCGAACTCCCGCGTGGGCATGTCCAGCACCAGCGCGTACACCTGCCCGTCGCGCTGCGTGAACCTCACGCCCGCGCCCTCGGTGGTGGTGGCCTGGGGCATCGCCCAGGGCCGCGTGGCGTAGATGGCCTCGCCGTTGGTGCGCAGCCACTCGCCCAGGCCGCGCAGCGGCGCCAGGTGGGCATCGGGGAACCGCCCGTGCGGGTCGGGCCCGATGCCGATGAGCAGGTTGCCGTTCTTGGCCACGATGTCGGCGAACGACCGCACGAGCTCGGTGGCGGTGACGATGTCCCCAGGGCGCTCGTTGCGGTTGGCGCCGAACGAGTGGCCCACGCCGCGCGTGGACTCCCACTTCTTCTGCTGCACGTCGTCGAACGTGGCGTACTCGGGCGTGCGGAAGTCGTAGTGGTGCGTGGAGGGGAAGGTGAGTGACTTGTCGGCATCGGGCACGCGGGCCCAGAAGCGCTGCAGCAGAACCCCGCCAAGGCGCATGAGCGCGTCGCTCACCATCCCGCGGTGCGCGGTGGGCTCCAGCCACCTGTCGTTGATCACGCCATCGGGCACGGCGTCGTAGTACTCGGCGAAGAGCGCCGGCAGGTCACCGCCCGCGGGCCAGCAGACGTCGTTCCACAGCACCGATGGCCGGTAGCGATGAATGAGCTCCCGCACGTGGGCCGTGGCGTACTGCACGTAGTCCGGGGTGTGCGGAACGGCGAGCGCCGAGTCGGCGGGGTTCACCAGCAGGGCGTCGTTGTACGGCCAGTCGTAGCCGCCCGAGTAGTAGAGCCCCATGCGCATGCCGGCATCGCGCACGGCCCGGGTGAGGTCGCCCACCAGGTCGCGCCGTGCGTGGTACCGGCCCTTGCGCGGGTGCTCCAGCGCGGTGGGCCACAGGCAGAACCCCTCGTGGTGCTTGGTGGTGAGCACCACGTAGCGCGCGCCGGCGTCGCGGCAGGTATCCGCGATGTACTGCATGTCCGTGCCGGCCGTGCCGTCGTCAAACGGCTCCACGAAGTCGTCGTACGTGGCGTCGGGGCCATAGGTGTCGCGCTGGTGGTGCCAGGTGGGGCTGCCCTCGATGCGACTGGTGTTCAGGTACCACTCGGCGTAGGGGTTGTCGCGCAGCATCGCCGCAGGCCCCTGGTCGTGCAGCAGCTTCTGGATGTCGTCCACCTGTGGCGCCCATCCGGGCACCGAGTACAGGCCCCAGTGAAGGAACACGCCCAACTTGGCCTCGTCGTACCACGCGGGGAGTGCGTGGGTGCCCACCGATTCCCAGGTTGGCTCGTACACGGGAGCCAGCCTACGGGTTGGGTCGCTAGCGCCGCAGCCTGATGACGTTGGACGGCTTGGACATGCGTCCCGCGTCGACCGCCCGCACGGTCACCCGGGCACCCCGCCTGGCGGCCTTCCGCGCGGCCTTGGTGCGCACCACGGCCGCCCGCACGGTCACCCGGGCACCCCGCTTGGCGGCCTTCCGCGCGGCCGTGGTGCGCACGGTCACCCGGGCACCCCGCTTGGTGGCCTTCCGCGCGGCCTTGGTGCGCACCACGATGGCCTTGGGCCGGACCGTGCCCACCACCTTGCCGTTCACCAGCACGCGGTAGGTGCGCGTGGTGCCCGTGATGTGCACCTTGAGTCCCTTGGCAGTGCGCGCCGCGGCGCGCAGTCGTGGCCGCGCGGGCGTGGCCAGCACGCGGCGCGGGGTGGCCCGTTGCGTGATGGCAGGTGCTGGTCGGGCCGGCGCGGCGGAGGCGGGCTGCGCCTGCGGGCGCGGCGCGGTGACCGGCGTCACGTCCTGGGCGGGCGCTGCCGGCACGGCGGGCACCACGCCGGACGATACGTTCACCAGGCGGTTCGGCGAGCCCACGGGGTTGCCCACCACGCCCGAGGTGGCACCGCCCACCATGGCCTCGCGCACGGCCGCGGGCGTGGCCGACGGCTGGGCCGACAGCAGCAGGGCCGCGGCACCGGCCACGTGGGGCGCGGCCATCGACGTGCCCGACGCCGTGTAGGTGGCGGTGGGCGAGGTGTGCCAAGCCGACAGGATCGACGAGCCGGGCGCGAAGACGTCCAGGCACGACCCCCAGTTCGAGAAGCTCGAGCGGCCGTCACCCGACGTGGTCGACCCCACGGTGACGGCCGAGGGCTCCGACGCCGGGGAATAGGCGCAGGCGTTGTCGTTGGAGTTGCCCGCGGCCACCGTGAAGGTGACGCCATCGGCGATGCCCGCGGCCACGGCCGCGTTGAGCGCTGCCGAGTAGCCGCCGCCCAGGCTCATGTTGGCCACGGCGGGCGTGCCGGCCTGATGGTGGCGCACCACCCAGTCGATGCCGGCGATCACGCCCGAGGTGCTGCCCGAGCCCGAGCACGACAGCACGCGCACGGGCACGATGGTTGCCGCGGGCGCCACGCCGTAGCTCGACCCGGCAACGGTGCCGGCCACGTGCGTGCCGTGCCCGTTGCAGTCGTTGCTGCCGTTGCCGTCGCTGATCGATGAGAACCCGCTGGTCACCCGACCGCCGAAGTCGGCGTGGTCCGGCCGGACGCCGGTGTCGATGACGTACGTGGTGACGCCCGCGCCGTTCTGGCTGGTGGAGATGCGCCCGTCGAGCGGCAGGGCCGCCTGGTCCACGCGGTCGAGGCCCCACGATGCCGCGGCGCGCGACGACGGGCCCGGGCTGGTGCTGGGCGGCGGCGTGGGGGCCGGCGGCGGGGTGGGGGCGGTGAGCGTCCAGTTCAGGCGCGACGCGCCGGTGTATCCGCCCCAGCCGTCGATGGCGATGCGGTACGTGGTGCCGGCCGTCACCGGGATGCTGATGGCGCTGGTGAGGTTTCCGCCCGAGTCGTCGTCCGCGCCAAGTTGGGACAGCCCGGTGAGCGCCGAGCCGGAGTACCCGGCCAGGAGGGTGTCGAATGCCGACCCCTGGGTGTTCACCTGCAGCGTGCCGTCCTCCGGGGCGGTCCAGCGGTACCAGATGGAAGCCCGGCCGCTGCTGGCGCCGTGGGCGGGCTCGCCCGTCTCGCGCGACGCGCCCACGGTCGACCCGGTCACCGAGCCCGAGGCGCCGCTGATGTCCTGCGGCGCCGAGAAATTGTCGTTGACCACCGCGGGAGGGGGCGGCACGGTAGCCGACAGCGTCCAGTTGAGCACCGTGGCGCCCTTCCATCCGCCGAAGCCGTCGATGGCCAGGTAGTAGGTGGTGCCGGCCGTCACGGGGAAGGCGATGCTGCTCCACAGGCCGTCGGGCGCGTCGTCGTTGGTCGCCCGGGCAGTGAGTCCCGACACGCTGGTGCCGGTGTACGCGCCGAGGAGGGTGTCGAAGGTGGAGCCCTGGGTGGTCACGCGCAGCGTTCCGCTGGTCGGGGCCGTCCACCGGTACCAGATGGACGCGCTGGGCTTGGAGCCCCCGTGCACCGGCTCGCCCGCCTCGCGGGTGGCCCCCACGGTGGTGCCCGACACCGTGCCGCTGTCACCGGTGATCTCCTGCGCGGCGCCGAAGGGGTCGTTGGCCACCGACATCACCTTGGTGCCGGGCACGTCGCCGATCGCGCGCACCGGGCGGTCGGGCTCCACGATGAGGACGTCGGGGTCGCGGCGAAGCCGCGTGACGTCGGCGGCGTCCAGCTTGGCGGCGAAGCCCTCGCCCACCGTCCGGATGACGGTCTTGACGTCGTTGCCCCTGCGCTCCTCGGCGCGCACCGCGGCGCCGAGGTCTGCCGAGGGGTCCATCATCACGATGTACGGCTTCTCCGTGGCCGCGCCGGCCGTGGCGGTGGCGACGAGCGCGGTGGCCGCGACCGCGCCCCCCACAAGTGCAGCAGTAATGCGACGGATGGTGGGGCGAGGAGGGTTCATGGGCGAAACGTACGCCCAGCACCCGCCCGAACAGGTGGGTTCTGGACCACTTCACCGTTTTCTCACAAGTCCCGCATCCCTACTTTTCGGATCGTGCCTGCCGCCGCTCCCGTCCTGCTCATCCCCCCGTCGGAAGGCAAGTCCCCGGGCGGCGATGGCCCCCCCGTCGACTGGGGCGCCGGGCGCTTCGGCCACCTGGCGGATCACCGGCTGCGCGTGCGCGATGCCGTGCTGCGGGCGGTGCGCCGTCGCGCGGATGCCCAGGCCCTGCTGGGGGTGACGGGCCCGCATCTCGACCGCGCCCTCCGGGAGTGGCGTGAGCTCGACATGGCACCCACCATGGCCGCCGCCGCCCGGTACTCGGGCGTGGTGTGGGGCGCGCTGGACATCCCCTCGCTGGAGTCCCCGGCGCGCCGCCGCGCGATGTCGCGCATCGTGGTTCCCTCCGGCGCATGGGGCCTGGTGGCGGCCGGTGATGCCATTCCGGCGTACCGCCTGAAGATGGCCGCGCGCCTGGGGGCGCTCGGCAGGCTGTCGGCGTGGTGGCGGCCCCTCATCGGGCCCGCGCTCGCCGCGCGCGCCGGCCGTGGCGCGGTGATCGACCTGCTGCCCCGGGAGCACGCGGCCGCCATCGACCCGGCGGTGCTTCGCCCCGGCGCACTGGTGCGCGTGCAGATCCTCGAGCCCGGACCCGCCGGGCGTGCGGTGGGGCATGTCGGCAAGGCGCTGAAGGGCCGCCTGGCCCGGGCCATCCTGCAGGCGGATGCCCGCACCGCGGACGACGTGGCGCAATTGGCCGTGGACGGCCTGGGCGGCGTGGATGTGGTGCATGACCCCGTCACCACAGTGGTCTTTCGTCGAACGTCCTGACTACGCTGGCGCGCAGTCCACCCCGGGAGTCGCATGGCCTGGCTCGACCTGATACTGGCGGTGCTGTTTGGCGGGCTCGCCGTGTTCTACGGCGTGCGGGCGCGTGACCTCCGCCGCGCGGGCGATGCGCGGCGGGCGCGCTGGACCGTGGTCACCACTGCCCTGCTGGCGCTGGCCAGCCTGGCGTTCGCGGTCTCGGTGATCCTGATGCTGGCCTAGCGACTACTTCTTCTTCGCCGCCGCGGCCTTCCTGGCCGCCGGCGTGCCGGTCGTGGCCTTGCTCGCCGTGGCCTTCTTGGCCGGGGCCTTCTTGGCCGCGGCCTTTGCCGTGCCGGCCTTCGTGGCGGCTGGCTTCGCCGCAGCCTTGGCCGGTGCCTTCCTGGCAGCCGTGGCCTTGCTCGCCGGGGCCTTCTTGGCCGCGGCCTTTGCCGTGCCGGCCTTCGTGGCGGCCGGCTTCGCCGCAGCCTTGGCCGGTGCCTTCTTAGCCGGTGCCTTCTTGGCCGCCGCCTTGCTCGCCGTGGCCTTCTTGGCCGGGGCCTTTGCCGTGCCGGCCTTCGTGGCGGCCGGCTTCGCCGCAGCCTTGGCCGGTGCCTTCTTCGCGGGTGCCTTCTTGGCGGATGCCCTCTTTGCGGACGCCTTCTTGGCGGGCGCCTTCTTTGCGGGCGCCGGGGCGGCGGCATCCTTTTCAGCCGCCTTCTCCATGGCGGCCTTGGCCATGGCCTGCACGGACTGCGGGGTGGACGACAGCGGCGGTCGCACCGTGGCGCGCATGGACGACCGCGACTGCTGGGCGGCGGCGGCACGTGCAGCGGCCGCGGCCTTGGGGTCGGCCTTGGGCGGCGGCTTGGGGGCGATGCGCTTGCCGGTGGGCTTGTGCTTGATGACCAGCTTGCCCGTGAGGGCGTCGTCGATCAGCTGGTTGGCGGCCTCTTCGTCGACGTTGCGGGCATACATGAGCTCGCTCACCAGCACGCGGCGCGCACGCTCGAGCATCTGCATCTCGCCGGGCGACAGCCGGGCGTCCTGCTGCCGGCGCTCCAGGTTGCGCACCACCTCGGCCAGCTCCAGGATGTCGCCGCTGCGCAGCTTCTCCTGGTTGCGCTTGAAGCGCTGGTTCCATTGGGCGGGCATCTCGCTGCCGTCGGCGGCCAGCACGGCCAGCACCTCGTTGACGGCGCGCTCGTTGATGACCGGTCGCAGGCCCGCCGTCTCGGCGTTCTCGCAGGGCACCATCACGGTCATCTGCGGCTGCAGGATCTCGATCGTCAGGTATTCACGGCGCTCGCCGCGGATCTCGTGGAATTCCCTGGCCAGCACGGTGCCCGCGCCATGGTGCGGGTAGACGACCTTGTCCCCAACCTCGAACATTCACTCTCCTCGTGCCATCAGATCGCGCCACCGGGCGGCGGGCGCCGTGAGCGGGCGCCCCGGCCGGTCCCCGGCGGGATCCGGAAGTGGCGTGCAGTTGCCCTACATGGTACCGCGTGCCGGGACGGCGCCCCTTACCCCGCGCCTACCAGTTGGCGGGCCAGCGCTCCAGCACCTCGCTGTGGCGCTTGGCGCGCTCGCGGCGTGCCTGCTCGGCGGGATCGTCGGCGCTTTCCTTGGCCCGGCGCAGCGCCTCGATCATGTCGTGGCGGCGCTGCTCCTTCTCCTTGGCCTCCTGCGCGGCCTTGCGCTTGGCCCGGGCGAGGGTGCTGTCGTGGTGTGCTCCGAACACGGCCTCGCAGGATAGCGCCGGGTGCCCCCGCCCATCAGGAGATCAGGCCCGCCGAGGCAAGGGCGAGGACGAGTATCCCCAGTGCGATGCGGTACCACACGAACACCCACAGCGAGTGCCGCGCCAGCCACCTGAGCAGGAACGCGATGGCGGCGTAGCCCACCACGAACGACACCACGGTGGCGATGATGATGGAGCCGATGCCCACGCCGCCGCCGTCGGATCCGAGCTCTCCGTACAGGCCGTAGATGCCGGACAGCACGATGGCCGGGATGGACAGCAGGAACGAGAACCGGGCGGCGGCCTCGCGGTTGAGGCCCATCAGCAGCCCGGCCGAGATGGTGGCGCCCGAGCGCGACACGCCCGGGATGAGCGCCAGGGCCTGCGCCAGGCCCACGGCGATGGCGTCGTTGCGGCCCACCGACTCCACTACCCGCGTCTTGCGGCTGGCCCAGTCGATCAGGCCCAGGATGATGCCGAACACGATCAACGTGGTCCCCACGATGTACAGGCTGCGCGCTGCGGTCTCGATCTGGTTGCGGAAGATGAAGCCGAAGATGACGATGGGGATGGTGCCGATGACCAGGTACCAGCCCATGCGCGCGTTGAGGTCGCTGCGGAGCGCCGGAGTGGTCCACGAGCGCACCCACGTGGTGGCGATGCGGATGAGGTCGCGCCAGAAGTAGATGACGACCGCCAGCATGGTGCCCAGCTGGATGACGGCGGTGAACAGCGCGCCGGGGTCCTCCCAGCCGAAGAACGCGGGGGCCAGTAGCAGGTGGCCGGAGCTCGAGATGGGGAGGAACTCGGTGAGCCCCTGCACGATCCCGTAGACGACTGCCTCGTACCAGGTCACGGCCGGGCACCCTAGCGGGGGCCCCGGGCAGCCGGCGGGCTACTTCTTGTCGGGGCGGGCCAGCATGATGTCGCAGGGCGCGTGGCGCGCCAGGTGCAGCGCGAAGCTGCCCAGCAGCAGCCGCTGCACGCGGCCGCGCTCGGCACCTGCCACCAGCAGGTCCACGCCATTGGCGCCGGCCCATTCGCACACGGCGTCGGGCGGGTGGCCCTCGAGCACCTGCGGCTCGGCGCCGGGGATGTCCTCCACCATCTCCTTCAGCCAGGTGAGCGCGGCGTCCTGCATCACCTCGGGGTCGGGCAGGAACACCCCGCCCTCGCCCATGTACGGCGGCGGGAGCGGCAGGCTGGTCACGTGCAGCACCGACAGCCGCGCCCCCGACAGCGCCGCCATGCGGGCGGCCTCGTCCAGGGCCTTGCGCGAACCCGGGCTGTCCTCGACGGCAACGGCGACATGGCGGTAAGTCTCCATGGGGCCATGCTAGGCGGCGCGGGTAGCATCGCGCCATGTCGGGGCATACGGACATCGCCAGTCGCTACGCGGGCCTCATCCTCGACCTCGATGGCTGCCTGTGGGTGGGCACCGCCGCGGTGCCGGGAGCCCCCGAGGCCGTGGACCGGTGGCGGGCGTCGGGCAAGCCGCTGGTGTTCCTCACCAACGATCCCAGCTCCGCGCCCGAAGACGTGGTGCAGCGCCTGTGGGGGCACGGCGTCCGCGGGGCCGCCCACGAGGTGGTGACCTCGGGCGTGGTGATGCAGGAGTACCTGGCCGAGCGCTTCGCGGGTGGCGTGGCGGTGGTGGTGGGAAGCCCCGCGATCGCGCGTCACGTGCAGTCCGCGGGGCTCAAGGTGGTGTCGCGCGAGTCGCATGTTCCCGACGCTGACGTGGTGGTGCTCGCCGGGCACGCCGACCTGTCGTACCGCGAGCTCACGTGGGCGGTGCGCGCCGCGGTGGGCGGTGCGCCGGTCATCGCCACCGGGCGCGATCGACTGGTGCCCGGCGAGAACGGCGTGCGTCCGGGCACGGGCGCAGTGGTGGCCTACGTGGAGTACGCAGCCGGGGTGGACGTGGTGGCCGTGGGCAAGCCGGGGCCGGATGCCTGGCGCATCGCGCGCGAGCGCCTGGGGGTGGATGGCCCGGTGCTCGCGGTGGGGGACAGGCTCGACTCCGACGTGGGCGGTGCCGTGGCTGCCGGCCTGGATGCGGCGCTGGTGCTGACGGGCGTCACCAGCCGCGCGCAGGCCGACGCCTGGAGGGGCGCACGCCCGGTGGCCGTGGCCGACGACCTCGGGGCGCTGCTGGGCGGCTAGGACTGCAGCAGGATCAGCGACGCCGCCATCACCGCCATGCCGGCGATTGCCCCGTTGGTGGCCAGCATGGGGCGGCCATTGGCGCGCGCCGCCGGGATGAGCTCGTGGATGGAGATGAACACCATCACCCCGGCCACGGCGGCGAACACCACGCCGAACACCGCATCGGTGATGAACGGCGCCAGGATGGCGTAGCCCAGGATGGCCCCGGCGGGCTCGGCCAGGCCCGCGGCCACCGACATGCCGACGGCCTTGGGCCGGCTTCCCGTGCCCTCATGCACGGGGGCCGCGATGGCGATCCCCTCGGGGATGTTGTGGATGGCGATGGCCACGGCGATGGCGAAGCCCACGGTGGGGTCCTCCAGCAGTACCAGGAACGTCGCGAGCCCCTCGGGGAAGTTGTGCAGTGCCACCACGAGGGCGATCAGCACGCCCATGCGCCGCAGGCGGTCGCGTGATGAGGCCCCCGAGTGCGCCACCCGATCGCTGCCGCGTCGCTGCAGGCGCGTGAGTCCCCGGTCAAGCAGTGCAACCGCCGCCATGCCGGCGAAGAACCCCACGGTGGCCCACAGCAGGCCGTTGCCACCGGCCTGCCCGAGCGAGTCCGCGGCCTTGGGCAGGATCTCGGCGAACGACACGTAGAGCATCGCGCCGGCGCTGAAGGCCAGGGCCACGGCCAGGAAGGCCCTGCTGCCGCGGCGGGCGGAGATCGCGATCAGCCCTCCCACGCCGGTCGCCAGCCCTGCGAGCAGGGTGACGAGGAGGGCTACGGCCGTGGGCGACATCGGCGCGACGCTATCACCACCCGACCCCCCTGACGGCCATGCGGAGGCCCGCGATGCGGCAGCTAGGTGCCGTCGCGCAGCAGCCGGCGCGCCACCTTGCCCGACGGCAGGCGGGGCAACTCGTCACGCCACTCGATCACCGAGGGCGCGGAGTACGCGCCCAGCGCATGGGCCACCGCCTGGCGGATGTCGTGGGCGGCCTGCTCCACGTCGGCGCCGTCGCGTGGCACCACCACGGCCACCACCCGCATGAGGCCGGCGTCGTCGGCGCGGCCCACCACGGCCACCTCGGCAACGGCAGGGTGCTCGTGGATCACCGCCTCCACCTGCACCGGGCTCACGAACTTGGCGTCCACCTTGAACAGGTCGTCCGACCTGCCCACGTGGCGGAACACGCCGTCCCGCTCCACCAGCATGTCGCTCATTCGCACCCACTCGCCATGAAGCAGGTCGCGCGTGAGGTCCGCGCGGCGCCAGTACCCCGAGGTGTTGCTCTCGGAGCGGATCCACAGGTGCCCGGGTGTCCCCTCCGGCACCGGCACGCCGTGGTCATCGCGCAGCGACACCTCCGCGCCGGGAACGGGGCACCCCAGGCACCCCGGGAGGTCGTCGCCGGGGCGGGTCGAGAGCACGATGTTCGAGGCCTCCGAGCAGCCGAAGCCCTCCAGCACGTCGAGGCCCGGCATCACCTCGCGCAGGCGCCCGAGCACCGGGCCGGGCAGGGAGTCGCCGCTCGACACGCCAAGCCGCACCGACGCCAGGGCCTCGCGCTGCTCGGGATGGCGGTGCAGGAACTCCGCGAGCTGGGCCCAGAAGGTCGGCACGCCCGAGAGCACCGTCACGTGGTGGTGCGCGCAGGCATGGACGACCGTGCGAACGTTCGGCTTCGTGCGCGTGTGCACCAGGTGCGCGCCGCGGCCGAGCGGGCGGAAGAACCCGTTGCCGAAGCCCAGGGACGTGTACCCGCGCGACACCGCATGGCAGGTGTCGCCCGGCCCCAGGCCCAGCACGGCAGCCGAGTAGCCCTCCACCGACGCCCGCATGTCGCGGTGCGCGTGCATGGCCCCCTTGGGCCGGCCGGTGGAGCCCGACGAGTACACGATGTACGCCAGGTCGTCCGGGTGCACCGGCTCGATCCGCGCCGGGCGCGCGTGGTCGAGCGCGTCGGGGCGCATCACGCGCCACGGGCCGGCGGGAACGGCCTCGTCGGCCACCACGATGTCCACGGAGGCATCGTCCAGCACGGTCGCGAGCAGATCCGGGTCCATGGCGGGGTCCAACGGTATGGCCACGCCCCCGGCGGCGGCGATGCCCAGCACTGCCTGCACCCAGTGCCGTCCGTCCCGGTTCACCACGGCAACGTGCTGGCCGCGGCGCAGGCCCGCTGCGCGAAGCGCCCCGGCCGCCCGCCGCGTTGCCAGCGACAGCTCATCGAACGTCCAGGTGCCGTCCTCGTCGCTGACCGCGGGCCCCCCACCGCGCCCCTCGCGCCGATGCCGCTCCACGAGGAGGTCGACGAGGTTGTCGGTGCCTGACCCCGCCCGGTGTCTGACCCCGCCCGGTGTCTGACCCCGCCCGGTGCCTGACCCCGTCGCGTCCATCACCCCGGCGAGGGCGTCCATGGCCTCGGGGGGCACCCGGTTGGGCAGCACCAGCACGGCGTCGGTGGCGCCTGCCGCGGCGAACCGCGCGAGCTGGGCGGCGATCTCCTCCGGGGTGGCGGCCAGGCCGCGGGATGGCAGCCACTTCAGGTACGACCGCGGGGCGTTGCCCAGGGCCTCGGCCTCGGGCGCGATCCATTCGAGGGCCTCGTCCTGGCTGCGCACCGGCAGCGCGTAGATGTACACGGCCACGCGCAGGGGGCCATCGATGCCGGCCTGGTCGCGCGCATCCTGCGCGATGGCCACGCGGGCCCGCAGGTCGTCGGGCTCGAGGAACGCGGCGAAGATGCCGTCGCCGCGCGCGCCCGCCACCTGCAGCAGGCGCTTCTTGTGGGCGGCGATGAGGATGGGCGGGCGGGGCGACGACATGACCGGCGGGTTGCACGGCGCGTCGACGAGCGCGCCCTCGAGGGTGGCGCCGTCGGGCGACGACCACATGGCTTCGATCACCTCGAGCGCACGCAGCAGCCCGGCTGTGCGCTCGCGCGGCTCGGGGAAGGGGTAGCCGTACGCCCGGTGCTCGCCCTCGTCGGAGCCCGTGCCGATGCCCAGCACCAGGCGCCCGCCCGAGATGACGTCGATCACCGACGTCATCTTGGCCGCCAACTGGGCAGGCCGGTACGACGCCGACATGACTGCGGTGCCGAGCTCGATGCGGTCGGTGACCGCCGCCACGGCCGCCAGCCCGGTCATGACGTCGAAGGCGTCGTCACGGTGCAGCCGCCCGGGGGTCCAGAGGTGGTCGTTCAGCCAGGCGGACGAAAAGCCCAGCGACTCCGCGCGGATGGCGGAGTCGCGGAGGTCGGGCCATGACGCGGCGTACTGCGGCAGCCGGACCCCGACCCTCAGGCCGGGTCCCCCGGCGGGGTTCATCCCCCGAGGACCAGCACCACGTCGACGTCCGGCTGCACGGTGACCGCCGCCGACTCCACGCCGCTGCCGGCGGTGAGGGGCTCCTCGGTCTGCGCGCCGAGGTCGGCCGCCACTTGCTTCGCGGCCGCGTCCTCGCCGGTGCGGTAGTACGCGATGGTGGTTGCCTGCGTCTCGGGCGCGTCCCCGATGCCCACGTTCTGGTACCCGATGGACTCCGCCTGCGACTGGGTCTTGGCGGCCAGTCCGCTGGTCTCGGTGCCGTTGAGCACCACCAGGTTGATCTGGTCGCGCGCCGGGGCGCCGGTGACGGTGGATCCCGTGGTGTCAGTGGTGCCGGTGGTGCCCGTGGTGGCGGTGGTGCCCGTGGTGTCGAACGTGGTCGACGTGCCGAGGGTGTCCACCTGCGCCACGGTGGCGGTGGTCTGCACGGCGTCGGCGACCGTGGGCAGCACCACGCCCCCGCCGTCGCCGCGGGCGAACCATCCGACCACGAAGCCGATGACGATGCATGCGACGGCCAGCAGCACGGGACGTGCCCACTGGTTGACGCCGCCTCCTGAGGATCCGGTACCCATAGTGGGGCCACTGTAGCGGGCGCGCCCGGCGCACCTCGGAAATTCCGCATGCGGAATGGCCCGCGCCGTACCCTGCTGCTATCGTCCCCCTCGGTTCACGGGCCGTCCGGCGCCTCCACATCGAGCGCCACGCCGACCGCCTGCCGGGCCCTTCACTACCGCATCGGTCCCCCGTGGGCCTGCCGCGCATGGGTTGCGTCATGCGCTGAGAGGTGCGACATGGCATGAGCACGCATACGGAACCCACCGAGGCCCTTGCTCCCGAGGAGCGCCTGGAGGCCGCCCTTGCCGACCCCTCGGAGTGGTGGCCGGCGGTGGTGCTCCGCGAGCACCAGATCGAGGCCCTCGACGAGCTCGCCATCCGGCTGCGCGCCGGGGCCACCCGCACGTGGGTGGACGCCCCCACCGGGTCCGGCAAGACCATCACCTTCTGCGCGCTGGCCGCTGCCCTCGGCGGATCGGCCGTCATCCTGGTGCCGCGTCGCAACCTCGCCGAGCAGACGGCATCGGCCCTCAGCACGTTCTTCCCCGACGTGTCGTTCACCGTCGACGGCGTGGCGTCCATCGGCCGCCCCGGGGTGTGCATCTGCACCTACCAGGCGGCGCTCCGCAACCAGGACGAGGCCGACTGGGACGCCGTGACGCTGCTGGTGTGCGACGAGGCCCACACCACCCTTGGCGCCCAGACCCGTCGCATGATCGACCGCGCCGCCAACGCGATCGTCGTGGGGTTCACGGCCACGCCCGCCACCACCACCGGCCACGTGGAGCAGGTGTTCGGCCCGGTGGCGGCGACGCTCGACCGCCAGTCGGCCATCGACCGCGGAATCCTGTGCCCCCTGCGATCCCTGCGCGTGGAGCGCGCCGTGGACCTGTCCGACGTCACGCGCGTGCGCGGCGACTTCGACCAGGCCAGCCTGGGCCGTGCCCTCGATCGCGCCCTGTGGCACCGCGCGTGCGCCGAGGTGTGGTCGGAGCACTTCATGCCGCTGGGGCTGGCCGGAGTGGCGTACACGGCCACCGTTGCGCAGGCGCATGCGCTTGCCGACGAGATGACCGAGCGCGGCGTGAATGCCGCCGCCGTGTCGGGCCAGACCGCCTCGCGCGACCTGCAGCGCATCCTCAAGGACTTCGGCGCCGGCAGGATCGATGTCCTGTGCAACGCCGACCTGCTCACCGAGGGCTGGGACGAGACCCGCGCGTCGGTGGTGATGCACCTGGCTCCCACCACCAGCGAGCGGGTGTTCGTGCAGCGACTGGGCCGCGTGATGCGCCCGGCCCCCGACAAGGAGGCCGTGTCGGTGGAGTTCCTGCCGACGGGCGACCCCATGGGCGTGCAGACCAGCCACGACCTGTTCGGCATGGGCTGGTACAAGCCGCTGGGCCGCGTGGCCGGGCCGCCCGAGGGCGGCGAGCGCGGCAAGCTGGCGCGCGCCGCCGAGATCCTCGCGCAGCAGGACGGCGGCAAGGCCAGCCTCGTCAACCCCGGCGCCGCGCCCTCTGCCCTGGTGGCCGGGTTCCGTGACGGCGGTTGGCGCGATGCCGACCCCGCCGAGATCCCCATCAGCGTCATGGAGGAGTGGGTGGAGGCGGCCGGCCGCGACACCGATTGGCAGGAGGTGTCGGAGCGACTGGCCGAGGGCATCGATCCGCGCGGGGCGCATGCCTGGTGGGCCCTGAGCGGCGTGGTGGCGCGCAAGGCCGAGAACGGCGACGAGCAGCCCCTGTGGCGCGCGTGGGCCCTGGCCCTGCTGGTGCAGCCGGACCTGCGCCAGGCGCTTCCCGCCGACGCCCCGCGGGCCATCCTCGACCGGCTGCGCATGACCGCCCGCGAGCGCATCCGCGCGCTGTGGTTCCACGCCGACCAGGCCGGCAAGTGGGAGAACGTGGCGTCGCTCGAGCAGCAGGGGCGCTCGGCCGAGCGCCGCCGCCGGTGGTCGGCGCTCGACAGCGCGTCGTCGTGGGCGCCCGCCTGGGCGTGGGAGGTGTCGCGCGGCCTTGCCGACGCCAGCCGCCCCGGGCGCAATCAGGAGATCCATCGCATCGCCAAGTGGGAGTCGCAGCACCTCATCGAGAACGGCGGCGAGGTGGGGCTCATCGGGCTGTGGCTGCGCGCCGTGGGCGCCCCCGCCCCCGACCCCGTGGCGCCGCCCGAGGGGGGTTCGCCCCTCAAGGTGGGCCAGGCCGGGCGCGTGGTGCTGGCGCTGGGGCCAGGCGATGTGCCGCTGAAGAGCGAGGACATCCGCGTGGCCAGCCGCGCCGCGGGCACCTGTGGTGGCTGGGCCGCCCTGCGCGGCGCGCTGGATGCCATCGACTGGACCCAGCCCGATGCCCGGCGGGCCCTGCGCGCCGCGGTGGGCACCCGCAATGCACGCGCCCTGCACAGCGCGCGTGCCTGGAACCAGTTGCGCCCCAAGGCGCCACGCCTGCCGTCGGCCGAGGACCTCGGCATCGGTGCACAGGGCGAGGGCGGCGGAACCACCCGCAGGCGCCGCAGGCGCCGCCGCAAGATGTCCACCGCCGAGGTGGCTGGTGCCGGGGCCGTGGCGCAGGGGTCGCCTCCGGGGGAGTCGGGGGGCGATGGCGCTGGCCCCGCGGCCGGCACGGCTGACGCCCCCGCGGATGGCACGGCTCCGCGCCGCCGCCGGCGCAGGCGGCGCCGCAAGCCCGCGGCCCCCACGGCATCGGACGCCCCTCCCACGGAGTGAGCACCCCGCGCCGCGACGACTCGGGCTCGGTGGCCGACCGCCGCTGGGACCGCGTGCGGCAGATCGCGGCTGACATCGCCCGGCTCGAGGCGCTGGACCGCGCCGAGGGGCTCGACGACGACGGGCGGTTGCAGTTGGCGCGCCTGCGCATCCAGGCCGAGCGCGCCAGCACGCGGGCCCTGCTGGCCGACGACCTGGCCGATCGCATCGACCAGGCCCAGCGCATGCGCGACCGGCCCCCCGCCTAGGGCCCCGCGGGCAGATCCTCCGTCCAGCGTTCCTCGATCATCACCACCACGCACTCGTGGGCCTGCGCCTGCACCGGCTGGGCCCGCACCACCGTAGGCGGCCGTCCCCCTGCCATCTCCCAGCGTCCTGCGTACCCGGCGGGCGTTGCCATGGTGAGCCCGCATGTGCGCAGGGCACCCTGCGAGCTCGCCGCCACCCAGCCCTCCATGATCTGCTCGAACTCCGTGCCGGGCTCCAGCCCGAGGGCGATCCCCCCCGGGGAAGCCCAGGTCACGCGCCCATCCTCGACGTGCATCAGGGCATCCCCCGCCCCCGTGGCGATGGCCCGGAAGTGTGCCTCTGCCTCCGCGAGCTCGTCCCGTGCCCGGCTGGCCGCGGTGGTATCGCGCCAGGTGAGCATGAGGGTTCCGTCGATGGCGCGGGCCCGAACCGAATAGACCCGCGCATCGCCGAGCACGGGGTGGGGGTACACCACGTCCTCGAGTTCCAGCGCCGCCGTCGAGCCGAGGGCGTCGACGTAGTGCGCCATGAGCTCGCCCGCGACCACGCCGGGGAACTGCTCGAGCAGATGCGTGCCCACGATCCGCTCGCGGCTCCACTCCAGGAAATCGGCAGCAAGCTGGTTGGCGTCGTCGATGCGGAAGTCCACCACGCGCCCGATGGTGTCGCGGATGGGGGAGAGCACCATCCAGGGATCGACGAATGAGTCGAGGAGTCGTCGCAGCCGGTTGGCTTCATGCTCGGCCATGGCGACGTCGCGTCGCACGGAGTCGATATCGCGCAAGGTCACGAGCACGCGCCGCTTGGCGGGGTCGTCCACGTCGGGACTGGTGAGCAGCGCGCTGGCGTTGCGGAACCAGCGCCATGCCCCACCCCGGGTCTGCATCATCACGTCCACGCTGCCCCGTCCGCGCTCGGTCTGCACCTCGCGGCGATAGTCCATGAGCGCGTCGAGCTGGTCGGGGTGCACCAGACTGGTCAAGTTGACCCCCTCGAGCTCCTCGGGAAGCCACCCGAGCGCGTCGATGGTGCCGATGCCGGCATCGATGACGATGCCGTTGCCGTCGGTGACGAAGAGCAGGTCACCGGCGCGCTCGACCACGCTGCGCAGGGCCTCCTGGCGCCGCTCGGCGTTCTGGCGACGGCCGCGCGTGTCGGTGATGTCCCGTACCGAGCCCACCACGCGAGCCACGCCGCGGTCGTCAGTGACCGGGTGCAGCCGGACCTCCACCGTCACGTAATGACCGCGCGCGCTCCGGACGCGCGGGAACAGGAGCACGTCCTCGCCGCGCTCCACCCGGTCCTGCGCACCTGCGTACTCCTCGTGGTCATCGGGATGCAGGAACTCCACCAGCTGCGCGCCCAGCAGGCTCCGAGCGGATTCACCGAGCAGGGCGGGCATGCGGGGCGAGGTCCACGTGAAGGCCCCTCCGGTGAGCACGAACGGAACGTCCGCCGAGTAGCGCTCGAGCAGCTCGATGATGCTGCCGGGGATGTCGGGCAAGTCGCCGCTGACGGGAGTGTCCATCCCCCTACCCTCCTCGCATGGGGGGCACCGTGCCACCCCCGAATGGCCGGTTCGCGCAATCAGGCGCCGCCCGGGCAGCACCTGCCGACGGGGAGTACCGTCACAAGATGTCCCGTCCCCCGATGCGCCTGCTGGCAACCGCCCTCGCGGGTGCCGGGGCGCTGGCGCTCGCGGGCCTCGCCGCTGCTGCGGCGACCCCGTCGAACTACAAGGTCACGGTGGTCAACAGCACTGGCCAGGACCCCGCCAACGTGTTCGTCACGCTCGTCAGCTCGGGCGCGGCGCCCACCGCGCCATCCACCTTGCCCCCCAACTTCTCGATGGACACCGCCTACCCGCTCGACCCGATCAACGGCTCGACGCCGTGGACCAGCGAGGGCGGGAACCGCTACAGCATCACGCTGAACGGGGCGTGGAACTCGGGGACGATCCTCTACAGCGTCGGCACGCCGTATGCGTCGAAGCCCACCGCGGGCAGCAACGCGAGCCCCTACGACTTCTCCGAGGTCACCGTCGACGCCAACGGCGCACTGAACGGCGACATCTCGTCCGTGGACCAGGTGGGCGTTCCGGCCCGCCTCTCGGTGCTGGCCCCCGGACGCGTGCAGGCACCCCGCGACGGCGGCACACAGCCGGCCACCGAGTACGTGGGCTGCGTGGATGCCACCTGGAACCTGCTGCAACGCTACGCCGGGAGCACCCCCCGCAACGTCTACCGCACCTCCGGAGGGCAGTTCGTGCAGCTGCTCGGCCCGTCCGCCGGCGGCGCGTGGTCGAACTACCCCAGCTTCGAGACCTACGTGACCAACCAGGCGCGCGCGGGGTTCACCGTCACCGGCAGCTTCGCCGGCAACAGCGAGTACGGCACGCCTGCATCCACCTACTCGTACACCGGCTCGCTCACGCCCGACGGCCGGTGGCTGAAGCTCTCGGGCACGCTGCAGGCCCCGTACACCTCGTACGACATGTACCTGCCGCTGTCGGAGCTGTGGACGCACGACGACTCCGCATGGACCGGCGCCAACGGGTACGGCGTGTACCGGCAGAACGGCCCATACGTGCTGGCGAGCCAGGGCGGCGCGCAGCCGCAGTACGGCGCGACGGCGTTCTTCAACACGGCCCCGCCGTACCCGTCCGCGGGCAACGCCCTCGGCCCGCTCACCCTGGGCGGCTACAACCCGGCCAGCCCCCCGCAGGGCGCCTACGCCACCGACGCCAACGACGTCTACGGCTGGATCTACGGCGACGTGGTGGCGTCGTTCGCCATGGGCTACTGGGGCTCCCGGTATGGCAGCAACTCGGTCGCCTGGAACACCAATGCCGCGCCGCCCTGGGGGGCCGGCACGGTGGGGCAGCCGCCCTTCGCCGCGGCCTGGCCCAACCCGTTCCCCGGCTACCCGCTTTTCAACGTGTACCAGGCGGCGGTGGACGCCACGGGCACCACCTATGGGTCGCCGCTCAACGACCGCTTCACGCCGCCGGCCACCACCAGTCCCGAGATCGCGGTGACGCCACCGGCGCAGGCGGGTCCGTACACCTGGAACATCGAGCTGCTCGCGCAGGAGGGGTGCGCGCAGGCCCTGAGCGTGTCGCCGGCGAGCGGCCCCGCGGGCGGCGGCCAGCGGGTGACCATCACCGGCCGCAACTTCCACGACGGCGCCTCGGTGACGTTCGGCGGGGTGGCCGCCACCAACGTGCAGGTGTCGCACAACCCCGTGACGTCCCTCGACACCATCACCGCCACCACCCCGGCCGCTCCGCGGCGCGGGCCCGTGAACGTGCGCGTCACCAACCCGTACGGCTCGAGGAGCCAGGGCATCGACACCAGCGTGCTCGCGTCCGCGTACGCCTACCCGTCATCCTCGCCGTCGTCGCCGGGCCGGGCCGCAGGGCTTCCGGTGCCCTCACGCGGCGTGGGCCTGGGGGCCGGGATCCTCCGATACCCCGGCGGCGGCTGCTCGCTGCCGCAGGCGGTCCGCGGGGTGATGCAGCCCCGGCCCGCCCGCGCCCCGCGGGTGATCGTGCCCACCGACGGCGTCATCGCCCTGTCGGTGCGGGGGCTCCCGAAGAAGGCCGAGGCATCCATTGACATCCAGGTGGATGGCGCATGGAAGTACCTGGGTCGCGTGAAGGCCAATGCCCGCGGCGCCGCCGTCCTGCCCCGGTATGCGCAGACCACGCGCGGGCAGTCCGTGCTCATTCGCGCGCGTGCGGGCCGCAAGGGCGTGCGCTACCTCCGCACCGTCGCCGGGGCCCCCCGTAACTGGAGCGGGCGTGCACTCGGCGCCACCGTCATCGCGTACCCGGTGGGCACCTGCCCGGTGCACTATGCCGCTGCGCGAAAGCCCGTGGCCGCAAGCCCGAGGCGTGCCCCCGTGGCGACCACGCCGCTGGGCGGCATCACCGTGGTGCGGGTGCGCGGGCTCACCCGCAACGAGAGCACGGGCATCGACGTCAAGGTGGGTCGCGACTGGCGCTTCGTCGGCCGCGCACGGGCGGCCCGCAACGGCCTCCTCGCCATGCCGCCCCTCCGGCTGACCCAGAGGCAGCAGGTGGTGCTGGTGCGCCTGCGCGGGGCGGGCACCACGCGCTACGCCAAGGTGCGGGCCGCGTAGCACCCCATTTCGGAATGGTTGCGGCGGCGTCACTCTTCACTTCCCCTTAAGGACCCTTACCCGGGTCTTCATACATGGCGTCTAGTTTGGTCGCGTGCCCGAGGACCCCGACAACGCACCGCTGCCCCCGCTGGGGCCCCGACCCGCGCGTGGCGATGGGCTCCCGTCGCTGGCGCCGCGGCCGGCATCGTCGCGGAGCGGCCTGCCGCCCATCCCGCCGGCCGGAGATCCTGCGTCGCCGGCGCAGGATCCGCCTCAGTCGCCGCGCCCCGGTCGTGCAACCTCCATCGGCCGCGCCCCGCGCGAGCCCCGCGAACCACGCGAGCCGTCGGCGCGACGCGGCCTGGTCGCGGTGGTCGCGGCCGCGGTGCTTGCCGGTGCCGTGGCCGGGGCTGCCACCACGTACGTGCTCGGCGACCCCCGGGCGTCCGCGCCGTCCGCCCAGGTGAACGCGGGGGCCGAGGTGCCCGCGGAGTCGCTGCAGGACGCCATCGCCGCCGTCGACGGCTCGGTGGTGCAGGCGCGCTCGCGGGGTGGCCTGGGCAGCGGCGTGGTCACGGCCGAGAAGGGCCTCATCATCTCGAACGAGCATGTCGTTGGCGGGCAGGGAAATGAGGTGATGGTCATCACCGCCGACGACCGTCGCGTGCCCGCGACCGTCGTGGCGTCCGACGCCGACAAGGACCTTGCCGTTCTGCGCCCCAAGGGCGACGTGGGGCAGGGGGTGCAGATCGCGCCCGAGCCCGACGGCGCGCTCCGACCCGGAGACCAGGTATTCGCCATCGGCAGTCCCTTTGGCCTGCGGGGCACCGTGACGGTGGGCGTCGTAAGCGCCGTCAACCGCCGCGGTGACAACGGCACGCCGATGATCCAGACCGATGCCCCCATCAACCCCGGCAACTCCGGCGGTGGCCTGTTCGACCTGCGCGGCCGCCTTGTGGGCGTGCCGACATCCATCAATTCACCGGTGCCCGGCAACGTCGGCATCGGCTTCGCGGTGACCGCCGACCAGGTGCGCCGCGCACTGGAGGACGTGAAGTGACCGACGAAGGAGCACGCGTGACCGACACCGCCCCCGCCGGGGGACAGTCCCAGGCCGGGGACAGTCCCGGCCCTGGGACTGTCCCCCTTGGCGCGACCGATGCGCCGCGCGACCGGCTGGAGGCCGTGCTGTACGAGTTGCGGCGCGTGGTGGTGGGGCAGGATCAGCTGCTCGATCGCATCCTCGTGGCCCTGCTGGCCCGTGGGCACGTGCTGCTGGAGGGCGTGCCGGGGCTGGCGAAGACCCTCACGCTCGAGACCGTGGCCAAGGTGTCTGGCGGCAGGTTCAGCCGCATCCAGTTCACGCCCGACCTGGTACCGAGCGACGTCGTGGGAGGGCAGGTACTCGACCGCGACGGCGACTTCTCCACGCGCCTGGGCCCCGTGTTCGCCAACTTCGTGCTGGCCGACGAGATAAACCGCGCGCCGGCCAAGGTGCAGTCCGCGTTGCTCGAGGTGATGGCCGAGGGCCACGCCTCGATCGCGGGAGAGACCCACCCGGTCGACACGCCGTTCTTCGTGCTTGCCACGCAGAACCCCATCGAGAGCGAGGGCGTGTACGCGCTGCCCGAGGCCCAGCTGGACCGCTTCATCTTCAAGTTGGTGGTGGGCTACCCCACGGCGGCGGACGAGGAGGAGATCGTGCGCCGCATGGCGAGCGACCCGCCCAAGCCGCGGCGCCTGCTGGACCCCGAGCAGATCATCGCCCTGCAGGCCAGGGCCGATGAGGTATTCGTGGACCACCGCGTGCGGTCGTACGCGGTGCAGCTGGTCACCGCCACGCGCGAGCCGGCACAGGCGGGCCTGCCCGAGCTCGCCCCCTACCTGGAGCTCGGCGGCTCTCCCCGTGCGTCGCTGTCGCTCATCCGCGGCTCCCGCGCGCTGGCGGTGATGCGCGGTCGCTCGTACGTGCTGCCCGAGGATGTGGCGGCGCTGTTCCACGATGCCCTGCGCCATCGCGTGGTGCTGAGCTACGAGGCGCTGGCCGCCGAGGTGGAGCCCGACCAGGTGCTCGACCGCATCGTGGCCGCCGTGCCCCAGCCCAAGGTGGAGATCGGTGGCGGTCGCGCCGTCGCATAGCGCCTCCGCGCTGCTCCGGCGCGTGGAGGTGAAGGTGGGTCGCCGGCTGGATGGCCTGCTGCAGGGCGAGCGCAGTGGGCGCCGTCCCGGCCCCGGTGGCGAGGCGGCCATCACCCGCGCGTACTCGCCCGGCGACGACGTGCGCTGGATCGACTGGCCGCTCACCGCGCGCACCGGGGAGCCCATGGTGCGCGTGCCCGAGCTGGAGCCCGTGCTCACCACCTGGGCGCTGGTGGACATGTCGCCCTCCATGGCATTCGGCACCCACGGCGGAACCAAGGTGGAGCAGGCCCGCGAGGTGGTGGCCGCCCTGGGCGTGGTGCTGCGTCGCCGCGGTGATCGCCTGGGCGTGGCGGTGACCACCGCCGGCGACCTGGACCTCATCCACTCGCCGCGTGGTGACCGGCGCGGGCTCATCGACGCCGTGGCGGCAATCGATGCGGTGGTGCCCGCGGGCGCCGGGCGCACCGACCTTGCGCGGGCGGTGTCGTTGATCGGCCGCGTGGCCCGCCACCGCGGGATGGTGGTGATCATCAGCGACATGCCGTGGGCGGAGGGCCTGGAGCGCGCCATCGGGGGGCTCGGGCGCCGTCATGACGTGGTGGTGGTGGAGATCCGGGACGTGCGCGAGCGCGAGATCCCGCCCGTCGGGGTGATCCCCCTCCGCGACGTCGAGACCGGTCGCACGCTGCTGGTGGATACCTCCGACCCGCGGTTCCAGGAGCGCTTCGCCGCGGCCGTGGCCGATGCCGAGGCGCGTCGTCGAGGGATGATCGCCCGCACCGGCGCGCGCTACGTGGTGATGGAGCCCGGGCGTGACTGGCTGATGGACATGGCCCGTGCGCTTGGCACCGCACGTCCGGCCCGCAGGGCGTCGTGACGGGGCGGACGGCGTGACCTTCGCAAATCCTTGGGCCCTGCTTCTGTTGGTGCCGCTGGTGGCGGGCGTGGCCTGGTGGGTCATCTCCGAGCGCCGTGGCAGCCGCGCGGCAGCCGTTCCCTTCGCCGATATCGACCTGGTGGCAGTCGCCACGCCGGCCCGGCGCTGGACCCGCTGGCTGCCGGGCGCGCTCCTGGCGCTGGCGCTCGCCGGCTTCGCCGTCGCCCTCGCGCGCCCGGAGGCCGTGACCGCGGTGCCGCGCGAGGAGGGCACCATCGTGCTGGCCATCGACGTGTCGGGCTCCATGGCGGCCGACGACGTGGCGCCCTTTCGCCTTCGGGCCGCCCAGGACGCCGCCAAGACATTTGCCGACACCGTGCCCAGGCAGTTCCAGGTGGGCCTGGTGGCCTTCAATGGGCAGGCGGACATCCTGCTGCCTCCCTCCACCGACCGCGCCGCGCTCAAGCGGTCGATCGATTCGCTGGTGGCCGACGGCGCCACGGCATCCGGCGAGGCCATCCTGTCGTCCATCGACGCCATCCGGTCCACGCAGCCGGGGGCGCAGAAGCTGCGCAGCGCACGCGTGCTGCTGCTGTCCGACGGTGCCAACACCGTGGGCACCGACCCGCAGGACGCCGCCCAGCAGGCCAAGGACGCCGGCGTGCAGGTGTTCACCGTGGCCCTGGGCACCGCCGAGGGCGTGCTGCCTGACGGTCGCGCGGTGCCGCCCGACCCGGCGTCCCTCGCGGCCGTGGCCGAGATCACCGGCGGCGAGGGCTTCGAGAGCAAGGACGCCGAGTCGGTGAACCGCGTGTACGAGGACCTCGGCACGTTCATCGGCACCCGGCAGGTGATGAGCGAGGTCACCTCGTGGCCCGTGGGTATCGCGGCGCTCCTGCTGGTGCTGGCCGGCGCGGCCGCGTGGCGCCTGGGGCCCCGGCTGTGACGTTCCTGTCGCCCATGTGGCTGTCGGCCCTGCTGCTGGTGCCCGTGCTGGTGGTGCTCGCCGTGGTGTGGGAGCGCCAGCGCGGCCGCGCGGCGCGGGCGTTCGCCGACCCGCGCGTGATGGCCATCGGCACCGATGCCCGGGGCAGGACCTACCGGCGCATCGCCCTGGGCCTGGCGATCGTGGCGGCCGCCATGGGGCCCATCGCCCTTGCCCGGCCCGCGGTGGAGACCACCGAGGAGCGCCGCCAGGGCGCCGTGATGCTGGCCATCGACACCTCGCTCTCGATGAAGAAGCAGGACCTCACGCCCAGCCGCCTGGACGCCGCGCGCGAGGCGGCCAACCGGTTCCTCGATGCGGCGCCCGAGGAGGCCCTGGTGGGGCTGGTGACCTTCGATGCCCGGGCCGTGGTGCGCGTGGCACCCACGCTGGATCGCCCCGCGGTGCGCGCCGCGCTGGACGACCTGCCCACGGACGAGGGCACCGCGCTGGGATCGGCCGTGGTGGCCGGCCTGGGGAGCCTGCAGGGCGCGGGGGTGCTCCAGCCGCTGCCACCCACGCCGCAGCAGTCGGCCGGGCGCATCATGGTGCTGACCGATGGCGCCGGGAACGTGGGCATCACGCCCGAGGACGCCACCCAGCGCGCCCGGGCCAAGCGCGTGCCCGTGTACACCGTGATGCTGGGCAACGATCCCGGCAGGCCGGATCGTCCGCCGCCGCCCGCCACGCTGGCGGCCATGGCCACGCAGACCGGAGGGGTGTTCGCCCAGACCACGTCCACCGAGGACCTGGTGCGGATCTTCGAGGACATCGGCGGTGCCCTCACCCAAGTGCCGACCGTGCGCCAGTTGGCGGTGCTGGCGGCGTTGATCGCCCTGCTGTGCCTGGCCGCGGCCGGCGCGCTGATGATGCTGGTGCGACGCCGTCCGGTGGCCGCGGGCCGCGGCGCCGGCCCGGCGCCGCCCCCGCCCCTTCCGCCGCTCGCCTAGCTAGTCGAGGCGCGAGAAGCGCTCCACGTTCTCCTTCTCGCCGATCACCAGAAGGGTGTCGTCGGGCTTCAGGATGGTGTCGGGCCCGGTGAGGGAGAACGTGCCGTCGGGCGGCTTGGTGCACACCACGGTGACGTCGTACTTGCTGCGCAGGCCCACCTCGGCCAGCGTCCGGCCCAGGGCCTCCTTGGGCGCCGTGGTCTCGGCCATGGCGAAGTCGGCCCCGATCAGCACGAAGTCCAGGGCCAGGCCCACCAGGCCGTGCGCCACGCGGTCGCCCATGTCGCGCTCGGGGAACACCACCCGGTGCACGCCGAGCCGCTCGAGGATCTGCCCGTGCCGGTCGCTCACGGCCTTCGCCCACACGCGGGGCACCCCGAGCTCCAGCAGCACCGACGCCGCGAGGATGCTGGCCTCGATGTCGTTGCCGATCGCCACCACGACGGTCTGCACGTCCTGTGCGCCGATCAGCCGCATGGCGTCGATGTCGGTGGCATCCACCTGGACCGCCTCGGTGAGCATGGCCGCATGGCGCTGCACCAGCTTCTCCTCGGAGTCGACCCCGATGACGTCCTGCCCCAGCTCGATCAGGCTGTTGGCGGCCGCCGAGCCGAACCGGCCCAGGCCGACGATCATGATCTCCGCGCGACTAGCCAACGATGGGCCTCTCCTCGGGGTAGCGGTAGGTGGATCCGGTCTCGCGCAGCACCAGCGCCGCGCCCAGCAGCTGCGGCGCGAGGCGTCCCACCACCATCAGCACGATCAGTATGCCTTCGGCCACGCCTGGGAGCGAACCGGTGATGCCGGTGGACAGGCCCGTGGTGGTGAAGGCCGAGGTCACCTCGAACAGCGCCGCGCTCAGCTCCACGTCCGCGGCGATGAGCAGCGCGATGGTGCCCACCAGGATGGCGCTGGCGAAGATCACCGTCACCGAGAGCGCCTGCCGGATGGCCGCGGTCGGCAGGCGGCGCCCGATGAACTGCACGTCGGCGGCACCGCGCAGCGACGCCACCGTGGCCAGCGCCAGCACCAGCATGGTGGTGACCTTGATGCCCCCGGCGGGCGACACGCTGCCGCCGCCGATCAGCATGAGGAAGTCGGTGAAGAACAGGGTCTCCTCGCGCATGCCGCCGTAGTCCACCGTGGAGAAACCGGCCGACCGCGGTGTGACCGCCTCGAAGGCGCCGTTCAGCAGCCGCTCGCCCGGCGGGAGGTTGCCCAGGGTGGCCGGGTTGGTCCACTCGAACGCCGTGATGACGGCGAACCCCACCACGAGCAGGATGGCCGTGCCCAGCAGCGTCAGGCGGGTGTGGAACGACCACTTGCGCCGTGCGAGCTTCATGCGCCGGCGGCGCGTGAGATCGGCCCACACGGGCACGCCAAGGCCACCGGCGATCACTCCCACGGCCACGGTGCCCAGCAGGATCACGTCGCCGCTGAACTGCGCCAGGCTGTCGGGGAACAGGGTGAACCCGGCGCCGTTGAAGGAACTCACCGACTGGAACACGGCGTTCCACGCCGCCTCGCCCGTGCCCATGCCCATGGTGGCGAAGCGCGTGAACAGCACGATCGCCAGCACCAGCTCCATCACCGCCGAGAGCACCGCGACGCCGATGATGACCCTCTTGATCTCGCCGGCGTCGAGGATGCCCTGCTCGGCCTGGGCGGCCTGTCGCCGGCGCATGCCGAGCCGTCCGCCGATGATGACCACCAGCAGGGCGGTGAAGGTCATGATCCCCAGCCCGCCCAACTGCATGAGCACCAGGATCACGGCCTCGCCGAACGCCGACCAGTGCGTGGCGGTGTCCACCACCGTGAGCCCCGTGACCGTGGTGGCGCTGGCAGCCGTGAACACGGCGTCGCCGAACCGCGCGGCACCCGACTGGGTGCTGCTGACCGGCAGCATCAGCAGGATCGTGCCCACGGCGATCACGCTCAGGAACGCGAGGAGCAGGGGCCGCGTCGGGCGCACGCGGCGCCGCACGTCGGACCGGCGGGGGAACCACTTCATGGCGTTTGCCGCCCCGTCATCCCGGCGATCCTCGCAGATCGTCGCGCGCATGGCGGAGTAGGGTCGGGGACGTGGCGCACCTCACACGCTTCATCCCCCAGCGCGTCAAGGGCATGCACCTCGAGCCCTCGGCGTGGTGGCACATGGATCGCGCGGCGCTCAAGCACCTGCTCGGGCGCATCATCACCTACGCGATCTTCCTGCTCATCGTGTTCGGGATCATCAAGCTGGTTCCGCGCATCTGGGAGGACGTGCGCGAGGGGAATCCCCTGTACGTGGCGCTGGCGGTGCCGATGGAGGTGGTATCCATCGCCGGGTACGTGGTGCTGTTCTGGGCCGTGTACGGAGCGGCGGCGCGGATGTCCGCCCAGGGGGCCGACACCCCCGCCCGCCCGCTGTCGCTGCGCGAGAGCATGCAGCTCACCACGTCGCGCCTCGCGCTGGGGGACACCCTGCCGGGCGGCGGCGCCACCGGGTTTGCCGTGCAGTTCTGGGCGCTGGCGCGCGCGGGCTTCACCGCCCCGCAGATCTCACGCACCACCACGGCGTTCCTGGTGCTGTCGAACACGGTGATGACGGTGATGATCATGGTGCTCGGGGTGCTGATCGGCGCCGGCCTGGTGGGGGGCAACCTGCACGCGGCGCTCACGTGGATCCCCGCCGCAATCGCCGCCATCGTGGTGGCGGTGATCCTGGGGTTCGCCTGGAGGGGCCGCTCGTTCGTGCCACCCGACCCCGACGCGCTCGCCCCGCTCACCGGCCGGTTCGCCAAGGTCCGCACCACCCTCCGCGACATCGGCAATCGCCTGCCCCCCGGCGCCTACGACGCCATGCGCATCATCCGCCGCCCCACGGCCGTGGGGGGCATGCTCGCCAACCCGGGGTTCGACTTCGTGGCGTTCTACCTGGGCATCGCCGCCGTCACCGAGCCCATCGCCCTGCCGGTGATGCTGATGGCGTACTTCATCGGCCAGGTGGGCTCGCTCATCCCGCTGCCCGGCGGCATCGGCGGCGTGCAGGGCCTCGCGATCGGCGTGCTGGTGGCCGGCGGCATGGAGGTGCACTCCGCCACGGCGGGCGTGCTGGTGTGGACCGGGGTGGCCCTGGGCACGCAGATCGTGTGGGGCCTGTGGCAGTACTGGGGCCTGAGGAAGTCGATCAAGCGGTGGCAGGCAGAGGACCCCACCCCGGTGCCAGGCACTTAACCGTCGTGTGCTCGCGGATAACGCTCCACCGCCCCGGCGGGATCTCGGTGGCCTGCCGCACCCTCGACTGGGCAGTCAGCGACGAGCCGCGGCTCTGGGCGCTTCCGCCGGGGCTGCCGCGCCGGGGAACGCCCGACGGCGACGGCCTGCGCTGGACATCGCGGCATGCGTCGGTGGTGGTGAGCGGGTGGGATCTCCTCACCAGTGAGGGCATGAATGACGCCGGCCTGGCGGCGCACCTGCTGTACCTGGCGGACACCATCTGGGAGCCGCCCGACGACAGGCCGGCGCTCGGCAACACCATGTGGGCCCAGTGGGCGCTGGACACCTGCGCCACCGTGCAGGAAGTGGTGACGGCGATGGCCGGCCTCCGGGTGGTGGACGTGCCGGCCCGGGGGCAGTCGCTGCCGCTCCACCTGGCGCTGGAGGACCGGACGGGCGATGCCGCGGTCATCCAGGTGCTGCCCGGGGGCCCGGTCATCCATCGCGGCGACGCTGCGCGCGTGGTGACCAACGAGCCGCCGCTTGACCAGCAGCTGGCGAACCTGCGGCGCTACGCCGCGTACGGGGGCGACCTGCCGCTGCCGGGCGATGTCGACCCGGTGTCGCGGTTCGTGCGCGGCCGGTACTTCCTGGATCACCTGCCCGACCCGGCGACGGCGGACCAGGCCCTGGCGGGCCTTGCCGGGGTGGCGCGCGCGATGTCGGTGCCCCTCGGCGCGCCGGCGGAGCCATTCGGCACGTACCCCACGTGGTGGATCTCGGGCATGGACCTCGAGGCCGGCACGTACCTGTTCCAATCGACGTCGTCGCCCTTCGCCGTATGGGCGGAACTGCCCATCGCGCGCACGCGCGCGCGGGACGCCGGACCGCTGGCCATGGACCCCACCGATCCCGCCCTGGCCGGCGACGCGCTGCCCGCACTGGCCCCGCTCGACCTGCCGTACTGATCCGTGCCCGGGCGGGCGACGGGCCCGACGGCCAGCACACTTGCGCGCCGGGATTTTCTCCCTCCGGCCAAGGATCGGTGGCGGGGCCGGCCGTAGCGTCCCGCCATGATCGACGAGCGCCTCCGCAACCCCGACGACGTCGGGGTCACCGATATCCCGCCCCTTCCGCCGCATGTGATCGTGCTGGTGGGCGCCACCGGCGACCTGGCCCGCCGCAAGTTGCTGCCCGGCCTCCTGCACCTCATGCGCAGCGGCCTGCTGCCCGAGTGCCGGATCATCGGCTGCGCGTTGGATGACATCAGCGACGAGGAGTTCCGTGGCGTGGTGCGCGCGGCGTGCGACGAGTTCGCCCGCACGCCGGTGAGCGCGCTCGAGTGGGCGGCGCTGGCCGGCCGGGTGTCATACGCGTCGCTGTCCGGTGGATCGTCCGAGCTGGTGGCACGGGTGCGCGAGGCCGATGCTGCGCTGGGTGGCCTCCCCGGCCGGCTGCACTACCTCAGCATCCCTCCCGCGGCCGCCCCTGCCGTGGTGCGCATGCTGGGCGACACCGGCCTGTCCGACCGGGCCCGGGTGATCATGGAGAAGCCGTTCGGCACCGATTTGGCCAGCGCTCGCGAGTTGAACGCCCTCGTGGCGCAGGTGTTCGACGACACCCAGGTGTTCCGCATCGACCACTTCCTGGGCAAGGAGGCCGCGCAGAACATCCTTGCGTTCCGCTTCGCGAATGGCCTGTTCGAGCCCATCTGGAACCGGCAGCACATCGATCACGTGCAGGTGGACGTGGCGGAGTCGCTCACCGTCGAGGGGCGCGGCGACTTCTACGAGGGCACCGGTGCGTTCCGCGACATGGTGGTGACGCACCTCTTCCACGTGCTGGCGTTCGTGGCCATGGAGCCACCGACCGCCCTCGCCCCCGAGGCGATCGGCGAGGAGAAGGACAAGGTGTTCCGGTCCATGCGCCCGCTGGACCCGGGGGCGGTGGTGCGCGGGCAGTACGCGGGCTATCGGGATGATCCGTCGGTGGCCCGCGACTCGTCCACAGAGACCCTGGTGGCGCTGCGGTGCGAGATCGACAACTGGCGATGGGCGGGCGTGCCGTTCTACCTGCGCACCGGCAAGGCCATGCCCGAGGGGCTGCGGATCATCTCGATCGCCTTCAAGGAGCCTCCACGTTCGATGTTCCCGGCCGGCGCGGGGCTCGACGGCGCCGGGCCGGACCACCTCACCTTCGACCTCGCCGAGGCCAGCCGGTTGTCGTTGTCGTTCTACGGCAAGCGCCCCGGCCCGGGCATGCGCCTGGCCAAGCAGAGCATGCAGTTCTCGATGCAGGAGGACGACCTGCATCGGGACGTGCTCGAGGCCTACGAGCGGCTGATCTACGACGCCATGTGCGGCGACCGCACGCTGTTCACCTCGGCGGCCGGCGTGGAGCGCCTCTGGGAGGTGTCGGCGCCCCTGCTGAACGACCCTCCCGACCTGCACCCCTACCCGGCGGGGTCATGGGGCCCCGACGGCGTGCACGACCTGATCGCCCCGCGCGCATGGCGCCTGCCATTCCGCCGCCGCTGGCGCGAGGTGGCCTGATGCGCACCCCGGTGCCAGGCACTTAACCGTTTGCGTCCGCAAACGGTTAAGTGCCTGGCACCGGGGTGGCCCGGCCCCTGCCCCCAAGGGCATCAGTGCGCGGCCACGCCCGCCGGCTTTGGGCCCGTGAGGCGCGGGGCGAACAGCGAGATGATGGCCCCCAGCAGCAACACGCCCGCGGCCACCAGTACCGCGGGGTTGAGGCCGTCCACGTAGGATTGCCCGCTGGCGTACGAGCCGGTGGCGGTGAAGATTGCCGTCATCACGGCGATGCCCATGGCGCCGCCCACCTCGCGGACGGTGTTGTTGGTGCCGGAGGCCTTGCCGATGTCCACCTGCTCCACCGACTGCACCAGCAGGTTGGACACCGGCGCGAAGACCATGGACATGCCGAAGCCGGCGAGCAGGAAGCCCCCGAACAGGCCCAGGTACGAGATGCCGGGCGTGATGGCCAGGCCCATCCACAGGAACGCCCCCGACATGATGAACAGGCCCGCAACCATGAACGGACGTGCGCCCACCCGGTCGCTGAATGCCCCGGCGAGCGGCGCGATGAACATGGGCATGATGGTCCACGGCAGCACCTTCAGGCCGGCCTCGAATGGGCTGTCGCCCTGCACCGTCTGCAGGAACTGCGCCAGGAAGAACACGGCGCCGAACAACCCGAAGTACAGGCACACCGCCGCCGCGTTGGCCACGTTCAGCCCGCGGTTGCGGAAGAACCTGAGCGGCAGCATGGGGTGCGTGGCGCGGGACTCCCACCACAGGAACGCCAGCACGAACACCACTCCGCCGATGAGCGTGCCGAGGATCTCGGGCGACCCCCACCCGGCCTCGTTGCCGCGCACGATCCCGTAGACGATGCCGAACACGCCGACCGCCGCCAGCACCATCCCCGCCAGGTCCAGCCCCGTGTCGGGACCGTGCGACTCGCGGATCCTCCACATGGTCAGCGCGGCCGCCACGACGCCGATGGGCACGTTGATCCAGAAGATCCAGTGCCAGGAGATACCGTCGACGATGGCACCGCCCACCACCGGGCCGGCGGCCACCGCCAGCCCCGAGATGCCCGACCAGATGCCGATGGCGAACCCGCGCTTGCCGGGCGGGAAGGCGTCGGCCAGCAGGGTGAGGGACAGCGGCAGCACGGGAGCGGCGCCCAGGCCCTGCAGCGCCCGGAAGAAGATGAGCCATTCGATGCTGGGCGCCAGGGCGCAGCCCGCGGAGGCGGCGGCGAAGATGATGAGGCCGATCGCGAATACCCGCCGCCGGCCGAAGCGGTCGCCCAGGGCCGCCCCGGTGAGCAGCAGTACGGCGAACGCAAGGGTGTACGCGTTGACCACCCACCCGAGGGTCTCCACCGATGCGCCCAGGTCCACGCGGATCACCGGCAGGGCCGTGGTGACCACCAGGTTGTCGAGGGTCACCATGAAGAGGCCGATGCCCGTGAGCACCAACGCCCAGATGTGTGCGCTCTTCGACCCTCCGGACGGCGTGGCGGGAGCGTCTGCGGTCATGGCGGAGCACCGTACTCGCTCCCCGGCGGGCGGGTCAGCGGGTACCATGTTATTGCACATGCAAGCAATTGGCGAGGAGACCCCCGCATGGCAGACGGCGCTGACATCAGCCTGAAGGAGAACGGGCCCATCCTGGTGACCGGCGAGTTCACGCTCACGGGCGAGGACGGCCAGCCGTTCACCGACCTGAACCCCACCATCGCGCTGTGCCGCTGCGGCCTGAGCGCCAACAAGCCGTTCTGCGACGGCAGCCACTCGCGCGAGGGGTGGACCTCGCAGTAGCGGGAGTGCCTAGGCGCCCGCGGTGGTGAGGCGGGCGATCTGCGAGAGACCCTCGGCGGCCACGGTGGCCTGCCCCAGCTCGTCCGGATCCGACACGGGGATCTCCCCGTGCTCCACCGCGCGCGCCAGGTCGAGCGCGGCCTCGATCGCCCGGAGGTGGTCGGCCGTCAGGGCCACCACCACCGCGTGCTCGTCGGTGTGCTCGATACGGTTCCTCATACGCCGTATGGTTGCGCGGCGGGCCCGAAAAGTCACGGGGATCGGTGCCTGCGTGCCATGCGCGCAACTTGTCAGTTTCGTCACGAGGTACCCGGCAGGCGTTAGGGTGCCCGCATGGAACTCCGACGCTTTGGTTCGACCGACCTCAGGGTGTCGCCGCTGTGCCTGGGCACGAACGTGTTCGGGTGGACGTGCGACGAGGCCACCTCATTCGCCGTGCTGGATGCCTACGTGGAGGCCGGCGGGAACTTCCTCGACACCGCCACCGTGTACTCCACCTGGGTGCCCGGCAACCATGGCGGCGAGTCCGAGGCCATCATCGGCCGGTGGCTGGCCGCGCGCGGTCGCCCCGACGGCCTGGTGATCGCCACGAAGGTGGGCTACCCGGGCGACCCGCACATGCGCGCGGGGCTCGACCGCGCCAACGTGCGCGAGGGCATCGAGGGCTCGTTGTCGCGCCTGGGCGTGGACAAGGTGGAGCTCTACTACGCGCACCAGGACGACCAGGCGATCCCGCTGGCCGAGGCGCTGGTGAACCTGGACGAGCTGAAGGACGAGGGCCTGGTGGACCATCTGGCGGCGTCCAACTACTCCGCGGGCCGGCTGGCCGAGGCGCTGGCGGTGAGCGACGCCGAGGGCCTTGCCCGCTTCGAGGGATTCCAGCCGCACTTCAACCTGCTGGAGCGCGCCGACTACCAGGGCGACGCCGAGCGCGTGTGCGTGGAGCAGCACATCGGCGTGGCCCCGTACTTCACGCTTGCCCGTGGCTTCCTCACCGGCAAGTACCGGCCTGGCCAGGACCTGCCCGCCACGCCACGCGCCGCGGGCATCTCGACGGCGTACCTGAATGACCGGGGCTGGGAGATGCTGGCCGTGCTCGACGACGTCGCCGCCACCCATGGGGCAACCCCGGGCCAGGTGGCCCTGGCGTGGCTCATGCGGTACCCGGGCGTGGTGAGCCCCATCGCCAGCGCCACGGCCCCCGAGCAGGTGCGCGAGATCATGGGCGCGGTGGCGCTGCAGTTGACCGACGACGAGTTCGCCCGCCTGGACGCCGCGGGACGTTGATCCCCCGCGGTGCGTTCACGTTGCGAACGCGGTGCGGGTCATGTACCAATCCCCATCCTCCCGAGGCGGGTCCGTAAACGGATTCGCGCCTCGGGAACCGCGTGATGCGTTGATGAACCTTCGCCCGACATCCACCCTTACGACACCCCGCCCGGAGGCGCGCGACTAGCGCGCCGCACGCGGGACCGAACGGAAGAGCGAGATGGCCACGACTGAAACGCCGCGCATGGTCGTTGGGGTACCCCGGGAGAACCGCGCGGGCGAGACCCGCGTGGCGCTCACGCCCACCGCCCTGCCGCAGCTCATGAAGGCCGGATTCGATGTGGTCATCGAGTCCGGTGCCGGCGATGCCGCCGGCTACCCCGATTCCGCCTTCGCGGATCGCGGCGCCCGAATCGGCAGCCGCGACGACGCCTTCGCCGCCGACGTGCTGGTGCAGGTGAACGTGATGGACGCCGACCCGGCCAGCGCCGACGTGGGCAAGCTGCGCCAGGGCCAGGTGGTGGTGGGAGCCGTGGCGCCGTTCGCGCGGCCCGAGATGGTGAAGGCCATCGCCGGAACGGGCGCCACGCTCTTCGCGCTCGAACTGGTGCCGCGCACCACGCGCGCGCAGTCCATGGACATCCTGTCGTCGCAGGCCGCGGTTGCCGGCTACAAGGCCGTGCTCATCGCCGCCGCCGAGCTCCCCAAGATGTTCCCGCTGCTCACCACGGCGGCGGGCACCATCGCGCCTGCGAAGGTGTTCATCGTGGGCGCGGGCGTGGCGGGCCTTGCGGCCATCGCCAACTCGCGCCGCCTTGGCGCGCTGGTGGAGGCCTACGACGTCCGCCCCGCGGCACGCGAGGAGGTGGAGTCGCTGGGCGCCCGGTTCGTGGAGCTGCCCCTCGAGACGGGCCAGGGGGAGGGTTCGGGCGGCTACGCCACGCAGCTCTCCGAGGAGACCATCAAGAAGCAGCAGGAGCTGATGGCCAAGACCGTGGCCGCCAGCGACGTGGTCATCACCACCGCGCAGGTCCAGGGCAGCACGGCGCCGGTCATCATCACCACCGAGATGGTGAAGGGCATGGCCCCCGGCTCGGTCATCGTGGACCTCGCCGCCGAGCAGGGCGGCAACTGCGAGCCCACCGTGCCCGGGGAGGTGGTGGACGTGGACGGCGTGAGGGTGATCGGCGTGGTCAACCTGCCCGGCGACATCCCCGTGCACTCCAGCCAGCTCTTCGGCAAGAACGTGGCCAACTTCCTGGGCCTGATGGTGGTCGATGGAGCGCTGGACCCCGGCGTCGACGACGACGTCATCAGGGAGAGCGTGGTCGCAATGGGCGGCGACGTGGTCAACAACCGCGTGCGCGAGGCACTGGGCATGGAGAAGCTGCCCGAGCCCGAGCCACCGGCGCCCGAGCCGGAGCCCGCGGAGGACGACACCCCGGCTGAGGAGGCCGCCAAGTGAACGTCAGCACCGAATTCATCATGACGGGGCTCTTCGTGTTCGCCCTGGCGGGCTTCCTGGGCTTCGAGACCATCCGGCGCGTTCCGCGCCTGCTGCACACGCCGCTCATGGCGCTCACCAACGCCCTCTCGGCCATCTCGCTGGTGGGGTCCATCGTGGTGCTGGGCGGCCAGTACTCCACCTACTCCACCATCCTGGGGTTCGTCGCCGTGATCGCGTCGATGATCAACGTGGTGGGTGGCTTCCTCATCACGGACAAGATGCTCAAGATGTTCAAGCCGCGGGAGAAGCCGAAGAAGCCTGAGCCGGCCGAGGCGGAGGCGGCATCGTGAGCAACGTCCTCCCCATGGCGTCGACATTCTTCGTCGACCCCGACACCGACACCATCCGCTACATCATCATCAGCCTGCTGTACCTGGTGGGCGCGGTGGGCTTCGTGCTGTCGCTCAAGTGGATGAGCGACGCCAAGACGGCACGCAAGGGAATCTTCGCCGGCGAGATCGGCTTCGTGCTGGCCATCATCGGCACGCTGCTGCTGCCGGTCATCACCACCACCGGCTACATCTACATCGCGGTGGCCATGCTCATCGGTGCCGCCATCGGCGTGCCGCTCGGCCTGCTGGTGCCCATGACCGCCATGCCGCAGCGCATCGCGCTGTCGCACGCGTTCGGCGCCCTGGCCGCGGGCCTGGTGGGTATCGCCAAGTTCTATGAGAACCAGCCGGAAATCGGCTGGTTCGTGATGATGGTGCTGGGCATCGAGATCGTGCTGGGTGCCCTGGTATTCACCGGATCGCTGATGGCGGCGGGCAAGTTGCAGGAAGTCAAGTGGCTGGCCCAGCGACCCATCGTCTTCCCGTTCCAGAAGAGCCTCAACTTCGCGATCCTCGCCGTGGCCGTGGCCGGCATCATCGTGCTGGTGGCCGACCCCACGCAGACGTGGGCGATCCCGGTCATCATCGCCGCGGGCCTGGCCTTCGGCGTCATGCTGATCATCCCGATCGGCGGCGCCGACATGCCCACGGTCATCGCGCTGCTCAACTCGTACGCCGGCATCGCCGCCGCACTGCTCGGATTCGTCCTCGAGAACAACCTGCTCATCGTCGCGGGTGCGCTCGACGGCATGTCGGGCCTGATCCTCTCGATCATCATGTGCCGCGCGATGAACCGCTCGTTCCGCAACGTGCTGTTCGGGGCGTTCGGCGCCACCGAGGCCGCGGCGGGCGAGCAGGAGGTCGGGTCCATCCGCGCGGCCTCGTTCGACGAGGCCGGCGACCTGCTGAAGATGGCCCGTCTCGTGGTGATCGTCCCGGGCTACGGCATGGCCGTGGCCCAGGCCCAGCACAAGGTGCGCGAGCTGGCCGACACGCTCGAGAAGGAGGGCGTGGAGGTCAAGTACGCCATCCACCCGGTGGCGGGTCGCATGCCCGGGCACATGAACGTGCTGCTGGCCGAGGCCAACGTGCCGTACGAGCAGTTGATCGACATGGAGGAGATCAACCCGGAGTTCCCGCAGGCCGACGTGGTGCTGGTGCTGGGCGCGAACGACGTGGTCAACCCGGCCGCGCGCCACGACACCAGCAGCCCGATCTACGGAATGCCCATCCTCGACGTCGACAAGGCCGCAACGATCATGGTGGTCAAGCGCTCCATGCGCCCCGGCTTCGCCGGCGTGGAGAACGAGCTGTTCTTCAACGAGAAGACCCTCATGGTGTTCGGCGACGCCAAGGACGTCATGGGCGAGCTCATCACCGAGGTGTCGGGCAACCGCGACTCCATCAACGTCTAGGCGGTTCCGGCGGCTCCGGTCGCCGGTCAACGGGTGTTGCGCGACGCCCCGGCCGACGGCCGGGGCGTCGTCGTCTGGTAGGACTGGTCCATGGCCAACGACGCATCCGTTACCCAGCTCATCGATCTGTCCGGGAAGGTCGCCCTGGTCACCGGGGCAGGCCGGGGCATCGGCCGGGCCATCGCGCTGCGGTTGGCGCAGGCCGGCGCCGCGGTGGCGGTGGCCGACCTCGACGCCGACAACGCGCTGGCGGTCACCGACGAGATCCGCGCGACCGGGGGCACGGCCGAGGCCGCCCCGGCCGATGTGTCGGCCGAGGCCGACGTCAAGTCGGTGGTGCGCGCGTGCGTCGAGAAGATGGGCGGCTTCGACGTGCTGGTGAACAACGCCGGCATCTTCCCCACGTGCCCCGTGCTCGAGATGGAGACGGCCGACTTCGACCGGGTGGTCTCGGTCAACCTGCGCGGGGTCTTCCTGTGCACCCGCGAGGCTGCGCTGGCCATGGTGGAGCAGGGCCGGGGCGGGTCGATCATCAACGTCACCTCCATCGACGCCGTGCACCCATCCATGGTGGGCCTGGCCCACTACGACGCCTCGAAGCACGGGGTGTGGGGCTTCACCAAGAACGTGGCGCTCGAGGTCGCCCCGCACGGAATCCGCGTGAATGCCCTCGCCCCGGGCGGGGTGCTCACCGAGGGCGTGGCGGAGATGGGCGCGGGCACCGACGAGGCCGTGGCGGAATTCGCCGCCCGCGTGCCCCTCGGCCGCATGGGCGCCCCCGACGACATCGCCCGCGCCGCCCTGTTCCTGGCCTCCGACCTGTCGTCATACATGACCGGCGCACAGGTAGTGGTGGACGGGGGAGCACTGCAGGCCTAGCCCAGAGGGGCCCAGAGGGACAGTCCCACGCACGGGACAGTCCCGCGCACGGGACAGTCCCAGCGCTGGGACTGTCCCTTTCCGGGTCCGCCACAATGCCCTCATGGGGGTTCCTCGCGCGCCGGCGTTTCCGCTCCTGGCGGATCATGTGACCGTGGAGATCCGCGAGGACCGGGATCCCGCGACGCCCGGCGGCCGGTTGCTGCTGATGGATGGGGTGGAGGCCTCGCACGTTGACCTCCTCGACCCCACGCGCATCCGGTTCGAGTACCTCCGGCACCTGGTGAGCGTGGTGGATGGCATGTTCCCCCCCGCGGAGCCCCTCGACGCCGTCCAGGTGGGCGGGGGGCCCTGCACGCTTGCCCGGTACCTGGTGGCCACCCGTCGACGCGCCCGCGTGGACGTGGTGGAGCGCGATGCCGGGGTGGTGGCCATCGCCCGGGAGCACCTGATGCTCGACGACGTCCCGCGCCTGGAGGTGCGCGTGGGTGACGGGCGCGAGGCCATCGCGGCGATGCCGGACGCCAGCCGCGACTTGGTGATGGTGGATGCCTTCGTGGGCCTCGTGGCACCGCATGCGCTGTCCACGCGCGAGTTCATCGGGGATGTCCGCCGGGTCCTGAGGCCCGGTGGCCTTCACGCCATGAACCTGATCGACGTGGAGCCGCTGGAGCTCGCCCGCGCCGTGGCGGTGGGCATGCAGGAGCACTACGCCCATGTGGCCCTGCTGGCCGAGCCGGCGGTGCTGGAGCACCGGACGTCGGGCAACGTGCTGTTGCTGGCGTCGGCGCGCCCCCTGTCGCCTCAGGCCACCGGCCGCGATCTGTCGCGTGACGCCGCGCCGTGGCAGGCCCGCACCGGACGTGCCCTGGCGCGCATGGTGCATGGCCACGTCGCACTGCGTGATGACGTCGTCCCCACGCACCAACTTGCGCGCCTGGCCCCCCTGTGGGGCCGCGTGAAGCAGCCCTAGCCGGGCCGGCCGGCCGAGAACAGCTCGCCCAGCCCCACGGGGCGCAGCCCCTTTGCCTTGAGCCCGCGCAGGATGGCGGGCATGGCGGCCGCCGAGTTGGGCTTGGTGTGCATGAGGATGATCGAGCCACGCCGGGCGCCGCCCACGGCACGCCGGGTGATGACCGACGCGCCGGGCCCGCGCCAGTCGTTGGTGTCGACGTCCCACAGCAGCACGTACCGGTAGCCCGTCGCCGCCGCGGCCTGCAGCAGCCCCGAGCCGTACGCCCCGTACGGCGGCCGGTAGAACGGCCCGGTGGCCACGCCGGCCACCTGGTCCCACAGGCGATTGCGCGACAGGTCGGAGATCCCTGCCGATCGGCTGGTGCCCGTGCCCGTGCGGTGAGCGTATCCGTGGCTGCACACCTCGAGGTGCCCGTCGCGCACCGCCCGTCGGATCGACCGGCGCAGCGATGCACTCCACATCCGCTGGTTGATGGCGTTGAAGCAGAAGGTGATGGTGGCGTCGGCGGCCCGCGCTGCCTCGATCATGCGCGCCGACTCCCCCGGCCCGTAGCCGTCATCCACCGTGATCGCCACGAGGGGCCTGGCCGTGCGCACCCGGCGCACCACGGTGGTGCCCCTGCCCGCGGGCTGGAGGCTCCAGATGGCCGGCTCGCCCGTGCCCACGTTGCCCGCGGCATCGCGGCCCTCGGGCGTCACCTCCACGGTGCCCACCACCCCCCGCGCCCGCAGCGCGGCCGGGAGGCGCAGCGCGGTGCCCGCCGGGGCCCACGCGCCCGATGCCAGCGGCTGCGCGGCCCCGGGACGCCGCACGATGGCCCGTACCTCGGTGGCCCCGCCGGGGCGCAGGGGCAGTGAGCGCGCCGTGCTGGCGGGGATGACCGGGGCGGGTGCCGATACCACGGGGCGCGGAGCGGTGGTGTCCACCTCGACCTCGGCGGGGGTGGCCGGCAAGAGCGTCACGCCGTCGGGGCCGACTCCCTCGAACCGGTAGGTGCCGTCGGCCACCACCTGGCCGGTGCCGCCCGGGCCGCGTCCCCCCGCCCAGGCAATGGTCACCGGCCCCGCCATGGCGTTGACCGGTCCGAGGGTGGCCACGCCCAGGCCATCCGGCATCCGCAGCACGCGCACGGTGACGGCCTGCGCCACCGGCACCTGCAGCGTCACCTGCACCGGCGAGGTGGTGGGGTTGAGCGGAGCGGCAGTGGCCACTGCCGCCGGGGCGATCAGTGCGGCAGGCGCCAGCAGCAGCGCGGTGGTGATGCGGCGGGGATTCACGGGGGTGGGTTTCGCCCGTCGGCGGCATGTCCCTGCGGGCGCGGCCACACCAGCGCCAGCAGGACGATCAACACGGCGTCGCGCAGTACCAGCAGCCCCATGGCGGGATCCTGCAGGGCAACCAGGTCCCAGTACGCCCCCGGGAAGTACAGCTGCGTGAGCAGCAGGGACAGGGCGGTCACCACGGTGGCGGCCCATCCGAATCGCCCCTGCACCAGCACGGCCGCCGGCACGATCCACACCAGGAACTGCGGCGACAGCACCTTGCCCGCCACCAGCAGGGCCAGGCTGGTGGCCGCGACGCCCGCCACGAATACGGCCGAGTCGGCCGCGGGCGGCTGCGTGCCCACCAGGCGGAGCACGGTGAGGGCGATGGCCAGCACCAGTATGACCAGCGCGATGGTGGAGAGCAGCGCCATGAGGTCGGGCGCACCGCCGGACAGCCCCTGCGACCCGAAGGAGGTGTCCACGGCCAGCGGGATGTCGGCCAGCAGGCGCATGGACATCAGGTAGGCCGACCCCGTGGACTCCAGCTGCAGCGGTCGGTCGAGGTGGTACGACACGCTGTCCCACAGGCCCGACGGGGCCATCACCGCGAGCGGCACGATCACCAGCACCAGCACGGCCAGGCCCATGAGGGCGCTGCGGAGGGTGTCGGAGCCACCATGGCGGCGCACGTGCACGATCAGCAGCACCGGGATGAATGCCAACGGCACCAGCTTCACCAGCACCGCCACCGCCAGCAGCACCCATGCGGTGGTCATGCGATCGTTCACCACCGCCCAGAGGATCCAGGCGATCAGGGCGGCCAGCACCAGGTCGAATCGCGTGCCCACCAGGCCGCCCAGCAGCACGGGGATGAACGCCGTGATGCCCCCGGCCGCCACCTGCCGGGCCAGGCTCAGCCCCAGCGCCCGCGCCGTGAGCGTGACCGGCACCACGGTGAGCACCAGCGCAAGCATCATGAGGAACGAGAACGCGGTGCCATAGGCGGCCGGCAGCACCCCGGCGAACCAGAACAGCAGCGCGGCCAGCGGTGGGTACTCCAGGTCGAAGTCGCGATAGGGGAGGGCCCCGCCCGCCATCTGGCGGTAGGCCTCCTGGTACACCGGGATGTCCGATATCTGCCCCACGGCGGAGTTGATCCACTGCATGGGGCCCACCCACACGATGACCGCCGCGATGCCCATGATCCACGGCAGCAGGCGCTCCACCCTCGCCTGGTCGCTCATGCGGCACCATCCGGGGCAGCGCGCCGCAGGCGACCGAGCAGGCGGTTGGGCCGCGCGGCCGGGGCCGGCTCGGGCTCGGGGTCGGGCCACTCGGGCACCACCACCAGGATCACCAGCGGCAGGAACCACGGGATGTACAGGTAGAACCAGTGCTCCAGCACCAACTGGAAGCCGATGAGCAGCGCAGCGGAGATGGCGGCCCACTGCACGATGTCCAGGCGGCGGGGCCAGCGCATCACCAGCAGCGCGCCGGCCACCACCAGTGCCGCCACCGCCAGTTGCCCGGGCGCAAGCCACTCGTACTGGCCCCAGATGGAGAACGGCGAGTCGCGATCGGCCTGGTAGCCGACGGTGCGCGACCAGAACGCGCGGATGCCATCAGTGCCATCGAGCAGCAACACCCAGCCGGTGAGCAGCGCCGCCAGCACCAGGCCGGCCAGGTACCAAGCCAGCCTGCGGGCACCCGTGCGCGGGTCGCGCCGCGGGAAGGGGTGGCGCGCCCACAGGGGAATCAGGATGGCCGGGGCGATCTTGGCGGCCACGCCGAGGCCGATCATCAGGCCGCGTCCCAGCGGACGCGCTGCCAGCACCAGGCCCCACGCGATGCACGCGGAGATCAGCGCATCATTGGAGTTGCTCGACAGCGTGAATGCCGTGAAGGGGAACGCGGCCCAGGCGATGGCGAAGGTGAGCCCCATCTTCCGGCCGGCGAGGCGCCATCCCAGCACCAGCAGGGCCAGCATGGCCAGGCCGTCGAAGAGCACGGCGGCCCCATGCGCGGCGGGCAGGTCGTCCCACTTGCCGGTGTGGGGCATGACGGCCTCGAAGGGGATGTACGCCAGGTAGTTGAGCGGCCCGTAGGTATCGCACTGGCCGCAGTCGCTGGGGAAGTTCCCGTAGGGCGTCTGGCCGTCCACGATCAGGTCGGCGCCGATCACACCGGCGTACCCCACGTCGATCACGTTGCTGTTCAGCCCGTTCAGCCCCCACCGCAGCGCCAGGAGCAGGATGAGGACGGTCACCAGCAGCCACGTGGGCATCCACCCCGGCAGCCCGGGCGTGCGCGGCGCCCTGGGCGGCACGGGTGACACGCCCGCCCCGGGGACGCCCGCGCCGGTGTCTGACCCCGCCCGGTGTCTGACCCCGCCCGGTGTCTGACCCCGGGGGGTTCGCTGGCGCGCGCGCCTCACCGTTATCCAGGTCATGCGGGCCAGCAGGTACAGGAGCGGCGGGTACTGCAGGGGCACCGAGGTGAAGACGTGGCCCTCGTTGAACCACGCCCACGACACGGTGAACGACAGCAGGGCCAGCAGGTCGACGGTGCGCCACGACACCATGCGACGCGGTCGCGTGATGGGCAGCAGCACCAGCAGGAACACCACGCACAGGGGTATCCAGATGCGCCAGCGGTTGACGGCCCGACCGAACGCCCCCTCGTACCCCCGGGCCATCATCCACGCCACCTGGGGCCCCGTGCGCACCTCGGCGATGTCGCCCTCCTCATCGCCCACGTACACCTCGGCCTCCACCACCTCGGCGTCCCTCGGCCCGCCGACGAACGACACCTTCCAGCGCCGGTCCTTCTCCTCGAGCTCCGCGGTGGTGCGCGTGACGGGGTTGGAGGCCACCCACTCCCGCAGGCGCGGGTCGGCCTCGGCGATGGTGATGGCCTCGTCCTCGGTGAGCGACGCGGAGTAGTCGGCGTCCGCATCGGCCCGCCCGCCCCCGCGCGCCGTGCTCGCCGCCCCGGCCTGGGCCTGCAGGTCGGCGGCTCCCTTGGCCACGCCGTCCAGCACGCCGTCCACCGCGGCCAGTGCCTGCGAGGGCGTGGTGACCGCCACCCCCGCGCTTGGCTGCTGCTGCGCACCGCCCGCAGCCGGGATCGCCAGCGCCAGCGCCGCCGCCAGTGCGAGCCCGGGCAGCCGGGGGGCGCGCCGGGGGCTCACGTCGCTGCCCGGCCGCCTATCGGAACGACCAGCGCCGGCTGAGCAGGTAGTTCAGCGGCGTGACCAGGATGATCGCGATGGCCTGCGCGTACAGCTCCGCCAGGCCGGCATCGTCCACGAGCAGGTGCAGGATGATGAGGTTGGCGCCCAGCGCCACCAGGCACACCAGCAGGTACCGCAGGCCCTGTGCCAGCACGCCCTCGCCCGCAGCCCGGAATGTCCAGTGGCGGTTCAGCGCGAAGTTGTTGAGCCACGCCACGGCGAACGCCACCACCGCGGCCGGGATGTAGTGCATGCCCGCCATGGTGGCCACCCAGAACACCAGCAGGTTGACCACGTAGCCGGACAGTCCCACGGCCAGGAACCGGACCAGCTGGAGCCAGTCCGAGCGCGGCACCTTGCGGATGTCGGGGATGCGAAGGAGGGCGAGCGGGGTGCGACCGCTCGCCGGTGTCTGGTTCGCCGGCACGGCCGCCGAGGGTATCAGAGGGTCCCGGTCCGCCCGGTGCCCGGTGTCACCCATCCGGCAGGTGCGAGCGGCTTGGCGGCGTATCATCTGGCACGGCCCGATCGCGGGCCCTTCCCGCCTATGAGCACCAGTGACGTGACCGACAATACGGGCATGGGGGCCCCGGTCCCCCCGCAGACGCCGCTGGTCGGCCCCGCCGACGCGGCCCGGTTCGACTCGCGCTTCTCCGCGCTGGCCAGCGGCACCACGTCCTCGGTCATGCGCGACCTCATGGCCATCACCGAAAAGGCCGACATCATCTCGCTCGCGGGCGGGCTGCCCGACACCGAGACATTCCCGCGCGAGGTCTTCGACGAGGTCGCCGCCGAGATCGGCACCGACTACCTGGCAGCGTCGCTGCAGTACGGGCCCACCGATGGCATGGGCGACCTCCGCGAGCAGATCGTGGCGGTCATGGCGGACGAGGGCGCCCTGGCGCGCGCCGACGACGTGCTCATCACCACGGGCGGCCAGCAGGCCATCGACCTGAGCTTCCGCACCTTCGTGGATCGCGGCGACCCCGTCCTGGCCGAGGGCCCCACGTATCCGGGTGCCGCTCCGTGCCTCACCGCCTATGGCGCCGACGTCACGCACATCCCCATGGATGACGATGGCATGCGCGAGGACCTCCTCGAGGAGGCCTATGCCCGCCTGGCGGCCGAGGGTCGCCCGCCCAAGATCCTCTACACCATCCCCAACTTCCAGAACCCCGCGGGCGTCACGATGTCCCTCGAGCGCCGCCAGCGCCTGGTGGAGTTCGCCCACGAGGTGGGCCTGCTCATCATCGAGGACAACCCCTACGGCCAGATCCGCTTCGAGGGCGAGGCCCTGCCCACCCTCTACGAGCTGGACGACGGCGCGGGCTGGGTGGTGTACCTGGGCACGTTCTCGAAGATCCTGGCGCCCGGCATCAGGGTGGGCTGGGCCGTGGCGCCGCCGGCCGTGCTGCGCAAGATGAACCTGGGCAAGCAGGCGGCCGACCTGTGCTCGAGCACGCTCACGCAGCGCTTCGTGGCCGAGTACCTGAGGAGGTACGACTATCGCGAGCACGTGGCGCGGGTCACGGACATCTACCGGTCCCGCCGCGACGCCATGCTGGCTGCCCTCGAGGCGCGTTTCCCGGAGCAGGCCACGTGGACGCGCCCGCGGGGCGGGCTTTTCGTATGGGCCACGCTGCCCGACTACATCGACACCACCGCGCTGCAGGCCAAGGCGCTCGAGCGCCAGGTGGCGTTCGTCCCGGGCGAGGGCGCGTTCCTCGATGGTCGCGGCAAGAACAGCATGCGGCTCAACTTCTCGGGGGTGCCCGAGGCCATGATCACCGAGGGCATCGGGCGCCTGGGCGACGTCATCGGCGAGTTCGTGGACCTGCACCAGGCGCTCAACCCCGGCACGCGATGAGCCGGGTCGCCGTCCTCAAGGGCGGTCCCTCGCTGGAGCGCGAGGTGTCGCTGCGATCGGGCACCAACGTGGAGCTGGCACTGGGCCGGTTGGGCCACGAGGTCATCCCCATCGACGCCGACCAGCACCTGGTGCGCGCGTTGCGCGACGCCCGGCCCGACGTGGCGTTCATCGCACTGCATGGGCGCGGCGGCGAGGACGGCACCGTGCAGGAGATCCTCGAGATCCTCAAGATCCCCTACACGGGGTCGGGGGTGCTGGCCAGCGAGCGGTCCATGGACAAGGTGGTGTCCAAGGCCCTGTTCCGTGCCGCTGACGTTCCCACGCCGCATGGCTACGCATTCTCGAAGGAGGCCTTCAGCAAGATGGGCGCGGCCGAGGCACTGCCGGAGATCCAGCAGTCCCTGGGGCTTCCCCTGGTGGTCAAGCCGGCGCGGCAGGGGTCGGCGCTGGGCATCTCGATCGTGCGCGAGCCGGGGGATCTCGGCGGGGCCATCCTCAACGCCATGGGGTTCGACGACCGCGTGCTGGTGGAGAGGTTCGTGGCGGGCCGCGAGCTCGCGGTGAGCGTGGTGATGGCCCCCCAGCCGTGGGCACTGCCGGTGATCGAGGCCGTGCCGTTGGGGCGCGACTTCTACGACTTCGAGGCCCGCTACACGCCGGGCGAGACCGAGCTCCGGCCACCACGCGACGTGGACGATGCCACCGTGCAGGAGGCCGCCGCGGTCAGCCTGGCCGCCGCCCGCGCGCTGGGGTGCCGGGGCATCGCCCGCGTGGACCTCATCCTCGACGACGAGGGGCGCCTGTGGGTGCTCGAGGTCAACAGCATCCCGGGCATGACCGACACCAGCCTCCTGCCCAAGGCGGCGGAGGTGGCCGGCATCGGGTTCGACCGCGTGGTGGCCAACATGCTCGACCTCGCCGCCCTCGACACCTGACCCCGGAGGCGTGATGGGCATCGGCGACATCCCCGGCGCGCGGCGGCGACGCGTGGGCGTGGGCGAGGTGGAGCTCTCGGTTCAGGAGTGCGGCCCCGACGACGGCGCGCCGGTCATCCTGTGGCACGGGTTCCCCGAGCTGGGGTACTCGTGGCGCCATCAGGCAGCGGCACTCGGCGAGGCCGGATACCTGGCCGTGGTGCCCGACCTGCGCGGGTACGGCGACAGCGACATGCCCGAGGGCACCGCCGCGTATGCGTTCCCCCAACTGGTGGGCGACGTGGTGGGGCTCATCAACGCGCTGGGCCACGGGTACGCGCACCTGGCGGGCCATGACTGGGGCGGCAGCCTGTGCTGGGCCACCTCGGCGCTCATGCCCGACAAGGTCAGGTCGCTCTTCATCCTCAACTCGCCGCACCCCGTGGCCAGCGCCGAGTGCCGCCAGGTGCCCGAGCAGCAGCAGAAGAGCTGGTACATGCTGCTGTTCCAGTTCCCGGGCGTGGCCGAGGAGTGGCTGCTCACGGACGACTGCGCCAACCTCGAGGCGTTCGTGTTCGACACCGCCGCGCCCGGCACGTTCCCGCCCCAGGAGCGCCGCGTGTTCAAGGACGCCCTCCTGCGTCCGGGCGCCATGACCGCGGCGCTCGAGTACTACCGCGCCAACATCCCGCCCGAGAACTGGCTCAAGCCCCCGCCGGACCTTCCGCCCATCACGGTGCCCACCACGATCGCGTGGGCCGACGCCGACGCCTACATGAGCCCCCTGCTGCTGGAGCGCTCGATCACCAAGGTGCAGGGCCCGCTCGAGGTGGTGATGCTGGAGGGCGTGAGCCACTGGGCGCAGCAGGAGGCCCCCGCCGAGGTCACCGCAGCACTCCTGCAACACCTCGCGCGCCTTTCCTGACAAACGGGACAGTCCCAGCCCGGGGACAGTCCCGGCGGTGGGACAGTCCCGCGCGTGGGACTGTCCCCCTAGAGTGGGGCCATGAGCGAATCCCCTGCTTCTGGCCGCATTGATGTCGAGCGCAAGGGGGCCGTGGTCGTTGCGACCATCGCCAACGAGGCGCGCGCCAACAGCCTTGACGATGCCATGCTGGCTGCGCTCGCCGAGGCCCTCTCCGGCAAGGCTCTCGGTGACGCACGCGCGGTGGTGCTGACCGGCGCGGGCGACAGGAACTTCTCGGGCGGCGTGGATCTGCAGGCCCGCGACGGCGATGCGCTCACCGATGCCGTGCGCACCGGCGAGCGCCTTCTCGGCCGCGCTGCGGCGGCCGTTGACGGTTGCCCGGTGCCGGTGATCGCCGCGCTCAACGGCAACGCCTTTGGCGGCGCGCTGGAGATCGCCATGGCCGCCGACTGGCGCCTGGCCGCCCGGGGCGCGCGCCTGGGCATGCCCCCCGCGCGCCTCGGCTGGGTATATGCCGCCGAGGGCATCCAGCGCTTCGTGCGCGCCGCCGGCGCCGCCGCCACGCGCGAGCTCTTCCTGACTGCCCGCCCCATCGACGCCGAACGCGCCCGGCAGATCGGCCTGGTCAACCGCGTGGTGGACCGCCGCGAGCTGCTGGCACTGGCCGTGGCCGATGCCCACGCCGTGGCCGCGAACGGACCCATCGCCGTGGCCGGCACCCGGGCGGTCATCCGCGCGCTCGAGGACGGCATCGC
>Ga0180432_10000525_pt1 | contig 63172 bp, 45 predicted proteins | sample SS_ome_10_FD_132414 | JGI IMG/M metagenome (GOLD analysis project Ga0180432, IMG submission 132414) | Hypersaline lake sediment archaeal communities from the Salton Sea, California, USA - SS_1_MS_2 metaG | ecosystem: Environmental > Aquatic > Non-marine Saline and Alkaline > Hypersaline >... | reverse complement strand
TGCCCGCGGCCGGGCTCATCCGTCCCTCCGGGACTTTGGTTTTCTTTCGGGCAGTCGACCCAGCGATGAATCGCTGGGCTACTTTCAATCTGCCCCTCCGGGGCAGCACGGCGGAGCGCCGCAGGGACCGTTGCAGGTCGCCAGCCTCGCGACCCGGAGCCAGCAGGATATCCAGGTGTGCGGTTACCGACCGCACAATCAGCGACCCCACCCGACGAACTCGTCAACAACCTGTCCTACGCGCACTTGGAGCGACTCTGCGCTCTCAGCGTTCCACTCGAACGCACCTTCTACGAACTCGAGTGTATCCGCGGCCAGTGGTCGGTCCGCGATCTCAAACACCGGATCGCCAGCCTCTAGTTCGAGCGTTCCGCGCTGTCGAAGGACCCGGACGCCCCGGCCCGCTGCGCCGCGGGCGACTGCTCGGGCAGGACCTTGAGGATGAGCACCAGGTACACAACACCCAGCAGCAGCACCGCCAGGCTGAGGAACTGCGAGACCGTCAGCCCGGCCACGTCGCGCGGGTTGTCCGCCCGGACCATCTCCTGCAGGAACCGGCTGATCGAGTAGAGGATCATGCCCCAGGCCACCACCACGCCGTGGCGCCGCCGCCGGCGCAGAATGGCGGACAGCACCAGGAACAGCAGGACCAGACCGATCGCGTCGTAGACCTGGGTCGGATGGACCCAGAGGGAGTGCTGCTGAGCGGCCAGGGCCCGCACCTCGGCGAGGGCGCCGGACACCGAGCCGCCCGACCGGGAAGCCAGCTCGTGCAGGCGTCGGGCCGCCGCCACGTACGCGAAGCGCTGGGCCTCGTCACGCCCCGGCAGGCTGGGCCCCAGGGTCCTCATCCGGTTCCGCAGCTCCGCCAGGCGTGGGTGGTCGGGTTCGGCCCTCTCCAGCGCCGCCATCTCCTGGCCCAGGGCGGCGAAGCCGGCGAGCCTCTCGTCGGCCAGGGCCGGGTCCGAGAGCAGGCGCCGGGGGAACGGCTCGCGCTGTTTGGTGACCGGCGAGACCCACATCAGCTCCCCGGGGACGTCGAGTTCGCCCTGCTGCCAGTGGTGGACATAGGCGGGACTGCCGTAGGGAAACCGAACCGCCCAGGGCAGGGCCCGGTCCCCCGAGTCCGTGGTGCAGGTCTCTCCCCAGCAGCAGCCGAACATCAGGCAGCCGATCCGGCCGATGCCCATGGCCAGGATGACCGAGGGCATGATGATGTCCAGATACAGCCGGATGGACCGCCGCTTGAGGGCCAGGTAGACCACCACCACCGCGAAGGCCAGCAGCACGCCGCCCATGATCTCGCCGCCCCCGCCCATCGCGGCCACGTCCGTGACACCCATCTGCCCGCCGCGCAGGGCGCCCCAGCAGTAGTGGACCAGGTGCATGGCCCGGCTGCCGATCAGCCCGGCGGCCAGGCCGAGCAGCGCGACGGTGGTGATCACGCCGGGGTCGCCCTGGGCCCGCCGGGCCCGCACCGAGGCGATCCACACCGCCAGGGCGAACCCGAGCAGCATGCAGAAGCCGTAGGAGGTGATGGTGAACCCGGTGCCCGGAACGGTCCATAGATCGGGGTGCACGGTCTTCTCCTATCCGCCTCGATGGTGTCCGCCCGGCGCACGGCCCGGCACCATGGGGCGATCGAGCGGGAAGGGCTCCTCGGCCAGCAGCCGGGGGGCGATCACCGAGCGGATGAAGTCCGCGGTGGTGACGCGGACATGCCCCCCGTTCCAGCCGTAGGCCAGGTACGCCGGCCGCCAGGGGAGGTTGACCACCCGGGCATACAGCCGCTCGTCGCGGAGCGGCAGCCCGTCGGGCAGCACGAAGCCGCGGCAGCCCGCGGCGGGTGCGGTCTGGCCGTCCGCCGTCACCGGCAGGTTCCGCAGGATGACGTCCTGCTCGCTGCACGTGGCGTAGAGCCGCCGGCGAACGTGCCGCAGTGCCGGGCAGAGGTTGCGCCGGGCCGACAGCGACGAGGACAACAACACCACGTTGTCCACCGCCACGCCGTCGGGCAGGCGTTCCAGCGCCCCGATGACCACCGACGTGCCGGCGGACAGGGCGATCAGATCGATGCGCCCGCCGGGATTGTGGCGGCGGATCTCCTCGATGCGCTGCGCCAACCGCCTGGCCCGGGCGGGGCTGCGGGCCCCGACCAAGTGGTCGGCCCCGGCCCCCAGGAAGGTCGTCCAGGTGAAGGTCTCGAAGGCGCCCGGGTAGCCGGCCGAACGCAGCCCGGAACGCACCGACGAGGCGGAGGTGAACCAGCCGGATCCCTCCAGGTAGATGACCCGCGGCGTGGTGGGCACCGCCCGGCAGCCGGCGCCGCCCAGCAGCAGGAACAGCACCAGCAACGCTGCCCCCGGCGAGCGGCGAAGCCGGGCCTGGCACCGCGTCAGCTCGCGGGTGGCGGTTTGCATGGTCGGGCCCTTATAATGGCCACCGCAACCTCGACCGCTGAGACCACGGCGATGACCGACGAGCAACTGGCACGGCTGATCGACCACACGCTGCTCCGGCCGGAAACGACCACCGACCAGATCGACCGCCTCTGCGCCGAGGCCCAAGCGTACAACTTCTGCGCGGTTTGCGTCAATCCGCTGCACGTCGCCCGGGCGGCGGGCCGACTGGCGGGCGGCACGACCGTGGTGGCCTCGGTGGCCGGCTTCCCGCTCGGCGCTGCTCGCTCCGCGGTGAAGCGCGAAGAAGCACGGCGGGCCATCGAGGAGGGCGCCCGCGAGATCGACATGGTGGTGGACCTGGGCGGCCTGATCGAGGGCCAGGTGCAGCGCGTCACCGACGACATCCGCGCCGTGTGCGAAACGGTCCACGCCGCGGGCCCGGAGCACGGATTGAAAGTCATTCTGGAAACCGCGGCGTTGAACGCCGTCCAGATCGGCCAGGGCTGCCACTGTTGTGTGGCCGCCGGCGCCGACTTCGTGAAGACCTCCACGGGGTTTCATCCTGCGGGCGGGGCGACGCTCGAGGCGGTGCGGCTGCTGCGGCAGCAGGCCCCGGGGCTGGGTGTGAAAGCCGCGGGTGGTATCCGCGATCGTGCCGCCGCCGTGGCCATGATCGAGGCCGGCGCCACCCGGCTGGGCACCAGCTCGGGCCCCGCCATCCTGCGGGGCGATTGACGCTCGCACCGGCCAACCACTAAGATCGTGGCATCTTCCTTTCCGTACGCGGTCGCCGCCAGCACAAGGAGTGGATCGCCCATGGCAGAGGAGAGGGTCAGCACCTGCGAGGGCTGCGGGGCCAGCATCTACCCCGAGCACGTCGACTCCGGCATCGCCGGCTACCACGGTGGCCGGCTGCTCTGCCCGCACTGTTTCACCGACGCCCAGAAGGCCGCCGAACTGGCCGATGAGGAAGACCTCAAGCCCATCGCCGTCGGCGAGGAGGAGGGACCGCGGCTCGGCCAGGGCACGGCCATGGGGCAGAGCACCTCCATCCACGGCTTCTCCGGCGACACCCTGGCCTCCGCCGGGGCCATTACCCACGACGAGGGCAGGTACAACCGTGTGGCCGATCCCCAGGCCCCCACGGCCCTGCGCTGCCGCACCTTCCACTCCAAACTCAACGAGGGGGCGGTGGCCTACATGAACGACCAGGTCAACACCTGGGTGGACGCCGACCCGAGCATCAGCATCAAGTTCGCCACCTCCACCATCGGGGTCTTCGAGGGCAAACAGAAAGACCCCCACCTGATCCTGACCGTGTTCTATTGATCCGGGTCCGCGGCGGCCCCGCCGTCGTTCGGTCGGTCCGCCCACCCCCGCACGCCGGCACCGCGGCTTCCTCAGGTCAGCCCGATCAGCTTGCGCTCCGTCTCCTGGGGGGATTCCAGCGGCAGGGTAACGATGAAGGTGCTGCCCTGGCCCACCACGGACTCCAGCCGGATGGCGCCGCCGAGCAGGTGGGTGAGCTCGCGGGTGATGGCCAGCCCCAGCCCGCTCCCGCCGTGCTCCCGGGTGGTCGAGGAGTCGAGCTGGCGGAACTTCTCGAAGATCACCTCCTGCTGATCCTCGGGGATGCCGGGCCCGGTGTCCCGGACGCGCAGCTCGATCCGATCCTCCCCCTCCCTGCGGACCGTCAGCCCCACCCGCCCCCCGCTGGGGGTGAACTTGATGGCGTTGCTCACCAGGTTGTGCAGGATCTGCTTGATCCTGCCGGAGTCGGAGTGCAGCAGGGGGATGTCCGGCTCGACCGCGGCGCTGATCTGGAGGTTCCCCTTGTCGGCCTGGGGGCGGACGAAGTCCATCAGGGCGTCGCACACCTCCGCGATCGAGAAGCGGGAGAGATGCAGTTCGGCCTTGCCGGCCTCGATCTTGGTCAGGTCCAGCAGCTCGTTGATCATGTTCAGCAGCATGCGGCCGCTGCTGAGGATGTGGTCCGCGTAGCGCCCGTGACGGGTCTTGTCCCCCGAGAGGCTGTCCAGGCCCTCGCGGAGCAGCTCGGCGAAGCCGATGATCGAAACCAGCGGAGTGCGCAGCTCGTGGGAGACGTTGGCCAGGAACTCGCTCTTGAGCCGGTTGGCCTCGAAGAGGGCCACGTTGGTCTCGGCCAGCTCTCCCAGCCGGGTGTCCAGCGAACGGTTCAGGGTGCGCAGCTCGTCCTGCGAGGCCTTGAGGTGGACGAGCATGTCGTTGAAGGCCTCGCCGAGGTCCTCGAACTCGTCGCCGGTGGCGATGGCGGAGCGAACCTCGAGATCGCCGCTGGTGACCTGCTCGGCGACGCCCCGCAGATCACGGACCGGGGAGAGGATCAACCTCTGGGTCACCAGGTAGAAGACCAGGATGGCGAGCAACCCACCGCCGAGGGCCGAGCCGGCCACCACGACGATGTTGAAGAACTCGTGCTCCGTGGATGCGGGCATCTCGACGTAGATAATGCCCTTGAGCTCGCCGGGGTGCGGTTCGGTCTCGCCGGCGCGGACGGCCATGGCCAGGCGGACGATCCGCCGCTGTTTGTCGGCCTGGCGGTGAATCCGGTAGGTGATGTCCTGGGAGGGATCGCCCCGCAGCCTCTTGACCGAGGCGTACTTGAACCCCTGGGGGTAGAGCACCTGGGCCACGTTGGCGGTGATGAGCTGCGGGACCGGCGGCAGCGTCTGGTCGCGATCCAGCCCGGCCCGCTTGGCGTAGGTGGCCCAGCTCTGGTTGAGCTGTTCCTGGGCCAGGGCCCAGTCCTGCCCCTGGAGGTTGCAGGTCAGCTTGGCGATGATCGCCACCTGGCGGGCCCGGGCCACGTAGCCCTCCTCCGTCAGGCTGTTCATCCGGTCCCACGGCACGTAAAGGGCTGCCGCCAGGATCAGCAGCACCGCGGACCCGAACAGGAGTCGGCACTTCCAGGCCAGGGAGATGTTGAGCCACCTCGCCGTCCGCATGGTGCTGCCTAGTGTACCGCATCAGCCGGCCCGGCGTCAGTCGCGGGCGCGGTGTCCGGCTCCGGCAGCCAGCGGCGTCCTGCCGCGGCGGGCGGAGCCCCACGCCGGGCAGGGAGTCCGCAGCGGGGCGGCCGCCCCGCCGTTGTGTCGGTGCGTTGTCCCCGATATACTGAAAGGGCCAAGCGGAGCACTCGAGCGGGGCCGAAACGGATTCTCGGGCATGCATCCTGCCCTGTTTGGCACCCGGGGAAGACGGACTGGAGGGGATCAGGCCACATCCCCGTGCCCGCGGGCGGATGGCTGACAGACCGCAGGAACAGCAGAAGCGGCGGGGTGCCCGGGAGCGGCCATCGAGGTCTCGCGGCCTTCACTCCTTTGGCGGCGGTTGCTCTTCTTCCCGGCGACCACAGCACTCCGCCCGCGCAGAACAATGATTCCGCAAGGTGACAGGAGGAGGCGATTGATGAACGCGGCATGGTCCCAAGCCAACGTGGTTCGCGTGCTGGGCGGGCTGGTCTGTTCGATTCTGGCGACGCAGGCTTCCGCGTCCGGCGCCTGGCTCCCGGTCTCGCCCGGCGGGGTGGTGCCGGCCGGCGAGGCGGCGGCGCCATCGCCCGAGGTTTCGGTACGGCCCGGCGGGCAGGGCGGATTCGGCCTCACCGTGCGCACGGCCGGCCTGCAGGCCGACGCCGTGCGGACGCCCGCCGGCGATTTCACCAGGGTAGGCTGGCCGGAAACGCCGTACCGCGGTGAGATCGCGGAGCCCGCCTTGCCGGTGATTCGCCGGCTGTTTGTTGCCCCGGCCGGCGCGACGCTGGACCTGACGGTGGACACGGGTGCCGCGGTCGTCGTCGACCTGGCGGCCGCCGACCTCCCGGGACGTGTCCTGCCGGCTCAGCCCTCCGTGCCCAAGATCCCCGGCGCGGCGGAGCGGATCACCTTCGCATTCGACCCCGCGGCCTATGCCCTTGACGGCTGGACCGAGACGGACCGCGTCGTGGTCGAGGAGTTGGGGATCGTCCGGGGCCAGCGCCTCTGCCTGCTGGAGGTACGCCCGGTGGCCTACAACCCGGCACGGGGAACGCTCACCGTGTGGTCGGGGCTGTCGGCCGAGGTGCGGTTCACCGGCGGCCGCGGCCGGTCGGGCGGGTTGGATCCCCTGCCCGGTCTGCACCGCGTGATTTTGAACCCCGAGGTGCTGCCGGCGAGCCGCCCCCGCGGAGCGGGCAACTACCTGATCGTCGTGGCCGACGACTACCAGGCCGGCATCGCCCCCTTCGCGACAGCCAAGGCGGCCCAGGGCTTCACGGTAACGACCCAGGCCGTGGCGGCCGGTACCAGCGCCGCCTCGATCAAGGGGCTGATCCAGGACCTCTGGAGTACCGCCGACCCGCCCGATTACGTGCTGCTCGTCGGCGACACCGACACCATCCCCGAATGGACGGGCGAGGGCGAGGGCTGGCCGGACACCGATCTGCCCTACGTGTGCATGGACGGCGGCGGCGACTGGTATCCCGACATCGCCCTGGGCCGCTTCCCGGTGCGATCTTCGAGCCAGCTCACCGCCCTGGTGGCCAAGACCCTGTATTACGAGGACGGCCCGCTGGCCGACCCCGAATACCGGAAACGCTCGGTCTGGATGGCTTCCGTCGATCACCACACCGTCAGCGAGGGCACCCACAACTACTGCATCGATCACTACATGGAGCCCAACGGCTATTCGTACGACAAGCTCTACCAGGTGACCCACGGCGCCAGCACCCAGGACGTGAAGAACTCGTTCAACGACGGCCGCTTCTACAGCGTCTTCAGCGGGCATGGCTACAGCGCCGGCTGGGCGGACGGCCCGCCGTTCGACCAGGACGACGTCGCCGCGCTCACCAACCAGAACCGGTACTCGTTCGTGTGCAGCTTCGCCTGCGACACGGGCGATTACGCCTCCCCCGAGTGCTTCATGGAGACCTGGGTGCTCGAACCCGGGAAGGGGGCGGTCACCGCGTGGGGCTCGTCGGTGAGCAGCTACTGGGACGAGGACGACATCCTGGAGAAGCGCCTCTTCGACGTGGTCTTTGACAGCGAGGACGACGTGAAGGCCGAGGTCGGCCCGGTCTACAACGAGACCAAGCTGCGCTACCTGGCCCATTTCGGCTCCGGCTCGACCACCCGGCGGTACTTCGAGATGTACAACCTGATGGGCGATCCGAGCCTGCCGCTGCCGACGGCCTGCTCGGACGCCGGCGAGATCGCCCTGGACCGGGCCCAGTACCCCTGCGACGGCACGGTGACCGTCGAGGTGGTGGACTGCGGCCTGAACCTGGACGACGCGGTGGTCGACACGGCGGAGATCACGGTTTTCTCCGACTCGGAGCCGGCCGGCGAGACGGTGACCCTGTACGAGACCGACGCCGCCTCGGCCCGGTTCACCGGCTCGATCGAACTCAGTCCCGGCGGTGGCTCGGGCGTGCTGCCGGTGGCGGAGGGTGACACGATCACCGCCCTCTACATCGACGAGGACGACGGGGAGGGCGGGCACGACGTCGAGGTGACCGCCACGGCGATCGTGGACTGCACGCCGCCGGGCATCTCCGGGGTGCAGGCCACCGACCTTGCCTCGCAGTCGGCGGTGGTGACCTTCGACACCGATGAGCCGGCCCGCGGGACGGTGTTCTACGGGACGAGCTGCGACGCCCTGGACGACGAGGCCGCGGGGGCCGGATACGCCCCGGCCTCGACCATCGCCCTGGGCGGCCTCGACCAGGACACCACCTACTTCTACGCCGTCGGGGCCGAGGACCTGGCCGGCAACCTCGCCTACGACGACAACGGCGGAGCCTGTTACTCCTTCCAGACCCTGCCCGGCCCGCAGCCCATTCACGCCTTCATGCTGGACAGCGACCCCGGCTGGACCATGAACGGCGAGTGGCAGTTCGGACCGCCGCAGGGCAAGGGGGGCTACTCCCACGGCTACGCCGATCCCAACGCCGGGGCGACCGGGGACAACGTGTACGGCATCAACCTGGCCGGTGATTACTCGACGTCCACCGGGGGGCCACACCACCTGGTGGCCGGCCCCCTCGATTGCTCCGCGGCCGCCGAAGTCAGCCTCCGTTTCCAACGCTGGCTCAACGCCGACTACCAGCCCTACGTGACCGAAACGATCGCCGTCTCGACGAACGGCAGCACCTGGCAGGAGATCTGGGACAACGGCAGCGACGAGATCGCCGAGAAGTCCTGGTCGGAGCAGGTCCACGACATCTCCGCCTACGCCGATCACGAACCCACGGTGTACATCCGCTGGTCGCACCAGGTCACCAGCAGCGGGGCCTACGCCTACTCCGGCTGGAACCTCGACGACGTCGTGCTGTGGGGCGTGCTGCCACCCCTGACGACCGTGCCGCCCGCGGAATACGAGATCATCCGTGGCCAGCATATCTCCGGCGGACTGGAGGACCTCTTCGAGGCCGACGATTCGCGACTGGTGGTCCGGCTGGGGTTCGTGATCGGTTCGGAGGAGCCGCCGGTCTGGCTGGAACTGAGCGGGATCAGTCCCCAGACGGCCACGGACGAGCTGCGCTTCGTCCTGGAAGCCCGGGCCACGACCGTCGGTCTGACGCAGAGCATCGCGCTCTACGACTGCGACGCCGGCGAATACACTGAGGTCAAGGTGGGCATGGCCACCACGACGGACTCGGTCACCGAGGTCGCCATCAGCGACGACCCGGGGCGGTTCATCGATCCGGCGACGGGGGAGGTCAAGGCCCGGCTCTCGTGGAAGGCCAACGGGCCGGTGGCCTCCTTCCCCTGGGAGGTGGGCATCGACCGGGCGATCTGGAAGGTGAAGCAGTAGTCCGCGGAGCGGCGCTTCGTCAGACCGTCGGGGCGCACCGTCCGGTTCCCGGCTCTGGACGCTGCCGGAGATCAGGTGGGGAGGTGCGAACCCGTTCCCGCCGGGCTTCTGCGGGACCTCCGGACCGGGCTTGCCGTTCCGCCGGCCCGGATCACTTGCGGATGTAGAAGGTCTGCCCGGAGGCGTGGGACATCGAGGGCTGGGTCAGGGTGTGGACGGCCTCGGCGATGTCCGGCGGGGCGAGCGTGTTCTCGGCCGGGAAGTCGGGGAAGATGGACCGCAGCATGTCTGTCTCCACGGCTCCGGGGCCGACGCAGAACGCCCGGATGCCGGCCGGCCGGCCCTCCGCGGCCATGCCGGCGGTGAAGGCGTTCACCCAGGCCTTGGTGGCTCCGTAGGTGCCCAGGCCGGGGAACGGGTCGGCGGCGGCCAGCGAGGAAATATTGACGATCACCCCGCCGCCGTTGCGCTCCATGATCGGCCAGACGAACTTGCAGGCATAGAAGACCGCCGCCACGTTCACCCGCAACAGCGTCTCGAAGTCGATGGTGCTGAGTTCCTTGACGGGGCCCACCGAGGTCGCTCCGGCGTTGTTGACCAGGATGTCGATCCGCGAGAACTCCCGCTCGGTGAACTCGATCAGCCCGCGGAGCTGCTCGACCGCGGTGACATCGGTGGCCCGAACGATGCACCGGCCCGGCAGGGCGGCGACCCGCTGCTGCGTCTCCAGCAGTTGATCCCGGCTGCGAGCGGCGGCCACCACCGTGGCGCCCTCCCGCACGAAACACTCGCAGATCGCCCGGCCGATACCACGCCCGGCGCCGGTAACAATGACCACGGGGCTCTTCATAGCGCGCAACGCCTCTGTCAGTGATCGATGTGTACGTGGGACCCAACCAACCGAGAGTATGCCCCCCGGGGCCCGAAAGATCAAGCGCCCCGGTTCCTTGCAATCCGTGACGCCGCTGTCTACGCTAACCGCTTCCAAACTGCTGACAGCGAGGCGGTGGACGACAGATATGGACATCGAGCAGTTACGCCAGGAGGTGGCCCGCATCACGGCCGAGGCCCGGCAGAGCGCGGGCGAGGCGGTGTCGCTGCAGGCCCTGCGGGAGATCCGCTCGCGATTCCTGGGCAAGAAGGGATCGCTGGGCCGGCTGATGGGCTCGGTGCGGGAGTATCCGACCCAGCAGCGGGCCGCGGTGGGCCAGACGCTGAATCAGGCCAACAAGGAGGTTGCCGCAGTCTTCGAGGAGGCGGCCGGGGCGATCGGCTCGCGGGACGCCGCCGCCGAGGCCTCCCGGGCCTCGGCCTTTGATCCCACCCTGCCGGGCGTGCGCCCGCCGCTGGGCAACGTCCATCCGGTGACGTCCGTCCAGTGGGAGATCGAGCACGTCTTCCAGCGGCTGGGGTTCACGGTCGAGGCCGGCCCCGAGATGGAGAGCGACTACTACAACTTCGAGGCCCTCAACATCCCCGCCGACCACCCGGCCCGCGACATGCAGGACACCTTCTGGCTGGCCAACGGGAAGCTGCTGCGGACCCACACCTCCCCCGTCCAGGTCCGCACCATGGAGAAGTTCGGCCCGCCCATCCGCTGCATCGTGCCCGGCCGGTGCTTCCGCTACGAAACCGTCGACGCCTCGCACGAAACCACCTTCCACCAGTGCGAGGGCCTGGTGATCGACCGGCACATCTCCATCGCCAACCTGATTGCGGTGATGAAGCTGCTGCTGCGGGAGGTGTTCCGCCGGGAGCCGAAGATCCGGCTGCGGCCCGGCTACTTCCCCTTCGTCGAGCCGGGCTTCGAACTGGACATGAGCTGCCTGATCTGCGGGGGGCGGGGATGCCCCACCTGCAAGAAGAGCGGCTGGGTGGAGGTCCTGCCCTGCGGCATGGTGCACCCCAACGTGCTCCGGGCCGGCGGGATCGATCCCCACGAGTACACCGGGTTCGCCTTCGGGCTGGGTCTGACCCGCCTGGCCATGATGAAGTACGGCATCCACGACATCCGGGTCATGAACGCCTGCGACCTGCGGGCGTTGGTTCATCCGTCGCGGCTCACCGGGCCCACGGTCCGGGCCGGGCAGTAGGCACCCTCGCGAGGCGGCGGGGACGTGCAACAGGACGTCAGGCATGCTCATTTCGGTCAACTGGGTGCGCAGTTTCGTTGATCTGCCCGCCGACCTGGACCCGCAGGCCCTGGCCGAGCGGTTCACCATGGTCTGCGCCGAGGTCGAGAAGGTCGAACCGATCGCGGTCGGCGCGGAGGGGCTGATCGCCGCGCGGGTCCTGGAGGTCGCTCCGCTGCCCTCGTCGGGCAACCTGAGCCACGCGAGGCTGGAGGTGGAGGGGGGCGGCACGGTGGAGACGGTCACCGCGGCGCCGGCCCTGAGGGTGGGCTGGTCCGTTGTCTACGCCCCGCCGGGTGCGAAGGTGGCGGCGCTGGGGGAGATCGGCGAGGCGGAGGTGGCCGGCCGGCACAGCAGCGGGATGATTCTGCCCGGCGATGCCCTGGGCATTGCCCTGGCCGCCGGCGAGGCCGTGCACCTTGCCCCGGGGGCGCCCGAAGCGGCGCCGGGGTTCCAACTGCCCCCCGAATGGTTCGACGACTGGGTCATCGAGGTCGACAACAAGTCCATCACCCACCGGCCGGACCTCTGGGGACACTACGGCATCGCCCGGGAGCTGGCGGCGATATACGGCCTGCCGCTCAAACCCTGTCCCCTGACGCCTCTCGAGACGCTGACCGGGATCGACCTGCCCGAGATCCCCATCGAGATCGACGATCCCGAGCATTGCCCCCGCTACAGCGGCCTGGCGATCCAGGCCGTCGACCCCCGGCCCTCACCGCTGTGGATGCAACTGCGCCTGGGCCACGTCGGCCTGCGGCCCATCGACTGCCTGGTCGATCTGACCAACTACATCATGGTCGAACTGGGCCAGCCCATGCACGCCTTCGACGGGGACAAGGTCGACCGCATCGAGGTGGGCACCGCCGAGCCGGGTGCGGGCTTCACCACCCTGGACGGCGTAGAACGCACGCTGCCGCCCGGGGCCCTGATGATCCAGTCTGGCCGCAGGCCGGTGGCCCTGGCGGGCATCATGGGCGGGCTGGACACCGAGATCGCCCCCGAGACCAAGTCGCTGTTCCTGGAGAGCGCCAACTTCAACGCCGGGGTGATCCGCCGCTGTGCCACGGCCCTCGGCCACCGAACCGACGCCAGCGCCCGTTTCGAAAAGTCGCTGGATCCGGCCAACACCGTCCTGGCCATCCAGCGGTTCGTGCATCTGGCCCGTGGGGTGTGGCCGAAGCTGGCCTTCGCCTCGCGGCTCTCGGACTGCTATCCGAGACCGGCCGAGCCGGTGGCCGTCGAGATCGATCCGGACTTCGTCAATCGCTTCATGGGCCACCCGGTCAGCCGCGAGCGAATGGCCGAGATCCTCACCGCCCTGGAGTTCACCGTGCAGGACGCCGGCCGCAGGCTGCTGGTGGGGGTGCCCGGCTTCCGGGCGACCAAGGACATCTCCATCGAGGCGGATATCATCGAGGAGATCGCCCGCTACGTGGGGTACGACAACATCGAGCCCCGGTTGCCGGAGGTGACCATTCGGTCCTTCCCCGCCAACGCCATGCACGAGCTGGAGCAGGCCACGCTGCGGATGTGGACGGCCGGCCTGGGCTACAGCGAGGTCCACACCTGCCTCTGGTACGATGCGGAGTGGTGCCGCCTGCTCGGCTTCGACACCGGGGAGTGCATCGAGCTGCGCAACCCGATCGCCGCGGGGATGCATCAGCTCCGGCAGACGCTGCTGCCGGGGCTGCTGGCCGGACTGGAGCGCAACCGCCATCACCTCAGCGAGTTCAAGCTGGTCGAGATCGGCAGCGTGTTCGGCCCGCCGGCCGGCGGGGACGAACGGCAGGTCCGTTGCCTGGGCCTGCTCGCCGCCCGCCGCCAGAAGGGTGCCGAGGATGACCTGCTGGCCGAACTCCGCGGAGCCGTCGAGACCTGGCTCGCCCAGGTGCTCGACCGCCCGGTCGCCTTCCGCCGCCCGGGCCGCCGCGACCCCGTCCCCTGGTGCCACGAGCAGAAAACCGCGGAGGTCGTCGTTACCGGGCAGGCCTGCGGGCGGGTCAGCGTCGTCCCCGTGGCCTTGCGGCGGAGGATCGACGAGCACCTCTCGCCCTGGTCGGTGGTCTGGGCCGAGATCGAACTGAACGCCCTGGCGGAGCTGGAGCTGGTGGTCCGCCCCCTCGAGGACATCCCCGCCTATCCGCAGAAAGACCTGGACTTCACGGCGGTGGCTCCCGCCGAGCGGGCCTACCAGGAGGTGCAGGAGGCGGTGGGCCGGTTCCGGCACCCCTTGCTCCGGCGGGTGACCTACGTGACCAGCTTCGAGGGCGGTTCGCTGGGGCCGGGGCAACGCAGCCTGACCTTCCGCGCCCGGATCGGCTCGGACGAGCGCACCCTGGTGGAGGAGGAACTCACCGCTTTCCGCTCGGCGTTTGAGGAGCATCTCCAGGGCTGCGGCCTGGAACTGCGGGGGCCGGGCAAGCCGGCCTGAGCCCTGCCCGGCGGGACGCGGGGGCCGCCGATCGCCCCCGCCGCGGCGGTAGAGGATGATTTCCGCCGGCGCCGCGGGCCTGCCGGCCGGCCTGGGGATCGTGGAGGAGCCTGCCATGCGACGCAACGCCCCCTGGACGATCACGGTTTCGCTGCTGCTCGTCTGGGTCTGCGGATGCCCGCAGTACCGTGATCCCACCGTGCCGGGCGAGGTCCGCAAAATCGCCGAACCCGCCGAGGGCCGCGACTACTACCTCTACGTGCCCACCACCTACGACCCCCAGCGGCGCTGGGCCCTGATCGTCATCTGCCACGGGACCAACCCGTTCGATTCCGCCGCCCGGCAGATCGGGGACTGGGCCAAGCTCGCCGAGGAGAAGCAGTTCATCGTCGCGGCGCCCACCCTCCGGGGGGTCAACGGCATGTTCCCGCCGCCCGCCAGGCGACAGTTGGAGCTTCAGCAGCAGGACGAGCGCGGCATCCTGGCCTGTGTCCGCCATCTCGAGGGGGCCTACAACATCGCCGCGGACCGGGTCTTCCTGGTGGGCTGGTCGGGCGGGGGGTTTGCCGTGCTCCACACCGGGCTGCGCCATCCGGACGAGTTCCGGGCCCTGGCGGTGCTGCAGGGCAATTTTCACGACGAGTACCTCTCCGCTGTGGCCCGGTCCATCGACCCCTACCAGCCGGTCTACGTGCTGTACGGCAGCACGGACGTGCTGACCGGGCGGCACGGTCAGCGCTGTGTCGACTGGCTCAACGAGCACCGTGCGGCCGTTACCGTCGAGGAGGTGGGCGGGGCCCACAAGAATCACCCCAAGCAGGCCTACGAGTTCTTCGAGCGGGTGGTCCGGAAGGTGCCCTGGCTGCACATCCGGGCGATCGCCGACGATCCGGGCAGCCCGCTGAGCGTGCATTTCCGGATCCGGGCGAGTTTCGAGCCGGTGCGCTACGAGTGGTCCTTCGGTGACGGGGCGTCGTCACCCGTGGCCGCCCCCCTGCATACCTACGACGGGCCGGGCCGCTACAAGGTGACGCTGACCACCGAGACGCCGGCGGGCAGGAGGGTGGTGCGGGCGGTGGAGATCACCCTGCCGCAGGCCCGCTTCGGTGCGGCCGCCCTGGATCGCGGCTGAACCGCCCGGCACGCAGTCCCATCACCGGCCGCCGCTCCGGGGCCTCACCCGGCGAGCAGTTCGAGAAGCCTGTTCATCGACCAGGGCTTGGTGAGAAAGCGGTTCACGCCGACCGCGGCGAAGTCCTCGCGGTGTGGCGCCGGACCGTGTCCGACGATCACGGTGTCACTCCGCAGCGTTTGCAGCCGGCGCACCAGCGCGGCGACGTGGTCGGCGGAGCCGTCCAGGCTGACGATCACGAAGCGGATGCCCGCGTCGATCTCGAAGAGTCGCAGCCCCTCTTGGTGGGTCTCCACGGTGTAGCAGGCGGCGCCGGCCGCCTCGAACATGGACATGATGAAGCGGCGATCGGCGGCACTGGCGTCGACCAGCAGGATGCGCCCCGCGAAAGGCCAGAGGGCCGCCAGCGGCTGGGAGGTGCCCAGCAGCATCTCGATCAGTGCCAGGTTCTCGTACTGCGGTTCGTTCTCCCCGCGGAAAACGACCAGCCGGTCCGGGCCGTCGTCCAGCAGGCGGGAGCGCACCTGCCAGGTCGTCGCCCGGGGGCCGGCCGGGCGGGCGATGACCCAGCCCCGGGCCGCCGCGTCCAGGTCAACAGGGGGGGCACCCGGGAAGAAGTCGCCGAAACGCTCCGCATCCGGGCCCGCCTCGGTCTGAGCGAACAGCTCCCGGGCTCGGGGATTGGCGTAGGTGATGGCGCCCGCCTCCCCCAGCTCCACCACGCCCACCGGCAGTCGGGGCGGCCCGGGTCTGGGGGCGGTCACCGCGGACTCGACGGCCTGCACGATCCGATCCAGCTCGAACGGCTTCTCGATGAACTGCCACACCCGGCTCCGGTCGGCCTCGCCCCGCAGATCGTCTGAGCCGAAGCCGGTCACCACGATGGTCTGCAGGTCCGGACGGACCGCCCGCAACGCCTCCGCCACCTGCAAACCGTGGATGTGGTCCTTGAGCATCCAGTCGGCGATGAGAACCTGCGGACGAAACCGCGCTCCCTTGTCGACCGCCTCCCGTCCCGAGTCGGCGGTCACCACCGCGTGCCCCTGCCGCGACAGGCCGAGCAGCAGTTCCTCGCGGTAGTCCCGCTCGTCGTCCACCACCAGCACGCTGGCCATGTCAGTCCCCGTCCTTTCCCCCCGGATGGCGGGGCAACTCCACCGTGATCCTCGTGCCCTCGCCGGGCCGGCTGCGCACGTCGATCCTGCCGCCGTGCTCCTCCACGATCCCGTGGGTGATGCTCAGGCCCAGACCCGTCCCGCCCGCCTGCCGCCGCGTGGTGAAGAAGGGGTCGAAGAGGTGGGCCCGTTCCTGGTCGGTCAATCCCCGGCCGTTGTCCTCCACGGTGATGCCAATCCGGTCGGGCGCCTGCTCCACCAGCAGGTCGACCTCCGCCCCGCTCTCCCGCGATTCGATCGCGTTGCGGATGAGGTTCACGAACACCTGCTCCATCTGCACCGGGTTGTGCGGCGCCGTCGCCGGCTCGGCAGGCCGCTGGAAGCGGACCACGGCGCCGCGTTCACTCGCGTAGCTGCGGGTCAGGGCCACCGCCTGCTGGAGCGCGTCGCTGAGATCCGCCACCCACTTCTCGGTGGGCTGCTGGCGGGCGAACTGGAGCACGCTGCGGATGATCTCCGCGCACCGCTTGGAGTTGGTCACCACCCGCTGGAGGGACCGCTCGACAAGCTGCGGGCCGTCCTCCCCGCCCATGCCGGCCAGGGCGTTCTGGGCCGCCAGCAGCATGCCACCCACCGGGTTGTTGATCTCGTGGGCGATCCCCGCCGCCAGGGTCCCCATCGAGGCCAGCCGCTCCGCGTGGCGGGCCCGCTCCTGGGCCTGCCGCAGCTCGGTGACGTCCCGGGCCACCCCGATGATCCCCACCATGGTGCCCGACCCGTCCCGGTGCGGGGCCCGGGTGGTGAGGAAGTGCCGCTTGCCGTTCGCCGTCACCAGGGTGACCTCGTCGACCTGCGGAGCGCCGGTCTCGATCACCCGGCGGTCCCTCTCCCGGACGATGCGGACGTCCTGGTCGGCAAAGAGGTCCTCGTCGGTTCTGCCGATCACCTCCTCGACCGACCGGTCGACCAGCCGGGCCCCGGCCTGGTTCATGATCCGGTAACGCCCCGCGAGGTCCTTCAGGAAGACCACCTCGTCGGTCCCCTCGATGACGGCCTTGAGCAGGTCGCGGTGCTCCCGGAAGGCCGTCTCCGCCCGCACCTGTTCGTTGATGTCCAGCAGCACACCGTGCCAGCGAATGGCACCTCTGGGCAGTTCCGTGGCCCGGGCGATCGACCGCACCCAGCGGTACTCCCCTGACTCGTGGCGGACGCGGTAGGTCAGGTCCACGGCGGTGTCCGCGCCCTCTGACGTGCCGCGCACCCGCCGCAGGGCGGGCAGGTCTTCGGGGTGGACCAGGTCGAAGTAGCGGTCCAGGTCGTTGCCCAGGTCCGCCGCGGCCCGGGGCCCGAGGATCTCGCCGAGGCCCGGCCCCAGGTACGCCAGCGAGCGGCGTGCATCGGGCAGGACGTCGTAGGAGTAGACCAGCCCGGGAAGGCTCTCGGTGAGGGTGCGGATCCGGGCCTCGCTCTCCCGCAGGGTGGCGTTGTTGCGCCGCTGGCGGACGACATCCCGCACGGCCAGGCCCACCAGCGACACCAACCCGCAGGCTGCCAGGCCCACGACCCGCGGGTCGCGATGGAACGGGACCGGGATGGCGAACCCCAGGTGGGTTTCCGCGAAGGGGGTCTCACTCAGTCGGCTGCGGGCCTGCACGGTGAAGCGATGGCGGCCGGGGGACGCCGGGACGGTGGCCACCCGGGCGGCGGACCACTCGGACCAGGTCCCCTCCGCCAGCCGGAACCGGGTCTCGATGTCGTGCTGGCCGATCAGGGCGTTTCGCGCCGCCGCCCGCCAGCGGAAGGTGGCCGTGTTCGCCGCCCGGACCGGGCCTGTCAGAGCCACCCGCAGTTCGCAGCCGTCCAGGACCCCGCGGTCCAGGATCGCGGTGCCGGCGCCCCGCGTGCCGATGAACACCCGATTCTCCAGGGGCAGCACCGGCCAGAGGTTGGCGTGCCCGATGCCGCGATCCGCCGGGAAGTGATACCACCGGCCCTGGTGGTGGCGGGCCACCGCCCCGGCGCACGAGACCCAGATGCCCCCGAGCGGATCCGCCCGGATGTCTTCCACGCTGTTGTCCGGCAGCCCGTCTTCCGGCGTCAGGTACTGCGGGCTGCCCTCCCGAATGGTGCCCAGGCCGTTGTGCCCGTCGCTGAACCACAACACGTCGTTCTGGTCCACGGCCAGCGCCCAGACCCGCGCCCACTTCAGGCCGTTGTCCGCTGTCCAGTGGGTCCACTCCCCGTTCCGCCAGCGGCTGAGTCCCTCGACGGTGCCGAACCAGCGCTCGCCGCTGGGTGTCTCGGCGAAGGCGAACACCCGGTTGTGCAGCAGGCCGTCGGCAGTCGTCCAGTCCTCGAAGCTCCCTTCCGTCCGGACCGCCGCCCCGGTGCCGTGCTGCCGCTCGTTGCTCGCGCCGAATCCCAGGCCCAGGAACCACGGGCGCCCCCGCCGGTCGATCCGCACCTTGTGCCGGTAACCGGGCAACCCCTGCTCTGGTCCGTAGTACTCCCACTCCTGGCCATCGAAGCGAAAGGCACCCTCGTAGGCCGAACCGCTGGTCAGCCACACCGCTCCCTCACCGTCCTGCGCCAGCCCGGTGCTGTCGGCGATGCTGCGACCCCCCAGTTCGGTCCTGGCCCAGCCGCGCCCGTTCGGCCGGTGGACCTCCAGGCCATCCGACGAGGCGATCCAGACTTCACCGGCGCGCGTCCGCAGGATCTCGTTCACCCGGATCGAGCGGCCGCGGGTACGGCTCCAGTGCGTCCACAGGCGGGAGGACGCGGTGTAGAGGTACAGCCCGTGGTCCGTGCCGATCCAGAAGTCACCGTGGGAGCCGAAGCACGCACAGCGGGCCGCGGTGAACGACGGCGGCAGCGGGTGCAGGTTCGACCACACGCCGTTGGCCCGCACCCAGGCCTGCCCCGCGTCATGGATGGCCACGATCTGTCCGTCCGGCCCTGCCGCCAGGGCGTCCAGGTGTCCCCGGTCCACCTCCAGGGCCCGCGTCGGCTCGGTCTGGTCGTCCCATTCCCACAGCACCCGGCAGCGGGAGGAGGGCTCCACCCACATCAGGCCCCGGTCCTGCCACGAGGAGACCGCGGTGACCCTGCCGGCGCGGATTGCCTCGTGCAGATGACAACGCCACCGTCCGTCAGCCCAGCGGTAGACGCCGTCCTCCGCGTGTGTCCAGAGCGTGCCGTTGGGCAGGGACCATGCCCGCCAGACCTGCCGGTTCGCGGGAGCCAGTGGCCCGTCGAGGAAGTGCCGGGCTCCGTCCCGTACCAGCAGCAGCCGCCGGGCCTGCGTGGCCCGGTCCCGGAAGGAGGCGACGACACCTCCGCCCGGCGCCGGCACCGCCCGGCGCAGCTGGAGGTCGGGCTGCGGCGGCGGGAGTGACACCCGAACGAAACCGGTCTGGTTCCCCCGGTAGACCTGGTGGCCGAGGACCACCAGCACGCCCGAGACGGCGTCCGCGGCCATCCATTGGCAGGGCGATTCCGGGATCCCCTCGACGACGCCGACCGGGTGCCAGTGGAACTGGTCGAACCAGGCCAGGCCCGACGTGGTCGCGGCCCACATCACGCCGTCGCGGGCCTCGCAGAGATGGCTGATGCGGTCAGACGGAAGCCCGTCCTGGGTCGAGAAGCCCCGCCAGCGCCAGGGATCCGCGAAGGGAGCAGCGGCGGCGGGACGGCCGGCCGTCAACACGCCGCTTGCCACGACGAGGCACACCAGGCCCCGCCGCCAACAAGAGAAGGCGGGCGCACAGCAGTGACGCCACTCGGTGTGCTCGCCGTTGTGCACGGTCCTGGCCGCCCTCCTTCCACATCACTGCTGACGCCGGCTCAGCCGCCACTCCTCGGCCACGGCGCGGCACCTGGCGGAGGGCATCCGCCCCCGAGCCGTAGTCCACCGCCCCGGCAAGGGGAGGCGTGCGGGCGCAGCAAGCGTCTTGGCCGACGACTCGCGCCGGCCATCCTGTTGTCTCCGGAAGCTCCTTCCCCTGGCCACGAAAGGTGCGAGGTGTGAAGACGGCTGGCCCTGCGCTGGTCGCCTCCTGCGGACTGGCGTGCACAACGGGGCCCGACCTTGCGCGGCTGCCCGCGCGCCCCTTCACATCACGCTCCGCGGTCACTGGCGAAACGACCGCGATTCGCTCAAAACCACTTATACCCTGCGGTCAGGGGCCGGTCAACGAGACGGTATCGAGTCGCGCCCGGGCCGTTGAAGGAAGTTGCGTTTCTCGTGCCTGCGTGTGCAGCGTTACCCAGTCCACCGTTGGCCGTGGTCAGGAGATGCCGCCGGCAGCGACGAACCGTGACACAGGGGGCGGGTGGGGAGTTTTGCTCATCCGCCGTGGGGTCAGGGCATCGGACCGGGCCGGGAATCCGCGTTGCCCGGCACCCCCGCCGCCACCACCCGCGGGGGGCGAGCCGCCTTCGGATCCCGGCGTCCCCCTTCAGTGGGGCCGGAAACCCCATGCTGGGCAGCAGGGGCACCCCCGGCCGGAGGTGCCCGTGGGGGCATCCCCCGGCCAGAACCGCGATCCCCCCACACCGGGCCAGAGGTGCCCGTGCGTGTTCCCTGGCGCCGCCGCAGGCGTCCGGGAGCCTCCCGGCAGGACGCGGCAGGCGACGGCCGGGCCGCGGGTCTGGAAGCCGGCCGCCGTCGGCAGTAGAATCCCGCCCGTTGGCTTGCCGACAGGACGAAGCCTTTGGCCGGCGCCGCCACACCCCCTGCGGGGATGCCCCACGGCCCCGGCTCTCCACAACTACCTGACTTTGCGGGAGTGTCTGCCATGTTGATGCCGTTCAGCCCGGAACCCTACGTTGATTTCACCCAGGACGGTCCTCGTGCCGCGATGCTCGCAGCCCTCGAGAAGGTGGGCCAGCAGCTCGGCAGGGAATACCCGCTGCGGATTGGCGGCAAGACCATCGACACGGCGGACAAGATCAAGTCGATCAGCCCGGCCAACCCGGACCGCGTCGTCGGCCTGGTGAGCAAGGCCTCGGCGGACCAGGCCGATCAGGCGGTCCGGCTGGCCTCGGAGCGGTTCCACGACTGGTCCCATTGGTCCGGCGAGGCCCGGGCCAGGATCCTCATCAAGGCCGCGGCCATCGCCCGCCGGCGGCTCTACGAGCTGGCCGCCCTCCAGTGCTACGAGGTCAGCAAGAGCTGGATCGAGGCCTACGCCGACGTCTGCGAGGCCATCGACTTCATGGACTTCTACGCCCGTGAGATGATGCGCCTCCAGGGTGCCCACCCGGTCACCCCCTTCCCGGGAGAGGAAAACGAGCTGCGCTACCTGCCCCTCGGTGTGGGCGTGGTGATCCCGCCCTGGAACTTCCCGCTGGCCATCTGCTGCGGGATGACCACCGCGGCCCTGGTCACCGGCAACACCGTCGTACTCAAGCCGGCCAGCACCTCGCCGGTGGTGGCCGCCACCCTGGTCGAGATCCTCGACGAGGCCGGCCTGCCGCCCGAGGTCCTCAACTTCGTGCCCGGCAGCGGCGGGGCCATCGGCGACACCCTGGTCTGCCACCCCCTGACCCGCTTCATCTCCTTCACCGGCTCGATGGAGGTCGGCCTGGGCATCTTCGAGAAGGCCGCCCGCATCTCCGAGGGCCAGATCTGGCTCAAACGCACCGTTCTGGAGATGGGCGGCAAGGACTGCATCGTCGTCGACGAGACCGCCGACCTGGAGCTGGCCGCCGAGGGCATCGTCGCCGCCGCCTTCGGCTTCCAGGGCCAGAAGTGCAGCGCCTGCTCCCGCCTGATCGTCCACCAGAAGGTCCACGACGACCTGCTGGCCCGCGTGGTCGAGCGGGCGAAGAAGATCACCATCGGCGACACCGTCACGCCGGAGAACCTCTTCATGGGCGCCGTCATCGACGCCCCCGCCCACAAGAAAATCAACGAGTACGTCGGCATCGGCAAGCAGGAAGGCAGGATGGTGCTGGGCGATACCAAGGTGCCCGACAAGGGCTACTTCGTGCCGCCGACCATCTTCGACGGGATCGACCGCAACGCCCGCCTCGCCCAGGAGGAGATCTTCGGGCCGGTCCTGGCCGTGGTCACGGGCAAGGACTTCGATGACCTGCTGGCGATCGCCAACGGCACGCAGTACGGGCTGACCGGGGCTCTCTACTCCAAGGACCGCCAGCGGCTGGAGCGGGCCCGGATCGACTTCCACGTGGGCAACCTCTACTTCAACCGCAAGTGCACCGGTGCCCTGATGGACGTGCAGCCCTTCGGAGGCTTCAACATGTCGGGCACCGACTCGAAGGCCGGCGGCCGCGACTATCTCCAGCTCTTCCTCCAGGGCAAGAGCATCTGCGAGCGCTGGTAACCGGCTGTTGACGATCATCTTGCAGAAACGAAGGACGCCGTGACTTGGTGGCCCAACGCGGCACGCAACGGCCTGTACCCTCGCAGGCCGTTGCGTGCCGTCGGCATTTGGCTCCGAAACGGCCGGCGGAACGCCGAACGCGCCCGGCTTCACCGGCGGCAGGGCACCTCCCGGCGGGCTGCTAGTGTAGTGTCTCAGAAAAACGTTACGTTTCTCGATCGTGGCGAACGGGCAGTGCTCTGGCCATTTGGGCTCCGCGCGAACTGAAGTTCGCGGCTCGTTACGATGGCGTATTCATGAGACGGCACACTAGGCCTCACTGACCTGCCAGCCGCCGTCCGTCCGCGTCACCCGGCGGTAGAGCGAATCGCGCTCCACCGGCGTGCAGCCGGCCTCCACGATCAGGCGCTGGAGCTTCTCGACGGTGAGTTCCTGGTGGGTGTGGTCCCGTCCTGCCGCCTCGCGCTTGGTGATGTCGTAGAAAACCACCGTGCCGTCGATGTCGTCCACGCCCCAGTTGAGCGAGACCTGGGCGAGCTTGGGCGACTGCATGATCCAGAAGGCCTTGACGTGAGGCACGTTGTCGAGCATCAGCCGGCTGAGGGCCAGGGTGCGCAGGTCGTCCAGCCCGGTGGGGCCGGGCAGTTCCGCCAGGGCGCTGCCCTCGGGGATGAAGGACAGCGGCACGATGCAGTTGAAGTGGGCCGGCCGCGACCGCAGCGATTCGTCCTGGTGGTCGCGCAGCTTGATCAGGTGGTTGACGCGTTCGGCCGGCGTTTCCACGTGGCCGTACAGCATGGTCGCGTTCGTGAAGATGCCCAACTCGTGGGCGGCGGCGTGCACCTCGAACCACTCCGTCTCGCCGACCTTCGTCTTGAAGGCCTCGTCGTGGACGCGGTCGTCGAAGATCTCCGCCCCGCCGCCGGGCAGTGAGTTCAGGCCGGCCTCCCGCAGCGTCTCGAGCACCTCGCGGATGGTCATCCGCGGCCTGGCGATACGGCCGAAGTGGATGATCTCGATGGCCGTGAAGGCCTTGATGTGGATGCGCGGGCAGCGGGCCCGGATGCCGCGGCACAGGTCGACGTAGTACGTGAAGGGCAGCCGCGGGTGCAGGCCGCCGACGATGTGCACCTCGGTGGCCCCGTGGTCGTAGGCCTCGGCCGCCCGGTCGCCAACCTCCTGAACCGACAGCTCGTACCCGCCGCCGTCGCTGCCGGAGACCATCGGCAGGGTCTCGCCCGACGATGCGCCCGGCGCGGGTTTCGGGTACGGCCGGTAGAACGAGCAGAACTTGCAGCGCAGCACGCAGTAGTTCGTGTAGTTGATGTGCCGGTTGACGTTGTAATACGCCTTGCGGCCATGCAGCCGCTCGCGGACCGTGTTGGCCAGCTCGCCCAGCGTGTGGATGTCCCGCGTGGCGCAGAGCCGCAGTCCATCCTCCCGCGTCAGCCGCTCGCCGGCCCGCACCCGGGCGGCCACCTCGTTCAGTGCGGCATCGACGGCCGCGCTCGCACTTTCGGCATTCTCAGACATCCCGGCATTCTAGCCCGCGTTTCTGCCTCGGGGCGAGGCGCACGCCCGCACCGGCGAGCCGCTGTGTGGTCGCGTGACCGTGTTTCGTAGCGGCCGACCTCGGAGTCGGCCGCCGCCCGGTACCACGCCGGCTGGTACACCTGCCACGCAAGCCTCTCCGCAGCAACGGCGCTACTCCCGCGGCTCCAGCGCCCGGGCCACCAGCCGCGCCGTCCAGGGGCGGGGCAGCGTACGCCCCACCAGCTTCAGCAGCCGGTTGCCCGGGCCGCAGGTCACGTTCGCCCGGCCCTTCGCCAGGGCCTTCACGCCGATGTCGGCCACCCGCTCGGCCGACATGGCTTGGCGGATGAACTGCTCGCGGGCCCGGCTCCAGGTGCCGTGGTCGAAGAACTCCGTCCGCGTGGTGCCCGGGTTCACGCAGGTCACCACCACGCCCCGCGGCCGCAGTTCCGCCCAGAGGCCCTCCGAGAAGCTCAGCACGAACGCCTTGCTGGCCGCGTAGACCGACATGTAGCTCATGGGCTGGTACGCGGCCGTGCTGGCCACGTTCATGATCCACCCGCCGCCTCGCTCGAGCATCTCCGGCAGCACCTGGTGCGTCATCCGCACCAGGGCCCGCACGTTGAGCTGCAGCATCTGCTCCACCTGCTCGAGCGTCCGTTCCTCGAACCGGCCCGAATACCCCAGCCCCGCGTTGTTCACCAGCACGTCGATCCGGCCCAGGGCTGCCCGGGCCTCATCGAGCACCCGGCCGGGTGCCTCGTCCTCGAACAGGTCCGCCCGGATCACCACCGGCCGCTCGCAACCCGCCGCAACGAGTTCGTCGGCCAGCTCCTCCAGCCGCTCCTTCCGCCGGGCCACCAGCGCCAGCCGTGCCCCCGGCGGCGCGAACCGCCGCGCCAGCGCCGCCCCGATCCCGCTGGACGCCCCGGTGATCACCACGTTCCTGCCGTCGAAGGTTTCTCTCGCCATGCCGGGAGTCTAGCAGCAGACGGCCGAGCGCAGCCAGCCGCCGACCAGACACAGCCGTGAGCGTACGTGAGCGGTCCCCGGCCAAGAACCCGAGCGGGAGCGAGCGGCCCGCGGGTAGGACCGGGTTCCTGACGCCGGTCCAGATGGAGGTCTGCGGCCGGCCCTCCGCCCAGCGGGCCGGTTCCGCGTAGCCCTTGCCCCAGTTCGCGTCCAGCAGGAACCCGATCTCCATCTTCTGCCCGCAACGCGGACAGTAGGTCATCTTCGGTTCGGCTGGGTAGTCACTCTCGGTCATGACGGTCGACCCTCCACGATCCTCCGCCCACGCAGCCGCCGTCATTGCAGCCACGCCGCCGGATGACCTTCCCGGACTCAACCCTGACGCCCGCATCCGTTCCCGCTCACGCGCCCGGCTCTGTCGTTCCTCGTGTCTTGGTGTCTTGGCTGTTCAGCGCCGCTCCCTCACGGTCGCGGTTCTGTTCGTGCTGCCCGACGTCTGTGTTCCCGCAGCGGACCACTGACCACGGACTACCCCCCTCCCCTCAGCCGCTCCTGGAGTTTCTTCAGGGCCGCCAGGGCGTCCAGCGGCGTCAGCTCGTTGACGTCGATCTTCTCCAGCTCCCTGGCCACGTCCTCGGCCGGGTCGGTGAAGAGCATCAACTGGTGCTGCTGCCGGGTGCGCTTGCGGCTGAGCCGGGGGCCCTTGGTCTCGCGCTCGAACCCGCGTTCCAGCTCGGCCAGCACCTCGCGGCTGCGGGCGACGACGTCGCGGGGCACGCCCGCCAGCCGGGCCACGTGCAGGCCGTAGCTCTTGTCCGTGCCGCCGGGGACGATGCGGTGCAGAAACACGATCGACTCGCCGCCGTCGCCGCCGGCCGTCTCGCGGACCGCCACGTTGTAGTTCCTCACCCCGCTCAGCAGCTCGGACAGCTCGGTCAGCTCGTGGTAGTGCGTGGCCATCAGTGTCAGGCAGCGGGTGTGGTTGGCCAGGTGCTCGGTGATGGCCCAGGCCAGCGACAGCCCGTCAAACGTGCTGGTGCCCCGGCCCAGCTCGTCGAGCACCACCAGCGACCGCGCGGTGGCGTTGTTCAGGATGTTGGCCGCCTCGGTCATCTCCACCATGAAGGTCGACTGCCCCCGGCTGATCTCGTCGGAGGCGCCCACCCGGGCGAAGATGCGGTCGACCGGTGCGAAGGTCATGGTCTCGGCCGGCACGAACGAACCCGTCTGGGCCAGCAGGGTGATCAGGGCCACCTGCCGGATGTAGGTGCTCTTGCCGGCCATGTTGGGCCCGGTGATGACCAGCAACCGGGCGTCCTTGCCGTCGAGGTGACAGTCGTTGGGCACGAAGCCGCCGGCCAGGGTCTGCTCGATGACCGGATGCCGCCCGCCGCCGATGCGCAGCACCGGCTCTTCCACGACCTCCGGCCGGACATACCGCTGCCGGACGGCCAGCTCGGCCAGGCCCGCCAGCACGTCGATCTGACCCACCGCGTCGGCCACGCGCAGCAGGTCCTCGACTCGCTCGGCCACGCGGACGCGGACGCGCTCGAACAGCACCGCCTCCAGGTCGTTGGCCTTCTCCTCGGCCGTCAGGACCTCGTCCTCGAAGCGCTTCAGCTCGTCGGTGATGTAGCGCTCGGCGTTCTTGATGGTCTGCTTGCGGACGTAGTCCGGCGGCACCCGGCTCTGGTGGGTGTTGGACACCTCGATGTAGTACCCGAAGACCTTGTTGAACCCCACCTTCAGCGAGGGGATGCCGGTGGCCTCGATCTGCCGCTGCTGGTATTCGGCCAGCCAGCTCTGGCCGTCGCGGCCGATGGCGTGCAGTCGGTCCAGCTCCGCGTCGTATCCGTCGCGGATGATGCCGCCCTCGCGGATGGTCGGCGGGGCGTCGGGCCGGATGGCCTCGGCCAGCAGGGCGGCCGTCGCCTCCTGCCCGCCCAGGGCTTCGACCAGCTCGGCCAGCAACGACGGCAGGTTGTCCCCCATGTGCCGGGCCAGTTCCGGCAGGCTGTTCAGGGCGGCCCCCAGCCCGGCCAGGTCCCTCGGTACGGCCCGGGCCATGGCCACCCGGGCGGCGATCCGCTCGATGTCCGCCATGCCCCGCAGAGCAGCCCGCGTTTGCCGACGGGTTGTCTCTCGCTCGGCCAGGTAGGACACCGCGTCCTGCCGGGCCACGATGGGCTCGGCGGCCAGCAGAGGCGCGCACAGCCAGTGCCGCAGACGCCGCGCCCCCATGGGGTGTACGGTCCGGTCGACCGACGCCAGCAGGCTGCCCTCGCGCGCCCCGCCGCGCAGCGTTCGCTCGATCTCCAGCGACCGCCAGGTGTTGTGGTCGATCTGGACGACGCCCTCGCCCGCCCGCCGGCCCAGCCGGCAGATGTGGGTCAGGGCGGTCTTCTGCGTCTCCTTCAGGTAGCCGAGGATCGCCCCGGCCGCCTGGAGCGAAGCATCCATCCCGGCAAAGCCGAAGCCCTCGAGCGTGGCCACCTCGAAGTGGTCGTGCAGGGTGTGCTCGGCGTTGTACTCGACAAACTGGTGCCGGCCGCGGCGGGTGACGGCCGTCCCGCAGATGGCCCGCAGTTCGTCCGCCAGCCGGGCGATCGCCGATCCCGCCGGCGATTCCTCGTCGATGAGCACTTCCGCGGGCCGGGCCCGGACCAGCTCGTCCAGGGCCGCCTCGGGCGGTGACAGGAACGCCTCGAACCGCCCCGACGACAGCTCGACGACGGCCAGGCCCACGCGCCCCGGGCCCTCGCAGACCGCCGCCAGGATGTTGTCGCTTCGCTCCTCCAGCAGGGCGTCGTCGACGAGGGTGCCGGCCGTCACCACCCGGACGATCTCCCGCTTGACCACTCCCTTGGCCAGCTTCGCGTCCTCGACCTGCTCCGAAATGGCCACGCGAAAGCCGGCCCGCACCAGCTTGGTCAGGTAATTGTCCAGGGCGTGGTAGGGAATGCCCGCCAGGGGGATGGGGTCGTCGCTCTCCTTCGATCGCGAGGTGAGCGCGATGCCCAGCACCCGCGAGACGGTCCGGGCGTCCTCGTAGAAGGTCTCGTAGAAGTCCCCCATGCGGAACAGGAGGATGGCGTCTCCCGCCTGCTCCTTCTGCTGGCGGTACTGGCGCATGGCCGGCGTCTGGTGGCCGCGCGGCTTGCCGCGGGACTTCGCCCGGGCCGGGTGGGCCGGCGAGGAAGGTGTAGGCGTTCCGGGCTCGGACACGGGCAGGGCATCCTCCGCTCTGGCGCTCGATGCTCTACTCTACCCGCTGCCCGGGCCCGGCGGTACCGGCGGGCCGGCTGTCGCCGCCTCGCGATCTCGGCAATGGCAGGGGCGACCCGCCAGGCAACGGATTCCGTCCGGCCCCGCGGTGCCGCCGCGGACTCGTAGAACAGGGGGTCACACCCGCTCGGCGCCCGCCCCATCGGCCGCCCGAATCCATGATTCCAGGCCCGGAATCTGAGGACCTGCATCTCCAGTTGACTCCGGTTTAGACCCTGATGCAGCCCGGGAGGCTCCTGGACAGACCGGGGATCCGCACGGCACGCCCGGATCGACCGGCGATCAGAGCCGCGCGGCGCAAGCCCGCGGACCGGGGCTGGCGTGGCGGTCTGGGGCGGCCCGTCGGCGCCGGCGCCGGCTTTGCCGGAAGGCCCGGTCACCAGGCTGATCAGAGCCGCGCGGCGCAAGCCCGCGGACCGGGCATGGCAGAGCGTGTCACCCGTACCGGTCACCACGCTGGTCCCGGCGCGCCGGGAGTGCTCTCACCCGGCGCCGGCCCCCTCGACCTGCACGGGGTGGTGGCCCCGCGCGGCGGGCGCGGCGAAAGGCCCGGGGGCACCCGCCGGGTGCCCCACTTCCGGGGCCGCCCTGCGTTTCGCGTCCACCGACCGGACCGGCCCTGACGGTGTTTCATCATCCGTCCCGACGGGACTTGATCGCCCTGCCGGCGAGGTGGGTCCCAGCCCCGGCGCGCCGGGACCGGGCCACCTTCGGCCTGCCCCGCAGGGGCGGAACGGCGGAGCGCTGCACGGACCTCTGCAGCTCGCCAGGCTCACGCCCCGGAGCCAACAGGATATCCAGGTCCGAGGATGGCGCTCCGGCGGTCACCATCCGCCTTCATCGCCTGGCGGCCGTCGCACGCCCGCAACTGACCACGGACAACGGACGACTGACAACCGACCCCTCACCCCTCGATCTGCAGGAACTCGACCATGTACTCGTCGTAGACCTGCTGGGCCCGCGGATCCGACAACGCCAGGCCCATCTCGTTGATGACCTTGGTGCCGACGCCCACCCATTCCCGCCAGCACGGCTCGCAGACGCCGTTCCGGACCTGCTCACCCAGCTCGCCCTTGAACGGCGGCCTGGCCATCCGCGCCGCGGGCTGCCCGCAGCGACTGCACCGCAGGTCGGCCCCGCCGGACGCGTTGCTCTGCGGCTGCGGCGCAGACGAGAACTGCGGCGGCGTCTCGCCCAGGTCCGTCAGCATCTTCGCCATCGCGTCGCGCGGCATCAGATCGCCGCGCTCCTGGGCGATGGAGATGCCCTGCCGGAGGGTGGCGACGGCCTCCTGGCGCCGCTCCAGCCGCATCTGTACCGTGGCACGCACCTCGTAGCCCTTCGAGTAGCCGGGATTGATCGCGAGTACCCGATCGAGCGAGGCCAGGGCCTGCTCCAGACGATCCGCCTCGATCAGGGCCCTGGCCAGGCTGAAGTGCCCCAGCTCGTTGTCCGGGTCCTGCTCGGTCATCTTGCTGAACTGCGCGATGCGCTGCTCGAGGTCCATGGCGACTCCTCCGCCGTTCGTCCAGGGGTTCGGTTTGCGCTCGCCGGTCGGTTTGGCTCGTCCTCGCAGTGCTGGACCGCTGACGTGCGACTCCGGTATTATTGGCCGCCCGGACGGGATTTCCAGCCCAGGGCTCGCCGACAGTCGGAACGGGTCGGCACAGCAGACCTGCGAAGCCGAACACCCGGCCTCATGCGCCGGACGGGGTAATCGATGACCGATTCCGAAACGAGCGCCATGCTGAGCAACAGCAACTTCCTTCGCGCCTGCCGCCGCGAGCCGGTGGATTGGACGCCCGTCTGGATCATGCGCCAGGCCGGGCGGTACATGAAGGAGTACCGCGACCTGCGTGAGAAGGTCTCCTTCCTGGAGATGTGCAAGCGGCCCGAGCTGGCGGCCGAGGTGACGCTGATGCCCATCGCAGCGCTCGGCGTCGACGCGGCCATCCTGTTCGCCGACATCCTGCTGATCGTCGAGCCCACCGGCGTGGGGCTGACCTTCGCCCAGGGCGAGGGTCCGTCGATCGGCCGTCCGGTGCGGTCGGCCGGCGATGTGCGGCGCTTGCAGGAGGTGGAGCCGGCCGAATCGCTCGCGTTCGTGTTCGAGGCCGCCCGGCTGACGCGGGCGAACCTGCCGGGGCACGTTCCGCTGATCGGCTTCGCCGGGGCGCCCTTCACGGTGGCCTCGTACATGATCGAGGGGGGCGGTTCGCGGGACTACCTGCACACCAAGTCGCTGATGTACCGCGACGCCGGCGCCTGGCACGCCCTGATGCGACTGATCAGCCGCGGGCTCGTCAAGTACCTCAACGGGCAGATCGCGGCCGGCGCCCAGGCCGTCCAGCTCTTCGACAGTTGGGTGGGGGCCCTCTCGCCCGGCGACTATAGCGAGTTCGTCCAGCCGCACACCCGCAGCGTGATCGCGGGGCTTACCCCCGGCGTGCCGGTCATCCACTTCGGCACCGGGACCGCCACCCTGCTCGAGCTGATGCGCGAAGCGGGCGGCGACGTCATCGGCCTCGACTGGCGGGTGGAGCTGGACGAGGCCTGGCGGCGCATCGGCTACGACCGGGCTGTCCAGGGGAACCTCGATCCGATCGTGCTGCTGGCCGATCCGGCCGAGATCCGCCGCCGGGCGAAGGAGATCCTGAACCGCGCCGGCGGCCGCCCGGGCCACATCTTCAACCTAGGCCACGGCATCATGCGCCAGACCCCCGTCGACCATGCCCGGGCCCTGGTCGACGCCGTGCACGAATCCAGCTCCCGCCCGGCAGGCCCCGAAGCGCGCTGCGATCCCTAGTGGACGGTTTCGCCAATACGCCACCGGAACGAGCCGCGAACGGAACCGGTCCCGACTTTGCCGGGCGGGCGGTCCCGGCGGACGCCGCCGTCGGCTAGAATAGGGGCATGGGCCCGGCTCGCCAAAAGCAGGACGCGGTCTGCGATGCCGAACGCCAGGCGCCGGATGCCGGGTCACTCTCGGCAGGTCGGCTGATCGATCGGAGGGATCTGCGGTTTCTGGCGGTGATCGTGGTGGTCGCATTCGGCCTGCGTCTGGCCTACCTCCGCGAGATCGTTCACCTGCCCGAGTTCGAGATCCCCGCGGCGGACGCCGGATACCACGACTACTGGGCCTGGGGCCTGGCCAGCGGTGACTGGACGCCTCCGCGGCAGTACGAGGATCCCCGGATCACCTCCACGCCGTACTTCCGGCCGCCGTTATGTCCCTATTTCCTGGCGGTGCTCTACCGCCTGTTCGGCCACGACTACCTGGCCGTCCGCGTCGTGCAGATGTTGCTGGGATCGCTGAGCTGTGCGCTGGCGTACCTGCTCGCCCGGCGGTTGTTCGACCGGGCCACCGCGGTGGTCTCCGGCTTCGGCATGGCCGCCTACTGGACCTTCATCTACTTCGATGCCGAGCTGCGCGAAGTGGTGCTGCTGGTGTTTCTGCACCTGGTTCTGCTGCCGGGTTTGCTGGCCCTGCGCCGCCGGCCGGGCGTCTGGCGGGGGGCCGGCTGCGGTGTGGTGCTCGGCCTGGCGGCGCTCGGCCGGGCGAACGACCTGCTGCTCCTGCCCCTCGTGCTGTTCTGGCTGCTGCTCGTTGATCGCGGCCGCCCGCCCCTGCGCCGGAGGGTGGGGGCGGCCGTTGCCCTGGCAGTGGCGGCGGGGGGCGTCATCGCCGCCGCCACCGTCCGCAACCTGACGGTCGCGGGCGAGCCGGTGCTGATCTCCTCCAACGGCGGCATCAATCTCTACGTGGGCAACAACGAGCTGGCTATGGGCTACACCGTCCGGCTGGCCCCGCCCCTGCCCGAGTTCGCCACCGCGTTCGACTACCCGGCCATCGTCCGCGCCGTCGAGCAGTTCGAAGGTCGCTCGCTTGCCCACGCCGAGGTATCCCGCTGGTTCGCGAACCGGGCCCTGGACGCCGTCCGCGCCGAACCCCTGCGTGTCGCCGGGTTGATGGCCAGGAAGGCCGTCCTGTTCTGGGGTGGGGTGGAGATCCCCAGCGAGCGGGACCTGAACGCCTGCCGCGCCGAATCGTCGCTGCTGGGTGTTCTGCCGGGCGGCTTCGCTCTGCTGGTGTCCTGCGGGGCGGTGGGGGTGGTGTACGCCCTGGGCCGGCGGAAGGTCACTGCCGGTGAGGGGGTGCCGGCCGAAGGCTCCGCGGTGCCCGCCGCGGCGGATCGGTGGGATGTGGCGCTGGTTCTGCTGGTGGCGGCGGTTTACTTCGTGTCGTTCCTGCCGTTCTTCGTGACCGCCCGGTTCCGCGTGCCGATCACGCCCATCGTATTGATCTTCGCTGCGTACGGGGTCGTGCGGACACTGAAGACCCTGCGTTCGCAGCGTGTCTGGGCCGGCGTGGGCTGCGTGGCCGCCATCCTGGTTCTGTACGCCCTCGCCCGGGTGGACTACTACTCCGTGGCCGAGGACGGCTTCAAGGCCCGGTACGATCGGGCCCTGGCGTACGCCCGGGACGGCCGGCTGGAGGAGGCGGTGGCCGGCTACCGCCAGGCCCTCGCCGTCCGGCCCGGCTCCGCCCGAACGCACAACAACCTGGGCATCGCCCTGGCGGAACTCGGCCGGAGGGACGAGGCCATCGCCCACTACCGCGAGGCCTTGCGGCTCAGACCCGACTTCGCCGAAGTGCACACCAACCTCGGTGCGGAGCTGTTCCAGGCGGGCGAGATCGAGGCGGCGGCCGGCCACCACGCCGAGGCCGTACGCCTGCGCCCGGACTTCGGCCAGGCCCGCTGGAACCTCGCCCTGGCCCTGACCGTGCTCGGCAGAGACGAGCAGGCCATTCGCGAGTATCGCGAGGTGCTCCGCCTGCTGCCCGACTACGCCGGGGCGCACCACAACCTGGGGATCGTCCTGACCCGCCAGGGTCGCCTGGCCGAGGCCGCCGCCGAGTTCCGCGAGGTGCTGCGGCTGGATCCGGACAACGCCAAGGCCCGCGAGCTGCTGGCCGCCGTGTCGGCCGAACTGAACCGCGGGCCGCAGCCCTGAATCACCCCCGCACCCGGTATTCCGGTCGACCCGCTCCGCAGCGGAGCGGTCAGGCCAGGCTTTCAGAAGTGGCGGCCGGTCCCGCCTGCGACGGCTGTGCGGCGGAACTACGCTCGACCAGGCGATGCCAGTGCGTGGCGTTGAACAGGCAGCCGGGGTCCCCGGCGTTGAGCTGGCCGAAGTAGGCGTCCGCCCGGGCGCGGCAGCCGCCGCAATAGTGCTTGAACTCGCAGACCTCGCAGTGGTGCGTGCGGTGGTCGCGGTCGCAGAGCAGCTCCCAGAACTCGTTGTGGCGGAAGATGTCCTCGAAGCTGCGGCGGCGGATGTTGCCCAGCACGCGGTGGGGCAGGTAGACGCAGGGGGTGATGTCGCCGTTGGGTTCGATCGCCACGTAGCAGCGACCGGCCCCGCAGCCGCCCAGGTACTTGGCCACCACGCGGGCCTTCTCGCCGCCGCCCCCGCCGATGTGCGAGCAGGACTGCTTGCCGTCGACCGGGGCGTGGGCCACGCAGATCCGCCCGAACTGCGGCGAGGTGGAGAGGATGCCGATCCGCCCGGACTGCATCCAGCGGTTGAGCGTGCGGAGCAGGCCCTCACGCTGCTGCGGCGTGAGGTCCTCGGCGGCCATCTCCAGCCCGCGGCCCACGGGGATGAAGTTGAAGTGGGCGAAGCAGGAGGCGCCGATGTCGACGGCGAACTGGAGCATGTGCTCCACCTCCTCGACGTTGGCCCGGTGGACGCACATGGCCACGCCGAGCCGCATGCCCTCCTGCTCGACGACGCGGCGCATGCCCTCGACGGCCCGTTTCCACATGCCCGGCTGGCCGCGGAAGGTGTCGTGCCGGTCGGGATCGACCGAATCGAGGGAGACCTCGACGTACTTGACGCCCGCCCCGGCCAGCTCGGCGGTCAGCCGGGGGGTCAGCGTGGTGCCGTTGGTGGCCAGCGTGGTGTGGATGCCGTACTTCCGGCACCGGCGGAGCACGGGCAGCAGGTCCTTGCAGACGGTGGGCTCGCCGCCGGCAAACGCGATCATGGGCACGTAGGCGGCGCCCATCTGGTCGACCAGGGCCAGCTTCTCTTCGAGGGTGAGTTCGTCGGGCAGGCGTTGGTGTTCGGAGTCCTGGTAGCAGTGCCGGCATTTGAGGTTGCAGCGGTTGGTGAAGTTCCAGACCACGATCAGCGGGGCGACGAAGCGTTGGGGCAGGGTCAGGCCGTACTGGGCCACGCTGCGGGCGGTGACCACCAGGCCGCGGACCGTGCTGACGTGCTGGCCGAGACGCTCGCGGACGGTCCCGCGCGGCACCGAGCCGCGGGTGCGGTCGATGAAGCGGTGGATCGGCCAGTACATGAGCCGGTGGGTCAGCGGGGCGGCGGCGTTGGCGTAGGAGGCCAGGATCTCCTCGATCATGGTTGTGCCGCCGGGGCGGCGCCGGGCCAGCCAGCCGAGGAGCTTCTGCACGTACCGTTTGTCGAGGTAGTCCTCGAGGGGGTGGTGGTAGTCGAGGTCGACGTACCGTCCGCGGCCGGGGCCCGCGGGCACCCCGCGCTGGGCCCGGGCGGTTTGGCCGTAGGCTGTCGAGCTGACCGGCCCGTCGCCGGTACGCGCGGCGGTCTTGTCCGGGTTCTCGGAGACGGCGCCGTTGTGCTGGTATCGGGTGCCGATGCGGGCGGCGGTGGTGTGGTCCGGGGTCACCGTGCGCGAGTCGTAGGAGCCGTTGCCGTCGGCCGTGGAACGGACCCGGCGGACCACCCGCCGGCCGTCGCGCAGGGTGAGGTGCATGTCGGCCGAGCGGCTCTCGCCGCGGGGTGGCCCGAATCCGTTGCCGTTGTGGTCGTGGCTCTCGTGGTCCGACATTCCTCGTCCTCAGGCGATTCCGGACATCGCTGGGCCGGCGTACTCCTGGAGGAGGTACGCCTCAGTGAGCCGGTTCCGCCATCCCCTCCGGGGGTTGGTTTCTCCCGATGCGTGTCGGTCCCGGGCTCGTCCCGCGGTGGCGGGACTTACCCCGGGCCTCATTCCGGCGCCCTCCTCGAGGGCTGGTTGTCGGGCGTTTCCGCGTTGCCCGGTCCCCGGGCTTGCGCCCGGGGCTCTGACTGGTCTTGATGGCGCGGCTTCTGGCGCTCGCTCGGGGATTGGCGCTGCGGCCGTGCCGGCCGTCCCGGAGGGACGGCACGAGTGTAGCCCAGCCATTCATGGCTGGGACCCGACGGGCTCCAGACCCGTCCGCAGTCCCGGAGGGACGGCAGAAGGCATGGACCACGCGTGGCGACATGGCGTGCCTCTCGTTGGCATCCCGCGTGGCAGTGAATCGGTCGGGCTGGCACATGGGCTGCCGGTCCTGCTTCTGCCGCCCCTTTCGGGGGCTTGTTTCCCTGCCGCCTTCGCTTTCCCCCGGGCTCGTCCCGCGGTGGCGGGACTTACCCCGGGCCTCATTCCGGCGCCCTCCTCGAGGGCTGGTTGTCGGGCGTTTCGGCGTTGCCCGGTCCCCGGGCTTGCGCCCGGGGCTCTGACTGGTGGCCGTTCAACAGCCGCAGGTGCTTCTGGTATTGCACGCCGCCGCCGATCCAGGGTTCGTTCTCGTCGGGCTGGCGGCCGTGGCGGTTGGCCCAGGGCATCATGGCGTTGGGGTGGCTGCTGGGGCGCAGGGCTCGGTCGGGGTGCTGCGCCTGCCACTCCTGGTTGCCGACGGCGATCATCCGTTCGATGAACGGGCGGTAGGTCGGGCCGCCGTTGATGGTGCAGAAGGGGTAGATGCCGTCCGGCGTGGAATACAGGATCACGCAGCGGCGGATGCGCTCGGTGTCGTAGTTGTAGCGGTCCATGAAGTGCATGCCCGCCGCCATGAGCGTCTTGTACGACTTCTGCTCGCCCTCGCCCCGACCCATCCGCTTGTTGGTCAGCCCCTGGAGGGCCCGGATGAAGGTAAACGGCGAGATCCGCCGGTCGTAGTTCCGCCAGCGGTAGGACTTCAGGAACTGCCAGGCCACCCGCAGGCGGTCCGTCTTGGTGGCCAGGTCGCGGCGGGGGGCGATGCGGTGGTACAGCTCGTTCAGGCCGCGGAACAGGCCGTGCACGTCGAAGAGGGCCGGGATGGGGACCGCCTGGCGCTCGGGGGTGACGAAGAAGTAGGTGCCGAAGGCGCAGTCGCTGTGGCAGCTCGCCCGGATCTTGGGCTTGCCGTCCAGGAGCTGCATGATCCGGGACAGCGGGGTGAGCATGGCCAGCGGGAAGAAGTCCCGCTCCAGGTCGGCTCCGCTGACGGCCACCAGGTCGTGGGCCAGGTCGCCGAGCGTGTAGCGCTTCTCCTCCAGGTCGCGGCGCGAGATGCGCCCGGTAAAGGCAACCGGCTGGTAGCTGATGGCGCTGATGCACTCGATGTTGTCGACGGCGAAGCGGAAGACGGCGGCCACCTGGTCGTCGTTGACGCCCCGGACGATGGTGGGCACCAGGCAGATCTTCATGCCGGTGCGGTGGCAGTTCTCGATGCAGGCCAGCTTCTTTTCCAGCAGCGGCTCGGCCCGCAGCCGGCGGTACATGGCGTCGTCGAGGCCGTCGAACTGGAGGTAGAGCGTGTGCAGGCCGGCCTCGGCGGCCCGCTCGGCGAACTCCCGGTTGGCCAGGGCGATGCCGTTGGTGGCCGCCTGGACGTGGGAGAAGCCCATCTGGTTGGCCTTCCTGACGATGGCGATGAAATCCGGGTGGATGGTGGGTTCGCCGCCGGTGAACTGGATGGCGGTGGCCGGATGCGGGTGCTGCTGCCGCAGGGCCTGGAGCATCTCCACCACCATCTCGTACGACGGCTCGGCCACGTAGCCCGCCGAGTTGGCGCTGGCGAAGCACACCGGGCAGGTCAGGTTGCAGCGGTTGGTCAGGTCGATCTGGGCCAGGCAGGAGGTCGAGTGGTGCTGGTTGCACAGGCCGCAGTCGGTGGGGCAGTGACAGCTACCCGTCACCTGGGGTTCGTACACCCCCCGCTCGTCCTCGAAGACGTGCTGCGTGCCGCGCAGGTAGAGCTGCACGTCGCTGCTGATCCGGTCGCGGAAGTAGCCGTGCTCCGGGCAGGTCTTCTCGATGTACACCGCGCCGTCGTGGACGTAGTAGCGGCCCAGGATCAGGCAACTGCACTCCGGGCAGAGGGTCTCGACCGTTCGCGGCAGGCCCCGCAGGACCGGGCGGATGGCGGCGCCGGTGTGGGTGCGGGCCGGCTGCCGCTCGTCGTAGCGGGGCGGGTTGCGGACGAAGAGGACGTCCTCGTGCCGCTCGCGGCAGGGGCCGCACGCGGGGCAGTCGAGGGCCAGGTAGATGGCGTCCTGGTTCTCGTCGTACTCGAACTGCGCGGGCACGGTCCGGTCGCAACGGAGGCAGTGCGACCGGCAGGGCCAGGGCAGGCCCTCGCGGCCCTTCTGCACGGGGGCGTACTTGCGCAGGGCAAGCTTGTAGGCGTCCAGCTCGGTGGCGGCCGTTTCCGGCCGGACCGCCTGCCGCCGGGTCTGCTCGATCGGGCGGACGGGTCGGCCCGGCTGGGGCCCTCCGTCGCTGCCGCTCACCCCTGCGTCGGTGTCGCCGACGCGGCCCGGGCGTGCGGCTCCGCCGTCGGGCGGCAGCGCCCGCGGAACCTGCCGTTGGCCTTCGGTGGCGACCGGTTGGTCGGTCATCGTCTATCTCCTCCGCGCCACAGCGGGCCATCCCGAACCACGACCGCCAGGGGCGGCCCCTGCGCGGACGATTGCCTGGAAGGTGTCGGACTCCATCTGCACCCCGTGTCAGCAAGCGGCGTGTCCCGCGCCGTAGCCACACCGGCGCCCGCGCCTGCGCCCGCTGCTGCGATGGTATCCCGTTGCACCACGGCACACCAGAACAAAAGACAGGGCCCCGTCCCTGGCAAGGCCAGATTCGGTTGGGTCGTCGGGGCGTTCGCCTGACACGGCCTGGCGGGTGTTCGACTGCGTGACACGGCGCGCGGCATCTCCTCGTGCAGGGATAGACAGCGCACCCGGGCCGTCGGTTAGCCGCCTGCCGAGAAAAGGAGGCGCGCAGTCAGGACGGCAGGCGGGACACCGGCCGGCACCGCGTTCGACGTTGACCTCAAGCTGTTGCCGTGGGCGGTCAGCCGCCGGCAGTGGGTGGGGCGGAGGTCGCGTCCGTCGGCGTCAGCCCCAGCAACCGGCAGATGGCCACAGCCACGGGGACGGCGTATTGGGCCAGCGGTGGTTCGACGCTGCCGTACGCGGTGGCGATCCCCGGGCGGAGGATCATGCCCAGGGTGATGGGGCCGAGGATCTCGCCGGAGAGTTCGGCGGGCAGGCGGAACTCCGGTGCTCGGGTCCGCAGCACGTCGAACCAGAAGGACACCGGGTTGGGGTCTTCCGGCTGGAGCGTGCGCCACAGCTCGTGCTCGCTCAGCAGCAGGTACAGCACGATGTCGGAGTGGGCGTCGTAGGCCTCGTAGAAGATCCGCACGGTGCGCAGGACGGCCTGGTCGGCCGGCGTCTCGGGCGGGATCTCGGCCTGGAGCTTCTGGCAGAGTTCGGCCAGGCCCTGCACGAAGATGTCGCGGGCCAGCTCCTTCTTGCCCTTCCAGTGGCGGTAGAGGGCGGCCTCGCTGACGCCGGCCGCCTTGGCGATCTCGCGGATGCCGGTGCCGCCGAGGCCGCGCTGGCCGAACAGCTTCAGGGCCGAATCGTAGATGGCCTTCTTGAACCGGGCTGGGCGACCCATTCCCCCGTTGCCTCCACGGCGTTCCGTTCGCTGCCTGGGTGCCGGGCCGGCCGGGCGGGTCCCCGGCAGGCCGGTCGCACGGGCGGCAGCCTCAACGGACCGCCTCCGCGGTCGGCTCGAACCTGCATGGTACCCGTCACGGCCGGTTTCCGACACCCGCCGCCCGGCGCGGCTTGCCCTCCGGCGCGGCGGGGTGGCTTTCGCACGGCCCTGTCGCGATCCTGAAACCGCGGGGCGTGCCAGGGAGTATAATGATCGTGGGTCCGCAACAGGTAGTCAGCGGTGCGGGCGGGCGGTCCGGCCCGGCGGCGCCGCCCAGGGGAGGCTTGGCCATGATCACCCGGGTGTCATCCGTCTTCGCCGTCAGCCTGTTGGGTTCGTGCATCGTTCTGCCGGCGGCGGCCCAGAGCCCTGCCCAGGAGCAGTCGCCGAAGGCCCGTGCGGTTTGGGAGGGGCCGGATCTCCAGCCGCCGCCGAACGTGGACTACGACAGCGAGCCGCCGTACACCTTCTACGAGCGGCAGTGGAACCGGCGCTTTCCCGCGCCGTACCGGCAGGGATTCCGGCGGGAGTACTACCCGCACGGCCGGCCGTACTACCCGCGGCGATACTACGGCGCGCCGCCCGCGTATCGCTGGAGCCCGTACGACGCCGCCCCGTACTATGCCCACGAGCAGGAGTATTTCGACGACGGCTACACCGAGGGCTTCCACGACGGCCGCCGTTTACAGAAATGGGACCAGCAGGCCGAACTGGGCCTCAACAGCTACCTCAAGGCCATGCAGGCCGGCGTCGGATCGTTCCGGGTGGGCGACTACTCCACCGCGGCCCGGCAGTTCATGCTGGCAGCCGAACTGAACCACGGCGATGCCGCCTGCCGCCTGCACGTGGTCCACGCCTTCACCGCCCTGGGACACTACTCCGCAGCCGTGCCGGCGCTGCGACGGGCCCTGCAGTTGCAGCCCAAGCTCGCCTACCTGCCGTTGGACATCCGGACGGAGTACGGCGTCCCCGGGCATTTCGACACCCACCTCGCCAGGCTGCAGACGGCCGTACGCAGCGTCCAGAACGACGCCGGCCTGTGGCTGCTGCTGGGGTACTACCAGTTCTTCTCCGGAGCGATGCCGGACGCCGCCCGGTCGCTGGGCAAGGCCGCCGAACTCGCCCCGGACGACAGCGCCACCCGGCGGCTGCTCGACGTCGCCCGCCTGACGGCCCCCCCGGCGCCCCAGCCGGAGCCGGCGGCCCCGGCCATCTCCCCGCCGCCTCGGCCGCAACCGCCTGCGCCGCGGGGTGGCACGGGCGGCAACCGGACCTGAGAACCGGTCGGCGAGCCCGTCAACGCGGAGCGGAAGGCACACCTGCTGCCCCCGGCGCGTGGCCCCCAGGCGCTCTGCGGTTTCGCCTCTCAACAACCCTTCTCGGGCCGCGTGTCAGCCGTGGAACAAGACGCTTGCCCCCCGCCCCGCCAGCGGCTACACTGCCCGGTTCGCGGCGCGACGAAACGCGGCGCCCGAGAAGAGGGGGGAGGAGTCCCTCCGGGCGTCGGCGGCTAACCACGCAACGAGGAAGGCGTGATTGAGGTGTAACGTGAATTGGCTGTTTCGGTTGGTCCCTGTTTAGGTTCCCGCAGCTTAAACGCACGAGGAGGTGGACCGTTGGAACAAATCACTCCCCTGGGTCAGCACTGCATCCTGGAACTCTATGGCTGTCCCCCTGACCTGCTCAACGACGTGCAGCACGTGCGAGAGGCGATCGCCGAGGCCTCTCGGCGGGGTCTGTCGACCCTCCTGGAACTCAGCAGTCACCGGTTTTACCCCCAAGGCGTGACGGCTGTCGCCCTGCTGGCGGAATCTCACCTGTCGATCCATACCTGGCCCGAGTGCGGCTACGCGGCGGTCGACATCTTCACCTGCGGTGAGACCGCCGACCCGCGGCGGGCCTGCGATTACCTTCTGGAGCAGTTCGCCGCCGGGCGGCACTCGATGCTGGTGTTGCCCCGCGGCGGCGAGCTATCCAGATGCACCGCGGCCGGGCCCCGGGAGCCGTCACCCGCGAGAGCTTTATGCCCGGCTCGCACGTAGGCGCCGACGTCTGGGTCAGCGAGTACATCACGCCGTACGACGTGTACCAGCACGGTGTGAAGGAGGTCCTCGCCGCGCGCCGCACCGCTTTCCAGGCGATGCACATCGTGGACTGCGGTACCTACGGCAAGGCCCTGGTGCTGGACGGCAAGTGGCAGTCCTGCACGGGTGACGAGTTCCTCTACCACGAGCCGCTGGTTCACCCGGCGTGCGTCAGCCACGGTGCGCCCCGAACGGTCCTGATCCTGGGCGGCGGTGAGGGGGCCACGCTGCGCGAGGTCCTCCGGTGGAAGAGCGTCGAGCGGGTGGTCATGGTCGACATCGACGGCGAGGTCGTCGAGGCCTGCCGGCAGCACCTGCCGGAGATGCACCAGGGCGCTTTCGACGACCCTCGCAGCGAGGTGGTGATCGGCGACGCCCTGGACTACCTGGATGCGTGCCCGCCGGAGTGGGACGTGATCATCTCCGATCTGTCCGACCCCATCGAGGAGGGGCCCTCCTTCAAGCTGTTCACGCGGGAGTACTTCGAGAAGTGCCGGCGGGCCCTGCGGGCGGGCGGGCGTTTCGTCGTGCAGGCCGGGCCGACCTCGCCCGGCGAGATGCGGCTGCACGTCCGGCTGATCAACACCCTGGCGGCGGTCTTCGGCCATGTGGCCTCGTACAGCTCTCACGTGCCCACCTACGCCGCCCCCTGGGGCTTCGCTCTGGCGGCGGATCAACCCCTGGAGACCCGGCCGGATCCGGCCGCCGTGGACGCCGTCCTGGACGCCGGCACGACCGGCGAATTCCGGATGTTCGACGGCGTAACGCTGCTGGGCCTGATGCAGATCCCCAAGCACATCCGCCAGGCCATCGCCGCCGAGACGCAGGTCTACACCCTCACCGAGCCGCCCCGCTTCTTCGGCACGGGCGTGGCCGAATCCGAAACCTCCCCCTCCGCGTAGCTCCTCGCGCCGTACCTGCCACCCGGCGACCCCGAAGTCGAGCGCTTGCCGACAGGCCGCCACTCCGCAACGGGTCCGCCCGGCATCTCCAGCCTGTTCTTCCGAGCAGGACGGCCCGCCTGGCTCGGTGTTCGCACACCCAACTAGGCGGGCCGCGAGGCAGCGACGGCGACCTCGTGCGCCGCCGCGGCAGCCTCCGCAGGTTGTCGCCGCTGACCGGCGAACGCTGCGCGTCCGATCAGCGACTACGGCGCAGAGCCACGAGCCCGCCCAGGGCCAGCAGCGCGAAGCCGACCGGCTCCGGCACGATCTCGCCGGCGATCCGCAGAGCGGTCGGGCCGGCCGGGTAGAACGAGCCGCCGCTGTAGGACTGCGACCCAAACCCGGACGTCGCCTCGAAGATCGCCGCCCAGAAGTTGGGGTCGCCGTTGTCCAGCCAGTGCATCCAGTAGTCGCCCGCCGGCAGGATGACGTCCATCTCCTCGTCCACCCAATGCGAGGACATGGAATCGCTGCCGAGGAAGTACACGCCGCTGCCGAGCACGTCCTCCATGTCCGGCATGCCGGACCCATCATCGGGGTGCAGGAGACCCAGCATCCCCTTACCCAGCGGGTCCTGCACCACCCAGCCGTCGGTGCCGATGGTCTCGACGTCCCAGCCCGGCTCGGGAACCGTGAAGGGTTGGAAGACGTCCCAGCCGCCGGCGATGGCGTCGCCACTGACCGTTCGCCCCGACCCGACCGGCAGCGAGCCGCTGTCCAGCAGGTAGTCGCGGTCGAAATCCGTCGTGGCGACGTCCACCGGACCGCCCGGTGCGACCGTAAGTCCTGTTACCAAAGCCTCTTGCGCCCCCGCCGGGGCCGACAGGGCAACCAGCGCGAGGCAACCAACGACGATTCCACAGATCCGCATACGCTCCTCCTATTGCCGCCTCACCCAACTACCCCCAGGCGTGACAACACGTCACCGCCGTCCCCATCCAGCGCCATACACCCGGCGGCGGCGAGGCTTCCGGCGTCGGACAGACTCAAGTCTGCACTCTTCGTCACACCCTCGACGTGCGTGTGGAACGAGGGCAAAGGAAGAGGGAGCCTGCCATCCGACAGCTCCCTCTCTCCTCTTGAATTCGCGGTTGATTCAGGCGTTCCGAACTTCCCGGAGCGCCGAGATGATCACGGACCCGCGCACATGGGGCGCTCGCACAGCCCGAGACGCTCACCCCCCCCCGACCGTGCCAGCTACAGGCGAAAACCGAGTCTTTTCAATATACGAATAAGAGTAAGGCTGTTTAGCTTGTTGAACTTTTAGATTAATCAAGCTGTATTTTCAACTATAAACAGGGAAAAACTTCACCCCCAATGTCACTTTATAAAGCTAAAACGTATCTCTGGGCATTCTCGGACCAATTCACGGGATGGAGTGCCCGCCTGCAAGCGCCCCGGTGAGCAGCGGCAGCGGGGGCGCACCGGGCACCGGATGGCCCAGTTCAGGGCGTGAGCCCGCACGCCGCTTGGCGCACCTGTGCTTCGGTACCCCACAACGGTTGGACCGGAACCTGGGCAAGTCTGCGACGGGTGCCCGGAGGCGTGTCTCGTTTCCGGGTGTCCAACGCCGGTTTCCGGGCCTCGTCAGACAGGATCGCCTGTACGCGAGTTATTTCAGTATGGCAGGCCGGACGGCCGAGCCGGGGAGCCGCCGTGGGGCCGCGTGGGCCGGCTGCCCCGCCCGACGCGGGACGGTTGGCATCCGCCTTGCATACCTTGCGGCGCGCGGTTCCGGGCGTGCACAGGGGCGTATTGCGCATGGCGTTGCTCGAAAACTTCTGGTTTGGTTGCGGGCATTGCCACGGCGGCAAGGGCTGCCCGATGGCTCAGGCGGCCGATCTGAACGGCGACGTTCCCGCCGGCGCGGGAGGCAGCCTGGTCCTGGCGGCCGTGACGGTCTTCCTGTTTCCCTTGACCCTGGCCATTCTGACGGCTTGGGCTGCGGGCCGGTGGGGGCCCGACACGGCACTCTCGCCCCTGGCCCTCAGGCAGACCGCGGGGACCCTCGCGGGCCTCGCCCTGGGCGTGTGTCTGGCTCGCCCGGTGATCACCCGCATCGTGCGCCGCCCACGGCGCCAGCGTGGAGGTACTGATGATCGGATCGCTGCGTGAGCGGCTGAGCGGCCTGAAGAGCTTTCCGCGGGGGATCCACCCCCCGCACCGCAAGGAGTACTCCGAGACGCTGCCCATCCGGCCGTACGTGCCCAAGGGCGAGCTGCTGGTGCCCATGGCCCAGCACATCGGGGCCGCCTGCACCCCGGTGGTCAAGGCCCGGCAGGAGGTCACCTACGGTGAGAAGATTGCCGACGCTGAAGCGCCAGTTTCCGCACCCATCCATGCCTCGGTGAACGGCAAGACCGGTGGGGGGGCGGTTGCCCTGCTGCCGGCCGGGCGCCGGGTGCCGGCCCTGCCCATCAGCCCCGCCGCCGACGGAAAGGCCTTGCCGGAGAACTTCCTGGAGGATTTCCTGGATCGCAACTGGGACGGCGTCGAGCCGACCGGTTACGAGCCGGAGGCCATCTGCGAGGCCATCCGCCAGGGCGGCATCGTCGGGCTGGGCGGTGCCACCTTCCCGACCTACATCAAGCTCAAGCGGAACCCCCAGCGACCGGTGGACACCCTGGTGCTCAACGGCTGCGAGTGCGAGCCCTACCTGACCGCCGACCACCGGCTGATGCTGGAATGCCCCGAAGCCATCGTGGTGGGCCTCCAGCTCGCCGCCCACGCGGCGGGCGTGTCCCGGTCCATCATCGCCATCGAGGAGAACAAGCCCGACGCCATCGAGGCCATGCGTCAGGCCGCCGCGGGTCGCCCCGGCCTGGAGGTCATGGTCTGTGCCACCAAGTACCCCATGGGCGGCGAGCGGCAGCTCATCCCGGCCGTGCTCGACCGGGCTGTGCCCAGCGCCCCCAAGGGCCTGCCCCTGGATGTCGGCGTGGTGGTGGTCAACGTGGCCACCGCCCACAGCATCGCCCGGGCCGTGGTCCGGGGCAAGCCGCTGACGCATCGCGTTGTCTCGGTAACGGGCGGGGGGGTCTCCCAGCCGGCCAACCTGCTGGTTCCCGTGGGCACGCGGTTCTCGGAACTCATCGAGGAGTGCGGCGGCACCCGGGAGACGGCCTGCAAGGTCGTCGCCGGCGGCCCCATGATGGGCCCCACCATCCCGCACCTCGACGTGCCGGTGGTCAAGGGCACCGGCGGCATCACGGTGATGACCGAGACCGAGACCGCCCACTGGCAGGAGTCGCCGTGCATCCGTTGCGGGCGGTGCGTGGACAACTGCCCGCTGCATCTGTCGCCCACCAAGATCGCCCACGCCATCAAGCACCGGGATTACGACGCCGCCAACCAGTACGACATGAACGCCTGCTGCGAGTGCGGGTGTTGCGCGTACATCTGTCCGGCGCAGATCCCGCTGGCCCAGTACATCCGAGCGGGCAAGAACCAGTGGCGGCAGATCGTCGCCCAGAAGAAGAAGGCGGGCTGATCCGGCCCGTCTCCAGCAGCAGGAGCGATCCCTCCGATGAGTGAGGCAGCCAACACGTCGAAAGCATCGAGTGTCGCCGAGGCGGCCGGAGGCGTCCGCAGCTTCCTGGTCAGCTCGGCGCCGCACCTGGCCGCCGGGGCCTCGACGCAACGCATCATGTTCGAGGTCGTGGGGGCCATGGTGCCGCTGCTGATCTTCGCGGTGTATTTCTACCGGGCCGCGGCCCTGGTGCTGACGGTGGTGACCGTGGCGGCCTGCCTGATCGCCGAGGCCGTCGCCAACCGGATTCGCGGCCGCAGCCAGGCTTCGCTGTTCGACGGCTCGGCGGTGGTCACCGGCATGATCCTGGCGTTCTCCCTGCCGCCTTCGCTCAACCCCTACATGGCCTTCATCGGTGGGGTGGTGGCCATCGTCCTGGCCAAGGCGGTGTTCGGCGGTCTGGGCCAGAACCTGTTCAATCCCGCGATGGTGGGGCGGGCCTTCCTGATGATCTGCTTCCCGGCGGCCATGGTAACCTTCACGCCGACGGCCCCCATGATGCCGGATGCCAAGGAAGCGGCCGCGGCGGCCAAGGGTGTGGCCGTCAGTGAACTCACCGACCGGGACGTCGACGCCATCACCGCCGCCACGCCCCTCTACCAGGCCGCCAAGTACGCCGAAGCCGTCCGCAAGATCGAGAGCGACTCGGCCAACGCCCAGAAGCACCAGGCGACCGCCGAACAGATCAGGGCAGCCATGCCCTCCCAGTGGCAGCTCTTCTTCGGCAACGTGGGCGGCTGTGTCGGCGAGACCAGCGCCCTGGCGGCCCTGATCTGCGGGCTGTACCTGGTCATCCGTGGCGTGGCCGACTGGCGCCAGCCGCTGGGCGTTCTGGCCGGCGTCCTGGTCTTCGCCCTGATCGCCAGGCTGGTCGCCCCCGACAGCCTCCAGAGCCCGCTGTACTACCTCAACAGCGGGGCCCTGGTCTTCGGGGCGTTCTTCATCGCCACGGACTATGTCGGGGCACCGCTGACGCCCACCGGCCGGCTGGCCTTCGGGCTCGGCGTCGGCGTCCTGGTGATGCTCATCCGCCTCTTCGGGGCGTACCCGGAGGGCTTCATGTTCGCCATCCTGATCATGAACGCCCTGACCCCGCTCATCGAGCGGTGGACGGTGCCCACCCCCTTCGGCGGGCATGTGCAGGCGTAGAACGACGGTTCACAGGAAGGACCACGGGTCCCAGGCCGATACGGTGCAAGCGTGAAGAAGTTCATCGACGAATCGTGGCTGGTGCTGGTGCTGGGCATCGTCTTCGCCTGCCTGCTGGCGGCCACGCAGACGACGCTCCAGGCGAAGATCGACGACAACCGGGCCCGGGCCCTGAACAACGCCATCGCCGAGGTGGTGCCCGGCCTGGCCGACAAGGAGGAGCTGGAGGTCGACGGCAACCAGGTCTTCAAGTGCCTCGATGAGAGTGGGGGCCTGGTCGGCTGGGCGGTCAAGGCCTCGGGGTCCGGCTTCATCGACAGGATCACCCTGGTGGCCGGCCTCTCCGCCGACGGCGGGGCCATCATCGGCATCAAGGTGATCGAGCACGTCGAGACCCCGGGCCTGGGCAACAAGATCGACGCGGGCAACCCCTTCCCCGAGCAGTTCACCGGCAAGTCGGCCGGCCTGCCGCTCGAGGTGGTCAAGCAGACCCCGCAGAAGCCCAACGACATCCAGGCGATCACCGGGGCCACGTACTCCAGCGCCTACGTGACCGACATCGTCAACGACGTGATCACGCGAATCCGGCCCCAGCTGGCCGAGCATCGCTGAGCGGTGGCCCCGTCCCCCGCCCGCCGGGGGCCGGTGCCGGAGACAGACACACCGGAGAGTCATCCATGGCCGAGGAGAACGGCTCGAACCTCCAGCAGTTCAGCGACGGGGTGCTCGCCAACAACCCCGTGCTGGTCCAGCTCCTGGGGATGTGCCCCACGCTGGCGGTGACCAACTCGCTGGAGAACGCCCTGGTGATGGGCATGGCGGCCACCTTCGTGGTGGTCATGTCCAACGTGATCACCAGCCTGCTGCGCAACCTGATCAAGCCGCACGTGCGCATCCTGATCTTCACGCTGACCATCGCCACCTTCGTGACGATCGCCGACCTGGCGTTGAAGGCCTACATGTTCGAGGTCAGCCAGAAGCTGGGGGCCTTCGTGCCGCTGATCATCGTCAACTGCATGATCATCTGCCGGGCCGAGGTGGTGGCCATCAAGAACGGGGTGGGCCGGTCGCTGGCCGACGCCCTGGGCATCGGCCTGGGCTTCACCATCGCCCTGAGCATCCTGGGCATCGTCCGGGAGATCCTGGGCTCCGGCTCACTGCTGAACTTCCAGATCCTGCCCGACGCCTTCGTCGACGGGCACTCCTGGGTGATCATGGTCCTGCCGCCCGGGGCCTTTCTGACCCTGGGGGCGGTGGTGGGCATCGTCAACCAGATCCGGGCCTCGCGGTCCAAAGGGGGTGCGGCGTGAGCATCGGGGCACTGATGGGCATCTTCCTGGGCGTCGCCCTGGTCAACAACCTGGTCTTCAGCGGCTTTCTGGGCATCTGCCCCTTCCTGGGCGTCTCCCGCAAGGTGGACATGGCCTTCGGCATGGGCTGCGCGGTCACCTTCGTCATCACCGTCTCGGGTGTGGTGACCTGGCTGATCGTGCACGGCATCCTGGCGCCGGTGGGCACCGCCATCGGCCAGCCCCACGCCCTGGACTTCCTGAAGTACGTGGCCTTCATCCTGGTGATCGCCTCGATGGTGCAGCTCGTGGAGATGTACCTCAAGAAGTTCTTCCCGCCGCTGTACACGGCGTTCGGCGTCTTCCTGCCGCTGATCACCACCAACTGCGCCATCCTGGGCACCTGTTTGTACATCGACATGAAGCCGGAGACCCAGAGCCTGCTCAACGCGGCCATCTACGCCTTCGGCGGGGGGATCGGCTTCATGGTGGCCATCACCATCATGGCGGGCATTCGCGAGCACATCCGCTTCAGCGACGTGCCCAAGTGTCTCCAGGGGGCCGGCATCACCCTGCTGGTGGCGGCGATTCTGGCCCTGGCCTTCACCGGTTTCACCGGGATCGGCAAGTAACCCTGCGGAGTGAATCACGATGACCGTTCTGCTGGCCGCCGTCGTCCTGTTCGCCGTGGTCCTGGTGTTCGCCGGGCTGCTCGGCGTGGCCAAGGAGAAGCTCAAGGTCGAGGAGGATCCGCGCATCGGCGAGATCACCGAGGTGCTGCCCTCGGCCAACTGCGGCGGCTGCGGCTTCGCCGGCTGCGCCGACTTCGCCAAGGCGGTGGTCGAGCAGCGGGCCGAGTGCGACGGCTGCCCGGTGGGCGGCTCCAAGACTGCCGAGAAGATCGCCGCCATCCTGGGGGTCGAGGTGGTCAAGACCTTCCCCTACCGCCCGGTGATCCACTGCGCCGCCAAGGCCCACCAGAAGCTCGGCCGCGTGCCCTACGAGGGCGTGGAGAGCTGCGTGGAGGCCAACGTGGTCGGCGTGACCCAGGCCTGCACCTACGGCTGCCTGGGCTTCGGCGACTGCGTGCGGGTCTGCGACTACGACGCCCTGCACATGGTCGAGGGCGTCCCCGAGGTGGACTACGACAAGTGCACCGGCTGCGGGGCGTGCATCAAGGCCTGCCCCCGCAACCTGATCGAGAAGATCCCCTTCAAGCAGGAGCAGATGCTGGTGGTGGCCTGTGCCAACAAGGAGCCCGCCAAGGAGGTCCGCAAGGTCTGCAAGGTGGGCTGCCGGGGTTGCGGCCTCTGCCAGCGTTTCTTCGCCGAGGCCTTTGAGGTCTCCGACAACCTGGCCTACCTCAACTACGACAACTACACCGGCGAGGACGACGCCCACAACGAGGGGCTCCAGAAGGTGCTGGACAAGTGCCCGGCCGAAGTCCTGGTCTACCTCGGCAAACCCAAACCCGAATACGCCGAGCAGCTCGCCGAGCAGGAGGCCGTGGCCAGTTCCTGACCTCGTCGCTTGCCAACGCCACACCTGCCCTGAACGGTGAACGGCGCAGAACGCGCCGCGTGCGGGGTGCGCTCGAACCGGGTGATCACGCGGAGGGATGCACCGTCATCCGGACGGGCCTGCCCACTCCCTGGCTGTCCGGATCGTAGTACTCGGCGCGGAGGTCGGCATCGCCGGCCACGGCTATTCCTGAAGCAGGAACCTGTCGAATCCGGAGGTTCTGGTGGTTCGGGGTTCCTCGGGGGTGCCCCAGATCCAGAGGACCTCGACGCCGGGGGCGGCTTCGATGAGGCGCTGCCCCTCTTCGACGGCCAGCACGCTGCACGCGGTGGCCCAGGCGTCGGCGGTGAGGCCGTCCGGGGCGATGACCGTGACGCTGGGGGCCTGCTCGGCGGGCCGGCCGGTCCGCGGGTCGATGATGTGGGAGTAGCGGCGGCCGTCGATCTCGAAGAACCGCTGCTGCACGCCGGAGGTCGCCACCGCCCGGTCCTCGATCTTCAGCTTGCAGAACAGGGCCTGCCGGAAGGGATGGCGCACGCCCACGCGCCACGGTGTGCCGTCCTTCTGCCGGCCGAACCCCACGATGTCGCCGCCGACGTTGACCAGGCCCGCCGTGGCCCCTGCCTTCCGGAGTGCCTCGGCCGCCAGGTCCAGGGCGTAGCCCTTGGCGATCCCGCCCAGGTCCACCTCCAGCCCCTCCACCGCTCGCGAAACAGCCCGGTTGCCCGCGGCGAGCTTCAGCTTCCGCCAGCCCACTTTCGCCAGGGCCTCGGCGAGAGTGGCCTCGTCGGGCAACTCCTTCTGTTTGGCGGCCTGCTTCCACACGCCCTTGAGCGGGCGATAGGTCACGTCGAACGCCCCCCCGGTCAGCTCGCCGAAGCGGGCGGCCTGCTCGAGCACGTGGAATGTCTCGGGCGACACGGTGAGATCCTCCCCAACCGGAAGCCGGTTGAGCCGGCCGATGTCACTGTCCTCCCGGTAATCGCTCATCAGGCGGTTGACGTCGTCCAGGCGGGCGTAGGCGGCTTCCACGGCCGCCTCGGCGGCGGCTCCGCCCGCGGCGATGGCCGTCACTTCGGCGAACGTGCCCATCACCTCCCGCGAACGCCGCACCTCCGCGACGTCCGGGGAGTCCGTGCACCCGGCGATGATGGCCGAAATCAACAGGGCGAGGCCGACAGAAGCAGTGCGGGCGATCATGACCGGCATGGTATTGCCCCGTCCCCCGAACACAACCGCCCGCCCGTGGACTGCGCAGCGGAGATCATGCCGCCCCCGCGGATACCACCCCCAAGGGTGTACCGCCGGGCACCGGCCAGCGAGCGATTCGCTGTCGCGCCGGCCGAGCCGCAACCGATGAAAACGGTGGAGTACATGGTCTGGGGTATTCACCCCGGATGGAGAGTCTGCGGGGGACGTGCTACAATCCACCACGGGCAGCAGCGCTGGCGCGGGCGCGTGCCAGGTGGCGATTCCGATCGATGGATCGATCCCGGCTGGAGGACGGGCACAGCAGCCGGACGGCGTGAAGCCCGTGGCCGCCGGAGCATCGGGGCAGCGAACGAACGGCGATGCCCGGGTGACCCCACCAACCGCCGCAAGACGCCAGGGGAGCATCATGCGACACGCACACGGAAGGCTGGTGATCGCCGCAGCGCTCTGCTGCGTGGTGATGGGCTGCGCCGTCGGGCAGCCTCCCGGAAACGGGCAGGTCCTGCACCAGCAGGAGCCCGCCAGCGGGGGCTGGTACTGGCTCTACCTGCCCGAGGGCTACGACCAGGAGGTGGAACAGGGACGCCGCCTGCCACTGGTCATGACCTTCCACGGCATGAAGCCCTTCGACAACGCCAATTCGCAGATCCGGGAGTGGCAGCAGGAGGCCGATCGCTACGGCTACGTGGTCTGCGCCCCCGAACTGCTCAGCCCCGACCTGGCCAGTCCGCTGCCGCTGAACTCGGTTACCGGCTCGCTGAAGTGGGACGAGGAGTTCATCCTGGCCGTCATGGACGCCCTGGCCCAGACCACCAATGTCGACCCCAACCTCGTGCTGTCAACCTCCTGGTCCTACGGCGGTTACGTCGCCCACTACATGGCCAACCGGCACCCGGACCGGTTCAGTTGCATCGCCGTCAAACAGTCGAATTTCTCCGAGCGAATCCTCGACGCCCGGGCGGTGCCCCGGTACCGGGATCGCAAGGTAGGTATTTTCTATACGGAGAACGACTTCAAGCTCTGCCGGACCGAATCCGAGGCCGCTGCCCGATGGTACAGCCGGCACGGGTTCGACCTGACGTTCGCGGTCTTCCAGGATCTCGGTCACGAGCGGCGTCCCAGCATGGCGGCCTCGTTCTTCGCCCAGACCTGCGGGGCCACGCCGAAGACGCCACCGGTCGAGCTGGCCCGCCTGCAGGTGAAGGAGCTGCCCGCACCCGCGGCCCTGGCGTCCGCGCCGGCCACCAAACCGCGGCCCCAGCCGCAACGGCAGGCGCGACCGCAGCCGGTGCCTGCCCGAAGCAGCAGGGCTCCGGCTCCCCGGCCGCAGGACCGAGCGGTTGCGTCGGCCACACCAACCTCAACCAGCCGGCAGCGCTTCTCGCCCGCCCGCACGCCGGTCAAGCCGGCGCCGCGAGTCACCCCGGCGCCGCCCAGCGAGCCGGTGTCGTACACCGAGCCACCGGCCCGGGCCCGGGCCCTGCGCACCCGCCCGGTGGCACCACCGCCGCCGGTGGAGCAGGGAACGCCGCCACGGTCCACGCCGACGGAACTGCCGGCCCCGGATCGGGAGCGGAGCCCGCTGGTCGTGCGGCTCAGTTCCACCATCGGGCTCAGCCCCCTGCTGGTCAGCTACAGCGTCTCGGGTCCCGCGGGCCTGCTGAACGGGGCGTTCTTCCTGTGGACCGACAACGGCGAGCCGATCTCCAACGGCATCAACGGCCAGAAGTTCCTGACCGAGCCCGGAACCCACCGGATTGACGTGCTGGTGACCACGGCCGACGGCCGGGAGTATCGGGCCGGACAGACCGTGACGGTTCTCGAACGCGTCGGCCGGCGAGCAGCCGCCCGCTGATTCGTCCCCGGCCTCAGCCACCCGCGTGGGCATGCGGGTGGAATCGCCCGCTGTCATGCACCGAACGACGGCACAAGCCGGAGCCTGGTTCTCGAGGGCCGCGGTATGGGCCGCGGTTGTGGTCGTTCAGGCGTACCAGGTGATGCTGCGTCCCCTGCTCATCGGGACCTGCAAGTACTGCCCTTCGTGCAGCGACTACGCGGTTGAGGCCCTGCGGACGCATGGCCTCTGGCGGGGCGGCTGGCTGGCCGTGCGGCGGGTGCTGCGCTGCCATCCCTTCTCGCCCGGCGGCATCGATCCGGTCCCACAGCGTGAGCGGCCCCAGGCGCCCTCCGGAAGCGGCGAGTAGCGGCCGACCTCCAAGTCGGCCGCGGAGTCCTCCCCTCGAACACGGAGTCTGAACGGATGGACGAGTTTCTCCAGGCGGCGATCGACGAGGCGAAGCAGGGACTGGCCGAGGGAGGGATTCCCATCGGCTCGGTGCTGGTCATCGACGGCAGGATCGTGGGCCGCGGCCACAACCGCCGCGTACAGCGGGGCAGCGCCATCCTCCACGCCGAGATGGACTGCCTCGAGAATGCCGGGCGGCTGAAGGCGGCCGACTACCGTCGGGCCGTGCTCTACTCCACGCTCTCGCCCTGCGACATGTGCAGCGGGGCGGTCCTGCTCTACGGCATCCCCAGAGTCATCGTCGGCGAGAACCAGACCTTCCGCGGGCCGGAGGACCACCTGCGCTCCCGCGGCGTCGAGCTGGAAATCGTGAACGACCCCGCGTGCGTCGCGATGATGCGGGAGTTCATCGACACCCGGCCGGAGCTCTGGAACGAGGACATCGGCGAGTGAACCGGGACCCGGGCGATTCTGCTCCCCCCAGCACACCCCCTCCACCGATCTCCCGATAGAATGGCGTGCTCGACCTGAAGAGGAGGTCTCTGCGCAGCCGGCCATGCCACGACGAACCCGACAGCCACGCGGCGCCGCAGGCGGCCCCGGCCACAGGCCAGCACCGCCGCCCGGCAAGGCGGTCGAACCGCGCAGCCCCTGGAGGGGTGTGGTCTGCGTCTTCGTTCTGGCCCTGGCGGTTCGCCTGCTCTACCTCTACCAGATCCGCGAGGTCGGTTTCGTCGGGCAGCCGGCGTCCGACGCCTTCGTGTTTGTGGAGCGGGCCCGCGGGATCGCCGCGGGCGACTGGCTCGGTCCGGCCGACTTCGTGCACGCGCCGCTCTACGCGTATCTGCTGGGGGTCATCCGCCTGCTGGGCGGCGAGGTGTGGGCGCCGCGCGTGGTGCAGTGCCTGTTCGGGGCCGCCGCCTGCGCCCTGCTGGTGCTGATCGGCGGGGGGTTGGTCGGCCGGCGATCCGGGGTGGTGGCCGGCGTGCTGCTGGCAGTCTACCCGCCGGCGATCTTCTTCGACGGCCTGATCCAGAAGACCAGCCTGGCCCTGCTGCTCAGCGTGCTGCTCTTGTGGTGGCTCCTGCACGATCCGCCGCCCCGGCGGTGGTGGCGCCCGGCCGTGGCGGGCCTGACGCTGGGCCTGCTGGCCCTTACCCGCCAGAACGCCCTGGCGCTCACGCCGCTGGTCCTGGCCTGGCTCTGGCTGTCGGCCTCGGGCGCATCGAGCGGCGTCCGGGCCCGGCGCGTGGTCGCCTGCGCCATGACCCTGGCGGCGACTCTGCTGCCGTGGGCGCTGCGCAACCGGGCGGTGATCGGCGACTTCGTCCTGACCACGCCCAACCTGGGCCAGAACTTCGCCATGGGCAACTTCGGCGGGGCCACCGGCACGTACTACGAGTTCCAGCGCGGCACCGGCCGGGCGGAGGTCGAGCAGGAGGCCTGGACCCGGACCGTCGAGCGCTCCCTCGGACGGACACCCACGCCGCAGGAGGTGTCCGACCACTACCTCGATCAGGCGCTGGCCTGGATCCGCGGGAACCCCGGCGCCTGGCTGCGGCTGATGGCCAAGAAGTGGTTGATGGCCTGGAACGCCTACGAGGCGTTCGATACCGAGGATTACTACCTCTATCGCGAGCGATCCTCGATCCTGGGCATGCTGGACCGCGTGTTTCACTTCGGGGTGCTGGCTCCGCTGGCCGCGGCGGGCGTGGTGCTCACCTGGCGGCGCTGGCGGGAACTGTGGCTGCTCTACGGCTGGCTGGTCATCACGGCGCTGGCTGTCGCGGTCTTCGTCGTGTTCGCCCGTTACCGCTTCCCGCTGATCCCGGTGCTGATCCTCTTGGCGGCCATGGCACTGGACGAAGGCTGGCGGAGGCTGCGCGAGCGGCGCGGGCGATCGCTGTGGGGGGCTGCCGTGGCACTCGTCGCAGCCGCCGTCCTGACCAACCGGACGATCGACCATCCCCGCTGCCCCGACGCCGTCTCCTACACCAACCACGCCCTCGTCCTCCGCCGGGCCCGGCGCTACGACGACGCCCTGGCCGAGCTGCGCAGGGCCCTGGCGGTGTCCCCCGACCACGTGAACGCCAACCTGGTGACCTGCAACACCCTCTCGGAGATGGGGCGGCACGGCGAAGCCCTGCCCTTCTGCCAGCGGGTCTGCTCCCTGGCCCCGGGCTACTCGCCCGGCTACCGCGGGCTCGGCGACGTGTTTCTCGGGCTGCGGCAGATGGATGGGGCCCTCGAGATGTACCAGCGGGCGCTGGCGGCCGATCCGGACGACTACCGGGCCCGCAGCATGCTCGCCTCCGCCTACGCCCGGCTTGGCCGGATCGGCCGGGCCGTGCAGCTCTTCGACCAGGTGCTGGCCGTCGCCCCCGACTACCCCGAGGCCCACGTCAACCTGGGCAATACCTATCTGCTGGTGGGGCGGTTCGACGACGCCGCTGCGGCCTACCGCCGGGCCCTGGAACTCGACCCGGACCTCCTCGACGCCCTGCACAACCTGGGTGTGGTCGAACTGGAGCGGGGCAACCTCGACCAGGCCATCCGCCTCTTCGAGCAGACCCTGGCCCGCGACCCGCAACACCCCTCCGCCCGCCGCAACCTGGCCGACGCCCGCGCCGCCCGCGGCCGGTGACGCCGCTCGGGATGCGCGCCCCGTGTCAGGCCATGGCTTCGAGCCGGCCGGCGGACTGGCCTGGCGTGTCAACATGAGGTCACATCGCCAGCCCCGGGTCCCGCCGGTTGCGCCGCCAGCTCAATCCGCGCCGTCCCACACGGCTTCCACCCGCTCGCGGCCGAGGTCTGCGGCGATCAGCAGCAGGCAGGGCTGCGGTTCGGTTTCGCCCGGCGGCGGGGGCCGATGGAGGGCGTAGACCACCCGCCCGCCCGCGACCTCGCCCGGCCGGGCCATCAACAGGATCTTCGCCTCGGGAAACGCGGCGGCGTAGTCGCCCAGGGCCTGCCGGTTGATGGTGAAGGTGAAGTCGCCGAACCGGGCGATGAAGTGGAACGCCACCTGCCCCGGCGGGCTGTACTCCACCTGGGGCGCGGTGTGGAACTCGGCGGGATCGACCGGCAGATACGCCAGGGGATAGATGTAGGCCTCGCTCGTGTGCCACAGACGTGACATCGACCGCCGATCGCTGACGAACACGTGGTCGAACAGGTCCCGCCGCTGCCGCAGGTAGTCCATGGCCAGGCGGAACTCGACCTGGTAGCGGGCCTGCACCTCGGGGTCCCGGGGATAACGCAGCAGGTACTGGTGCACGAAGCGGCCCGCGAACAGGGCGATCAGGCCGGCCGTCACTGCTCCGGCCGCCACGCGGGCGCTTCGCCCGGGCAGCCAGCGGGCCAGCAGGGCCGCCAGGCCGACCGCCCCGATCAGCGGGAAGACGGCCGCTCCCGGCGCGGCCCGCAGGGCGTGCACGCCGCCCTTGGTGGTCGCCGAGGCGATGGGGTAGATCAGCAGCCAGAGCAGCACCACCGCGCACACCCGGTTCGCCCGGTGATGCCGGACCAGCGCCACCAGCCCCAGGGGCACCAGAGCCAGCATGTACCAGTGAAGCTGCCCGAAGCCGCGCGGGGAGAGCAGCACGTAGGGATGCCCGGTGACGAACAGCCAGTCCGGCCCGAAGTGCTGGAGGTACTGCTGCACGGTCAGCGCCACCGCGGCGATGATGCTCGGCTCGCGGTGGAAGAGCGACTCGGTCAGGGCCCGGGCGTTGACCGTGTCCCAGCGGGCGAAGGTCACGTGGATCATCGGCCCGGCGACGATCACCCCGGCGGCGAGAAACCCCGCCAGCGCCCACCGGCTCCGGCCCGATCGGAGCTGCCGCCGCAGCGGCTCCCGGCAGATCAACGCCACCCCCAGCAGCAGGGCCGGCATGAACAGCCGCATCGAGGCGTAGGCGTACTGGCTCAGCCCCGCCGCCGCCCCGGCCGCCGCCAGCCAGGGCCAGCGCAGCGAGCCCGGCTCCTCGGCGCCATCCGGCCGTCGCCCGAAGGGCACCCCCCCGCGCTGCAGCAGCAGCAGCACCAGCACCGGGAAGAGCGGCGTCAGCGCCGCCTCGTGCCCCAGCCGCGTCACGAACAGGTGCCACGGTGAGACACTCAGCAGCAGGGCCGCCAGCAGGCCGGTCCGCTCGTCGAAGGCCCGCCGGGCCAGGGCGTAGAGGCACCCCACGGCCAGCACACCGGCCAGCGCCGCGGGCAGCCGTGTGGCCGTCACGATCAGGCCCGGCCCGAGCAGGGCCTGGAGGGGGACGGTCAGATACGCCAGCAGGGCCGGCCGGTAGTCCGCGTCGCCGAAGGCCCGCAGCACCACGGGCCAGCGGTCTCCCCAGCGGTCGGCCCCGGTCTCGAGCAGGCAGTACCCGTCGTAGGCGTTGCTGGCCTCGTCGGCGCTGAGGGCCGGGGGCACCGAGTCCAGCCAGACCAGCCGCAGCCCGGCCGCCAGCAGGAGGATCGCCCAGATCCATCGCCCGCCGGCGCCGCGACGCTCAGCCTTCAAGGGGGGCGTGCTCAAGGCTGTTGTCCGTTCAAGGCGCCGTCCAGGAAGCCGAGGAAGCGATCCCGCTTGCCGACGCCGTCCTGCCCGGGCTCGGGCTCGTTGTCCACCAGGGCGTCCATGTGCCCACCCTCGGGGAGCACCCACAAGGCCTTGGGGGGCCCGGCGGCCTCGTGCAGGGCGATGGTCTGCCGGTGGTCGACGGTTCCGTCCCGGGCTCCGCACACGAAGAGCTTGGGGATCGACCCGACGCGGTGAACGCGATCGATGGCATCGTGCCCCGTTGCTACGAACACCCGGCTGACCACGCCGGCCACACCCCACAGCCACCAGGTGCGCCGGCATACGAAGCGGGCCTCGTCGCGGTACGAGGCGAAGGCCCCTTCGACGGCCAGGGCGGCGAGGTCCTCCCGCTCGGCGGCGACGGCCAGGGCCACCGTCCCGCCGAGCGACTGGCCGAACAGCACCAGCCGGTCCGCGTCGACTCCCTCCCGCCGCTGCATGCAGTCGATCGCCGCGTGGACGTCGGCCACGTCCCCCTCGCGCGTGGGCCGGCCGGCCGACCGCCCGAAACCCCGGTAGTCGAAACAGAACACGTTCCAGCCCCGCGCCGGCAGCCAGGCGACGAAGCGGTAGTGCCCGGTGATGTTGCCCGCGTTGCCGTGGCAGTGGATCAGCGTGCCCCGCGCCCGCCCGGTGGCCGGCAAGAACCAGCCGTGCAGCCGCTGCCCGCCGTCGCTCTCGAAGAACACGTCTTCGCAGGCGATGCCGTGCTCCTCCGGCCGGTCGTAGATCGTTCGCGTCGGATAGTGGAAGAACCGGTCTCCCCGGGCCATCGCGCGGCACCCCGTCTGCTCTCGATCCGACGGCCCGCCACCGGGCCCGCCGCAAGGTACCCCCAGCACCGGCGGGCGCCCAGTCGGGGCTCCGGCCCGCCGGTCGGGCGGCCCAACGCGGCCGACCCGGCCACCGGCCCGCTAAGTTTCCGTTAAGCCCGGCCCCACGGTGGCATCAGCACCGGCAGCCCGATAGGATCGCCGCGAACTGGAACGCGCCACATCCGGGAGGAGGACCGCGACATGGTCAAGAGGCCACGAATCACCGCTCACAACGAGACGGCCAGGCTTGCAGCCCGGCTCCGCCTGGCCGGATGCCGGGTCGCCGCCGCTGCGGCGTTGCTGGCCGCCGCGGGCTGCGCCACCGCCCCCAAAGCCCAGCGCGATCGGTGGCCGGACCACGCCCACGGCGTGGTCTTCGAGGACAGAGACGCCGATGGGCAGCGCGACCCCGGCGAGCGTGGCCTGTCCGGCGTGGCGGTGTCCAACGGCCGCGACGTCGCCCTGACCGACTTCTACGGTCGCTGGCACCTGCCCTGCGACGACGACACCATCTTCTTCGTTATCAAGCCTCGCGGTTGGTGCACGCAGGTCGACGGGCTGCAACTGCCGCGGTTCCATTACATTCACAAGCCCGGAGGCTCGCCGTCCTCCAAGTACGCCGGCGTCGCCCCCACCGGGCCGCTGCCCGAGTCCATCGACTTCCCGCTGTATCGCCGCCACGAGCCGGACCGCTTCCGCGTCGTCCTCTTCGCCGACACCCAGCCCCGCAACCAGCAGGAGATCGACTACGTCGCCCACGACGTGGTCGAGGAGCTGGTCGACGTCGACGCCGCCTTCGGCATGACCCTGGGCGACATCCTCTTCGACGACCTCTCCCTGTTCGACAGCCTGAACCGCACCGTCGCCCTGATCGGCCGGCCCTGGTACAACGTCATCGGCAACCACGACACCAACATGGACACCACCGAGGACCGTTACTCCGACGAGACCTTCGAGCGGATCTACGGCCCGCCGTACTACTCCTTCGACTACGGGCGGGTGCACTTCCTGGTGCTCGATGACATCAACTGGATGGGCGGGGGTGAGGGCCGCCGCAGCTACGCCGGGGGCCTGGGCCCCGAGCAGCTCGAGTTCATCCGCAACGACCTGGCCCTGGTGCCGCCCGACCGGCTGGTGGTGCTCACCATGCACATCCCCATCTACGAGGTCGAGGACCGCGAGGAGCTCTTCCGGCTGATCGAGGACCGCCCCCACGTGGTGTCCATCGCCGGGCACATGCACTTCCACGAGAACCGTTTCCTCGGCGCGGACGACGGCTGGAAGGGCAACGAGGCCCACTACCACCTGGTGCAGGGCACGGTATCGGGAAGCTGGTGGAGCGGCGCCCCGGACGAGCTGGGCATCCCGCACACCACCATGCGCGACGGCGTGCCTAACGGTTACTCGATCGCCACGTTTGACGGCCACCGGATGTCCATCGCCTACAAGGCCGCCCGCCGTCCGGCCGATTACCAGATGAACATCTACGCCCCCGAGGTCGTCCCCGCCGCCCAGGCCGCGACGACGCCGGTCTGGGCCAACATCTTCGCCGGGTCCGACCGCTCGCGGGTGGAGATGCGGCTGGGCCGCTCGGGCCCCTGGGTGGAGATGGAGCGGACCGACGAGCGGGATCCCGCCTACCTGCGGCTCAAGGAGCTGGAGGTAGGCCCGCAGCCGCCGCCGGGCCGCAAGCTGCCCCGGGCCATGCGGTGCCCCCACCTCTGGCGGGCCAACCTGCCGGCCCACCCCGCCCCGGGCACCCACCTCATCCAGGTCCGCGAGACCGACCTCTTCGGCCAGACCCACCGGGCCAACCGCGTGATCCGCATCGAGTAAAAAAAGGGGACATTCTACTTTTTGTTGGCGAGTCCGCAGGCAGCGGCAGCGGTCGCGGTCGCCGTTCCAGGCGTGGGGGGGCTGATCTGGCTCGGCGCAAAAGTAGAATGTCCCCTTTGTCTTCGGGTCGAAAGTGGAGTTCGGTTCTCCGCCCGCCGATATGCTCTCCAGGGAGCTTCCGCTCTGCGCCGGCGGGCCGGTGCGGGCGGGGAGATCGCCGCGACAGTTACCGAGGCGGAAGGCCATGACCGACGAGCAGAACCAGCCCAAGGACCCCATTCCCTCCGAACTGGTCCGGGAGGATGCCTCCCTGGCCGATCTGGTTGAGGAGTTCCTGGGGACCATCCCCGAGCGGCTGCGGGAGATGGAGACGGCCATCAACAGCAGCGACTTCGACATCCTGCGTCGCCGCGCCCATCAGCTCAAGGGCAGTGGCGGGGGCTACGGCTACCCCGCGGTGACCGAACTGGCCGCCAGGCTCGAGCAGCAGGCCGTCGGCGGGCAACTGACCAGCTGTCAGCAAGCCCTGGAGGAGCTCCACGAGCTGGTCGGCCGCCTGGTCGTCTCCACCGACTGACGCCGACCCGCAGCCGTCCCGGCACGCGGATGCCGCATCCTGCCCGTCCCGACGGGGCGGGGCACGCCGACCGGGGTGATCCTCTCGCGGTGCACTGCTCCCCGCGCCCCGCCCATGCGCAGCGTGCCCCTGCTGGTGCCCCTCCCCGATACAGATGCACCCGTTTGCTGCACCTGCCCCCACCGACTAACATGCCTGCTTGCGGCAAGGGCAGGCGGCGGCGCCGATCGGGCAGGCGCTCGCCCAATCCAACAAACCAGACACCATTCCGGGAGGAGCGCCGATGTCTCTCGACCTCACTCCGTATGGCATCACCGGGGCGGAGATTCTGCACAACCCCTCGGTGCCCACGCTCTACCGGCTGGCGCTGTCGGAGCCGGGCTGCGCCCTCTCCGACAGCGGGGCCCTGATCGCCATGTCCAACGAGAAGACCGGGCGGAGCCCCAAGGACAAGCGCATCGTGGACGAGCCGGACCACCACGACAACATCTGGTGGGGACCGGTCAACATGCCCATCCGCCAGGAGGGCTTCGAGATCAACCGCGAGACGGCCCTCGACTTCCTTCGCGCCCAGCGGCGGATCTTCTGCCTCGACGGCTTCGCCGGCTGGGATCCGCGTTACCGGATCAAGGTCCGCGTGCTCTGCCTGCGGGCCTACCACGCCCTGTTCATGCACAACATGCTCATCCGGCCCACCCACGGGCAGCTCGCCGCCTTCGGCGCGCCCGACTGGGTGGTCTTCAACGCCGGGCAGTTGGCGGCCAACAGCCACACGCCGGACGTCAGCAGCAAGACCAGCGTGAATCTCCACTTCGGCAGTCGCGAGATCGTGGTCCTCGGCAGCGAGTACGCCGGCGAGATGAAGAAGGGCGTTTTCACCGTGCTCAACTACACGCTCCCCGCCCAGGGCGTGCTGGCCATGCACTGCTCGGCCAACGAGGGGCCGACCGGCGATGCCGCCCTGTTCTTCGGCCTGTCCGGCACCGGCAAGACCACCCTCTCGACCGATCCCCACCGCCCGCTGATCGGCGACGACGAGCACGGCTGGAGCGACACCGGCGTGTTCAACTTCGAGGGCGGCTGCTACGCCAAGACCATCCGGCTGAACCGCGAGAGCGAGCCGGGCATCTGGAACGCCATCCGTTTCGGCAGCGTGCTGGAGAACGTGGTCTTCGACCCGTCCACCGGGCGAGTGGACTACGACGACGGGCTGATCACCGAGAACACGCGGACGGCCTATCCCATCGAGTACATCGACAACGCCAAGATCCCCTGCATCGGCAACCACCCGCAGAACATCCTGTTTCTGACCTGCGACGCCTTCGGCGTGCTGCCCCCGGTGAGCCTGCTGACCCCGGAGCAGGCCATGTACCATTTCATCAGCGGCTACACCGCCAAGGTGGCCGGCACCGAGGTCGGCGTGACCGATCCCGAGGCCACCTTCTCCGCCTGCTTCGGGGCGGCCTTCCTGGTCTGGCATCCCATGGTCTACGCCGAGCTGCTGCGCCAGAAGATGCAGGAGCACTCCGTCAAGGCCTGGTTGATCAACACCGGCTGGTCGGGCGGGGCCTTCGGGGTGGGCTCGCGGATGTCCATCGCCCACACCCGGGCCATCGTCGACGCCGTCCTGGGTGGCAAGCTGGCCGACGTCGACTACGCCCGCGACGAGACCTTCGGCCTGGCGGTGCCTACGGCCGTCCCCGGCGTGCCGGCGGAGATCCTCGTGCCCCAGCGCACCTGGAAGGACAAGCACGCCTACGAGGTCACCGCCGCGAAGCTGGCCGGCCTGTTCACCGACAACTTCGGAAGGTTCGCCGACCGGGCCGGCCCGGAAGTCCTCGCCGCAGCCCCCCGCCTGCGGTAGAGATCTGCAGCCCAAGACGAGCCGCGAACGGAACCTTTCCCGACGGAATCGGGAGTGCGCCCGGAGGTGTTCCGTCGGCAAGCGCAGTCCGCGCGGGCGCCTGGACAGCCTGGGAACCGGTCTGGCGGGTGAATCACCAGCAGCCGGGCGGCCCGCTGCCCCAACCTCCGCGGTTCGCCGGCCTTGCGGTGCGGAACCGCCAGCGGGGCCCGGACGTCCTCTACGTACGGGGCCGCGTCACCACTCTGCCTGCCGGAGGCATCCGCGCTGGCGCCCGGGCTCAGGTTGCCCCGAAACCCCGTGCATTTCCGGGAAGCGCCCTGTTACCATATAGGACGTTCCGCAGGGAGCCGATGTACCGCGGCACCGACCGGCGATGCCGGATCGGATGTCGCCAGGGCTCGCCCCCGCGCACGGTGTGTGTGAGAGGGAAGCCTGCGGGGATGCCACGTCTCAACTGATACCGGGCAGTGAATCGCCGGCCTGTCGGGCGGCCGAGCGAGCACACGCCTCTATGGCCAGGAGACCGAGAATGAAGCCGACGAGTTCCAGGATCACG
>Ga0180432_10000524_pt1 | contig 63192 bp, 51 predicted proteins | sample SS_ome_10_FD_132414 | JGI IMG/M metagenome (GOLD analysis project Ga0180432, IMG submission 132414) | Hypersaline lake sediment archaeal communities from the Salton Sea, California, USA - SS_1_MS_2 metaG | ecosystem: Environmental > Aquatic > Non-marine Saline and Alkaline > Hypersaline >... | reverse complement strand
TAGACCGGACACTTCATGTCCGGGCGGGTGTGGGAAAGTGTCAAGTCATTCCTGAACCATCTCCCGCATCTGATTGGAGAAACAGGGTGAAGTGCGGGAACTTGTTCTCTTACGAACCCTTAGCCCCAGATCAGCCTATGGCCTCGGTCCTGTTAGACATTGGCCCGCGCCAGGCACTAGCAGGTCAACCCGAATAGCCGGAAGGTTAGTAAACGCCGAACTCGCGTGTCGCATCCGCCCAGACTCGGACGAGGTCGAAGTTGCAGCTCTCCATCTCGCCGACGCCGGGGCTCATGATAAAGCCGCCGCCCTTGCCCACGATCTCACACACCTTCTTCGTGTGCTCACGCACCTGCTCGACGGTACCGCTCTGCAGCAGCGAGTTCTTCATACCGCCGATGATGCACATGGTATCGCCGACGACTTCTTTCACCTTGAAGATGTCGCTGCTCTGGAACCAACCCGCGGTCTTGCCCTTGGGCAGCTCGGCCAGGTACTCGAGCCGCTGGTCCCACACGCCCTCATAGAAACAGATCGGCCTGAGGCCGTTATCGACCAGCGTCACCATCATCTCCTTCAGTTGTGGCCAGTAGAACTTCTCAAACTGCGCAAGCGACATGAAGCCATCCGAGCCACGGTGGAGTGGGATGAAGGCAACCTTCAAGCCAGTAGCTTGAGCAAACGAGATGGCATACTCGAGCTGGAACCCGAGCACTCTCTCCTCTGCAGCCAAGAGCTTCTCCGGCCGGCGGAGGATATCGAGCATAATGCCGCGCATACCGCGCAGCGTGTCGGACATGAAGTCAAACGGCGCCTCGATCGGCGCACCAGCCAGGAAGTGGGGGGGGAAACCCAGGGCGGCCATGCGCTCGACCGACTCGCCCATCTTGGCGCCATCGGCCACCGCGATCTCCATCGCCTTGCCCAGCGCCTGCAGCGCAGACTGCACTGGCGGGATGGCGTACATGGGCAAGTTGCCCAGATGGTAGTGGCCGAACGCCCACATGCCGAACGGCGGCAGGTACTTGAGGCCCTCTAGCTCGCCAAACGCGCGCGGCAGGTAGGTGCGAATGGCCCAGTCGGAAGGGTCGGCCAGGAAGGCATCATAGTCCTCACCTTTCATAAACTCGTGCTCGTCGAACTGGAACGAGCCGGTGTCCGGCAGGCCGTAGCCGGGCCACTTGGTCATGCGGTCGCCCAGGGCCAGGCTGGGCCGGGGGTTATTGAACAACCCCATGGTGACATCCGGTTGGAATTCGCACGCGAATTTCTCCAGAAGCTCCTGTGACTTCTCCCAGTTATCCTGCTGCTCTCGATGCGTGACGCCCCCATATTCGGCCAGGATGTAACCGGCAGGCATATGAACGGGGATACGGTCCGGCTGCTTCAGTTCGATCGCGTCCTGGACGCGCTTGCCACGTTCGGCGAGTAGTTGCTCGGCGCTCTTGCCCCCGTCGAGTTTTTCCGTGAATGTCATAGCAGTCATGTTAGTCCCCTCCTGTCCACTGGTTGGCCAAAGCCACGGCGGCCATAGCGTCCACCCCATACGCGTCCGCGCCGGCGTACTGCCGCACTTGGTCGTCCACCGTCCCGCCACCGACCATGATCTTGAGGCCGTTGCGCAGGCCCGCAGCCTCGATCGCCTCCACCGTCTCCTTCATCGAGTCGTAAGACAGGGTCAGGAAGCCGCTCAGCGCGACCACCGCCGGCTTGACCTCGACGATCTTGTCAATGAACACCTGCGGTGCCACGTCGACGCCCAGGTCGTACACCTCGAAGCCGTTGACGTCCAGCATGAAGACCACGATGTCCTTGCCGATGTCGTGGATGTCGCCCTTGACCGTGCCGACGATCACTTTGGCGCCCTTCTTCACGTCGTGATCGCCCGGCATGTGCAACTTGACCTCCTCCGAGATCGACTTGAGCATCTCGCCAGCCAGGATCAACTCGGGGATGAAGTACTGCCCCTCCTCGAACCGCTCGCCGACGATCTCCATCGCCGCCCGGCAATCGTCCAGAATCGCCGTGGGCGGCGTCCCGGCGCTCAGCAGCTCTTTGGCGAGCGCCAACGCCTCCTCTTCCTGCATCTCTGCAATGCAACTGACCAGTTTGTCCGACACGTAAGATCTCCTTGTGTGAAGTTACTCCAACAGTCCGGCGCGAAACGCCCAGGTGTAGTCCAGACAGCGATGGTCGACGTCCGACTGCCACTCATCTGGCACAGCCGGATCTGGCAACTCGCCGCGTCCTCTCGGGCGTTTCTGGCTAGTACACGCCGTACTCCTTGGTGAAATCGACCATCGCCTTGACATTCTCGTGTTTGGCCTCGTCGAACCAGATACCACAGTCGACAATGAGGCCCCCCCCCTTGCCCACCACGTCGATCAGCTCTTTGACGTAGTCCTTGACCTGCTGGACCGAACCCGTGCACAAGAGCGATGGTGGTACATTGCCCCGGAAGCAGACGGTGTTCCCCAACACTTCCTTGGCCTTGTGGAAATCGACGGTCTCAAACCAATACAGGGCCTGGCCTCGGGGGATGTCGCTGATGGTTTCCAGGCGATCGGTATAGCAGCCCTCGTACAGGGGCATGGGCACAAATCCTTCATCGATGATGCCCATCATGACTGCGCGCAAGGTCGGCCAGTAGAAGGTCTTGAACTGCTCCAGGGACATGAAGCCCTCTGGCCCCTTGTGAAGCATCAGGGCCACAATGGGCGCGCCGCTCATTTTGGCGCCATCCACCCCCATCTTGATGGCAATCGGCACCAGGCGCTCGAGCGCTGCCTGGAGCTTGTCGGGACGCCGGTACATATCGAGCATCACGCCCCGGGTCCCCCGGAACCAGTCACCAATGAGGTCAAAGGGCGCGGCAGCATGTCCCCCATAGGGATTGGGGAACCCCATTGCCTGGATCTTATGCCCTTCTTGAGCCAGATGTCCGGCCCACTTGAGCGCTTCAGCCCCTGCCTTCTGCAGGGTTTCCAACATCGTGACGAATTCTGGCATAGCAAAGGGGATCACACTGGTGACAGTACCCAGGTAGTAGCCAAACACTTCGCGCAGAGGCCGCAACCCCTTCAAGGGAGCCATCGATCCATTCACGAGAGGAAGATAAGTTCGCAGCATGAAATCAGTGGGATCGTCGAGGAAGGGATCATAGAACTCCTCACCCGAAACAAACTCCCATTCATCGAACTGATAGACCGTCTCAGCGGGCACCCGCCGACCGGGCAGCTTGAGCAGCCGATAGTCGAGGACCTCCAGGGTAGGTCCCGAAGATGCGTAGCCTGAACCGAAGAAGAAGTCCGGCTCAAAGTCGGTCAGGGTCTTTATCCAGGCTTTCTCGGCCTTTTCGTAGTCAAACATGACCTCTTCGCACGTGTACCCGTTGTCGAGGGCAGGGAACATGCCAAAGCTGGGCATAACAGGTACGCGGTCGGGCACTTTCAACTGGATGGCATCCGATATCCTCTTGGTCCTGGCTTTGTACCCTTTCTCTGCCTCTGCGTTGAGGAACTCAATGCCCTCCGCAGCACACCAACGTTCCAGCGTTTCCTGTACCTTGTTCATTTCTCTCTCCTACTCTGCCCCGGTCCACTGGTTGGCCAAAGCCACGGCGGCCATAGCGTCCACCCCGTACGCGTCCGCGCCGGCGTACTGCCGCACCTGGTCGTCCACCGTCCCGCCACCGACCATGATCTTGAGGCCGTTGCGCAGGCCCGCAGCCTCGATCGCCTCCACCGTCTCCTTCATCGAGTCGTAGGACAGGGTCAGGAAGCCGCTCAGCGCGACCACCGCCGGCTTGACCTCGACGATCTTGTCAACGAACACCTGCGGTGCCACGTCGACGCCCAGATCGTACACCTCGAAGCCGTTGACGTCCAGCATGAAGACCACGATGTCCTTGCCGATGTCGTGGATGTCGCCCTTGACCGTGCCGACGATCACTTTAGCGCCCTTCTTCACGTCGTGATCGCCCGGCATGTGCAACTTGACCTCCTCCGAGATCGACTTGAGCATCTCGCCGGCCAGGATCAACTCGGGGATGAAGTACTGCCCCTCCTCGAACCGCTCGCCGACGATCTCCATCGCCGCCCGGCAATCGTCCAGAATCGCCGTGGGCGGCGTTCCGGCGCTCAGCAGCTCTTTGGCGAGCGCCAGCGCCTCCTCTTCCTGCATCTCTGCAATGCAACTGACCAGTTTCTCCGACATGTAAGATCTCCTTGTGGGTATGGTATGGTTACTCCAACGTTCCGGCGCGAAATGCCCGGGTATAGTTCAGGCAATGTCGGTCGATGCCCAGCACTGCTTCTGCTGCCAGCATGGCCTTGCGCAGCTCGCGGTCCAGCGGGTCGAGGATGGCTGTGTCCAGCCCTGCCTCCAGCATCAGCGTCAGGAACGCGCGGTTGATGAGCGAGCGTTTGGGCATCCCGAACGACACGTTGCTCAGGCCCGAAGTGAAGTGAACCTCGGGAAACTCGGCCTTGACCGCGCGCACCGTGGCCAACGCCACGCGCCCGGCGTCGCCGCTGGCGCCGATGGTCATGACGAGCGGGTCGACGTAGACTTGCCCGTCGGGGATGCCGGCGGCGCGTGTCTCGCCGATGAGCCGCTGCACGATCGCCAACCGGCCCTCGGTCGTCGCGGGGATGCCCTGGTCGTCCATGGCCAGGGCGATCACGCCGCCACCCGCCTGGGCCGCCAGGGGCAGCACGCCCGCCAGCCGTGCCTGCTCGCCGCTGATCGAGTTCAAAAGGGGCGCTTGCTTGACCTCGGGCAGCGCCGCCGCCAGCGCGGCCGGGTTCGCACTATCCAGGCACAGCGGCTTATCGACCGCTGCCAGCACCGTCTGCACGAGCCACACCAGATCGTCCGGCTCGCGGTCGGTGGGCGTGCCCGCGTTGACGTCGATCCAGGTCGCGCCCGCTTCGGCCTGGGCGCTCGCCAGATCCTGGATGAACGCCGCGTGGCGGCTCAGCACCGCCTCTTTCACCTTCTTGCGAGTGCCGTTGATCTTTTCGCCTATGATCTTCATGCTGAAGTTTCCTCACTTGGGATGGGTGCCGGCTGACCAGCCGGGAAGAAGTGCCCGTAGCGGATCGACTCGCCGGGCGGGACGACGACAAAATCGTCATCCCACGGGCCAAAAACCATCTTGCGCAATAGCGCGTTCGAGCCGGGGATCTCTTCAAAGCGCAAGCCCCAGCGTTCGGCCAGCGCGCGCGCATGGTCTCGATAGCACTCAATACCGTCCCGGCCCGTGTCGATGAGGGCCAGGCGGGTGTAATGCTTGATCATCTCGTGGACGAGCCATTCGGCCTTTTTCGGGCCATATCTGTCCGCCAGGCGGTCGTACTCATCGAACGGCGTGTCGGCGACCTCGATCCAGCCCTTGGTCAAGTAGTACGTGCCCGGCTCGGCACGCGATTGCCGCTTGTACGCCTGGGAAGAGCCCAAGAAGATGGCGATGCAGTCATCCACGCGCGGGACGACCAGGGTACAGCCGTTGGCGCGTAGGCCGACGACGGCCATGCTGCACAATCCATAGCCCAGGATAATGGTATCGGCGCTGTCCGCTGCCACGTCGATGGCGTCCTGAAGCACGCGTTTCAGGTTAGCAGGATTGATGTGGAGGCCGAAGTCGAGGATTTGATACGACACGTCGGGCGGGAGAAGGGGCAGCATCTCCTCCATGACAGTAGCGCAAGCCAGAATGTGACGAGAGGCAGGTATCAACGCATGCTCCAGTTGCTTGTAGGTTTTCTGACCCTTCACAGCCCTAATTATATAATACCCTAGGGAACTTGTCAAATCGGAGCAAGACTGATTCGATAATACACTAGGGAATTTGCCGAATTCGGAAAGCCGTGTATACTACAGTCAGAAAGTTTCTGAAACTCAGGCCGGGGGCGTACTGGCCCACCCCAGTGCGAGTGTGAGCCAATATGGCGGACAGAGAACCCAAAACAACTTCAAAGCAAAGGCTGGCCGGGCTGCGCATCGATCGCGATCTGTTCGAGCCGCCCTACTTCCAATTGGCCAATATCCTGCGCCAGCAGATCGCCACGGGCACCCTCCGCCCGGGCGACCGGATCCCATCCGAGGCGCAGCTTTGCGAGCAATACGAGGTCAGCCCGATGACTGCCCGCCGGGTGCTGACAATCCTCCAGGATGAGGGCCTGGCGAAGGCCGCGCGCGGCAGGGGGACCTTTGTCAAGCCCCTGGTGCTCACCACGGCGACGTTCGGGCTGGATGCCCTGGAGGAGCTGTTCGACGGCGAGCGCACATCGGTCCGCTTCCTATCAGTCAAGACGATGGCCGCCACGGCGCACATCAGCCGCGAATTGGGCGTCGCCGTGGATGACAAGGTCATTTCCATCCGCCGCCTGCTGTCGCGCGACGACCAGCCGGTGGCCTACCACCGCGAGTACTTGATCCTTGACCCGTCCCGGCCGGTGGTGGAGGCGGAGATGGGCATCACCAACCTGCAAGGGCTGTTCGGTGGAACGGGTGAGACTGTGCTCAAGCGCGGCGACCTGGGGATTCAGACCACGGTGCTCAATGAGGAGGAGGCCCGGCTGCTGAAAGCGGACACCGGCAGCGCCGCGTTTCGCATCGAGCACACCTTCTTTGACTTCAACGACGAAGCGGTAAGCTGGGGCTGGTTCATCGTTCCGGGCAAGTGCTTGGCGTTCAACGCGACCGTGGGCGCCCCGCCGGTCGCGACGTAGCGCAACGGGAATGAGTGGGGGAGTAAGCATGAGTCAATCCGAGCCACCCTGCACGACCGAGCTGTGCCTCACACGGGCGTTGGCCGACCTGCAAGAGAACGAGGCGTTGGAGATTGTCCGGCTGCGCATGGACCGCGGCGACGATCCTATGCAGATCATCGAGGATTGCCAGGCAGGAATGCGCGAGGTGGGCGAGCGCTACGCACAGCAGCGTTACTTCCTGTCGGCCCTGATCATGGCCGGCGATATCCTGCGCGTGATCATGGAAATCGTCCTGCCGGCTGTCGAGGCCAAGTACGATCGGGAGAGCGCAGGCCGAGTCCTGCTGGGCACCGTTCAGTGCGATATTCACGACCTGGGCAAGAATATGCTGACGATGCTGTTGCGTTCCTACGGCTTCACGATCCTGGACCTGGGGGTGGACGTCCCCCCGGAGAGGTTCGTGGAGGCCGCGCGCGATTTCGAGCCGCACGTCATCGGCCTGTCGGGACTGATCACCGCCGCCTATGAGAGCATGCGCCAGACCGTCAGTGAACTGCGCGCCATGATGGCCAAGGATGGCAGTGCTATCCCCATCCTGCTCGGCGGGCAGGTAGACGAACAGGTATGCCACTTCGTGGGCGCCGACTATTGGACCACCGACGCTATGGAAGGCGTGCGGCTGTGCCAGCGGCTGGTAGGGGAGAGTTGACAGCGCACGAGCGTTATAGTGCATCAGACCCCGTATCAGCCACGCGCCCGCAACGCTTGAGCCTTGCGGCATAGTGCCACGTACCGCTGAGCAGAAGCTGATCCCCAGTCGGGCGCGGCAGTACCTGCGCCCCGCTCACGAACTCCGAACCCCGTTTCCTCCTGACACCCTTGGTGGGCAGTAACGTCAAGGCCGTGTATAATAGCAGCGTTCGCCGTCCGATTCGTTCCTTTCCCAATTCGCTGTTCGATTCGCTGCCCGATTCGTTGCTTTCTCAATTCGCTGTTCGATTCGCTGTCCGATTCGTTCCTTTCTCAATTCGCTGTTCAATTCGCTGTCCGATTCGTTCCTTTCCCAATTCGCTGTTCAATTCGCTGTTCAAGGAGGACCACCGTGCGTAGAGCACACCTTCTCTATCTCAGCTTGATCGCCGCCATAACCCTGTTGGCGGGCTGCGGCCCGGCCGCCGGCCCGTCCGACGTTGATCTGTCCGAACGCCAGATTCGCGTCGTGACCACCATCGGCATGATCACCGACGTCGTCCAGATCGTGGGCGGTGAGCGCGTCGCCGTCACCGGACTGATGGGCTCGGGGGTGGACCCGCATCTCTACAAGGCCAGCGAGGGTGATGTGCGCCGCCTGGCGGAGGCAGACCTGATCTTCTACAACGGCCTGCACCTGGAGGCACAGATGGGCGAGGTATTGGAACAGATGGACGGTCGGGGCATTAAGACGCGGGCAGTCACGGAGGGCATCGAGCGCGACGACCTCCTGCAGCCCGAGGACTTCGAGGGACACTACGACCCCCACGTGTGGTTCGACGTGACGCTGTGGACACAGGCCGTGGAGACGGTGCGCGATACGTTGGCCGAGATAGACCCCGGCAGCGCCGGCACCTACCGCGCCAACGCGGCGGCGTACCTGGAGGAACTGGAGGCGTTGCATACTTACGTCCAGGAGCAAACAGGGCGCATCCCCGACGAGCAGCGGGTGTTGATCACCGCCCACGATGCGTTCAATTACTTCGGACGCGCCTACGGCTTCGAGGTGCGCGGCTTGCAGGGCATCAGCACCGAGGCCGAGGCCGGCACCGGCGACGTCCAGGCGCTGGCCGGCTTCATCGCCGAGCGCCGCATCCCGGCCATCTTCATCGAGTCCTCCGTGCCAGAACGCAACGTCGAGGCGGTCCAGGCGGCCGTCCAGGCCCAGGGATTCGAGGTCGCCATCGGCGGGGAGCTCTTCTCCGACGCCATGGGCGATGAGGGCACCGAGGAGGGCACCTACGTCGGCATGGTGCGCCACAACGTGGATACGATCGTGGGGGCGTTGCTGCAAGAGTAAACGGAACACGGAGGAAGTAGCCGCGATTTCCCAATCGCGCACCAGGCGGGAGGCAAGAGGTAGCCGCGATTTCCCAATCGCGCACGAGGCAAGAGGCAAGAAGCAAGAGCGAGAACAAACGCAACACGCAGCACGCAACACGCACACTGTGTTTCGTGTTGCGCGGTTCGTAGTTCGCAGACGGGGAGACATATGAGTAGAAACGCTGTCAGTATCACGGACTTGACCGTCGCCTACCGCGAGAAACCAGTCCTGTGGGACGTGGATCTGGAGGTGCCGGAGGGGGTGTTGATGGCCATCGTCGGCCCCAACGGCGCGGGCAAGTCCACGCTGATCAAGACGATCCTTGGGCTGGTCGAGCCGGCCGCGGGGCGCGTGTACATCTACGACGCGCCCTACGCGCAGCAGCGACAACTCGTCGGCTACGTGCCCCAGCGCGGCACGGTGGACTGGGATTTCCCGACCAGCGCGCTGGACGTGGTGATGATGGGCCTGTATCGCCAGGTGGGCTGGATCAGGCGACCCGGCCGGAGCGAGCGCAAGGCAGCGATGGATAGCCTCGACAAAGTAGGTATGGCCGACTTCGCCGACCGGCAGATCAGCCAGCTCTCCGGCGGGCAGCAGCAGCGGGTCTTTCTGGCGCGGGCGCTGGTGCAGGACGCGCAGATCTACTTCATGGACGAGCCCTTCGCCGGAGTGGACGCGACCACCGAGCGGGCCATCGTCGACCTGCTGCGCGAGTTGCGCGCGGCCGGCAAGACGGTAGTCGTCGTGCACCACGACCTGCAGACGGTCCAGGAGTACTTCGACTGGCTCATGCTGCTCAACGTGCGGCGCATCGCCAGCGGCCCGGTGGGCGCGGTCTTCACCGACGAAAACCTGCGCCGCGCCTACGGCGGGCGCATCGCGTTCCTGTCCCAGGTAGCCTGAGACAGATCGCGTAATACGCGTTGTGTTCTAGACTGCTACGCGCGGCACGACGCGACACGCAACACGTCAAAGCGAGACACCTATGGATATCGGCCAGATCCTGCATGATTTGCTCTTCGACTATACCCTGCGCACGGTGGCGCTGGGCTCAGCGACGCTCGGGCTGGTGAGCGGCGTGCTGGGGGCCTTTGCCGTGCTGCGGAAGCAGAGCTTGCTGGGGGATGCGATCTCCCACGCGGCGCTGCCGGGCGTGGCGCTGGTGTTCCTGCTCACCGGCTCCAAGGAGGCCGTCGTCCTCGTGCTGGGCGCTGTCGCCGCCGGATGGGTGGGCACGCTTTTCGTGACGCTGGTGACCAGGCAGACGCGCGTGAAACAAGACGCGGCGCTGGGCATCGTGCTCTCCGTCTTCTTCGGCTTCGGCATCCTGCTGCTGACCTTCATCCAGCGCCTGCCCACCGCCAGCAAGGCCGGGCTGGACAAGTTCCTCTTTGGCCAGGCAGCCACGCTCGTCCAGCGCGACGTCGTGACCATGGCGACGCTGGGCGGCATCGCGGTGTTGCTGGTCGTGCTGTTCTGGAAAGAGTTCAAGCTGCTCAGCTTCGATCCCGATTTCGCCGCCAGCCTGGGCTATCCGGTGCGGGCGCTAGACATCCTGCTCACGTCGCTGACCGTCATCGCCATCGTCGTCGGCCTGCAAACGGTGGGCGTCGTGCTGATGAGCGCCATGCTGGTGGCCCCGGCGGCGGCAGCCCGGCAGTGGACTGACCGGCTGGACGTGATGACGATTCTTTCCGGCGCTTTCGGCGCGCTGGTGGGCCTGCTCGGCGCGGTGACCAGCAGCCAGGTCGCCCGGCTGCCCACCGGCCCGACTATCGTGCTCTACATGAGCGGCATCGTGTTCATCTCCCTGCTCCTGGCACCGAGACGGGGCCTCGTGGCCCAGGCCCGGCAGCGCCGCCACCAGAAGGTGCAGTTTGCCGTCGAAGCCCTGTTGGTGCACCTGCTGCACCACGAAGGTTGCGCGGAGGAGCCGGCGGAGAGCACGTTGGACCACATGGGCGCGCACATGCACTGGCGTGATGCCTTCGCCCGCCGGGTCGCGCGCGCAGCCGTGGTCAACGGGATGGTTACCCGGGCCAACTGCTGTTTCAAGCTCACGCCGTACGGGCGCGAGGTCGCCCGCCGGGCCATGGTGCGCTAGGGGGGCGTATGCTTTCACAGGCTCAGTTCGAGATCATGCTAATCGCCTCGATGGTGGCGGCTAGTTGCGCGCTGATCGGCACCTTCCTGGTGTTGCGGAAGATGTCGCTCATGAGCGACGCCATCAGCCACGCCATCCTCTTCGGCATCGTGATCATGTTCTTCTTCGTCCAGGACACCGGCTCGGTGCTCCTGGTCGTCGCCGCGACGTTGACGGGCGTGCTGACCGTGGTGCTGGTGGAGGTGATCGTCAACACGCGCCTGGTCAAGGAGGACGCCGCCATCGGCCTGGTGTTCCCGGCGCTGTTCTCGGTGGGCGTGATCCTGATCAGCCGCTACGCCGCCAACGTCCACCTCGATGTTGACGCCGTGCTCCTGGGCGAGCTGGCCTTCGCGCCCTTCGACCGGCTCGTCGCCGGCGGCGTGGACCTCGGCCCCAAGGCTTTCTGGCTGGCGCTGGCCGTCGGCCTGGTCAACCTGGCCTTCGTGCTGCTCTTCTACAAGGAGCTCAAGCTGGCGACCTTCGACGCGGGACTGGCCGCGGCCTTGGGCTTCTCGCCGGCGCTGATGCACTACGCGCTGATGACGTTGGTCTCGGTGACGGCGGTCAGTTCCTTCGAGGCCGTGGGCTCGGTGCTGGTCGTGGCACTGATGATCGGTCCGCCGGCGGCCGCGTATCTGCTGACCGACCACCTGCCGCGCATGATGGGGCTGAGCGTGCTGATCGGCGTCCTCAGCGCCGTCGGCGGCTACTGGCTGGCGTACGCGCTGGATGCATCCATCGCCGGCTCCATGGCGACGATGGTCGGCATCCTCTTCGTGCTCGCGCTGCTGTTGGCACCGGACCGGGGCCTGATCGCCGTCGCCAGGCGCCGCGCCCGCCAGCGGTGGGAGTTCGCCCAGACCATGCTGCTGATCCACCTCTTCCACCACGAGGGCACGCCGGAGGAGGCGCGGGAGAGCAGGATCGAGCACATGCACGAGCACATGCGGTGGGAGCCGGATTTCGCGCTGAGGCTGGTCAGGCGCGCGGAGAGGGCCGGAGCGATCACGGTTCACGACGGCCACCTGTCGCTGACCGAGCGCGGGCGCGAATCGGCGCGCGAGGCGATGGTCGCGTGAAGCGATGGTCGCGCGTGGTGGTAGGGGCGCGGTTTCCGCGCCCGCCGAAGCCCTCAGTCGAGTGTAGGGGCGCGGTTTTCGCGCCATCCCAAGGCGGATGGATGGTTGATGATGTATGAATGCAGAATACCCCTTGAGTTCTAGGTTGGAGGGCCTCTCCAAAGAGGCCTTCTCCAAACGGATCTACACGCCGCGCTCTCTGCTTGCGGATTTGCGCGGCATCCTGGCCCACTCCCAAGACATCCTGTCGGCGATGCGCAACCGGCGGGTGGACCACGCGTTTGCTGAAAAGGTCATGCTGGCCGTCACGGCCGTCAACGGCTGCCGCTACTGCAGCTACGGGCACGCCAAGGCGGCCCTGGCCAGCGGCGTGAGCCAGGAGGAGGTGGACCTCCTGCTGAGCGGGGAGGTGGACCACGTCGGGCCGGAGGAGGCCCCCGCGCTGTTCTTCGCCCAGCATTACGCCGAGAGCAACGGGCATCCCGACCCAGAAATGGTGCAGCGGCTGGTCGAGACTTACGGGCCGGAGAAGGCGCGTGACATCCAGGCCTACATCCGCATGATCACGATGGGCAACCTGACTGGCAACACCTATGACGCCCTGCTCAGCCGCCTGCGCGGGCGCCCCGCGCAGGAAAGCAGCCTGGGCAGCGAGCTGGCGACGCTGGCCTTGCTGGGGATCGGGACGCCGCTGCTGGGCCTGGGGATGCTGGTCAAAGGCGTCGCGGGCGCGGTCTGTTCGTAGGCGGTCGCTGTTCGTAGTAGGCGCTTCAGCGCCGTCGTTCGTAGTAGGCACTTTAGTGCCGTCTCAATGCTATGTACGAGTATCGCAAACTGACACCAGAACAGCGCGCCGAGTTGATGCAGCAACGTCGGGAACGTGGCTATCCGCCCCACTCACCACCGCATCCCGTGAGTGACCAACCCTTCTACCTGCTCACGGCAACCTGCTATGACCATAAGTGTCATATGCGATCTGAGTCTCGCCGCCAGCAAGTGCTAGACGCGTTGTTTGAGCAGTTCATCACTGGCGGCGTGGAGATTCGCGCCTGGGCCATTGTGCCTAACCACTATCACCTTCTGGTCCACGTCACGGACTTCAAGGCCTTGGGAAGCATGTTTCGTCTGGTGCATGGCCCGACGGCTCGCCAGTGGAACCTTGAGGACGGGACGCCTGGTCGCAAGGTCTGGTACCGCTTCACGGATCGCGCCATCCGCTCTGAGCGACACTATTACACCACGCTGAACTACATTCACTACAACCCGGTCAAACACAAATGGGTCAAGTCTCCCTACGGGTGGGCGGAGAGCAGTGTGCATTGGTACCTGGAGCATTATGGACGCGAATGGCTTCGAGACCTGTGGGTTAGCTTCCCTCTTCGTAGCTATGGGAGAGGGTGGGACGATTTCTAGATGTGTTTCTAGCGCCTGCTTGAGCGCGTCTTGACGGCGCTGAAGCGCCTACTACGAACAGACGTTCTGGACAAAACCGACTTGCATTGCCCACCGTGTCGTGCTACAATATCTTCGATGCTTGAACCCATGTAGACTACACGAAACTTGAGGCACGGCCAGGGCGCTGCGGGGCACCGCGGGCGTGCGGGGACCTGGCTAAGGAGATGCGCGGTTGATCACCGAAGCTGATACGTGCCGGAAGTACGTGCTGCCCAGGCTCTACCAGGCCGGTTGGACCGACGACCAGATCAGTGAGCAGAAATACTTCACCGACGGCCGGATCGTTCCCCTCGGGCAGGGGCACACGCGCAAGGCCGGCAAGCGGGCCGACTACTTGCTCCGCTACAGACCAGATTCTCCCATTGCCGTCGTCGAAGCCAAGGCAGCCTACAAGAAAGCGGACGAAGGCATGCAGCAGGCCATCGAATACGCCGAGATCCTGGGCCTCAAGTTCGCGTACGCAACCAATGGACACGGCATCGAGGAATATGACTTCATCACGGGCAGGCAGACCTCACGGGACACCTTCCCCTCGCCCGACGACCTGTGGCAACGCTGGCGCGCCGATGAGGGGATAGACTCCGACGCGGACGCCGAGCACTTGCTGTTTCCCTTCAACCGTGAACTGCGCAACCCCGACGGCACCGTCAAGCGTCCCCGCTACTACCAGGAGATCGCCATCAGGCGCGCCGTGCAGGCGGTCCTCCAGGGCAACAAGCGTATCCTGATCACCATGGCCACCGGCACCGGCAAGACCTTTGTCGCGATGCAGATCGTGTGGAAGCTGTGGCGCACCCGCCGCATGCGCCGCATCCTATACCTGGCCGACCGCAACATCCTGGTGGATCAAGCTAAGGACCGCACCTTCACCCCCTTCGGCGATGCCGTGTGCAAAATCCAGCGCCGGCCCTTCAAGAGCCGGGAGGTCTACTTCGCCATCTACCAGGCCATCGCCGACCGCGAGGGCCATCCGGGCCTCTACCGGCGCTATCCCGCCGACTTCTTCGACCTGATCGTCGTGGACGAGTGCCACCGCGGCAGCGCCCGCGACGAGAGCAACTGGCGTCAGGTTCTCGAATACTTCAGCCCCGCCGCCCAGATCGGCATGACCGCCACCCCGCTGCGTAGCGACAACGTGGACACCTATCGCTACTTCGGCAATCCGATCACCATCTACAGCCTGGCCCAGGGCATCGAGGACGGCTTCCTGGCCCCCTACCGCGTGCACCGCATCGTGACGGACGTGGACGACGCAGGCTGGCGGCCCGACCCAGGGCTGCTCGATCGCTTTGGCCGGGAGGTGCCCGACGATCTCTACGAAACTGCGGACTTCGAGCGCGTCGTCTCTCTGCTGGGGCGCACCGAGGCGGTGGCCCGCCACCTGAGCAACTATCTGAAAGGCACCGATCGCTACGGCAAGACCATCGTTTTCTGCGTGGACCAAGAGCACGCCCTGGACATGCGCAAGGCGCTCATCAACTGCAACACCGACATCACGCGCAGACAGCCCGACTACGTCGCCCGCGTCGTCTCGGACGAGGGGAAGGTCGGACGGCGGCACCTGGACAATTTCCAGGACCCTGAGCAGGACTTCCCGGTGATCGTCACCACGTCTAAGCTACTCTCCACGGGCGTGGACGTGCCCACCTGCCGCAATATCGTCCTCTTCAAGCCCATCCACTCGATGGTCGAGTTCAAGCAGATCATCGGCCGCGGCACGCGCCTGTTCGTGGACGAGGACAAGTTCTGGTTCACCATCCTCGACTACGTCGAGGCCACCCGCCTCTTCTACGACCCCGACTTCGACGGCATACCGGAGCTGACGGCCGAGGAAACGATCGATGCTTATGGCCAGGTCACCAGCAGCACCCAGACCGGGGAGGCAGTCGAGGCAGCCGGGCAGGTCGGGGAAGACCTGGGGGCCGTCATCAGCGACGACAGCGAGGGCGAAGCCCGCAAGTACTACGTGGATGGCGTGCAGGTGCGCGTGGTCCGCGAGATGGTGCAGGAGCTCGACCCCGAGGGTCACGAGCTTCTCGTCCAGCGATTCGAGGACTACACCCGCGCCCAGGTCCGCACGCTCTACGGCGACGCCGGCAAGATCCGTGCCGCCTGGCGCGATCCGGAGACACGCGACGCCGTCATCTCCGACCTGGCCAACCGGGGTATCTCCTTCGAGCAACTGGCCGAGGTGACCGGGCGGCGCGACGCCGACCCGTTTGACCTGCTGACCCACGTGGCCTTCAACGCCCCTCTGCGCTCCCGCCGCGAGCGTGCCCAGGTAGTGCGCCAGGAACACGGGGACTTCTTCGACGCCTACGGCCCCCAGGCCCAACCGGTGCTCGACTACCTGCTGCGCAAGTACACAGACTTCGGCGTGGCCCAACTGGCCGATCTGCACATCCTGGAGCTCCCCGACGTGCCGGTGAAGGGCACCGTGGTCGAGATCGCCAATCTCTTCGGCGGGGTGGATGAGCTGAGGAAGGCCACGCGCGAGTTGCAGAATCTGATATATGCCGCGTGACGGCCCCCAGCACGCTTGACACCGGCTCCGGCTTCGTGTAAAATACTTATACTAAGTATAAGGTTTTTTCTGATGCAGCGCGACCCACAGGACAATGCACGGCGGCTCTACGACATAGCGGCCGCCCAGGGCGGTTATTTCACGTCGGCCCAGGCCAGGCAAGCAGGATACGCCTACAGCCAGCAGCACTTCCACGCGTCCCGTGGCAACTGGCTGAGGGTCGACCACGGCCTCTTCCGGCTGCGTGATTTCCCCCCCGGCGAACGCGAGGACCTCATCCGTTGGTCCCTGTGGAGCCGCAACCAGAAGGGTTCGCCGCAGGCGGTCGTCTCGCACGACACAGCCCTGGCGGTCCACGAGCTGAGTGACGTCATGCCCGCCCGGGTGCACCTGACCGTGCCAAGGGGATTTCGCAAGAAAGGGCCGCCTGGATGCGTGCTCCACAAGGCCGACCTGGCGACTGCAGACGTCGAGGCCCGAACTGGCTACAACGTGACCACACCTCTGAGAACTCTCATAGACGTCGCTGACAGCCCTCTGAGCCGGGAACACCTCGATAAGGCCGTGCGCGACGCTATAGAGCGTGGTCACGTCCGGCGCCACCTGCTGGAAACCGCGCCCTGTTCGCCAGAGGCCCGCCGCCGCCTCGACCAGGCGCTGGCCGCGGCCGGGCGGGAGGGAACGTGACGTGATCGGACCCTACGACACGCCCCACGCGTTCCGCACGGCTCTTGAGGCACGATTGCGGAACGCGGCGCAGCGCCGTGGCGTTGACTTGCAGCGGCTACAGCGGCGCGTGGCCTTCGACAGACTGCTAGCGCGGCTCTTTGCCCAGGACAACCCGCCCTGGTATCTGAAGGGCGGTTACGCGCTGGAACTGCGCCTCGAAGACCGGGCGCGAGCTACCCTTGATCTGGATATATCGGTGCCTGATCCGGGTTGCCTCCAGTTGTCGAGCATAGCTGAGGGGGATGCATCAAGTGCGCAAGCGGTGCGTGAGTATCTGCAGCAGGCCGCAGGGCGCGACATAGGTGATGGCTTCGGCTTTCTGATCGGCCAGACGCGGGAGCAGCAGACCGGGGCCCCCTATGGCGGTGCCCGCTACCCCATCGAGGCGCGCCTGGCAGGGCGCACGTTCGCCCGGTTCCACCTCGACGTAGGGCTAGGCGATGCCATGCTAGACGAACCCGATTGGGTACAGGGAAACGCCCTGCTCGCCTTTGCCAACATTCCGGCTGCTCGAATCGCCCTCTATCCGGCAGCCCAACAGTTCGCGGAGAAACTGCACGCCTACACGTTCCCCTGGCAGACACGCGACAACACGCGCGTCAAGGATCTGGTTGACATGATTCTGCTGGTAGATTCAGCCCTGCTGGATCCTCCGGCTATCAAGCGTGCGTTGAGGGCGACGTTCGATGCGAGGGATACACATCCGCTTCCATCACGCCTGCCAGACCCGCCCGTGGACTGGAAAGAGCCATACGCAGCCTTGGCTCAGGAGCTTGGACTGTCGGTCCAGACCTTGCAGGACGCGTATGCAGTCCTGAACGCGTACTGGCATGACTGGGGCCTGGGCCAGACCAGTGAATTGGAGACTCAAGGGACGTGACAATGCGAAAATCCGAACTCTCCTCCGCCATCAAATCCGCCCGCGACATCATGCGCAAGGACGCAGGTCTCAGCACCGACGTGGACCGCATCCCCCAGCTCTCCTGGATCCTGTTCCTCAAGTGCTTCGACGACCTGGAACAGCGGCGGATGCTCTTGGGAGGCAGGCACCGCGACGTGATCGCGGCCCCCTACCGCTGGCGCGACTGGGCCGCCGACGAGGACCGCGGCCGCACCGGCGACGAACTGCTCGAGTTCGTGAACGACGATCTCTTCCCCCATCTGCGTGGGCTCGCCGGTACCGGTGAAGGCGACCAACGCGACGTCATCGCCGCCATCTTCCGGGAGACCTACAACCGCATGCTCAGCGGCTACCTGCTGCGCGACGTGGTCAACCTGGTCAACCGGATTGACTTCAACCTCAGCGACGACGTGCACGCCCTCTCTCACCTGTACGAGAGCATGCTGCGCGAGATGCGCGACGCGGCGGGCACCAACGGCGAGTTCTACACGCCCCGGCCCGTCGTGCGCTTCATGGTCGAGCGGCTCGCCCCCCAGATCGGCGAGACCGTCTACGATCCCGCCGCCGGCACCTGCGGCTTCCTGGTCGAGGCCTACGAGTACATGAAGGGGCAGCAGCGCACGGTGGAGGACTGGCAGGCGCTCCAGGCCGCCACACTGTACGGCACGGAGAAGAAACCCATGCCCTACCTGTTGGGGATGATGAACCTGCTGCTGCACGGCATCGAGTACCCCAACCTGGTGCGCGAGAACACGCTGTCGCGCCCGCTGCGCGAGATCACCGACCGCCAGCGCCACGACGTCATCCTCACCAACCCGCCCTTCGGCGGCGAGGAGGAGGCCGGCATCCAGGCCAACTTCCCCGAGTCCACCCGCACCTCGGAGACGGCCCTGCTCTTCCTCCAGTTCATCATGCGCAATCTCAGGCGCTCCAGGGGCGACGTCCCCGGCGGGCGCTGCGCCATGGTGCTGCCTAACGGCCCGCTCTTTGCCACCGGCGTGGCCGCCCGCATCAAGGAGGACCTGCTCAAACACTTCAACCTGCACACCATCGTCCGCCTGCCCAACGGCGTCTTCGCGCCCTACACCAGCATTCCCACCAACCTGCTCTTCTTCCAGCGCGACGGCCCCACGAAGGAGATCTGGTACTACGAACTGCCCCTGCCTGAGGGGCGCAAGAACTACACCAAGACCAAGCCCCTGCGCGACCGCGAGTTCGACGCGTGCCGCGCGCTGTGGGACGAGCGCCCGGAGACAGAGCACTCCTGGCGCGTGCCGGTGGCGCAGGTGATCGAGAACGAGTACAATCTCGACGTCAAGAATCCCTCCAGCCAGGAGGCGCTCGTCTACCGCCCGCCGCAGGAGTTGGTCGAGGCGATTCTCACCAAGGAACGACGGATCGCGGAGATCGTGACGCAGATCGGGGCAAGACTGGAGCAGCCCCAGGGGTAAAGAAAGACTTCCGGGGTTTCAGAAAACCCCGGAAGTCTCAGAGACGTGTCACCGGGGATATAGGAGCCTCTCGGCCACGACCGGGTGCTCACACGGCATGAAGCCGAATTTCGTCCCCGAGCAATCATAATATACACGCGCGAGCTGGATTTGTCAAGGTCTGGTAATATGGAACACTTCCCAGGACACATATGGTCAATGGTACCTTTGGAAAAGGTGCTGACCAAGTCTAGTGAGTCGGTGGAGATTCAACCTGACCGTGAGTATCGTCAGGTCACCGTGCGTCTTTGGGGTGGGGGTGTCGTTCTTCGCAATGAGGTGGGCGGCGTGCAAATCACTGCCAAACGGCGCTACGTTGTACGGCCTGGACAGTTCCTCCTGTCGCGCATTGACGCCCGCAATGGTGCATTTGGACTCGTCCCTGATTCCCTCGACGGAGCTGTGGTCAGCAATGACTTCCCCGCCTTCGATATTGATAGGAAGCGTCTTGATCCGCCTTTCCTGGAGTGGATGAGCAAGACGCGAGATTTCGTTGATCTCTGCCGGATGGCTAGCGAAGGCACCACCAACCGTGTGCGGCTGCAGGTGAACCGTTTCCTGGCAACCAAGGTCCCCCTCCCCCCCCTCGACGAACAACGCCGCATCGTGGCCCGCATCGAGGAACTGGCGGCGCTCATCGGAGAGGCGCAGGGGCTGCGGGTCAAGGCGCGGGAGGAGGCGGGAGCTTTGGCAAATGCACGAGCTAGAGAAGTGCTCTCCGCTGTCGACGCTGAAGTGACTAAACTGCGCGACTGGCTCGACCCAGGTCGAAACGGCATACAGACAGGGCCATTTGGATCAAATCTGGGCTCCAACGATTTCACCGAAACAGGCGTCCCTGTTCTTACAATTGGCAACGTTCAGTACGGCGGACTTCACCTCGATGATCTAAAACATGTCTCAAACATGAAGGCAGGGCAACTAGGGCGCTATCGGATCGCAGAGGGAGATATTCTCTTTGCCCGCATGGGTACTGTGGGACGATGCTGCGTCGTTCCCAAAGAAGCCGAAGGCTGGCTCATTAACTACCACATCATCAGAGTCGCTTTGGATACATCTAGCGTAGAACCTCGCTTCATACATTGGATGATTCAAGCTTCCCCAGATGTGAGCGAGTACCTTGACGAAAACGTCAGGGGGGCAACTCGAAAGGGCGTGAATACCAAGATAGTGAGTTCCATTCCCTGTCGCGTTCCGTCTCTGACACAGCAACAGCGCATTGCTGACCATCTCGATAACCTGCAAACCCAGGCAGACGAACTCACCTTCCTTCAGGATGCCACCCAGGCCGAGTTGGACGCGCTGCTGCCGTCGGTGCTGGACCGGGCGTTCCGGGGAGAGCTGTGACTCACAGGCCTCGCCCAAGCGCGCGAAGGCCGTCCGCGCCTTTCACGCCCATTCACGGCCTTCGCGTTCTTGGGACGTAGGCCAGGAGGCACGCGCATGAAACCCAAGATAGACCGGACCGAATTCGGCCACATCGTCATCGCCGGGGAGGCTTACGACCACGACGTCGTCATCCGGCTGGACGGCCAGGTGAAGAAGCGCAAGAAGAAGCTGTCCAAGGCGATCTACGGCACCTCGCACGTCATCTCCCTGGACGAGGCCCGGCACGTCTACGAGGACGGCGCGGAACTGCTGATCGTCGGGACGGGGCAGCACGGCCTGGTGGAACTCTCCGAGGAGGCGGCCGATTTCTTCGAGCGCCACGGGTGCCGGGTGGACTTGCGGCCCACGCCGGACGCTATCCAGGCCTGGAACGAGGCCAAAGGCGCGGTCATCGGCCTGTTCCACGTCACGTGCTGAGCCTGTGGCCGCGGCATGAGATAGGGGGACATGATGCCACATCCACTGGTCACGCAACTGCGCTTCGCCCGCAGCGAGTTCGTGCGCTGCCTGGCAGGCGTCCCCGAAGAAGACGCCCGCCGCCGCCTGGAGCCGATGAACTGCATTAGCTGGATCGTCGGCCACCTGGCGTGCCAGGAGAACCTGTACTGGGTGCTACGGGCTCAGGGTCGGACCGTCGCGCCCGGGCTGTGCGAGCGGACCGGCTGGGGCCGGCCGCCCAGCACGCCGCCGCTGGCGGAGATGTGGGACGCCTGGCACGCGGTCACCCGGGCCGCGGACCGCTACCTGGACTCGCTGACGCCTGAGATGCTCGACACCCACCTGGAGTGGGAGGGGAAGCCGCTGCCGGAGAGCGTGGGCACGATGCTGCTCAGGAACATCTTTCACTACTGGTTTCACCTGGGCGAGGCGCACGCCATCCGGCAGATGTTGGGGCACCCGGACCTGCCGCAGTTCGTGGGGGATATGGCAGAGGCGCTGTACCGCTAGAGGGTAGATGGACCAGGTAATCAGAATCTCGCTAGATGGTATGGGACGCATCCTGATACCGGCAGCGGTGCACGACGAGGACAAGAAACCAGGTTTTTCGGAAGAAACCTGGTTTCGACCAATGCTACGAACCGCGTAGGTCGCGGAGCGCGTTCTGCATGCGTTCCAGCGCCTCGGTCAGGGTAGCGCGCGGGCAGCCGAAGTTCAGGCGCACGAAGCCCTCTCCCCCTGGGCCGAACAGTACCCCGTCGTTCAAGGCCACGCGGGCGCGCTCCAGGAAGAACTGGTGCGGGCCGCCGGGGAGCGCAGCCTCCCGGCAGTCGAGCCACGCCAGGAACGTCCCCTCCGGTCGCTGGCACGTGAGTCCCGGCATGTGAGCGGCGACATAGTCGCACACGTAGTCCCGATTCGCCTCCAGGTAGTCCAGCAGCGCGTCCAGCCACGCCTGCCCATCGCGGTAGGCGGCCAGCGCGGCAGTGTAGCCCAGCACGTTGACGTGGGGCAGCAGGCCGGCGCTGGTCCGCTTGATCCTGGCGCGCAGGTCTGGATTCTGGATCACGGCCACCGAGCAGGACAGCCCCGGAATGTTGAAGGTCTTGCTGGGCGCGAGCAAGGTGATCGTCCGTGCGCCCACCTCTGGGGCCAAGGAGGCGATCGGGACGTGGCGCTGGCCCCGGTAGATAAAATCGCAGTGGATCTCGTCGGAGCAGATCACGACGTCGTGGCGCAGGCAGAGTTCGGCCAGGCATTCGAGTTCGGGCCGCTCGAAGACACGCCCCACCGGGTTATGCGGGTTGCAGAGCAGGAAGAGCGACGCGCGACCGGTGACGGCCTGCTCAAACGCGTCGAAGTCGTGCCCGTAGCGCAGGCGGCCTTTGACCAGCGGAACGACCCGGCTTGTGCACCCGTTGTTCTCGGCGGCGGCCAGCATGGGAGGATAGACGGGCGATTCCACCAGTATCTCGTCGCCCGGTGCCGCGACGGCGCGACAGGCCAGGTTGAAGCCGCTCACCACACCGGGCAGGAACAGAATGTCGTCCAGCTCGACGCGCCAGCCGTATAGCCGGGCCAGGCGCTCTTGAATCACCGCGGCGAGCCCGCCCGGCGGCTGTTCATAGCCAAAGATCGGATGTGCCACGCGCCGTGCCAGGGCGCGGGTCACCGATTCGGGCACGGCGAAATCCATGTCGGCCACCCAGAGGGGCAACACGTCCTCGTCGTAGCGGCGCCATTTGACGCTCTCGGTCTGCCGGCGGTCAATGATCTGATCGAAGTCGTAGGACACAGCCATTCCCCCAGTGTAGGTTACTATCCAGACTAGACCTGACAGGTTTTCGGGCCAGCCCTTGAGTAAAGGGAATCGCCGTTTGGAGAAGCGCCTACGGCGATAACCTGTACCCCAAAACCTGTCAGGTCTCGAGTGCAAGCATACAACGGTCTCGGTCAAAAGTCAAACGGGCATCGAGAGAATTGACAAAAGAGTCTGATGCGTGTATGATGAATCTTAACCTAAGATTCTGACTCCAGGCGAATGGCGGGTAACCCTGGTTGTAAGCCTCAGGTGTGGCGAGATACGGGCGGGCGGACCTCTCAACCAACTCCTCCCACCAGGGGCGCATAGTTGAGCGCAGGGGGTAATTGCTATGAATACTCGCACACGCAGTCCCCTCATCCCGCTGGGCCTGTCCACGGGTTTGGTGGCGTTGACCTTGGGCCTGCTGGGGAGGATGGCCCGGCCGGGGCTGGCGAAGCCGCTAGGCACTGACGTCACCGGCCCCATCAACAGCCCCACGACCTGGGTCGCCGCTGCCAGCCCCTACGTCCTCAAGAACGATATCGTGGTCGCCACCGGCGTCACCCTGACCATCGAGCCCGGAGTGGTGGTACAGGGAGAGAACAACTTACGCCTGGAGATCCAGGGCTACCTGGACGCGGTGGGGACAGCCGGGCAGCCCATCACGTTCACCTCGGCGGCCGACAGCGGCCCCGGCGGGTGGGCCGGGTTGCTGTTCGAGGGCGGTGCCGGCCACCTGGGATATGCCACCGTGCGCTACGGCGGCGATTCGGACGGCGTGAAACGCAGCAACGTCACGGTGCGCAACGTCAGCGCGGGCGAGGTGCACATCGAACACAGTGCGGTGCTGAGTGGGCCTGACACCGCCGTCCAGGACGACTATGGGCTGTACGTCGAGGGCGCTCGCGTGGCCGTCGACGACGTCCTCATTGCCAACAACGGCAGTGGCTTGGGTGACGACTACGGGCTATACGCCGCCACGGGCAGCGTCGTCACCGTCACCAGCAGCACGTTCCAGGATAACCAGGGCTGGGCCGTCGGCGTGGAAGCGGATGAGGTCCGTCGTGTGACCGGCAACAGCTTCAACGGCAACCAGTTCGACCGGGTGCGCATCACCGGTGGCTCGGTGGGAGCTGACCTGACGCTCACCTCGCAGACCGGCCTGGACGGGTATGAACTGAAGGAAGACCTGACCGTGTCCGGCGGCGCGACGCTGACGGTGGCCCCCGGAGTGGCCGTGATGGGGGCGAATGGCAAAGCCCTGAAGGTAGCGGGCTACCTGGACGCGGTGGGCACAGCCGGGCAGCCGATCACGTTCACCTCGGCAGCCGACAGCGGCCCCGGCGGGTGGGCCGGGCTGCTCTTCGACGGCGGCGCCGGGCACCTGGCATACGCCACCGTGCGCTACGGCGGCGATTCGGACGGCGTGAAGCGCAGCAACGTCACGGTGCGCAACGTCAGCGCCGGCGAGGTGCGCATCGAACACAGCGCGGTGCTGAGTGGACCCGACACCGCCGTCCTGGATGACTATGGGCTGTACGTCGAGAACGCTCGCGTGCTCGTCGACGACGTCCTCATCGCCAACAATGGCAGCGACTACGGTGACGACTATGGGCTGTACGCCGCCGCGGGCAGCGTCGTCACCGTCACCGGCAGCACGTTCCAGGGCAACCAGGGCTGGGCCATCGGTGTACTGGAAGCAGATAGCATCCGTCGCGTGACCGGCAACAGCTTCAGCGGCAACACCTACGACCGGGTGCGCATCGTCGGTAGCTCAGTGGGGGCTGACCTGACGCTCACCGCACAGACCGGCCTGGACGGGTATGAACTAAAGGAGAATCTGACCGTGTCCGGCGGCGCGACGCTGACGGTGGATCCCGGAGTGGCCGTGATGGGGGCGAATGGCAAAGCCCTGAAGGTACTGGGGTACCTGGACGCGGTGGGCACAGCCGCGCAGCCCATCACGTTCACCTCGGCGGCCGACAGCGGCCCCGGCGGGTGGGCCGGGCTGCTCTTCGACGGCGGTGAGGGCCATCTGAAATACGCCACCGTGCGCTACGGCGGCGATTCGAACGGCGTGACGAACAGCAACGTCACGGCGCGCAACGTGAGCGCAGGAGAGGTGAAGATCGAGGACTGCCAGGTGCTGACTGCATCCAGCGGCACCATCGCGGCTGCGTATGGGCTGTACGCCGCGGGAAGCCGCGTCGTGGTCAGCAGGACCACCTTCGCGGGCAACATCGCCGGGAACAGCGACGACTATGGGCTGTACGCCGATGGCGGGAGCGTGGTCACGGTCACAGGGAGCACCTTCCGAGACAACGGCGGCTATGCGGTGGGCGTGACGGCGGACGGCGTGCGGCGGATGACCGGCAACAGCTTCAGCGGCAACACCTACGACCGGGTGCGCATCGTCGGTGGCTCGGTGGGGGTTGATCTGACGCTCATCTCGCAATCCGGCCTGGACGGGTATGAACTGAAGGAAGGCCTGACCGTGTCCGGCGGCGCGACGCTGACGGTGAACCCCGGAGTGGTCGTGATGGGGGCGGATGGCAAAGCCCTGAAGGTATTGGGGTACCTGAACGCGGTGGGGACGGACACCCAACCGATCACGTTCACCTCGGCCGCCGACAGCGGCCCCGGCGGGTGGGCCGGGCTGCTCTTCGACGGCGGCGCCGGCCACCTGGCATACGCCACCGTGCGCTACGGCGGCGATTCGGACGGCGTGAAACGCAGCAACGTCACGGTGCGCAACGTCAGCGCGGGCGAGGTGCGTATCGAAAACAGCGCGGTGCTGAGTGGACCTGACACCGCTATCCTGGATGACTATGGGCTGTACGTCGAGGGCGCTCGCGTGATCGTCGACGACGTCCTCGTTGCCGACAACGGCAGCGGCGTGGGCAGCGACTATGGGCTGTACGCCGCCGGGGGGAGCGTCGTCACCGTCACCGGCAGCACGTTCCAGGGCAACCGGGGCTGGGCAATAGGCGTGGAAACCGACGGGGTGCGTCGCGTGACGGGCAACACCTTCAGCGGCAACACCTACGACCGGGTGCGCATCATGGACGGATCGGTCATGGCCGACACCACGCTGGTCGCGCAGACCGGCCTGGAAGGGTATGAACTGCAAGGCAGCGTGATCGTCACCACCGGTGTGACGCTCACGGTGCCGCCGGGGGTGATGGTGATGGGGGAGGACGACGGGCTGCTGAAAGTAGCGGGCTACCTGGACGCGGTGGGCACAGCCGCGCAGCCCATCACGTTCACCTCGGCGGACGACAGCGGCCCCGGCCAGTGGGCCGGGCTGTTCTTCGACGGCGGTGCCGGATATCTGCGCCACGCCATCGTGCGCTACGGCGGTGACGCGGGCGGCCTCAAGTACAGCGGCATCGCGGTGCGCGACGTGCTGGCGGGCGAGGTGCGTATTGAGAACAGCCAGGTGGTGAGCACGTCCAGCGGCACCATCGCCGAAGATTACGGGCTGTACGTGGAGGCCAGCCGGGTGATCGTAAGCGACACCATCCTGACCGACAACGGGAGCGGCATCGAGGATCACGGGTTGTACGCGGCATCTGGCAGCGTGATCACGGTAACGGGCAGCACCGTCCGGGACAACCGGGGCGACGGCGTGACGGTGGACGGCGGCCACGTCACGATGACGTGTGTCACGGTCGCCGACAACCAGACCGATGGCATCCGATTCACCAGCGCGGGTCACGTGCACGTCTTCAGTTCTGGCATACGCGACAACGATGGCGACGGCCTGCACAATGACACCGGCGTAACCGTGGACGCGCGCTACAACTGGTGGGGCAGCAGCACCGGCCCGGCTCACAGCTCCAACCCAGGCGGCACCGGGGACGCGGTCAGCGACGACGTCACGTTCAACCCGTGGTTGAAGAAGGCCATGTGCGCGAGCATCGACGATGCCGACCTGGCAGTCGCGGGCTCCGTCTCGCCCGGCTGGGTACCGGCGGGGGACCCCCTGACCTACACGTTCACCATCACCAACTACGGCCCGGCGGGTGCCGAGAGCGTGACCCATACCTACACGCTGCCGGGAAACGTGACGCTGGACCAGGTCACGTCCAGCCAGGGCACGTGCAGCGTGGCCGGAGGCGCCGCGATTACGTGCACTATGGGCGCGATGGCGATCAACGACACCGCCACGATCACCGTCTTCGTCACCTCCACGTTGGAAGGCATGGTCACCAAGATGGCCCGCGTGAACGGCAATAGGACCGACCCCGATCTGGGCGACAACACGGCGGCGGTCGAGACGTGTGTCGGTCCGGTGACCGACCTGGTGGTCACCAAGGTCGCCTCCTCGGGCGCGGTGACGGCGGGGAGATTGCTAACCTACACGGTTATCGTGACCAACGCAGGCCCATCGGAAGCTGCCGGCGTGACGCTCACCGACACGCTGCCCGTGAGCGCCACCCTCGAGTCGGCCGTGGCCAGTCGCGGGTCAGGCTGCACGCCATCGGGCCGCAAGATCATCTGTCCCCTGGACGACCTGGCCTCCGGGGACGCCGCGGTGATCACACTGGTCGTATCCGTCGATCCCATGGCGCGGGGGGGGATCACCAACGAGGCCACGGCGGAGGGCGCTGGGCACGATCCCAACGCAGGCAACAGCACGGTCACCGTTGAGACCCCCGTCAGCGCGGAGGCCGATCTGCAGGTCGTGAAAACCGGCTCCTCCGGCATTGCAGTCGTGGACAATCCGCTGCGCTACATGATCTCCGTGACCAACTTCGGCCCGTCGGCGGCGACAGGGGTGACCCTGATCGACGTGCTGCCCCCAGGCGTGACGTTCGCTTCGGCCACGCCGACGCAAGGGACCGGCTGCGGGGAATCGGGCGGCACGGTCACCTGTGGGCTGGGCACCTTGTACCCCAGCGGCACCGCGGGCGTCACGCTCATCGTCACGCCCACTGTGGAAGGCGCGATCACCAACGAGGCCCGTGTGAGCAGCGTCGATCCCGACCCTGATGCAGCGAACAACACAGACGAGGAGAACACGGCCGTCAAGTCCGACTGGGAGCTATATCTGCCGCTCGTGCCGAAAGGGTGACCGGACAGCAAGGGGGCAAGGGGACGGGGGGACAAGGTTCGTAGTGAGGCACGCAGGTCCGCCGGAGTGCCGTCTCGCACGCGCGCGGCAGAGCGAGCAGGGATGCTCGCGGTCCCAGACCGGTTCGTAGTGAGGCACGCAGGTCCGCCGGAGTGCCGTCCCGCGCGCGGCAGAGCGAGCAGGGATGCTCGCGGTCCCAGATTGGTTCGTAGTGAGGCCCGGATGTCTGCATCCGCCAGGTCCGCCGGAGTGCCGTCCCGCGCGCGGCAGAGCGAGCAGGGATGCTCGCGGTCCAAGACCAGTTCGTAGTGAGGCACGCAGGGCTGCCGGAGTGCCGTTACGCCCGCGGCAGAGCGAGCAGGGATGCTCGCGGTCCGAGGAACGGGAGTCAGGCCCCCTTTTCAGTCAGCGTCCATACGCGGCCGCCACCTCCGGCGCTGCACATCCCGGACATAGGGCACGTGCCGCACGCCCCACCGGACGCACGATCGACGTCCGCACATGCCCCCGCCACCGGCTTCAGGTACCCCATCCGGCCCAGGTCCTCCAGCATCGCCTCGACCAACGCTGGCGACGTATCCAGTACGCGGGCCAGGTCCTTCACACGATGCGTACCCCCGGCCCGTATCAGCTCCAACAGTTTCTGCAACAAGCGTCTATCTCCCGCTCAACACATCACGGAACACGCTACGCCTGTTGCGTGTTTCGTGTTCCGTCTACGCTCACTCCTGCTTCCTGCCCCCTGCCTCTCCCGTCGTGTATTTCTCCTATCCGTGGTACTCCCGCCCCCTGCCCCCTGCCTCTCCCGTCGTGTATTTCTCCTATCCGTGGTACTCGTCCCCCCCGCTCCCACGTCCCTCCGCCCGCCTGACCGCCCAGTATGCCAGCAGGCTGGCGATCAAGCCGGTGATGGGCACCGCCAGGACCAGCCCCATGCTCCCCGCCAACGTGCGCACGATCTCCTCCGCGATGGGCTCGCGGTTGATGCGCCGCCACAACGGCTCCTGGTAGATCGTGAACACCAGCATCAACGGCAGCGATGCCCCCACGTAGGCCAGAAGCAGCGTGTTGACCATGGCCGCGATGTGGTCCCGGCCGATGTTGAGGCTGCTGCGGAAGAGCTGGCGCCAGTTCAATTCGCGGTTGACGTTGGCCATCTCGAAGACCGCCGACGCCTGGCCCACGCATATGTCGTCCAGCACGCCCAGCGAGCCGATGATGATCCCTCCCAGCACGAGGCCACTGAAATTGAGGTCCGCGCCCAGCTCCATCACCAGATAGGAACTCTCCTCCACACTTAGACCAGTCAGGCGCGTCCAAGCGACGAAAAGATAGGCCAGCACGCCGGTCAGAACCAGGCTGAGCACCATACCGAGCATCGCCGCGTGGGCCTTGAGGTTCCAGCCGTACGTCAGGTAAGTGGACACCGCCAGCAACGCGGCCGAACCGACGATGCTGATCAACACGGGGTCGCGACCGGCGACGACCTGGGGCAAGATGAACAGGAACACCACCAACAGGCTGCACAACGTGCCGGACAGCGCGCGCACGCCCCGGCCTCGCCCCACCAGCACCACCAGGCCGATAAACAACGCCACGATCCAGACCAGTGGACCGGTGCGGACGAAATCCGAGATGTAGAAGCGGTCGCCGTTCGGCCCCGTCGTCCGCTCCAGGTAGACCCGGTCGCCGGGGCGAAACAGGCGTTCCTGGCTGATGACGTTGACCGTCCCTTCCTCGACCTCGATCTCCTCCCCTGCCAGTGAGCCGCGCTCAACCCGCAGCAACAGGCGCTGATAGGGCTGGTCCGTGCCGCCCCCAAGGGGGACCGTGCCTTCTTCCAACACCTCGATCACGCGCGCGGGCAGCGTCTCCGTCTCACCCGGCGCGAGGGGCTGTTCAGAGAGCGCAGACTCACCCTGCTCCGCGGGTGACTCCGCCAGCCGGGGCACCAAGAAGACGGTGACCACGGCCAGCAAGAGCAGCACGACCAGCCCGAGCACGAAGAAGCGCTCGAGTCCTGACGTTTGACGTTTGACGCCCGACGCTTGACGTTGGGGATCCGCCATCACAGCCCCGCCAGGCGCGCGAGCTGGAAGACCGCCACGCCGACACCCCACGAGACCACCAGCAGGAAGCCCAAGTTGAACAGCGTCCAACCCCACGACTTGGTCTCCTGCCGGACGGCGGCGACGGTGGCCACGCAGGGGATGAACAGCACCTGCATAGCCAGGAAGGCCAGCCCCGTGGCCGGAGAGAATATGGCCGCCAGCGTCTCCGCCAGCCCCACGCCTTCGCCCGCGGTGAACAGCACGCCCAGGACGGCGATCGAGTTCTCCTTGGCGATGAAACTGGCCAGTAGAGCGACGACCAGCCGCCAATCCAGGCCCATCAACTGGCCCGCGGGCTCCAGCCACCGGCCAACGGCGGCGAGGTAGCTCTGCTCCACATCTCCGCCGGGCAACACTGAGAGCGCCCACACCAGCACGGAGACAGGCAGAATCACGGTGCCGGCCTTCTGCACGAACTCCGCACAACGCTGCCAAACCAGGAGCCCGATGGTGCGCCAGTTAGGCAAGTGGTAGAGAGGCAGTTCCATGATGAATGCCGCTCGTTGGCCTCGAAAGACGGCCTTGTTGATCAGCACGCCGGAGAAGGCTAGCACGGCCAATGCCAGCAGGACCATGCCCCAGGACACCAGGGTGGCCGCCCGGCCGAAGAACGCGGGAGCGAGGAAAGCCACGATCGCCATCCGGGCCGTGCAGGGAATCAGCGGGGCCAACAGGATGGTCAACAGGCGCGCGCGCCGGGACTCAATCACGCGCGTGCCCAGCACCGCCGGGACGTTGCAGCCGAAGCCCAGGAACAGCGGCAGGAAGGACTTCCCATGCAACCCCATCAGGTGCATGAAGCCATCCATCACGTAGGCCGCCCGCGCCATGTAGCCGACGTCCTCCAATACGCCCATCACGGCGAAGAAGATCACCAATATCGGCAGAAACGTGAGCACCATGCCCACGCCGCCGACGACGCCATCCACGACCAAGCCTGAGAGCCAGGCAGGCGCTCCCGCCAGCCAGGTGCCTATCAGATCCGCCAGCCCACCCACCACGTAGGTATCCAGCAGTTCCACCATAGGCATACCCAGCGCGTACGTGAGCCCAAAAACGGTGCCCAGAATCGCCGCCAGGATCAGGAGCCCCCACAACGGGTGGGTGGCCCAGCGGTCCAGCCGCTCCGTCAGGCCGATCTGGCCGGCCTTGGGCCGGGTCACGGCGGCGCGCACCATGCGCCCGATCCACTCGTACCTGCCGCTGGCCACGGCCACCAGCGCGTCGTCGTGTGCGCGCAGGATGTCGTGGACCCTGTCCCATTGCTCATCCAGCAGGCATTCCTGCATCATGCGCGTGATCTCGCGGTCCCCCTCCAACAGCTTCAGCGCCACCCATTCCTGAGGATAGGGGGCTGGCACACACCCTGCAATCACCTTCTCGACCTGGTCCAGCACCGCTCGATGGTCCGCCCGAATCTGAGGGGATTTGGGCTCAGGGATGACCTCCGCGTTGGCCACCCGGTCCACCGTCTCTAGGAGCTCCCGGACGCCCACGTTCTTGGCGGCGACCATCGGCACCACCGGCACGCCCATCGCCGCCTCAAGCACCTCGGGCTCGATCTGCATCCCCTCCTGCCGCGCCACGTCCATCATGTTCAAGCCTATGACCACCGGCGCGGGCAGGGGGATCAGCTCCGCCACCAGGTAAAGGCTCCGCTCCAGGATCGCCGCGTCTACCAATGCCACGACGACGTCCGGCTGCTCGCGGATGATGAACTCGCGGGCGATGACCTCCTCGGCGGAGTTGGCGGTCAGGCTGTAGGTGCCAGGCAGATCGACCAGCCGGTAGGTCGTCCCGTTGTGCGCGAACGTGCCTTCCTTTCGCTCGACCGTCTTGCCCGGCCAGTTCCCCACGTGCTGATTCAGGCCGGTGAGCACGTTGAACACAGTGGACTTGCCCACGTTGGGCTGCCCGGCCAGCGCCACGAGGATGGTCTTCGACGCCTCACGAGCCTCTGATCCATCACTCCGCCGCTCCGTCCCTGACGCGTACGTCTCGGCGGAGGTGGTTTCCTCCGGATGCAGTCTATCCGCCGGATGCAGTCTATCCGCCGGATGCAGTCTATCCGCTACGGCCTCCAGGATGTTCATCGTGACCTCCTGCGCACGTACAGGCGTCCCGCTTCACCGCGCCCCAGGGCAATGCGCGCGTTACGCACCACCGCGATGAGAGGCCCCCGTCCGAAGTTCTGCGCCACGACGACCTCCGCCCCGGGCGTGAATCCCAGGGAGGCCATGCGGCACAACAGTCCTCGGCCACCAGCCAGTTGAACCACCACACCCCGCTCTCCGGGATGAAGGGCACTCAATGGTACAACGTCCGTCCCATCAGGCCCGGGCGGTGGCGGCGACCGGCGAATTCTGGACCGATTTGTCATTGCTACTCTGTCCTCCTGCATTGTATTGGCCACTACGTTTGGCTTGACATTGGGCACAGTAACCGGTCATGTACAGATGTGTACTGACCACCCGTACCCCGCTCTGCTTGCACAGTTTCTGATTGATCTGCGCCACCAGGGGGGTGCCGAACTCGATCACCTTGCCACAGCCCAGGCAGATGAAATGATAATGCGGCTTGTCCCGTACCCGCTCGTAGTGACTATGCTCCTCACCCAGGCGGTGCTCCTCCACCAGCGCCATGTCCTTCAGGATGGCCAGTGTACGATAGACCGTCGCCAGGCTGATCTCCGGGTCGTGCTGCCTGGCGCGCTCGTAGACGGCTTCTGCGTCGAGGTGTTCATCGCTCTCGTCCAGCACGTCCAGGATCAGAGAGCGCTGGTGAGTCAGGCGCAGGCCTGCCTCCCGGAACACGTCTCGCAGGTGCTCTTTCGACTCACTCATTTTCCATCCCCCCGCCTTACAGGGGGCAGGCACAAGACCTGCCCCTACTTATTGAGAATGATTCGCATTATCAAATTATACACCGGAATGGGATTTTGGCAAGTGACACCTGGCATCGCTTACAGGTGATGGCCGTCATAGTGGGGCGTGGGGCGTGTCACGTATTGCGTGTTGCGTATTGCGTGGGGGCAGGCCGATCAGTGGGCCAGAGCGCGCTCAGGTCGGCCAGAGCGTCAACTGGCGCGGGGGACGGCGGCCGTCCAGGAGGATGAAGGGGGTCGCCCGGCCGGGGGCGACGCCGATCTTGCGCAGGTCGCTCAGATCGCGCAGCCGCCCGCGCCGGCGCTCGCGCAGGATACGCTCGGCCCCCTTGGGGCCGATGCCCGGCACGCGCAGAAGGTCGCGCCGCCCGGCGGTGTTGAGCTCGACCGGGGCCTGGGCCAGGTGCTGACGCGCCCAGGCCAGCTTGGGGTCGCACTCCAGCGGCAGGTTGCCCTCCGCGCCGAAGGGCAGATCCTCGACGGTGAAGCCGTAGTCGCGCAGGAGGAACGAGGACTGGTAGAGGCGGTGCTCGCGCACGGCGGACGAGGGCGGGTGGTTCTCCAGCGGCGTATCACGCACCGGCGAGAAGCTGCTGAAGTAGGCGCGCGCCAGCCCGGCGCTGCGGTGCAGGAACTCGGTCGTGGTCAGCAGCTCCACGTCCGTCTCGTCCACCGCGCCGACGACGAACTGGGTGGTCGAGCTGGGCCAGTGCCCCGGCACCTCGCGCCGTATCGCCTCGATCCAGCGCAGCCGCTGCAAGAGCTCCTCGTCGAAGACCTTGCGCGGAGCCAGGCGGGCCAGGCGCGCGCTGTTGGGCGCCTCCAGGTTGACCGAGACCCGGTCGGCCAGGCCCATGGCCGCCGCGATCTGATCCCGCTCCGCGCCCGGCATGATCTTGAGGTGGATGTAGCCCTGGAAGCCGCGGCGGCGACGCAGGATCTCGGCCGTGGCGATGATGCGGTCCTGGGTGCGCGCGCCCCCACCGGCCACGCCGGAGCTGAGGAACACGCCCTCGGCCACGCCTCTTCGATACAGCCGCATGAAGAGGTCGGCCAGCTCGTCGGGCGTGAACGTGGCGCGCCGGAAATCGCGCCCCTGGCGGAACGCGCAGTAGGTGCAGTCCCGCTCGCAGGCCGAGGTGACCATCGTCTTGAGCAGCGCGATGCGCTTCCCGCCGGGCATGACCGCGTTGTGGATCGCGCCGGACAGGTCGTCATCCTGGCAGGCGTGCGCCTGGCTCACGCCCACCTCCTCGGCGGGCTCGAAGCAGGTCGGCGGTCCCAGCAGTTTGAGCTTCTCGAGGGCGTCCATTCGCATTCAGGTCCATTCAGGCCAGACAGGCGCGGATTATTCCAATCCGTCGAGACCTGCCCCTACAGACGAAATCACCCAACTCCTTCAGACCCTAAAGGTTTTCTGAAACCTTTAGGGTCTAGACCGCATAACCTGGTCGTAGCGGAAGCAATACAACACGTGGTCGTTGACCATGCCAACCGCCTGCATAAAGGCATAGCAGATCGTCGGCCCGACGAAGCTGAAGCCGCGCTGCAACAGGTCCTTGCTCAGGGCGACGGATTCAGGCGTCTGGGTGGGGATCTCGTCCAGGGTGCGCCAGGCGTTCTTCCGGGGCGCGCCACCGACGAAGCGCCACACGTAGGCGTCGAAGCTGCCGAACTCCTCCTGCACGGCCAGGAAGGCGCTGGCATTCCGAATGGCAGACGCGATCTTGCGCTTGTTACGAACGATGCCCGGGTTGGCCAGCAGCTCGTCGACCTTGCGTTGGTCGTACGCCGCGACGACGGCGGGGTCGAAATGGTCGAAGGCCACGCGGTAGTTGTCCCGTTTCTTCAGGATGGTCTCCCAGCTCAGGCCAGCCTGCGCCCCTTCGAGGACCAGGAACTCGAACAAGGCCCGATCGTCGTGCAGGGGCACGCCCCACTCCTCGTCGTGGTAGGCGATAGACAGATCGGTTGTGGCCCAGTCACAGCGTCGCATGTGCTCCCCACTCGTCAGACCCCACTCCTTCAGACCCTAAAGGTTTCAGAAAACCTTTAGGGTCTGGATTCTACCCCACTTCGCCCGCCCGTGCAACCTGGGTTCAGCCACCCGCTGGGGCAATTGCATATCTTCTGCTACGAAGACGGCAAGCAGAAGCCGTCCCTGGACAGGATTTACAGGATTCACAAGATTCCGACCTATAACTATCCTGTACATCCTGTTAATCCTGTCTGTTCAGTATGAGTCCGATTGCTCCGGGCTTTCAGGCCATCACGCGTCTTCCGGCAGGTGAATGGCGACTTCGCACAGGTCGTCACCCTTGAGCAACGAGCGGACCAGATCGACCCGCACGGGCCGTTCCAGGACATCCTCCCACAGTTGCCGGTACCAGCCGGTGCCGCAGTAACAGAACATCGTCGAAAACGCGTCGAGGTGTCCACGGATCATGCTACAGTGGCAGAAGGCCCGGCGCTTCTCGGCCTCGGTCGTCGCCGCTTCGTAGCGCTCGTGATCGAAGGGCTTCTTCTTGACGTAGATCACGTCGCCCTCCCGCACCGGGTTGGCGAACCAGCCCGGGTCCTTGGCCATCTCTGCCAGGACCTCGGCGACGTCGTGGTTGCGCCTGTAGATCGCGCGCAGGTGGGCGATCCGCTCCTGGGGGAAGACGTGCGCGCAGCGGGACAGGATCTCGAAGCGCTGATCGTCGTCAGCCAGGGCCTCCAGGCGACCGATCGCGGCCTGGAGCCAGGCCGCCCGCCGGTCGGGGCCGCAGGTGGGCGTGATCGCCTCGACGCCCTGCATCACTTCGTCCCGGGCCGCCGCGCCCAGCACGCGCTCGACGCCTTCGGCCAGCAGCTCGTTCCAACGGTGCAGCGGCACCTGGATCTCGGTCACGTTCTCCTCGGGCGTCTGGCCCCTCACGAGGTAGACCTCGCGCTCGTACATGCCGCCCGGCAGCCCCTGCGCCGCCACGAACTGCCACAGCTTCCGGTAGCTCTCGCCCAGCGTGTCGTAAGGCCCCCGGTGCACGATAGTCAGCGCGTCAAAACCCGCCAGGGTCCTGCTCTTGACGTCGCCGGTCTCCACGGGCCGTGCTACCGGGAAACCGACCTCGATGTCGGCACCCGGCTCGTGGCTGGTGCCATAGCGGTAGAGCGCGAAGCCCGGTCCCGCGATCACGTCCTCGCACTGTGCGTACAAGGTCTCGAAGTGCTTCCCCGCCTCCTGATGCTCCCCAATGAAGCGGATGCTGGCGATGAGCGTATCGTCGATCCGCTTGTGTACGATCTCTGCTTGCTGCGGCATGTTGCCTCCTGATGCTGGCTTGCCTCTTCACTCCTGGTCTATTGTATCACCTATACTTGTCATAATATGTCATATTTAGCACATTTGATCTTGTCAGGATGGCGCTTGCTGTGAGACAGGCTGTGACGACGGTCTCCCCTATCCTTACAAACGCAACATTCTGATGGCGCGCTATTCTTCTGGTAGGTACACAGGCAAGCCCCACACAATATTTTGTGACTGTTCGACAACTGGTAGAATTGATGTAGGATTAGTGCCAGACCAAGCCGGGGGGCAAACAAGAAATGAGGCTGCACCTGATACTGCCACGCGTGGAGCCCGATGAGATCAAGCCGCCGTCTGAGTGCCCGTATGAGGGTTGCGATGGCACTCACTTCCAGTTCATTCAGGCAGTTGAGAAGCCGCTGCGCGATACCAAGTATCCACAAGTAGAGGCTCACCGCTATCAGTGTCTGCGCTGTTTTCGCACCCATCGCGTCTATCCCAAGGGGGTCAGTCAGGATCACATATCGCAGCGGGTGAAGGGACTGAGCATCTTGCTGTATCTGTTGGGGCTGAGCTATGGAGCAGTGTCTCTAGCATTGGATGCGCTGGGAGTCTACATGTGCAAGAGCCGCGTGTATGATACGGTCCAGAAGGCTACGGAACGTGTGCCGGGTATGAAGCGTGACCAGGTCTTCGAGCGTGTGCGCACGCCAGCGTTGGGAGGAGATGTGACGTTGGTGAAAGTGAAAGGGGAGTGGTACCCCTTGGGAGTGACGGTGGATGACACGACGGGCCTGGTACTGACAGTGGATGGATTGTCGGGAGAGGATGCAGCCACGCTTGAGGAATGGATGGCACCCATCGCGGAGGCAGTAGGCGCCGAGATTCTGGTGACGGACGATGCCGATGCATTCAAGATGGTGGCTGACAACGTGGGACGAGACCACCAAGTCTGCAAGAGCCACGTCAAACGCAACACAGAGAGCCTGATTGAGAATCTGCAGTCGGCTGTGGAGACGGAAGCGGATGGGTCCCTGGCTGCCATTGGAGTTACCCCAGAGCAAGCCCAAGTCGACCTGAGGCGGTTGGGCGAACTGATCATCAGGCGGAAGCCACAGGACGTGGACGAATTGCAGACTATGCATTACCGCTACCTTGCAGCCTCCCCTCCGGGCGCGGGGGGGGTCACCACGGCCTATCGCTTGCGATTGCTTTTCTTGGACCGCTGGAACCTGTAGCCGCGCTTGACGAAATATCGTACCTGGCAAGGCGCTAACGGTGAGATGTTGGATGGGACCAACAACAGCAGCGAACGCACCATTGGATGGTGGATCAAGGAACGCTATCGCACTATGCGCGGCTACAAGCGACGGAAATCGGCAGTCAACGTCAGCCGGCTGCTGGCCTGGTGTGGCAATCATTGGAACTGCGGTGGGGCAGACTTATCCCTTCTGCTCCCATAGGACAGGCAGGCGGGTAAGGCTATAAGCCACGGCGCCTATTCCTCCCTTTTGCCAAAGTTCGAATAGTCACGGCGTCACTCGGCGAGGGGGCTATCTGGAGGCGGACCGCAAGGGGAGGGGCTTCCGCTTGACCCAGAACCGGCGCGAGCAGGTTTTCAACGCGATGCTGGTCTATCAGAAGCGTCTTGCCGAGGAAGATACGATGGATTGGGGGGATGTTCCCCGTCGCATGTGGCACTGGATCGAGGAAGGAAAGGTCAAGCCGCCCCAATACGACGTTGTCATGGTCGATGAGGTGCAGTTCTTTGCCCCCATCTGGTTCGACATCGTGCGGCATCTGGTTCGGCCCGAGACCGGCTATCTCTTCGTCGCCGCCGATCCGACGCAGGGCTTCTTGCGCCAGGGTGAGTCGTGGAGGTCCATCGCCGGGCTGGAGGTGCGCGGCCACACGCATCGACTGCGTCAGAGCTACCGTACGACACAAGCGATTCTGGCCTGCGCTTTGAGCTTCTACCGCCAGCGGCTGCCGAATGACGACGAGGAGCTCGTGTCGCCGGAACTTGAAGGGACACAGAAGGGTAAGCCGCCACGGCTCTTGCGATTTGACAGTCCCCAGGACGAGAGGGCGCGTATCGTGAACGAGATCGCGCGGGTGGTCGAGCAAGGAATGTCCTTGCGCCACATACTGGTATTATTCGCCTCCTGGCAAGGGGTCGAGGCACTGCAGGAGGCGCTGAACCAGCGCCTTGGGCGCAACACAACGAAGGATCCCAAGGACACGCCCCCTGGGGACTTCATCCGCGTCACCACGATCAACGCCAGCACTGGCCTAGAGAGCCCCATCGTATTTGTGGCCGGGATCCACGAGATGTTTGAGCAAGAGGGTAGTTTACTCCTGGGTGAGAATGAACGGGCGAAACTGGTCCGCGAAAACACGCGCAAGCCGTACATGGCTTTCACCCGTCGCGGTCAGCGGTTGATCCTGACCTGTGTGGGAGATGTACCTGCACCTCTACAGGCGTTGGCTCAGAAAGACTTGCTTGATACGGGCTAGTCTCCCGGTCGAGAATGACCGGCGCGACGATTTGCATTTTGCCAACCAGGGTGTAGAATATGTGTTCTAGGGCGCTTTGTTCGACCAGATTTCCCGGACGAGACAGCGGGAGGAAGTGATGCCCCACCATGAGTTTGGCGGTGACTGGACGGCGGAAAAACTGGAGCGGGTGCGCAAGTACCTCTCAGCCTACACAACCATCTTCAATAGCAACCCACGTGCGCAGAAACTGACTTGGTTCTATGTAGATGCCTTTGCTGGCACAGGCTACCGTTCCAAGCGCCGGCGTCCACGTGCCCAGAGCCAGCTTATACCCGAACTGGCGGAACCGGAGACCGAGGCCTTCCTGAAAGGCAGCGCCCGGATAGCGCTGGAGGTCGAGCCGCCCTTCAAGCATTATCTGTTTATCGAACAAGATCTGGAGCGCGCCAGGGAACTGGAACAGATCAAGGCTGACTTCCCCGCCAAGGCCAGCAGGATACAGATCGAGGTGGCCGACGCGAATGATTTCCTTATGCAGTGGTGTGCGGATACCGACTGGCGGTTCAACCGCGCCGTGGTGTTCCTCGACCCCTATGGCATGCAGGTGGAATGGCCTCTGCTCGAAGCGATTGCCAAGACTCAAGCCATAGATTTGTGGATATTGTTTCCGCTGGGAGTGGCAGTCAACCGGCTGCTGACCAAGGCCTCACCGCCGCCCGATGAATGGGCGCAGGCATTGACTCGCGCTCTGGGAACGGATAGCTGGCGGAGTGCCTTCTATCCGCAGCAGACAGTAATGACGTTATTCGGCGAACAAGACCTGCACAGCAAACAGGCGAACTTTGACCAGATCGGCAAGTTCTTCGTAGAGCGTCTAAAAACCGTGTTCACTGCAGTGGCCGACAACCCGCTGCCGCTCTGCAACTCCAAGAACGTGCCCCTGTACCTGCTGTGTTTTGCCGCTGGAAATCCAAAAGGAGCACCAACCGCTGTCAAGATCGCCCAGCATATATTGAGTAGGTGACGATGGCTGCCGAGAGCAAGATCGAGTGGACTGAAATGACGTGGAACCCCGTCACGGGGTGCACCAAGGTTAGCGCGGGTTGCCAGCACTGCTACGCCGAGCGCATGGCCAAGCGCCTGCAGGCAATGGGCGTCGAGCGCTATCGCAATGCATTCCAATTGACCCTGCACGAGGATCTGATTGAACTGCCGCTCAGGTGGAAGCGACCGCGCCTGGTCTTTGTGAACTCAATGAGCGATCTGTTTCACGAGGACGTGCCGCTGGACTTTATTCAGCGCGTGTTTGAGACGATGGTGCGCTGCCCGCAGCACAATTTCCAGGTGCTGACGAAGCGAAGCCGCCGATTACGCGAGTTGGCGTGTCGCATGCCCTGGCCGTCAAATGTGTGGATTGGTGTGACTATAGAAGATGCCAGCGTCGTCTACCGCATCCACGACCTACGCGCCGTGCCCGCGGCCATTCGTTTCTTGTCCTGCGAACCCCTTCTCGAACCATTGGACAACCTGCCGCTGGACGGCATCCAGTGGGTGATCGTGGGTGGTGAATCAGGTCCCGGAGCGCGACCTATGCGCCCTGAGTGGGTGGAATCCATTATGCGTCAATGCCGCGTTGCCGACGTGCCGTTTTTCTTCAAGCAATGGGGCGGCGTGAGGAAAAAGCGCGCCGGGCGTCGGTTGCACGGTCGAACCTACGACGAGATGCCTGCTGCATTCTTCGACCGGCCGACGGCTCAATCGCAGTTGGGGCCATAGGTGAAGTCGGGAGAGTCGAGCGAAAGCTGCAGCGGCCGGGGCATTGGCTCCCCCCCTCTCACTGCGCAGGGTGATTGTCCTCAATACTTCTCGGATGAAAAGCTTCCGGCAGAAGGCTGGTATCTACCCCAGGCTCAACCAGTACCTGTACGCCTCCAGCCACTCCGCGCCGGCCGAATCCGGGTCCACGAACTCCAACTCGGCTAAGCCCACTCGGTATTCTTTTCTTTCTCGACGCACACGAGCCATGTCAAGAGCCGGACGTAAATGCACCATTGATGTTCACAGAGACTCCACCACCTATGTTCACCAAGAATGCGCCACTCATGTTCACCGGAAATGCACCGCCGATGTGCAGCCAAATGCACCATCCTCCCAGAGCCCGCCAGGGCGAGATCCGGTAGGCGGCAGCGAACGAGACTCACTTCATCAACATGATGCAAAGTCGGGTACTCTCCCTCAACTGTGTTGGTGGGCCAGAAAGGCGTGACTCAAAGGAGGCACAGCCGTGAACCGTCGCTGTCTTGGCATTGTCTTGCTTGTGACTCTTCTCTTGAGCGCGTGTGCCACCCCGGCCACACCATCGGCAACCACACGATCAGCACACAGGTCCACGCAAACGCCAACTCCCACCGCCGGGGCCACTCAAGAGCCTGCGGCGACCTCCACAGCGACGTCAACAACGAAGCCGACAATCTCAACGCTCAAACCAACCCCTGCGGCAACACCGACGCCTAACCCGTCCTTGCGTGACCTGGCTCAAGCTCGCGAAATCGCGATTGGCGCTGCGGTTTCAGCAGAACCCCTGCAAGATGAGGCCCTATACGCCGAGACACTTGCCCGCGAGTTCAACATGCTGACTCCGGAGAACGCGATGAAGTTCGAACCTCTGCGACCGAGCAGAGAGCGCTACGATTTTGACCATGCGGATGCCCTGGTTGACTTCGCGGAGAAACACGCGATGCAAGTGCGCGGCCACACTCTCGTGTGGCACCAGCAACTGCCTTCCTGGCTGACGGAGAGGGACTGGACGCGCGACGAATTGATCGAAATCCTGCGGGAACACATCACGACAGTTGTGGGGCGCTACCGGGGACGGGTCGCGGCGTGGGACGTGGTGAACGAGGCGGTTGCCGACGACGGTTCGCTGAGAGATACGATATGGCGGCAAGTCATTGGGCCTGAATACATCGACATGGCCTTCCGCTGGGCACACGAGGCAGACCCAGACGCGCTGCTCTTCTACAACGACTACGGTGGCGAAGTGTTGGGGCCAAAGTCCGACGCGATCTACGCACTGGTTCGAGATCTTCTGCAGCGCGATGTGCCCATACACGGCGTCGGTTTGCAGACGCATGTGAGCCTGGACTGGTTCCCAGAGCCGCAGGATATTGCTGCCAACGTAGACAGCCTGTCTGCCAACATGGACCGCCTATCTGCCCTGGGTTTGGTGGTTCACATCACGGAGACGGACGTGAGGATTGAGCGTCCTATCACGGAGGATGAACTCGCCAAGCAGGCTCGCATCTACGGCGCTGCGCTCGAAGCGTGCCTGTCTGCCCAGAACTGCAAGGCGCTGGTGCTATGGGGATTTACCGACCGTCATTCCTGGATTCCATACGCTTTCCCAGGAACAGGTGCCGCGCTGGTTTTCGACGATGCCTATCGCCCCAAACCCGCTTACCATAGCCTCATAGATGGGTTTGCCGGGCACTGAGTTGAATGCCTCTCCAGGCCTGCCAAGGGACCGTTACTCCTGGCCCTTCCGCAGCGTCTTGACCGCGCTCTCGACCGAGCGGCGATCCCGGGCGCTCAGGGACGGGTCGGCGGCCCACTGCTCGTAGCGGGGCAGCAGGGGCGCGAACTCCGGCAGCAGCTTCTTGCCCATGCTACGTATAGCGTCGCACAACACCCAGGTGGCCGCCGGATCCTCGGGCGGCACGTGTTGGGCCAGGAAATCGCGCACGGGCGCGACCTCTCCCCGGGCGGCCAGGCGGATGGCGAAGCTGACGGCCCGCTTGACGTCAGTCTCCTCGTCATGCAGCAGCCGCCCGATCAGCTCCAGGCAGCGCGCCGTGTAGCCGGGCTGCTTCATCGGCAGCCGGCCGAGTACGGTGACGCCGGCGCGCCGCACCCACTTGTTCTCGTCGGCCAGCCAGGGCTCCACGGCCGGAAGCCACGTCTCCGGATCGCGGCGCACGATGGGTTCGAGCGCGTTCATCGCCAGCCGGTCGGCGTCCTCCCAGGTGATGCAGGTGCGGCACAGCGCCATCACCAGGGGCAGGATCGTCTCCGGATCGGCCAATTCCATCTTGCCCAGGGGCACGAGGGCCACGACGCGCCCCTCCCGCCCGTACGCGTCCCACAACAGGCGCACCAGGGGGACGAAATCGGCGACCCGCTTGCGGGCCAGCTTGCCGATCTCCTTGCCGATGGCGCTGAGCTCCGAGACTGAGATGCCGACGGTCTCCTGCTGGGCCCGTTGCTCGGCCTTGATCCCCGCGATGCTCTTATGCTCGAGCTGAAGCCAGAGCTCGCGCAGCGCGTCGGCCGTGGCCTGCGGCTCGGCCGGGTCGTAGGCCCCAAGGATTGGGCCAACCTGTTCTGCGATCTTCGCTCCCATCGCTGTCTCCTTTCTCCGTCAAGATGGCCTATGCTGCGGATGTGCGGTGCAAATCCCAAACCCCAAAGCCCAAGCATCAACGCCCGAATCTCAGGCCCCCGGCCGGGTCGGACAGCCGGGAGCCTGAGACGTGCGCCGCTTACGCCTTCTCCACGGGGAACTGTATCTCCGTGATGTAGGTCGACGGATCGGGGCCGGACTCCGGCCCCTGGAGGTACACCTCCCGCACCGGGCCGGCCACGCGATAGCCGTTGGCCTCGGCCCAGGCCATCAACTGGCCGTACGTCCCGCCCACGGTCTCATAGCCGCCCGCGTGGATGAGGCACGCCATCTGCTCGACGGCCGGCAGCTCCCGCGCCTGCACGCGCTCGTCCGCGGGCACCGCCCCGGCAACCGGCGCGGCGATCTCGGTGTCCATCTTCCCCTCGCGGAACTCCTCATCGTAGTAGATTGCGAAGGGAGGGCCGGCCGGGGCGATGCTGTGTCGGCAAAGGTGGCCGAAGACCTCGTCGAAGAGCTGGCTGATGCCGCTGACTGGAACGGTATCCCGGACCGAGACGACCGCCTGGGCCGGGATGCTCTTGATCACGACTTCCTGGGTAGACATGGCTTCCTCCTGTTCGATCTGTCTCAGCCGCCACTCGACGCGCGCCAGCCGCGCCTGTTCCTCCTCTAACCGCCCCTGGATCTCGACCTGCTTCAGCCGAAGCATACCGCGGATCTGATCTGGCGACAGGTCGCCGTCGATCAGTTGAGCGATCTGCTCCAGCGAAAGCCCCAGGTCCTTGAGCGCCAGGATGCGGTTGAGGCGGGGCAACTGGCTGGCCGAGTAGTAGCGGTAACCGGTGAAGCGGTCTATCTCTGCCGGCTTGAGCAGACCGATCTTGTCGTAGTAGCGCAGTGTCTTCACCGTCACCCGGCTGAACCTAGAGAACTGACCAATCTTGAACATGTATCCTCTCCGTGCACGACTTGAACTGAAGGCCTTCTGCGTGAAAGCCCAGACATCCGCATCGGCCACGTCCCGGGCTCTCACGCTCCATTATACACCCTCCAGTAGGGGGAGAGTCAAGACCCAACAGGCAGGATTTCGCCACCAGTGGGCATCTCCTCATCCCAGAAACCAGGTTTTTCGGAAAAAACCTGGTTTCTAGCAATCGCACGAACAAAAGTTCTAATGTCAAGCGATTGGTACCGGGGAATCGTATTGCTTCATCAGACAGGATTAACATCATTTACAGGATGATAGGTTGCAATCTTGTGAATCCTGTAAATCCTGTCCAGGTCGGCGGTTTCACGGCGTGCCCAGGGCCACGTTCCGATAGTTGTTGTTCGAGTTCCAGGCGAACATCGCAGCCAGCGGGCTTCTGGTTCCCAGCAGCGTGCGCATCGCCTTCCAGGCTAACACGGGACGGGCATACATGCGCCGGTTGGACGCGTGCATCGCCTGCGCCAACGCATCGGCGGATATGTCCTGGGGCCGGTGGGTCACCTCGGTCATGTCGTAGCGATCCCAATCTCGCGGAAAATCGCCGTAGAGCAAGCGCCCTTCCTCCTGGAAGCGGCTGAACAGGTACGTCCCCGGCAGGGGCGTCAGGTAGGTCGTCTGCATGACGTCCACCCCGCTGCGGATCATGTAGCTGGCGCGGCGGCGCAGTCTCTCGGGCGTGTCGCCGTCCATCCCGAAGATGAAGGCCCCCAGGACGGCGATGCCCGCCCGGTGGATGCGGCGGAAGGCTTCCCTGTAACTCTCCACGCCGCGCTGGAGGTTGAGCCGCTTGTTGACCGTCGCCAGCGCGTCCACCTCCTCCGCCTCCAGCCCCAGGAAGACCATTTTGCAGCCCGCCCGTCCCGCCCAGTGGAGCACTTCCTCGTCGTCGGCGAAGTTGAGCGACGCCTGGCAGAACCACCACTTGTCCAGGCCACGCTCGACCATGCCCTTGAAGATCGCCAGCGCTTGGTCGCGGGAGCGCTCGCCGTAGCCGATGAGGTTGTCGTCCACGAAGAAGAGCAGCTTCTGCGGGATGGTCTCCAGCTCGTCGAGCACGTCCTGCGGCGGCCGGCGGCGATAGCGCCGCCCGTTGAAGGCCGTGACCGAGCAGAACTCGCAGTCCATGGGGCAGCCGCGCGAGGTCTGCACCGAGGCGAACATGTAGCCGGGGTGGAACAGGTCGCGGCGCGGGTGGGGCAGGTCGGCCAGCTCACCCCACGCGCCGGCGTAGACCCGCTGGAGCCGGCCCGCCTCCACGTCGGCCACCACCTGGGGCCAGGCCGCCTCCGCCTCCCCCACGACCACCGCGTCCACGAAGCGCAGCGCCTCGTCGGTGCACATCGAGGCGTGGATGCCGCCCATCACCACAGGCACGCCCCGCCCGCGATAGGCGGCGGCGATCTCGTAGGCCCGGTTGGCCGAGGCGGTGAAGGCCGTGATCCCCACCAGGTCAGCCTCCCGGTAGGCGAAGGGCGTCCAGTTCTCGTCCACCAGTTCCACGTCCCAGCGCGCCGGCGTCAGCGCGGCGACGATGCCCAGCCCCAGCGGCGGGAAGCGCGAGCTTTCGTTGACCGTCAAGCCCGTGCGCACCGGGTTGACCGGGTTGACCAGGACCAGCTTACGCGTCATCTTGCTATTGTTGTTCTTACCAATCATTGTAATATCCAATCATCAGGCAAAAAAGAGAACGCCCTACTGCCAATCGAAGCCCAGGCTGTGAGAGGCTTTGAGCACCAGCCGGTGCAACTCGCGCTGCTCGTCCACGCTCAGCGCCGCGAGGAACTCACGCGTGTAATCCGCCGCGATCGCGACCACCTCTCCGGCGGCCGTCTGTCCCGGCTCGGTGAGCGTCAGCCACCAGTTGCGCCGGTCATCGCTGTCCTGCTCCCGCCGGACCAGGCCTTTCTCCGCCAGGCGCTGGACGTACACGGAGATGGTGCCGGGGTTGATGTCCATAATGCGCGAAAGCTGCGCCGCGTTGAGGGGCGCGAACTGGCGCAGGACCATGAGCACCGAGCAGTCGGAGAGCGCCAGGTCGAGCACGTTGCGCTCCGCCTCACCGGCCATGCGCGTCTCATACGCGTGCGTCAGGCTAAAGAGCGCCTGGTTGATCTGCAGGTATTCCTTGTCCGAAAGGTCGCCTGAAAGGTCATCTGACGTGGTCAAGGAGGACATATCTCCATCTTGAATAGTTGTTTAGTCCAACGATTTGATTATACAACCAATTGGCGGAAACGTCAAGCCGGACAAGGCCATGTCCTATGCCTCTTCTCACTCGTACGCCAGCGCCTCGCGCACGCTGATGCGCGCGGCGCGCCGGGCCGGCAGGAGGCTCGCCACGGCAGAGACGACCACCGCCAGTGCCAGCCAGAGCCAGACGCCCGCGAAGGAGAACACGTACTCGATCCACACATCCATGAAGGCCATCCCCACGCCACCGCTGAGGAGTTTGCCGACCGGGAAGGACAGCAGCGCCCCCAGGACCCAGCTAAACGCGCCGATGAGCATGCCCTCGACGACGATGATGCCCCACAGCGCGCCGTTGGACGCGCCGATGGCCCGCAGGACGCCGATCTCGCGCGTGCGCTCCAGCACGTTCAGGCTCATCGTCGCCGCCAGCCCCAACCCGCCGACGACGGCCAGCATCATCGCCACGATCAGGAGCAGGTACGTGACCAGGTTAACCTGATTCACGTTCGCGAACACGCTGTCGTGAATCGTCTCCGCCGCGTACACGGGCAGGCCGGAGCGCTCGTACTGCTCCTCCAACGCGCGGGCGATCGACTCCTGGGCCAGCGGGTTGTCCGCGTCCTCGATCTGGAAGACGGCGCGGCAGGCGCGGCCGGTCTGCCCCGCGGCGTCCGCCAGCGCAGGGGAGTTGGCATACGCCATGTCGCCCGTCATCAGTACGACTCCGACGATCTCCCAGTCCGACTCGCGCTCCTCGATCTCGACGCGCACCTCGTCGCCCAGGGCCAGGCCCGGGATCTGGCGCAGCATCTCGCTGGAGACGACGAGCGCGCGCTCATCCTCAGGCACCAGCCAGCGCCCCTCCAGGATCTTGGGCACGACGGTCTCCTGATCCGGTGGCAGGCCGTAGATGGGGAAGCTCGCACCCATCTGCTCATCCGGGAGGACCTGCGTGGCGTCCACGGCCACCCAGCTCTCCACCCGCGTGATGCCCGGCACGCGCGCCGCCACAGCCTCGATGCGCTGGGGCCGGACCGGCTCCTTGAACAGCACGTGCACCTCGTAGCTGAACAAGCTGAAGATGTCGTCGAACAGCCCTAGCATGGACTGCTGCGTGCTAAAGACGCCGATGAAGATCGCGCCCGCCAGCGACAACGCGCCCAAGGTGAGCGCCAGCCGCCCCTTGCGCCGGAAGGTATTCCGCAGTGAGAGCATCAGCGGACGTGGCAGGCCATGCACGTGGACCATGAGCCGGTCGAACAGGCCAATGCGCACGCCGCCGATGCCGTAGTCGCTTATGGCCTCGCGCACCGTCATGCGCGTCCCGGCGCAGATGGGGATCAGGGCCGCCACGGCAGGGACGCCCAGCGCCATGGCCACCTGCAAGCCCACCACCCACGGCACCAGGCCATAGCTAACGATGTCGTAGTTCATCACGTTGCCGCCGTAGTCGGCAAAGAAGCGTCCGGACAACAGGCTCAGCGGCACGGCGATGAGCAGCGCCAGCCCACCGTACATGAACACGGTGGACAGGTAGATGCCCATCACCTGGGAGCGGCGCGCGCCGACGGCCTTCATCACGCCGATCTGGCGCGTCTCCTGGGCCAGCAGGGCCATGGTCGTGTTCACCACCAGGAACCCGCTGAGCAGCAGGGAAAGTGCGCCTACCGAGCTCAGCACCATCATCAGCGCCGAGAAGAAGTCGTAGGCCCAGTGCTTGCCTGGCCGGGTCAGGTAGTCGTCGTAGTCGGTCACCTTGTACCCGCATCGCTCCAGCCGGTCAATCGCCCGGTTTCGCACCCGCTCCAGGTGGGCCGGGTCGCTCGCGTCGTGCGCAACGGTGACGTAGAGCCGGTTGTACTTGGGGATCACGCCCAACCACTCCAGCGTGTCCAGGGTGACGAAGCCCCGCGCCCAGCGGCTGATGTACGATGAGAGATCGTTGAACTCGTGCACAAAGCCCGTCACCGGCAGCCGCTTCTGCGTGCCGCTGGGCATCTCGACGAGGAGCACATCGCCCGCCGCCACGTCGAAGAGCACAGGCGTCGAGCGCTCCAGCAGCATCTCGCGCCGCCCCGGCGGCCAGTCGCCGCTCTCCGGCCTGACGACGCCGATACGGGAGTCGTCGTAGTCGTGGAGAGCCGTCAGCTCCAGGTTGACCCAACCGTCGCCGGCCTGCACGCGGGCGTTGAGCACGCTGCGCGGCTCGACGTCGGCCACCTCCGGCATGTCGCGCACGATGGAGAGCACGTCCTCATCGAAGGGCTCCAGGTACAGCAGGATGTTGGGCGGGACGTTGCGCCAGTAGCCCGCGTACATGTCGACCATGCTCGCCTCCCGGGCCGTGAGGACCGTCCCGAAGGTGGCCACGCCGACGGCGATGGCGAGCACGACCAGCACACTGCGCGCCTTGTGCCGCCAGACGTCCCGCAGCACCTTGTTCCAGCGTAGTCTCGACAACATAGCTCGTCCGCCTGACCTCTCTTATCCCCTCTTCGCGCCGCTCCACGTGCCGCCGGCGCGACCTACCCCACCTCACGCTGCGCCCGCCTGAAGAGCACGGCGAGCAGGCCCGTAGCAATGGGAAACTCGATGCACCACAGAGCAAGCCCCAGGAATACCACCGTCACGTGGCCGAACGCATAGGCCACCACGCCGCCGATGCCTATGAAGCCGTTGGCCAGGAACAGCCAGCGCACCCACCGCTCGACTCCCTCTCGACCGAAGAGCGGGGCAGCGACGAGCGTGGACAGGCTCATGAAGCCGTATGCCACCGCCTCCAGCGCGAAGAACAGGGAGCGCATGTTGGGCATCGCCCACAGCGCGAGCCCGTCCGTCACGCCGCCCAGGATGTTCTGCCGCACCACGGTCAGTTGGACGTAGTCAATGATCCAGATGATGGCCGCGTAGACGACGGAGAACGACAGCGCCGACAGGCTGAGGACCTTCCGCTCATCCGCGACGCAGCGGTGGACGGACGCCATCAGGACGACGAAGGCGGGCGCCAGCAGGAGCGGCGGCACAACCGGGATGACGTCGAGCGTGCGGAATGCCGCCGCATACGCCTCGATGCCCTGCCAATCCGCCACCGGAACCACCAGAGACGAAAGCACGGCCGTGATCACGAACGCGACGCTGAACACGGTCGCCAGGACCGCCGCCCAGAATCCGACCCGGTTCACCAACTGGTCGCCGGCATACGCCTCCTGTCGCATCACCATTTGACTGACTCGACCGTGCCTCTGGACTGTTCCGAGCATTTCGTCTTCACCTCCCTGGGCACGGAAACCGTGCCCCTACTATGTGTGACATCTGTGGGTATCATGACACATTCCTACCCAACCTGCCTATCCACCAACCAGCAGCTACCCATCAGCCGGTCATCCCCCTGGGCCGGAGGAGGCACGCGCGCCCTGCACTTGCTGCCGGCGGAGCGGTTTCGTAGCCGGCCTCCGAACGGTAGTAGAGATAGATGAAGCCGATCACGGCAGCCATCAGCACGTGCCACACCGCGTGGCCCTGGAACCAACTGCCGGGCGAGCAGAGCACCCGGGTGACGTCCAGTATCCACATAGTACAGGCTCCAACCAGGCTGGCAAGCGCCCCGTACAGAAACGCCGCGTTGACCTTCGGACGGCGCGTCCTGCGCACGGCCCACTCGGAAGCCAGGGCCGCCACCATCAGGACGACGAAGATGTAGCGCCGCAGGACGGGCCACGCGATGGACACGTATCCCAGCGCGACGTTCGCCACCAGGTAGCTGGCGAGGAACGTCCTGTCGCTCAGGCGGCGCATGCGGGACACGTTGTAGATCACCATGAAGGTGGTCATCAGGTACATGGAGATGACGTCAACGACCTGCCCGGCGAACGCGAGAGAACTGTGGTAGAACATGGAGCCGATGCCGATGAGCACCGCGGCGGTTCCATACACGGCCGGGTAGACCAGCCGCGTCCGAATGAGGTTCGACGTGCCCCACCGGGCCGCCCGAGGCAGGTCGTGGCGGGCTATCGCAATGGCCAGCAGCCCGACGAAGACGAAGCCCAGGTTGGACCACGTGTTCACCGGCTGGCGGATCGCCCCGGCATGGATGGGCTCACAGAAGCAGTGCTCAGGCATACAGGTCGCGGGCCGCCACCCATCCCACGAGTAGTCCAGCAGCCTGGCGGCGGCCGGGTCCGCACCGCCGCGGCCCCCGGCAGTGCGGGGCGCGACCGCGGCCCCGCCCCCAAGCCGGGCGTCGGCAGCGGTAGCCGCGTGGTCCAGAGCCTCCGGGGTCGATCCGACGCACGCGGCCTGCTTGAGCAAGGCGGCAAGAACGAGCAGGCTGATCACCAATACGAGTTTGCGCTTCATCGTGTAACTCCCTGTTTCGGGCAAAGATGTGTCATAGCCGTGGCACACACGACCGGCCACATCATCGCACACCCCCGAGCAAGATGCCTATCCACCGGCTAACAGGCTTCTATCAGGTTGCCGCTCTCGCAGCGACCCCGTTCGTAGTGAGGGCGGATGCAGGCATCCGCCACGTCCGCCGGAGTGCCGTCGGACGCTACTCCGCGGACTCCGTAGCTCACTACGAACGCCGATCGTTCCCTGTTCGTAGTGAGGGCGGATGCAGACATCCGTCCGCAGGTCTGCCGGAGTGCCGTCGGACGCTACTCCGCGGACTCCGTAGCTTACTACGAACGCCGATCGTTCCCTGTTCGTAGTGAGGGCGGATGCAGACATCCGTCCGCAGGTCCGCCGGAGTGCCGTCCCGCGCGCGTCAGAGCGAGCAGGGATGCTCGCGGTCCGAGACCGGTTCGTAGTGAGGCCCGGATGTCTGCATCCGCCAGGTCCGCCGGAGGGCCGTCGGACGTTACTCCGCGGACTCCGTAGCTCACTACGAACGCTGATCGCTCCCCGCTCGTAGTAAGGGCGGATGCAGACATCCGTCCGCCGGTCCGCCGGAGTGCCGTCAGGAGGGAATAAGGAGATGGGGCGACAGGTTCGTGGTGGGTGATTTATCGCCACAAGAGGCGCTGAAGCGCCCACTACGAACCTGCGCCCCTACGTGCGGGCGACTGCCCTAGGTCGAGGCTCGCCCCGTGAGCAGGTCTTCATCCCGAACAGGAAGCGCGTGATGCCGGTCCGCTTCACGACCAGCTCATACACCAGCACCACCATGGGGATGGTCAGGGCATTGATGGCCAGGTACTTCAGCGCTACGCCCGTGTCCCAGCGCGTGACCACGTAGCCCACGGCCGTGTTGATCAGGAAGTGCAGCATGTAGAACGGGTAGGCCGCCTCGCTGGCGTAGCGCAGCAGCCTACCACTGGCGTTCAAGTAGCGGCGACCCAGTCCGAAGATCACGACCAGCCAGCACCAGCGGCTCAGGTAGTACACCAGGTGAAGCAGGACCCTGTTGGCCAGTATGTACAGGCACGCCGTGGCGATCACGCCGACGACCAGGGCGCTCACCACGTGCCTGTCCATGGCATCCTGAAACCGCTCGTCTGCCGCGAGAACGAAGCCGTACACAAACAGGGTGAGGTGCAAGAGCGGCGCCTTCCCACCGATGTCCAGCAACACAACCGCAAGCGCGAGCGGCAGCGCCGGCAGGAAGATCATCCCGGGCTTCTGCAAGAAGGTCGCCAGCCTGGCCACCAGGCGCCTGCCCGGCGCCCGCTTCAGCGCCAGGAAGAGCGGCAGCGCGGCCGCGGAGAAGACGAACAGGAAGATGACGAACCAGAAGTGCGCGGGCGTGAACGTGCCCGCGTTGCCCGACAGGTCCTCGAAATCGATCTGGAAGAAGCGGGGGTAGAACTGCCAGAACGAGCCGAAGCGCGGTTCGTCCAGGAACTGCATGTAGACCATGGGCGGGACCAGCACCGTGATGCCAAACAAGGTCGGGACGAGGAGGCGCTTGACGCGCTCCGCCAGGTACTGCCCGCCCGTGCGCTTCTCCAACGCGAACCACGTGCTCGCCCCGGCGATCATGAACAGCAGGGGCATGTGCCACTGATGCACGAAGTACGCAAGCTGGATCAGGATCTCGCTCTCCACCTGGTCCTTGACGTATACGATGTCGCCCGGCCTGAGGCTGAAGATCAGAGCCGAGTGAAAGGGCACCAGAAGCAGCACCGCCAGCACCCGCAGCCAGTCCAGGTCGTGACGTCTTATCGATTTGCCCATGTCCTCCTCCGGTCAATCCTCGAAACCAGGTTTCTTCCTCAAAACCTGGTTTCTGGCGCACGGTTTCCAGATCCCTCACTCGTACGCCAGCGCCTCCCGTACGCTGACGCGTGTCGCCTGCAGCGCGGGCCACAGGCTGGCCAGCGCCGACAACACGGCCACGATCAACAGCCACAGGATCACCCCGCCGGCCGAGTACTCGAAGTCGAGGGGCACGCGCAACACCGCCTCGCCGATCACGTCGCTGAACAGCCGCGCGCCCGGCAGGCTGAGCGGCAGCGCCAGCAGCCAGGACAACACGCCGACGAACACGCCCTCCACGACGAACACGGCGGCGACGGCCCGCGACGTGGCACCGATGGCGCGCATCACGCCGATCTCCCGCGCCCGCTCGACCACGTTGATGGACATCGTGCTCATCAGCCCAATGCTGCCCACCACCGCCGTCAGGATGGCCATCGCCAGCAGGAGGTAGATCAGCACGCTGAACGCGGAGTGGCTCTCCTCCCACTGCTTGCCGGCGCTCCAGGTGTCCGTCATCTCGATGTGCTCGGCAGCGAGCGCCTCCGTCAGCGCCGCGATCAGGCGCTCCTGGGACGCGACGTCGTGCGCCTCGGAGCGCACCTTGACCGCCGTCCCCCGGCCAAAGGTGGCCGTCTCCCGCCCCAGGGCGTCACGCGGCACGTAGAGGACGGTGGACAGCGTGTTGAGGCTCATGTAGGAGCCCGCCACGGTCCACTCGGATTTCGCTCCGCCGATGTTCAGCGTGATCTCGTCGCCCGGCTGAAGCGCCTCCTCCTCGGCGAACGCGTTGTCCAACAGCACGGCGTTGGCATCAGCCGCCGCCAGACCGCGGCCGGTGACGATGCGCGGCGCGAACATGGCCGAGTCGCCCGGCACGCCGACCAGGCTGACCGGATGCTCCTCGCCGCTTCGCAGCGCCAGCGTCGCCTGCTGCCCGTCCCACACCTCCGCCCGGGTGACGCCCGGCACGCCCTCGGCGATCTCGATCAGGCGCGATATGCGATGCGGGCGGTCGAGCGCCACCGACACGTCTCCTTCGAGCTCGAATATGATCTTGAAGGTGTTGTCGAGGGAGTCCCCGGTGCTCATGACCACCGTGAACACCGCGCCGCTCAAGGTGAGCGTCGCCAGCGTCAACACGACGCGCGTCTTGCGCCGGAACGCGTTGCGCAGGCTGAGCGCCAGCATCCGGGGGAGGCGGCGGACGTGCCCGATCAGGCGATCGAGCCAGCCGCGCCCGAACCCGGTCCCGATGCCGTGGGTGCTGATGGCCTGGCGCACCGTCGTGCGCGCGCCGCCGAGCACCGGCACCAGCGCCGCCAGCAGCGGCACGGCCACGCCGATCGCGACCTGGAGCGCCACCGCCGCCGGCTCGAACTGGAAGGTGGCGACCTCAACGTTGAACATGTCCAGCAGCCACACGCTCGCCAGGTGGGCGCCGATCACGCCCAGCGGCACGGCCAGCATCAGGGCCAGGCCGCCGTAGATCAGCGCCGTCGCCAGGTACACGTCCACCACCCGCACGATAGTCGCGCCGAAGGCCTTCATCACGCCGATCTGCCACACCTGCCGCGCGATGATGGCGTTCATCGTGTTGATGATCAAGAACGCGCTCAGACCCAGCGACAGGGCACCCATCACCGCCAGGACGATCATCACCGTGTCCACCATGTCCTGCATCCAGTGCACGTTGGGATCGGTCACCTCGTATCCGGCGACGACGAGGCCGATGCGCTCCAGCCGCTCCTCGATCCGCTCGGCTGTCGCCCCGGCAACCTCCTGGCTGAACGCGTCCAGCACCACGCGCAGTTGGTTGAAGTCCTCTCCCTGCTCGTAGCCCGTCAGCCAGGCCGCGGTCTCCGGCGTGGCGAAGAACGTCACCTCGCCCCCCCACTCGGGGGACAGGATGTCGTGCGCGTGCACGACGCCCACCACCGGCACCCGGCGCCCGCGCTGCCCGACCTCGACGAGGATGCTCGTGCCGGGCCGCACGTCGAAGTGCCGGGACGACAGCCGATCCACACCCAGGACGCGCTTGGTGGGCCAGTGGCCGTCCTGCAGGCGCAGCAGGTTCATCCGCTGCGCGTCGTAGTCGTCGCGGGCGATGACGCGCGCCTGGCGCCAGTTCCTATCGCCGTCGCGCTTCCACCGGAACCCGGCGACGGTCACGCCCTCGACCGCTGCGACGCCGCGCTCGCGCCGCAGCGCGTCAACGATCGCCGGGCTGAACGGCCCACCCCAGAAGGTGATGTGCGCCGGTTTCGACTCCCGGTGCGCCTCCGTCAGCCGGGCACGCATCACGCCGGAGAGCCCGAAGACGAGCCCCAGCGCGAAGACGCCCACGGCCGTGGAGATGACCACGAGAAACGTGCGCGCCCTGTTGCGCGCCAGGTCGCGCCACACCTTGCGCCAGACGACGCTCATCTAGTGCCACCCATTGCTCTCGTCGCGGTGGAGCGTCCCATCGAGCAGATGGAGCACCCGCTGCGTCCGCTTGCTGAGGTCCTGATCGTGGGTGACGATCATCACCGTCTTGTCCTGGTCCACCAGACCCTCGAACATCTCGAAGACGTCGTTGGCCGTCTTCATGTCCAGGTTGCCCGTCGGCTCGTCGCCCACGAGCAGTGGCGGGTCGTTGGCCAGCGCCCGCGCGATGGCCGCGCGCTGCTGTTGCCCGCCGCTCAGCTCGCTGGGCAGCTTGTACGCCTGGTCGCTGATGCCCACCCGCTCCAGCAGCGCCATCGCCCGCTGCTTGCGCTCGCGCCGTTTGTACGCTTTGCAGAAGTCCATCGGCAGCATCACGTTCTCCACGATGCTCAGCGTGGGCAGCAGTTGGAAGAACTGGAAGATGACGCCGATGTTCCGCCCCCGCCAGCGCGCCAATTCGTTCTCGCTCAGCTCGTGGACGGACTCACCGCTCACGTGCACCTCGCCGCTGGTGGGCCGGTCGATGCCGGTGATCATGTTCAGCATCGTGGACTTGCCGGAGCCCGACGGCCCCACCACGCTCACGAACTCGCCGGGTCGTACCTGGAGCGAGATGCGCTTGAGCACGCTCATGTCGCCCGCACCCGTCTCGTAGGTCTTGACCACGTCACGCAACTGGATCAGCGCGTGACCGTTGGAACCTCGTGCCTGTACGCTCTCCATCATACCTCCCGACAGACCCGGCAGGCCAGTAGGCTCGCATCCACCACGTCCACCTGGCCTGCCAGATCGCTCAAACGGGTGGCGCCATTCCCATGGCGCACCATCATGCCTGCGAAGGCGCCATTCCGATGGCGCACCTATCCCTACAAAGGCACCATTCCGATGGCGCAGCATCCGCCCTATCCCTCGATCTGCCTGACGTCGCCTGAACCGGTCACCGTCTGCTCTATCCTCGGCGCACCGATGTAGCGGACGTCCCCGCTCCCGCTGACGCGGGCCTTCAGACGATCGCTCACACGCACGGTCGCCGAACCGGTGCCCGTGACGTGGACGTCCGTCATCGCGGTCGCCAGATCGCGAGCACTGTACACACCAGAGCCGCTGATCCGGACGTCCTGCTCCGCGACCTCGCCACCATCGACGTCCAGATCACCGGAGCCACTCAACTGCACCTCGATCCGCTCGGCCTGCACGTCCCCCAGGTCCACACCACCGGAACCGCTGATCCTCACCGAGGCCTGCTCGGCCGCCAGGTTCAGCCAGTCCGTTCCCCCTCCCGTCACGTCCACGCCACCCGATCCGGACACCCTGACTTCGACGTCGTCCTCGGCGAGCAGACCATCCAGTCTCACGTCGCCGGAACCGCTGACCGTCACGGACACGTGCTCGCCCTCCATGACCGGCCCCTCCACGTTGCCGCTGCCCGACACCCGCAGCGTGTCCAACTCCGTCACCGTCAGATAGAACCTGATCGGCCTCGTGGGATACAGGCTCACGCCGGGCCGGGTGCCGAGGTGCAGCACGCCGTCGCTCACGTAGACCTCAAGCTGCGGGATCACGTTGTCCTCTGCCTCGACGACCAGGCTCTCCGCTTCGCCCAGTTCGATGCTCAGGTCGCCCTGGTTGCCCAGTGCAACGCCGCTGAAGCCCTCGACGTCGAACGCCTTCTCAGCCACGCGCCCGGAACCGTGAACCACCGGCCAACTGGACAACGTGCAGGCCATACTGCTGAGTCCCATGATAACCAATACAGGAACGATAATGAATCCTCGCCTTGTCATGTCGATCCTCCTCACCATGTCCATCCGATACGCTTTAGCGCGCCTCACTCCGTGGCCAGATTGGGCACCGCCGGACGGCGGGTCAGCCCCCAGACCAGGACGGCAAATCCAAGCACGATCAGCGTGACGGGGGCCGTCCACCGCCACAGCCATCCCACGCGGAAGAGCGTCGAGAGCGCGACCAGGGCGAGCGACTCGATCGCCCCGATCCCGGCCAACGCGCACAGGACGACGCCAGCTGTCGACAGCCCGGGCGAGCGCCGCCCAGGGCGGGAAGACCCCGCCCCTACAAGATTGACCGCCAGAAGCGCCAAGCCCACTGACAGGGGCTCAATCGTCCACAGCACCGCCCACACCTGCCACAGCCCCGTAAACGCGCAGAACTGCATCAGCACGCCGTTGGCCCCGATGACGATGGCCGGAATGAGCAACCAGACAACCCGCATGTAGACCGCAGCAAACAGGAAGCCCAGCGCCAGCGAGAGTATCTCCAGCGGCCACAGCCACGCCCACGCGCTCCACATGCGGAAGACGCTGGCAAAGAGCAAGATCGCGCCGGTGTTCAAGACAGGCACCCCAGGGATGAAGAGCGCGCCCAGACCGGGCTTGCCGCGCACGAGCAGTGGCGGCACCACGAAGAGGAACCCGGCGACGATCACGGCCAAGGGCCAGAGCCGCCATACCCGGAACCCGAACGCGGGCGCGACCAGGCTGGACACCAACACCGCCATCCCGACGAAGATAAGCACCATGCTTGCCAAGATTGAAAGTGGCTTGTTCATCTTTACCTCCAAGCTGAGACTTGCTACACTGGACGTACGATACCACACCCTGCCCGGCGTTGCCTATTGGGCAGCTAACGGGTAGCTATCGAATGCATAATAGGGGACGGTACGCAAGCCCCAAATCCCAAAATCCAAACCCCAAGGCCAGGGGATGGGGGGACAAGGAGCGGAGGGAATTCGCGTTCAAGCGAGTCGGCGGGGATGAGTGCGGCGAGGGGAGGAAGAGGGACAGGGGGACAGGGGGACACGGAGACAAGGAGAAAGGGAGCGAGGGACTTCGCGTTCAAGCAACTCGGCGGGCATCGTGTGGCGACGAGGATTGCGGTGGCGGCGGCCGGCGGAGCGGCAGTGGTGGGCGGGGCCGTGGCGCGTGAACGCGCCCCGGGGGACGCTCGGGGCGCGTTCGATTCGGCGACCGGCCTTATTCTGCTTCGGCTACCACATCGATCTGTTCTGCCTCGGTTTCCACGTCTATCTGTTCGGCCTCGACTGCCACGTCGACCTGTTCTGCTTCGTCCTCGGCGCTGACGGGTTCCGCCTCGGCTACCACGTGTATCGGTTCTGCCGGGGCCTCCGCCTCCACCTGCTCAGGTTGGGGCGAGCGGCGCACCACGTTGAAGACGATGATCAGCAGCCCGGCTAAGACGAGGGTAGCGGCACCCACCATGTTGATCAGCAGCCAACCCGGGAAAAGAGCCGACATCCCCATCAAGCTCAGGGCGGCTAGCACGCACATAATCACGCCGGCGATGAACAGCCCCTTCGAGCGCTGCTTGACGTTGATGATCAAGAACGCCAACCCGAGCGCGAGGGGCTCAAACGCCCACAGGACCGCCCACGTATCCCAGCGCCCGGTGAGCGCGCAGAACAGGAAGATCAGCCCGTTCGCGCCGATGAGGAAGGCTGGCAGGAGCAGCCAGATCGCCCGGATGTAGATCGCGGCCGCCAGGAACCCCAGCGCCACACCCAGCACCTCCAGCGGCCAGAGCCAGGTCCACGCGTCCCAGGCATCGAACATGCTGGTGAACAGCAGTATGCCGCCCGTGACCAGGATCGGCACGCCGGGGATGTACAGACCGCCCAGGCCCCGCTTGCCGCGCACCAGCAGGGGCGATACGGTGAAGAGCAACCCCACGCCCACGACGAGCAGCGGCCACAGCTGCCACGAGCCCCAGCGCCAGAACTCCGGTGCCCACCAGGGCAGGACGATATTAGCGGCCAGCGCCAGCCCGCCGATCAGGATCAGCAAGACGCCCATCAGAATTGATAATCGCTTGTTCATGTGTCTCTCCTTGTGTGAGAATTAGTGCAGCGGCTCCCAAATGCAAAGGGTAGCGCTTCGTACGCCGCCACTCAGCCGGACATAAAGTGTCCGGCCTATACAGGAGCGCCCCGTGAACGGGGCTTGAGGCGTGCGTGATACACGCCCACCTCCTCGAATGCAACCACGCGTGAGTAGCATACCACATCCTGGGCCGCGCGCCTATCGGTGGGCTAACCGGTGGCTATCGAAGGCGTATCAGCCGGGGAGAGAGACAAGGGGACGGGGGGACAGGGGGACAAGGAGGCGGGGAGACAAGGGGACAAGGAGAGGGGGAGAGGTTCGTAGTGGGCGCTTCATCGCCTCAAAGAGGCGCTGAAGCGCCCACTACTCGCCTCCCAGGTCGCCTGCGATGAGGCGAAACTGCTCCAGGGCCGATTCCAGGTCCTCGACGATGTCGGCGGCCAGGAGGTCGGGCTCGGGCAGGTGGGCCGTCTCCTCCAGCGATTCGTCCCGGATCCAGAAGACGTCGAGGTTGACCTTGTCGCGCGCCATCAACTCGTCGTAGGTGAAGGCCCGCCAGCGACCGTCGGGCTCCGTCTCCGACCAGGTCGGCGTCCGCTCGTGGCGGTTCTCGGGGTTGTAGCAGCGCACGAAGTCCTCCAGGTCCTCGCGGGTGAGGGGATCGCGCACCAGCGTGAAGTGCTTGTTGGTGCGCAGGTCGTAGATCCACAGCTCCCGCGTGGCGGCGGTGGCGCTGCCGGGGCGGCGGTCGAAGAACAGCACGTTGGCCTTGACGCCCTGGGCGTAGAAGACGCCCGTGGGCAGCCGCAGCAGCGTGTGCACGTCGCACTCGTGCAGCAGCTTGCGCCGCACCGTCTCGCCGGCGCCGCCCTCGAACAGGACGTTGTCCGGCACGACGACGGCGGCCCGCCCGTGGATCTCCAGAATGGAGCGCACGTGCTGTACGAAGTTGAGCTGCTTGTTGCTGGTCGAGGTCCAGAAATCCTGGCGCACGATAGCCTGGGCCTCGCGGCGCAGCTCGCCCTCGTCGGTGATGTAGGTGACGCTGCTCTTCTTCCCGAAGGGTGGATTAGTGAGCACCACGTCGAAGTACTGGCCTGGATGGCTGACCAGCGAGTCGTCCACGCGGATGGGGCTCTTGCCCCCGTTGGCCCCGATACCGTGCAGGTACAGGTTCATCACACACAGGCGGGCGGTGTTGTCCACGATCTCCCAGCCGTGGAGCGCCTGGTGGTTCAGGTGCTCGTACTGGCTGCGGTTCAGGTCGTGGTGCCGGGCGACGTAGGTGTGGGCGGCGATGAGGAAACCGCCGGTGCCCGCCGCCGGGTCACAGACCGTCTGGCCCGGCGCGGGGCGCATGACGTCCACGATGGCCTGGATCAACGGGCGGGGGGTGAAGTACTGGCCCGCGCCGGACTTGACGTCCTGGGCGTTCTTCTCCAACAGCCCCTCGTAGATCTCGGCCTTGACGTCCATGTCGAGCCCGGTCCAGGTCTCGCCGTCGATGAGCGTGATCAGGCGGCGCAGCTTGGCCGGGTCCTGGATGCGGTTCTGGGCCTTGCGGAAGATGACGGGGATCAGCCCAGCGCCCTGTCCCAGCTCGCTGAGGATCTGGCGGTAGTGCTGCTCCAGCGCCGCCCCCTCCAGGTCGCGCAGGCTGGCCCAGCCGTACTCCGGCGGGATGGCGCTGGTCTTGCCGAACTCGCGCTCCTGCTCGTCGGCCATCTTGAGGAAGAGCAGGTAGGTGAGCTGCTCGACGTAGTCGCCGTAGGACACGCCGTCGTCGCGGAGGACGTTGCAGTAGTTCCACAGGCGTTGGACGATGGTTGCGGGTTCGGTGGCCAAGACAGTACCCTCCTTCACCCGTTCTATCACTACCAGCTTACCACTCCCCACCCTACCAATCGGGGTCGCCCATCACTAGAATCTCCGAACCGTCCTCCGTGCGCACGCGCCGTCCCACGGTCCGCTCGAAGTGAACGACCTCTTCCGGGGGCTTGCCGTGGCGAGTCAGGTCGTCGAAATCGTCCATCGTGAAGGAAGGAGTGTCTGGACCGTCAGGCAAGGATAGCACGCGGCGCTCGAAAACCTCCCGGGCGTCAATCAGGTCGGCCGGCAAACGAATCTTGGCCGCCCGGTTGCAGTTGAGAGCGGTCAGGATCACGGTCTTGGCCCGTTCGGCGTCAACGGACTCCGGCTCCATTCCCCCACCCTTCCACACTCCCAGGACCTCCCTACGCAACGTTGTGGGGAAACGCCGGGGAGTCAAGAGGATGTCTTTGACGGAGCCGTTCCACGGCGGGTTATAGTCGAGCAGAAAGCCCATGCCCTGGGCGCGTCTCTTCTTGGGATTCGTGTACCAAAACACCACCGCGTAGGCCTGCGACTTCTCGCCCAGCAGCGCTTCGTCGTCGTAGTAATAGGCCTCGAGGAACAGGCCCGGTGGGGTTTGAAGGGGTTTGATGTCCACGCCCGCCGCCTCCAGCCAGGCCAGTGCCAGGGGCCGCAAGTCCGGACCCAACGATCGAACGAGAACCATCTCCTCCAACGTGCCTGCGTGGCCGCGCCGGCCCAACCAGCAGGGCAGGACGCCCTCCAGCCGGGCGCGCGCCGGCTCCGGCGCGGCCTGGTAGGCCCGCAGCATCGTCATCACCATGAGCTCCGATTCGACGTCGCGCGCCAGCACGTCCAGGTCATCTTCGAGAGCCGCATCGTCCTTGCGAAGCAGCGACTCGTCGGCCCACAGGTTGTCCAGGCGGGGCCTCAAGGCGGTCGCCGGGGAGAACCTGCGCGTTCTTCTCTTCTTGCGTTTGCTCATAAGAATACACACCTCGCTTAATCAGATGGGATACGCCCCCAACCCTGCGCGCAGCGCATCCTTGAAATCCACATCGTGTCTTGCTCCCACTGCATTCATCACCAACCGTACTGGGATGGCGACTCACCGTGCTGCTCCAGGATGATGGGGACCTCGATATCCATGTCTGGATCCACGCGTTCCAGGGTGACGTCGAATATCCAAGAATGGTGCCCGGGCTGCCGTTGCCAATGGTCACACTCCGCAGCACTCGTTCATGTCTCGGCAAGAAACTGATCCCTTCGAACGATCGTCCGTATGTCATCGGACTCCCGTCTTCCTTTGGGGTTGTGCTAACGCGTCCGGCAGGCGCATTTGCGCGGTCTCCTGTTCCACTTCGTGCGCCATAGCATCCCCTATTCATTCCCACTGATGCATTCCCAGGACGTTGCAGTAGTTGTACAGGCATTGGACGATGGTTGCAGGTTCGGTGACCATAGATCGTCTACCCTCGATTGAACGGATTGGGCGGCGCATCGGGATGCAGTTGGTCTTCCTCCCAAAGCGCCGGGTTGTGTTCCGTATAATCGTAGATGCGCCGGTACGAGGTGTCGTTGCGGATGATGTGTTCCCAGTAGTTGCGCTGCCAGAGGCGTCCATCGAACGGAGACCATCCCCTTTCTCGGACACCCATGATGTATTCATGAGTCGTGATGGACTTGAACACCCCGACCACATCCCCCAACGTCGGGCGTCGCGCTGCCTCGGGATTCGTAGGGGCAGGCCTTGTGCCTGCCCTGGGAGTTGTGCCCGCATCAGGGCAACCACAAGGGTTGCCCCTACGAGACGGCTTTGGGATAGGCGCTAGATCCGCATCCGGGCAGCCACAAGGGTCATCCCCACAGGGTGACCGCGGGGCAGGCGATCTTGGGATATCGTTGAGGACGATAATCGCGTGGAAGTGATTGGGCATAATAGCGTACGCATCCGATTGAACGTTGGGAAACCGTTCGGGGATACATTCCCACACAGCCTGCACCATGCGTCCGGCAGCGTTCAACACCATTCCGTCATCCACTACGTCTCCGAACAAGCAGACGTGCCCTTGCGTACAGATGGTGACGAAATACGCCCCTGGTGACGCGTAATCGTATCCCTTTAGGCGGATAGAACGCCGATGGTGTTTCTGGGGATCATATGGCACAGCGCTAGCCTCCTATCCCAACTGAACACTGTTCCCACCCTAGCATGATCATCGCCCACCACCGCCATCCACGCCGGGCGACCACAAGGGTCGCCCCTACAATGCCCAACCTAGATCGCGTTTCTCGAATCCCACGCCACCCCATGGCCCGCCCCCCCACCGTCTGGTAGGGGCAGGTCTTGTACCTGCCCTCCTCGTGCCTGCCCTCCCCTGGGCGACCACAAGGGTCGCCCCTACAATGGCCAACCCAGATCGTGTCTCTGGAATCGCACGCCACCGCGTCACCCCACGGCCCGCTCCCCCCCATCGCCATCGTAGGGGCAGGTCTCGTGCCTGCCCTCCCCCCACCGCCATCGTAGGGGCAGGTCTTGTGCCTGCCCTCCCCCCACTGCCATCGCAGGGGCAGGTCTCGTGCCTGCCCTCCCCCCACCGCCATCGTAGGGGCAAGTCTTGTGCCTGCCCTCCCCCCATCGCCATCGTAGGGGCAGGTCTTGTACCCGCCCTCCCCCCACCGCCATCGT
>Ga0180432_10000523_pt1 | contig 63278 bp, 62 predicted proteins | sample SS_ome_10_FD_132414 | JGI IMG/M metagenome (GOLD analysis project Ga0180432, IMG submission 132414) | Hypersaline lake sediment archaeal communities from the Salton Sea, California, USA - SS_1_MS_2 metaG | ecosystem: Environmental > Aquatic > Non-marine Saline and Alkaline > Hypersaline >... | reverse complement strand
CACTCGCTCAGTGCCGGAAGGATCGACACGAGGATCATCACAATAAAGTTGGCCACCAAGAAAGGCAACGCTGCCACGAATGTATCCGTCAACTCCAATCCGGCGATCTTGTTTGCGACATTGAGACACTGTCCTACCGGCGGGGTTGCCAAGCCTACAGCGAGGCCGACGATCAGCACTGCCCCAAACTGGATTGCGCTGATCCCCATCCCCTGGAACGCAGGGAGAAGGATCGGTGTCAGCAGGAGTATGGCCGGACCGACATCGATGAAGTCCCCGACAAAGAATAGCAGGGTGGAAAACACCAACAGCACGGCATAGTTCGGGATGTTCAAGGAAGAGAGGAAGTTTGTGATTGCCAGCGGCACATGCTCTTTCACGAGAATCCATGTATACAGGCGGGAGAATGATGTGATGATCATGATCGTTGCGCTGATCAGAATGCTCTGCTTGATCAACCGTGGAATCGCCTTTAGCTTCAGTTCGCGATAGACGAAGAAACCAATGATGAATGCATAGAGAACCCCCATTCCAGCTGCCTCGGTTGGCGTTGCAATGCCGAAGGTGATCGTGCCGACCACTGCGATGGGCATCAGCAATGCAGGGATTGCGCGGCCGGTTCGTCGAACGAATTCCCCCCAAGAGAGAGAGATCCTCTCGATCGGCCACTTCCCACGGTATGCAAGAATGACAGCGATCACGATCATGATTAACCCGATCATTAGGCCGGGAAGCGCGCCCGCCCAGAACAACTTCCCGATGGATGCACCGGAGGCTACACCGAAGATCACCATGGGAATACTTGGAGGGATAATCATACCCATGGTCGACGACGCGACGGTGATTCCAGTAGCGGTCGTGTTCTTGTATCCCTTATTGACCATTTCGGGGATCAGAATGGCGCCAATGGAGGCTGTGTCCGAGACGGACGAGCCGGAAATCCCCCCGAAGATCATGCTGGCTATGACGTTCACGACGGCCAGGCCCCCACGGATTCGGCCGACGAAGATGCAGCCGAAATCGATGATCCGGCGCGTGATGCCTCCTTGATTCATGAGAAGCCCCATCAGAACGAACAACGGGAGTCCGATCATCGCGAAGGAGTCCGTCCCGGCGAATGTTCGGAGCGGCAGGATCCCGACAAGATTCGGCTGATAGATGAGGAAATACAAGACAGCAGAGATTCCCAGGGAGAAGGCAATGGGCACGCCTAACACAAGCAGACCGAGCAAAGAGCCGAAGAGGACAATCATCTCGCGTTTCCTCCCCACTCTCGATCAAACAACGCGTCAATGGCATGGTTCAGCGCGTACAGCGCAGATAGGCCACACCCGATCGGTAGGGCGATCTGAACGTAGCGCAACGGGAACTTCAGTTCCTCAGCCAGGTTGCCTCCCGTAACGCCGATCCAACGAAAGCTAAGCAATAGAAGGTAGATATGCAGTGCGACGACCAGCAGATCCCCGCCCGCGGCAACCGCTCTTCGCAGTGGGCGCGGGAAATGCTTTGTAGCGAGATGAATGGAGATGTGCTCTTGGCGTCCGATCAGCACACTGGAACCAAAGAACGTCGTGTAGATGAATGCGAACCGCAGTAGCTCATTGCCTCCCGGAATGGATGAATTGAAGAAGTAGCGCATGACCACGAGAAGGATGATTAGCACCGCCATGCACAGAAACGTCAACCCAATGGTTGCATTGAGCGCTGCATCAATCCCTCTCTTTGCTTGCCGCTTCCACTCCACTACAATCCCTCCTGTCGCCGCTGCTCTCGGCAGCGGCGGCGTAAGTGGGGCACAGGCCCAAGCGGACCTGTGCCCCCAACCCTTGCTCGCAGGCTAGTTGCCAATAAAGGCAAGAACCGAATCGAGCAACTCCTGCGTGAATGTTCCCTCGTCGAGGTAGTACTGCCAGACCGACTGCACCTTATCTGCAAAAGCAGTTCGAGCATCGGCTGTCAGCTCATTGACCTCGAGATTTGCTGCGATGGTTTCGTAAGCTTCCATCTCCTCAGCGAGCCAGATCTTGTCGTTGTAGATCATGGAAACTCTGGCTGCGTAGGTGACGATCTTTTGCAGTTCGTCCGGAAGCGCCTCGAACCATGCGAGATTGATGAAGAACGGATTTGGATGCACTTGGTAGTTCGAGACCGTCAGGTAGGTTTGCACCTCGTAGAACTTCATCTGCGCGATGTTGGAGTAGGGGTTCTCTTGTCCGTCTGCGACACCCTGCTTCAGCGCCACATAGACATCGACGTAGGGGATACTCTGACGGTTGGCCTCCAACGCATCAAACGTCCGCATGATCGAGTCAATCCCGGGCGTTCGCATCTTCAGCCCTACCATATCCGCAGGGCACGTGATCGGCCGAACGGTATTCGTCCACTGGCGGAAGCCGCCCGCAATCCCGCAGGCAGGAACATAGTACCCATTGGCTTCGGCCTCTCTGTTGATCGTATCGCCGACTTCGCTGCGCATGACCTCAAGTGCCTGTTCGGGCGAGTCGAACAAGAACGGCAGCGTGTAGAGCAAGTAGGTTGCGGTGGCGACTTCGAACTTGCCGCCCTCAGTCGCTTGGACGACGCCGAGTTGGACTGATTCCATAACTTCCGCTTCGGTTCCCAACTGCCCTCCGGGGAAGACCTCGACGTCGATTGTGCCCTCTGAGGCTTTCTCCACGATTTCCTCGAAGAACAGAAGTGCCTTATGGCGTGCTGATGTCTCTGGCTGGGAGTGCCCGATCGTCATAGTGTAGTCGGCTGCTGCGGCCGCTAGTCCGAACACAAGCACCAATCCCAGTGCAAGAACTGCTAGCTTTCGCATCTCTCTTACCTCCTTGTAAGTCTCCTGGGTTGCTCTTGCTTCACACGCACTGCAGATCTAGTGGATTCAGGCTCGTGCATCACCTCCGTGATTGACAGAATGGTCTGCCTGATAGCCCAATTGCCTTGAGATGTCACTTGCTGTACGAACGACCGCATTCGCAATGCGAGTCAATTCCTTCCCGCGAGCCCGTGATGCGAGAAACGAAGTGCTAATGGCTGCGACAACCCGTCCGCTGACACTTCGGACGGGCGCACCAACGCAGGCGCCACCGAGCTGCAATTCCTCCAACTCCAACGAGTACCCTTGTTTCCGTACCTGTCGGAGTTCATCGATTAGGCGGGCATGGTCGGTGATCGTGTGATCTGTGGCCTTGATGAACTCAACGGCCTCAAGAAAGCGCTCGAGATCATAGTCAGGAAGGTAGGCTAGCAAGACCTTGCCGAGGGCGGTGCAGTAGCATGGCACTCGGAGTCCGACGACCTCTTTGAGGATGACGTTCGCCTGAGGTCCGCCTTCCTCTTGTTCGAGGTAGAGGACCTCGTTTCCGTAGAGCACGGCAAGTCGAGCATTTGCCTCGACCTCTCGACTTAGTGTGACCAGTTCCCGACGTGCAACTGACCTGACGTCGTAGACCTGATTGATCTCTCCAACTCGCTCGAGAAGCTTCAACCCGAGCCGGTATCGCTTTTGCTCGTTGACTTCGAGATAGCGGTGTTCGACGAGTGTATGAAGAAACGGATAGAGAGTTGTGGGGGGAATACCCAGCTGATCGGAGATCTCTTTCGCACTGAGTGATTGGATCTCACGCGTGAAGAGATCAAGGATTCGCAGCCCTCGATCGAGGGATTTGTTTCGCTGATGGGGTCTCTTCTCCATACACACCTCGTATATGTCGAGCGCAACTCAATATATACGAGCATACGTCCGAAGTCAAGCACGGCGAGCTGATCAACGCCCGCTTATGGACTCCTCAGACCCCGTCTACGGGCTATCGCACAGGATGCAGGATTGAAATCACCGTCCCGCGGTTCTGACGGACGGTGCTCAGGTTGAGTCAACCGAGCGATCTTGTGCGACCGCTCGTGTGACCACGACATCGATGCCGGTACCGACGATGTCGCGAGCGACAAGGTCACCGATGGCGACCGGAGCAGTGAGCGTGACTGTGCGGAGCGCCTCGCGGGCAGGGACGAGAGCCTCGCGGGGGATCGGCGCGGCGGTCTTGACGCTGGTCTGGGGCTGGACGCCGTTGCGGACGAGCACCGATGTGGTCAGCGTTCGCTTCGGATGAAGCAGCTCCTCGAGCGCGTAGCCTTCGCCCTTTGGACACAGGTTGCCCTCGACGAGGATCGTCTCGGCAGTCGGGGCATCGCCATAGGAGACATCGAGCTCGCAGCCGTTCGGGCAGAGGATGCAGATCATCGGCTTCGTCGTCATCTCAGGCGTACCTCCAGGCGGTCGGCCTCGATCCCGCCTTCGCAGCGGACGTCGAGTTGGACCATCGTTGCAGGATGGGCGTGGCGAAGGGCTTGTGTGGCGAGGGTCTTCCCGCCGGCGAGGACCTCGGCGGTCTTGTGCTCGCTGGGCGCGGTCACACGAAACGATAGGAGAACCCGTTTGGCCGTTCGTGCCACGGACTGTGGAACGGTGTAGCGCACGCCGTCTCCGGGTTCGACGGCCACCTGCCGGCTGTCGCCCACGTCCGTTTCGCCCAAGGCGTAGGCAGCGGCGCTCCGGCCGGCGCGCTCTCCTTCCTCGGACGCCCAATCGGCGAGATCATGAATGTGAAGCACGTTCCCGCAGGAGAAGATCCCCTCGACGTTGGTCATGTAGCGTTCGTCGACGACGGCGCCGGACGTCATCGGATCGAGAATGACACCGGCACGCCGTGAGATCTCGTTTTCGGGAATCAAGCCGACCGACAGCAACAGCGTATCGCACGCGAGATCGAAGGCTGTCCCGGGAATCGCTCGGCGGTGCGCATCGAATTGCGAGACCGTCACTCCCTCAAGCCGGTCCCTGCCGTGAATGCAGGTCACCGAATGTGAGAGGTGCAGCGGGATCCCGTAATCGTCGAGGCATTGTGAGATGTTTCTCGGCAGGCCGGAGGGGTACGGCAGCAGTTCGATGACGCCGACAACCTCGGCGCCTTCCCATGTCAGCCGTCGAGCCATGATCAGCCCGATGTCTCCCGACCCGAGGATGACTACACGCCGGCCGACGCGAACATTGGCCATGTTGGTCAGCCATTGGGCGGTTCCCGCGGTGTAGACACCGGCAGGGCGCGTTCCTGGAATCCGAAGCATGCCGCGCGTTCGCTCGCGGCAGCCCATGGCGAGAACGACCGACGTGGCGCGAAGCCGGTCTCGCGATCCGGCGGACGTGCAGACGAGCGACCGGTCGGTATCCAACCCGGCGACGAGCGTGTCGGGGCGCATCTCTACGCCGGCATCGAGCGCCCGCTCAACGTAGCGCTCCGCGAATTCGGGGCCGGTGAGGACCCGACCGAATGCGTGTAGACCGAAGCCGTCGTGGATGCATTGGTTCAAGATGCCGCCGAGCTGCGGATTCCGGTCGACCAACACGACATCCGCGCCTGCCTTGGCGGCGGCTTCGGCGGCCGCAAGTCCGGTAGGACCTCCGCCGATCACAACGGTATCGGCCTGGCGAACGCGTTCAGTCATCTTGTGCCTCCAGCAGGCGGCCGGCGAACGCCGGTGACGCGGGGCCGCGGAGAACGAATTCGTCCGGAGACCAGTCAAACTCTTGCTGAAGGATCTCGACCAATCGCGGCAGGCAATAGCCGCCGCTACACCGCCCCATCATCGCTCTGGATCGCAGCTTGATCCCCGAGAGCGTCCTCACGCCGAGCGGATTGTCGAGGGCGTGCAGCAGCTCGTGCTTGGTCACGCCCTCGCACCGGCAGATGATGTCGCCGCAGTCGGGAACCTCGGCGACGCGGCGGGCCTTCTCCGCCTCGGGGAGCTCATCGAACCGCGTCGGCCAGCGTCGTAGTCGGATGGCGCTTGGAGGCTTCATCCCCAATCCTGCTTCCGGACCGATGATCTCGTCGACGATGTGATGGGCGATCGCCGGCGCCGCGGTCAGGCCCGGCGACTCGATCCCGATCAGATGGATCGCCTGCCGGTGCTCCGGCGTGCGACGGAAGATGTAGTCGGCAAAGCCGCCGACCTCAGGAGGCGTCTGTTTCGCACGGACACCGGCATATGCGCCGATCACAAGATGGTCCGGAAGTCCCGGCCACATCTCGCGGGCCTCCGCCAGAAGGCGATCGATCGTACCGCCGGTGCAGCGCACGGTCTCCGGATCGTTGGTGTACTCGTTCGATGGCCCGAGGAGGACGTTTCCTTCGGTTGTCGGCGTGATATGCACTCCGAGGCCGGAGCCACTGGCCTGCGGCGCGGGATAAATCGACATCGCCATGTGCTCGCCGACCTGTCTGTCGAGAATCAGATACTCGCCGACGCACGGAAACAGCTCTGGCGCCCCCGGGTCGATGAATCGCGCGACGCGTCCGGCGTGGACGCCGGCACAGTTGACGATCCATCGGCCGCGGACGGTTCCGGTTGACGTGTGCACGCCGAACAGGCCGTCCTCGGGCTCGATCCCTGTGACCTGGCTCCCCAGGAAGAACCGGACGCCGTTGACGGCGGCGTCCTCGGCCATGGCAATCGTCAGCGCGTACGGCGATACGATTCCGCTGGAGGGGACGTGAAGCGCCGCCACACACGCGACCCCCGGTTGCAGTTCGGCGGCCTGCGTGCTGGTGACGATTCGCAGATCGGGAACGCCATTGGCTGCGCCTTGTGCCGCCAGCTTCTCCAGGCCTGCAACCTCTTCCTCGTGTCGGGCGAGGATCAACTTGCCGCAGATCGAGACAGGGACGTTCAGCGTGGCACACCAGTCCTGGAGCAGCCTCCGGCCGGCCATACAGTAGGTGGCACGTTTCGTGCCAGGCGCATAGTTGAGTCCCGCATGGATCACACCCGAGTTGCGCGAGCTTGCGCCTGCCGCCACATCGTGCGCTCCCTCGACGACAGCGACTGAGCAGTCGCGATGGCTGAGGACGCGGGCGATCGACGATCCGACCACACCGGCGCCGATTACGACCACGTCAAACAACGGCGCAGGATGATCGATATCAGATGGGGGGGCTGTCGTCTCCATTGGATCGATGGTATCCATCCACACGGAACGATGCATGCCGTCTTGCATGCGTGTCCCCGGTGCCCGGCTTCTAGATCAGCAGAACATCGCCGGCGATATTGACGGCATGATCTCCGATACGTTCAAGATTGTGGAGGATCTCGGCGAACAGGATCCCGGCTTCGGAGTTGCACGTCCCCTCCTCGAGGCGACGCACGTGGCCTGCCTTGTACTCACGTTCGAGGCGGTCCACGTCCTGCTCCAGCTCAAGCGCGCGTTCCGCTGCCTCCCGATCCTCTTCCTGTAGCGCACGCAGTGACAGCCGATAGAGTTCCGTTGCCTGCTCAAACATGTCGTTCAGATCGCAGGTGGCGTTGTCGGAGAACCGGTACCCGGCGCGGCGCATGCGATCGGTCCGTTGGGCGATGTTGACGACATGATCTGCGACCCGCTCAATATCGTCGACAACGTGTTGGAAGACGTGCCGTCGCTGTTCATCATCGATGGCCAACGAGCTGCTGTCGATCCGATCGATGTACGTATCGATGGCATCTTGGAGTGTGTCGATGGTGTCTTCGGTCTCATAGATGGGTGATAGGTCTGCCTTGCTCGACTCGACCAGCGCACTCCGAGAGGCGTCGAGCATATCGACGGTCATGCCTCCCATGCGTAGCAGTTCGCGCCGCGTCTGCTGCAGCGCGATCGGCGGCATCGAGAGGAACTGCTCGCCGAGATACTCGGGCTGCGCACTCTCGGCCCGTTCCTTCCCCGGGACGATGCGGGTGATGATCCAGACCAGTCCTGCGACGCAGGGGATCAGAGCGACGGTGACGAGGACATTGAAGAACGTATGCGCATTGGCGATCTGCCGCGGCAGGGAGACGGCGGTCATGGCGACAATTCGGGCATACCAGCCGACAATCGGGATGAACGCGGCGACTCCGACGACGTTGATCAGTAGCTGCGTGGTGGCGAGGCGCCTGGATGACAGCGACGATCCGATGGAGGCAATCATCGCGGTGATGGTCGTTCCGATGTTGGCGCCGAGAATGAGGGCGATCGCTGCGGGAAGAGACAACAGTCCGGCGGCTCCCATTCCGATGACCAACGCGGTCATCGCCGACGAACTCTGGATGACGGCCGTTACCCCGGCGCCGACGAGCACGCCAAGCAGTGGCCGATCAGCACATGTCTGGAGAAGTCGCAGCACCCCTTCGGACTCCGTGAGTCCCCTCAATCCGCCGGAGACGACGCTGATTCCGAGGAACAGGAGCCCGAAACCGAGGATGATTCGACCCACATCGCCTGCGCGCTTGCCACGGAAGATCTCCGCCACAAGGAACCCGATCGCGATGATCGGCATATAGTAGTGTCCGATCTTGAATGCGATGATCTGCGCGGTCAGCGTCGTACCGATCTCCGAGCCGAGCATGACTCCGATTCCCTGTGCCAGCGTCAGCGCTCCGGCATTGATCAGTCCGATCAGCAAGACCATCGTCATGCTGCTCGATTGGAGCGTCCCGGAAGTCAACGCCCCGACGATCGCGCCGCGGTACGCTTTGCCGGTCAGGCGCTCGAGAAGCTGTCGCATTCGGTCGCCGATGGCTCGCTTGAGCGCGTCGCTCAGCACGCGGAGGCCGTACAGGAACAGTGCCAAACCCCCGGCCGCACTAAACACAATCTCTAGAATATTCATCCCCATCACCGAATCTATATAGTTACGGTCGATGGTATAACAGCGGAGGTCTGTTTGTCAATCAGTGCAAACCGTTCGGATCCCGGTTGCGGATTGGGGGGTGGGTCACGGATGATGGTTCGATTGGAGGAGACATGCCCAATCTGGGATCGGACCCGACATTGGCGGAGATCCAAGCGTACGTTGAACGACTTGAGGTCGAGCGAGGATTCGATCGACAGACGATTCTCGACAAGTGCCTCCTGCTGGGTGAGGAGATCGGAGAGCTGTTCAAGGCGATCCGGAAGGCTGAAGGATTGACGATCGATCCACGATCGCCCACCGGCGAGGTCGGCGAGGAGCTGGCGGATGTTCTGATCTACCTTTGCGCGATTGCCAATCGGTGCGGCGTGGATCTGGAGACGGCGTTTCGGGACAAGGAAGCACGGAACCACACGCGGACGTGGAGGCCCGGGAACTCACGGAGACGTGCGGACTCGCCGGATGAAGGAAGCGACGTGAGGAATCCTGCCCTAAGGGACAGATCCGTCGTCCGGCTGGAGCGGACACAGCGAGCGAAGGTGGCTGAGTCGCTGGCGTGGGCGTTTCATCGCGATCCGATGTGGTCGTTCGTTCTGCCCGATGATGAGACGCGGGCAGCATCGTTCCGGCCGATGTGGCGCGCGGTGATCGACTTTGCGCACGTCTACGGAACGGTCCACACGACGCGCGAGGCGGAAGGCGCCGCTTGCTGGATCGCTCCAGGGAAGACGGAAACGACGCTATGGAAGCTGCTTCGAACACGATTTGGTCTGCCCCGCGCGATGATGCGGTTGCCGAAGGACGCACGGAAGCGGTTCTTCGCGATGATGCGGTTCATCGATCGGCACCACAGGGAGCTGATGTCCGAACCACACTGGTACCTGATGGCGCTCGGTGTTGCCCCGGAGAAACAAGGCCAAGGGATTGGCGGCGGATTGCTTCAGCCGACGCTCGATCGGGCGGATGCGGACGGCGTTTCGTGCTATCTCGAGACCCAGACCGAGGAGAACGTCGGGTTCTACCGGAATCGAGGCTTCGAGGTCCTGTGCGAGCAGCGTGAGCCGGTTGGCGGCCTGCCGCTCTGGTTCATGGTGCGGCCGCCGGGGCCAAGTGCCGGACAAGAAGCGGGACAAGGCCCATGAGCGAATCGGCTCGACATCCGCTTTCCGTCGTCCAGCTTCTGCTTGCCGCTGCGATCTGGGGGTTCGCTTTCGTCGCACAGCGTGCAGGCATGGAGTACGTGGGGCCGTTTACGTTCAACGGGATCCGATTCCTCCTTGGGGCAGCGGCGATCGTTCCGTTTCTGCGGGTTCGCCGACGCGCGGTTGCCGTGTCCATCGTGGAGCCGATCGGCCGGGTTGCCTGGGGCGTAGTGCTGGCAGGCATTGTCCTGTTCGTCTCGGCGACGCTGCAGCAGACCGGCGTGGTCTACACCACAGCAGGGAAGGCGGGATTTGTCACCGGCTTGTACGTGGTGATTGTGCCGCTGATCGGTCTACTGCGCCGCCAGAAGGTTGGCCTGGCCGTGTGGTGTGGCGTGGGGTTCGCGCTTGGCGGCCTCTATCTGTTGACGATTACCGGACGGTTCGGCCTCGATCTGGGAGACGGATTGGTGCTTGCCAGCGCTTTCGGATGGGCGATTCATGTCCATGTCGTGGGCTGGTTGGCGGAGCGAGCCCGACCGCTTGTTGTCGCGGCGGTGCAGTTTGGCATCTGCGGCACGTTCAGCTTGGCGATCGCATTGGCGGTGGAGACGATCGTCATCGAACGTCTCATGCAAGCGGCTGTCCCGATTCTGTATGCCGGCCTGCTGTCGACCGGCGTTGCCTATACGCTTCAGGTGATCGCGCAACGGCGCGTCAGCCCGGCACGCGCGGGGATTGTCTTCAGCTTGGAAGGGGCGTTTGCGGTTCTCGGCGGGTGGGTCCTTCTCGGGGAGACGATGACGGGGCGTATGCTGGCCGGCTGCGCGTTGATGCTGATCGGCATGATCGTGTCGCAGATCCGAAGATCTCATGCGGCTACTGTGGCGTAGCGCCTCCTCTTCTGTCGAAGGCAATCAGTGCGCTGACGAACTGTCCACAGCCCTGAACCAGACGGCCTCTCAGCGCCGCATCGATCGGCAGCCACGAGAATCGATACCGACGACCCGCATCGATGCCATCACCGGTGACGATGTGTTCGAAGCGTCGAGGGAGTGTGGGCGGTGCCGCGGCAAGGAAGGCGTGTTGCTGTTCGTCGCGCCAGTCGGCCGATCCAAGCGTGCCGACGATTCGTGCACCTGCGATCCCAGCCTCCTCCAGAAGCTCGCGATGGAAGGCCTCTTCAAGCGATTCGCCGGGCTCGACCGCGCCCTTCGGAACCTCGAAGCCCGGCTCATCGAGACTGTCGAACACGAGCAGCTCGCGATGCCGGTCTGTGATGCGTGTTACATAGGTGAAGACCTTGTGTCGCGCGGACATGAGCTAATCGGAGGCCGTCGGTGGGTCGGCCTCGGCGAACTGGAGACTGTGCAGCGCAGCGTAGAGACCGTCGAGCGCGACCAGCTCCTCGTGGGTTCCCGACTCGACGAGTTCTCCCTTGTGGAGAACGATGATCCGGTCCGCTTCGCGGATGGTCGACAGGCGATGGGCGATAACGATTGACGTGCGTCCTTCCATGATCTTCAGAAGCGAGCTTTGAATCAGCGCTTCAGTATGCGAATCGATGCTTGCCGTTGCTTCGTCGAGGACGAGGATCGTTGGGTCGAACGCGATCGCCCGAGCGAACGATAGCAACTGGCGCTCGCCGACGGACAGGGTGACGCCGCGCTCTTTCACTTCCGTATGGTAGGTGTCGGGAAGCTGCTCGATGAAACCGGCGTTGACGAAACGAGCCGATGCGATCGCCTTCTCCTCGGGAATCTCGGACTGCAGCTTGATGTTGTCCATGATGTCGCCGGAGAACAGGAAGACATCCTGCAACACGACCGCCATCAGCGAGCGCAATTCGGCGAGATCGAACGCCTCGATCGGCACGCCGTCGACGAGGATTTGCCCCTTCTGGATCGGGTACATCCGCAGGAGGATCCGGATGATCGTCGTCTTTCCCGAGCCGGTTGGCCCGACGATGGCAATGTGGTTTCCGGGCTCGGCGATGAAAGACACGCCACGCAAGACCCAGTCCTCCTCATTGTAGGCGAACCAGACATCACGGAATTCGATCCGTCCCTTCGGGCTGTCGAGCGATCGGCCTTCGCCGGGGTCTTCCGGTGGTTCGTCGAGCAGTCGGAAGATCCGCTCCGATGATGCCATCGCTGCCTGAAGAACGTTGTATCCCTCGGAAAGGTTCAACACGGGCTCGAACAGCATTCTGGCGTACTGGATGAACGCGGTCAGCGCGCCGAGCGACAGGCTGCCACGCAGCACGTTGAACCCGCCATACCAGATAACAAGCGCGATTGCGAACGAGCTAAGGAAGCTCATCATCGGACGGAAGACGGCGAATGTCAGCATCTGCCGCATTTGAGCGACGTACTTTGCCTGGTTGATCTCGCGGAACCGATCGTTGGCCTTGCTCTCCTGGACGAAGACTTGAATGATCCGCATGCCGGTGATCGACTCCTGGATGTAGGCGTTCAGGCGCGCGATCTGGCGGCGAACCTCGCGATAGGCCACACGAACGCGATTTCGGAACTGCCAGGCGGCGAAGACAATCACCGGGAACAACGCTGAAATCACGAGGGCCAGTCGCCACTCGAGGCCGAACATCACGATCAGAATGCCAAGGACGAGGAATGCATCGCGAAACAGGTTCACCAGCATGGAGGTGAACATCTCATTGATTGCAGCGACGTCGTTGGTCACACGGGTCACGAGCCTGCCGACGGGATTGCGATCGAAGAACCGAAGGGGAAGGCGAAGAACGTGCGCGAACAGCTCGCGGCGCATGTCGTACATCACCCGTTGTCCGGTGTACTGCAACAGGTAGACCTGGAGCACCGTGAACACGAAACGTGTCAGCAAGACGACCGCAAACAGCCCTGCAAGGCGGACAATTCCCGCGATCGCTGAGCCTCGCAGACGCTCGAGATCTCGCATTGGAAGCGCCTGGAGATCGTCGTGCGTCGCGATCCATCCGCCCGGAACTTCCGTGAACGATTCGGGATAGTCAGTCACGAGATCCGCCTCTTCGGATCTGGCGTTGACCCACAGGTACCGCTCGTCGGACAGCGCGCCTGCTTCCTCCCAGCTGCGACGGATCTCGGGAGGGACCGCCCCTGTTTGCACGAGGTACCTGCCGTCGCCCAGATCTACCGGACTCCCGGCAGCCGGCGCGGTGTCGAGCGTGGCGATGCTTCGCGGGAGGGTCATGTAGCTATCGATGGCTACCTTGCTGAGATACGGGATGGTGAGCTGGATTCCGGCGATGATGATCGTGATCAGCACGCAGACGGCGAACAGTGCCCGGTACGGCGAGAGGAATCGAAGCAATCGCCGCATCAGACTCGCATCGAACGCCTTGCCGAGAATCTCGTCCTCGTGGAAGTGCTCGCTCATGCTCTCCCCACCCGCCTCTCCTCTTGCTGAAGGCGCCAGATCCGGTTGTAGATCCCGTCGATCGCGATGAGCTGATCATGGGTTCCCCGCTCGACGATGTGCCCCTTGTCGATGACGATCGTGGAATCGGCATGCATGACTGCCGAGATCCGATGGGCGACGATGATACTTGTCCGCCCGTGGAAGAACGCCCGCAGCTTGCCGAGGATGAATTCCTCTCGCTCGGCATCGACGGCAGACAACGGATCGTCGAAGATCACGATCTGCGGCTCGAGAAGTAGCGCTCGAGCGATGGCGATGCGCTGTTTCTGGCCACCGGAAAGGGAGATTCCTCTCTCGCCGACGGTCGTTTCGTACGCCTTGCGAAACTCGAGGATCTCGTCATGAATCCCCGCGAGCGTTGCCGCCTCCTCGATGGCTTCTCGGGATGCGTTCGGCCGTCCGAATGCGATGTTCTCCGCAATTGAAGCCGAGAACAGGAAGGGGTCCTGGGGGACGAAGCCAATGGATTGCCGAAGCTGATCCAGCGCGACATCGCGGATGTCGACGCCGCCGATGCAGATGGTCCCAACCGGCGGATCGAACACGCGTGGAATCAGATGGGCGAGGGTGCTCTTCCCGGATCCGGTTAGACCGACCACCCCGAGCGTGGTTCCCTCGTCGATAGTCAGTTGAATGTCCGAGAGCGCCGGAGCTGCCGTGCGCCCGTTTCCCGACGGATAGGCGAATGTAAGGTCACGGATGTCGATGCGTGTGCCACGCAAGCCTCTGGGCTTCTTCGCCTCCACGATCTCCGGCGTCTCTGCGAGAAGCCGGTTGATTCGCTCGAGCGATGCGCGCCCACGCTGTAGGAGATTGACAGCCCAGCCGATGGCGATCATCGGCCAGATGAGCATCGAAAGGTACTGCGTGAACGCGACGAAATCTCCCAGAGAGATCGAGCCGTGGATGACGTCGACACCTCCGATCCAGAGGATGATTACCAGTGACGCGCCGCTCAACAGCTCGATCAAGGGGTGGAACAGACCGTGAATCCGGACCAGGGCCATATTCTCGTTGACCTGGAGCTGATTGGTCTGCGAGAAGTCCGCTTCGGTTCCCCGCTCTTGGACGAACGACTTGACGACGCGGATCCCCGCCACGGTCTCGCGGACCTTCTCCATCAGCGTGGAGAACGCGGCCTGCACCGACTCGAATCGCTTGTGGATTGCCCTCCCGAACCAGAGCATGAATAGCGTCAAGACCGGCAGGGGGAGGATCGCGTACAGCGTCAGCCTCGGGTCGATCGACAACATAATTGCGACCGATACCGGGATCATGAACAGCGGGTCGGCAATGGTCAGCACACCGAACCCGCATGCGCGGGTCACGGCTTCGATGTCGTTGGTAGCATGGGCCATGAGGTCGCCGGTCTTTGTCTCGTTGTAGAACGACGCGGACAGACCGAGTAGATGCGTGTACAGCTTGGCACGAAGGGCGCGCTCGATCCGCCGTGCCGCGCCGATGAAGAAGTAGCGCCAGAGAAAACGAAACGCCATCACAACGGCGGCCAAACCTGTGATCATCAGCCCGCTTTGCAGGAGGTTTCCTTCGCCCTGAGCGAGGCGATCGATGGCATCGCGAATAATGAGCGGGACGAGGATCGTCGCTCCATTGACCATCAGAAGGGAGACGAACCCCGCGAGAATCCGCCCTCGATACCGCCATAACCAGGTTTGCAGCCGATCCATGAGAACCCCAATCATATCCGATCTGTGGATGGCCCTCCGGTCGGCCGAGAACGAAACCAGGCAGGATCCCTGTGGCACGGCGGATTGGTCCGCGAGAGGGCGGTGGGTATAATCGCAGACGAGATCCTACGTTTGCGAGGGGGAAGTCGATGGTCTGGATTCGACGGGCGGCCCTTTTCTGTTTCGTCCTGATGTTGTCAGCGACCGTTGTGGGAGAGACAAACGCGCCCCTTCGGTTCAGTCTCCCTCCGGTTCTGGAGGCCCTTCCGATTGCATTCGCCCAGGAATGGAACCTGTTCGAGGCGCACGGCGTATCGGTCGAACTGATCGGCATTACGGACAATCAGCAGCGGAGTGCCGCGCTGATGACCGGGAACCTTGACGGGATGATGGAAGACATCACACGATCAATCCTCGACGCCACCACAGGAGGAGACATCGCCATCACGAGCGCGGCGCGTTCACGCTCGCAAACGGGAAGCCTATCGTTGGCGTTGCTGTCGCCCGCTTCGTTCCGTCTCGACTCGATGGACATGCTGCTTGCATCGAACTACTCGATCGCGACGATTTATCGGAGCGATTACGAGTATCTACTCGATCGGCTGCTTGCCGACCACCAGAGCGAGGATGTTGGACCGATCAAGACGATGTACTTCCATGACATGCTGCAGATGGCGGTTTGGTTTGGTGCGCAGACATTGCCCGCCGCTGTTCTTCCGGAGCCGTATGTCAGCTACCTTTCGTCCTACTACCCCGCCGGTGGCCAGCCGATACAGCTGGTGGTTCACGATGACTTCTCGGGACGATGCATTCTTCCGTCGGTCGTTGTCTTTCGACGTGCCTACGTGAACGAGCATCCCGACGCCATTGCCGCGTTCTATGCTGCCTATGAGGAGACGATCGCGCGGATCAACGCGATGACGCGCGACGAGCTGGTCGACCTTGGCATAGACATTGCCCTATCGCTGTTTTTCCAAGGGGCGGAGCGGGCGTCGATCAACCAAGAAGTCATCGATACGCTCGCGATTCCGTTCTTCGAGACCCCCGACGTGCTTGCGCAAGAGAACTACGAAGGAATCCTCTCGTGGATGCTGGAGAAGGGCTACGTGTACGACGCACCGGCATACGGCGAGATTACCGATTTCCAGTTCATCCAATGATCGAAATACGAGACACCGTCATCGAGTACGGCAGCGGAACGCGAACCGTGCTTGCGGTGGACAGGATCTCCCTCAGCGTGGAGCCCGGCCACAGCTTGGCTCTGATCGGACCTTCCGGTTGCGGAAAGACCACACTCCTGTTCGCGATTGCCGGACTTGTGAGGCCTCGCGGCGGAGAGATCACCATTTCGGGGGAGCCGGTGGTCGGCCCAAGACGCGAGATCGCCCTGATCCTGCAGAATGCAGGCCTTCTCCCATGGAAGACGGTCTGGCAGAACGCAAATCTCAGTCTAAGACTGAGCAAGGAGTACCCGCAGAAGTCAGCCGCATCCGTGCTCGAAGAGCTCGGACTTGCAAGCGTCAAGGGACGGTTTCCACCCGAGCTGTCCGAAGGGATGAAGCGGAGAGTCGGCATCGCCCGAGCGCTGTCGATGTCTCCGTCGGTGATGCTGATGGATGAGCCGCTTGCGTCGCTCGATACACTCACCAAGGAAAGGATTCAGGATCTGTTCCTTCAGTTGTGGTTGCAGCGGCGCTTTTCGCTGTTGCTGGTGACGCATGACATCGAAGAGGCGGCATTTCTAGGGCAGCGAATCGCGGTGCTCAGCGAGCGGCCGGCGCAGATCAAGACCGTTGTGGAGAATCCGGGCGTCGGCGATCTCCAGTACCGATCGACCGAGGCATTTGTCGGTGTGGTCGCACGGCTGCGCGAGGAGCTGGAGAGATGAGCGAGAGAATTCGGATGAAGCGGTTCGGGAAGATACTTCGCGAGCGCCCGTACGTGTGGCATGTGCTGAGATACCTCGCAGCGATCGCGATCCTACTGCTCATCTGGTGGGGCGCGAGCGAGATCGTTGAGCACGTCAAGGGCAGAGCATTCCTTCCCAATCCGCTTCGGGCGATTGGGGAGATGAAGCGGCTCGGTCCGACGCTGTTTCGCAACTTCTGGGTTAGCGCTTTGCGGCTCTGGTCGGCGATGTGGATCGCCTTCTGGCTAGGGTATCCGCTAGGGCTTCTCATTGGCCACGAGCGCAAATTGGACCAGCTGATCTCGCCGATGATCTACATCATCTATCCGATCCCGCAGGTCGCGTTTATCCTGATTCTGTTCCTCATTTTCGGTCTCGGGAACCCGGTCAAGGTAGCGATTGTTGCCAGCGCACTGTTCTTCCAGATTCTCGTTTCCGCGCGCGGGGCGGCCAAGCAGATCGAGCTAGAGCATGTCACCAGCGTTCTTGCTGCCGGAGCCTCGCGATGGCAGGTCTACTGGCATGTCGTTCTGCCGGCGACGCTTCCATCGATCCTGACTAGCCTGCGGGTCAGTGTTGGGCTGGGGATGGCCTTCCTCTACATTGCCGAGACGACCGGCGCATTCGATCCTCGACGTGGTGGATTGGGTTCGTTCATCGACTCAAACATCTACAGCGGTGCACAGGCATTCGCTGGCATCATGGCGATGGCGTTGCTCGGTCTGCTGCTCTACATTCTGATCGAACTGCTCGAACGGGTTGCCTGCCGTTGGAAGCACGTGTCGCGACGCCCCTCTTGATGGTCGTTTCGTAGACCGCTAACATCCCGGCGTGACTCTCGAACGGATCTACTTCGTGGTGAACTTGTCGAAGCCCGACACACTGTCCGTGTTGGAGCAGATGCAGCGCTGGTGCGAGGCGCGTGGGATTCGTGCCGTCTCCGCCACCGAGGAACGGCCCGCGCCTGACGCGCAGGCGATTGTCGTCGCACTTGGAGGAGACGGAACGGTGCTTCGCGCTGCCGGCCTATTCGCCGACTCGGGCATCCCCATCTTGGGGATCAACATCGGAAGCCTCGGATTCCTCACGCAGGCAGGCTTCACCGCCTGGGCTGCGGCGCTGGAAGATGTGTACAACGGCCGCATGTCGCTCGAGGAGCGGATGCGGCTCTCGTATGACGCTGGAAACGTCCAAGGGTCTGTGCTCAACGACCTCGTTGTGACCGGCAGCAGCGATTCCCGATTTTGCGAACTGGAGCTGTCATGGGGCGACGGGATCGTCTCGGCGTACCCCGGAGACGGATTGATCCTTGCCACCGCGACCGGTTCGACGGCCTACAGCCTCTCCGCGGGAGGTCCGGTCATCGTGCCCCCGGCCGCGTGTATCCTCGCAACACCGCATGCGGCGCACAAGCTGGGCCTTCGCCCGGTGATCTTCCCTGCCGACGAGATCCTCCGCGTGCGCCCGAGGACGGACGTGCATCTGATCGCAGACGGGGATACGGTGGCGACACGGCCCGCCGATTCGGAGATCGTGATCCGCCGCAGTGAGCATCCGACGCTTCTCGTCCGTCTCGTGGACTCCCCCTCGTTTTTTCGCGTGCTCGACGCGAAACTGAACTGGGCGGACTCAAACTGGCGGCGGCGAAACGACTGACGCACGTTTTTCTTTTGAGAAGCGGGTTTCAGCGCCTGTAGATAGCTCGACCTCAGCAGTATAATCGGGCCGATCGTGTAGGGAGGGTGATTCATATGGTGGAGAAGGGTACATATCGTGTGAAGAGCGGCCTGGCCGAAATGCTCAAGGGCGGCGTCATCATGGATGTCACGACCGCAGAGCAGGCAAAGATCGCCGAAGCCGCCGGAGCGGTTGCCGTGATGGCCTTGGAACGGGTTCCCGCAGATATCCGCGCTCAAGGCGGTGTCGCGCGGATGGCCGACCCGACCAAGGTTCAGGAAATCCTGGATGCCGTCTCGATTCCGGTCATGGCGAAGGCGCGCATCGGGCATTTCGCCGAGGCACAGATCCTTCAGCAGCTCGGTGTCGACTACATCGACGAGTCGGAAGTCCTGACACCCGCCGATCCCGACTATCACATCAACAAGTGGGACTTCACCGTCCCGTTCGTTTGTGGTGCACGCAATCTCGGAGAAGCCTGTCGTCGCCTTGCGGAAGGCGCGGCGATGATCCGGACCAAGGGGGAGCCGGGGACCGGAAACGTCATCGAGGCCGTCCGGCACATGCGACTGATGAACGAACAGCTGCGCAACGTGATCGCGGCTCCAGCGGAAGAACTCATGACGTTGGCGAAAGAACTTGGGGCGCCATACCAGATGCTGTTAGCGATCCGCGAAACCGGCGGTCTGCCGGTCGTCAATTTCGCCGCCGGCGGGATTGCCACCCCGGCCGATGCGGCGATGATGATGCAGCTTGGATGTGATGGTATCTTCGTCGGCAGCGGCGTCTTCAAGTCCTCCGATCCGGAAACCCGTGCGAATGCCATCGTTCGCGCAACAACTCACTACGACGATCCGAGCATTGTGGCCGAGGTCTCAAGCGGGTTGGGCGAGGCGATGAGCGGTATCGCGATCGAAGAGATTCCTGAACACGAGCTGATGCAAACACGCGGAACATGAGAGTCGGGATTCTCGGTCTGCAGGGAGCGGTTCGCGAACACAAGCGCAGCCTGACGCTCTTGGGAGTCGAATCGAGCATCGTCAAGCATGTGGAGGGATTGAACGGTCTCGACGGGCTGATCCTTCCCGGGGGCGAGTCGACGACGATGTCGCTCCTTGCGCACGGCGAGCTGCTCGCGCGGCTTCGCGAGCTTGCACAGACCGGATTCCCCATGTTCGGGACCTGTGCCGGGATGATCCTCTTGGCGAAGGAGGTCGATGGCCGCCCATCGGAATACCTTGGTGCCATCGATATCGCAGTCAAGCGGAACGCGTCCGGGCGGCAGGTTGACAGCTTCGAGGCGGTGCTCGACGTAGACGGGGTTGGCAAGGAGGTTCCAGCGGTCTTCATCCGTGCACCGTACATCGTTCAAAGCGGGCCGTCGGTCACACCGATGGCACGGCACAACGGGTTCACGGTCATGGCGCAAGAGGGGAACCTGTTGGCGTGTAGCTTCCATCCGGAGCTGACCGACGATGAGAGGATCCATCGCTACTTCGTTCGGATGGTCGAAAGCAGGGGGGAGCAAAGGAGGCTGGAAGGATGAAGAGGATTGCCATCAACGGGTTTGGCCGGATCGGAAGGGCGTTCCTTCGCATTGCATTCGGGAGATCGGATCTGGAGATCGTTGCGGTCAACGACCCGTTCTTCACGATGGAGATGGCCCGCTACCTTCTTTTGCATGACTCGATCTACGGGCGGTTCAATCACGATGTGCTAGAGACGGACAACGGGCTGGAGATCGATGGGAAGGCCATCCCGTTCCTCGCAGAGCGGGAGCCGAACAAGCTTCCTTGGGGAGAGATGAACGTCGATCTCGTCGTCGAGTCGACCGGCGTGTTCCTTTCGCCGGACAAGGCGGCACTGCATCTGCAGGGAGGCGCGAAGCGCGTCCTTCTCTCGGCCCCGGCAAAGGGCGATGGCATCCCACAAGTCGTGTACGGTGTGAACCACGAGACGCTCGATCCGAGCATGGAGATCGTTTCCGCGGCGTCTTGCACAACGAACTCCTTCGTGCCCGTGATGTACATCCTCGACAAAGAAATCGGCGTTGCCCATGCGTTGCTGACGACGGTCCATGGATACACGGGCGACCAACGACTTGTGGATGCACCGCACTCGAAGCTATCGCGCGCCCGAGCGGCGGCGGTCAACATCATTCCTACGACCACGGGGGCAGCCAACGCGACCACGAAGATCCTCCCGGCCCTGGCGGGGAAGATGGATGGGATTGCATTCCGCGTGCCCGTGGCCACCGGATCGGTTAGCGATGTGACGGTCGAGCTGAAGCGGGAGGCGAGTGTGGAAGAGGTCAACGACCTGTTCCGCCGCTACGCCAATGGGGAGCTCGCGGGAATCCTCGGCGCAAGCGAGGATCCAGTTGTCTCCTCCGACGTCATCGGAGATGATCGACCGAGCGTTGTCGATCTGACGGCGACGCGCATCGTCGATGGGCGGTTTCTGAAGGTCATGGCGTTCTATGACAACGAGTGGGGGTACACCAACCAGCTGCTGCGGGTTGCCTGTCTTCTCTAGATTCGTCGAAGCGGGACGGAGCATTGCGGAGGGACTGATTGGGCTTCTGTTCCCTCCGCATTGCATCCTGTGTGGCACGAGGCTCGATTCGTTGCGGATTGTCTGTGCCGCGTGTGAGGCGACGCTTCCCAGCCTTTCCGGGCCACGCTGCCGGCGGTGTGGCGAAGGGGTCGCCGATCCATCGCTTGACCTCTGCGTGCGGTGCGGAACGCAGGAACGCTTCGTCGATCGGTTCACCTCGCTTGGTCCGTATGAGGGGCCGTGGGGCAAGCTGGTTCGCGCACTGAAGTTCGAGAAGGAAACGACGATCGTGCGGTTTCTCGCGTCCCGCATGGCGGCATGGGTTCACTTGCAGGAGATGGCGAACAGCTTCGATCTGATCACATTCGTCCCGATGTCTCCGAAGGATCGTCGAGCGCGTGGATTCAACCAGGCACAGCTTCTGGCTCGAGGTGTGGCGAAACGGGTTGGGCTTCCGATGTGTAAGACGCTCAAGAAGGTTCGACACACGCCTGCACAGGGCCGACTGGGCGCACGACAGCGGCGAACGAACTTGCGGGATGCCTTTGAGCCGCTACGATACGGTAGAGAAAGGGTTCTTCTGGTCGATGATATTGGCACGACGGGATCGACAGCTGAGGAGTGCGCCAAGACCCTCAAACGTGGTGGCTACAGGTCGGTCGCGGTCCTAACGATTGCTCGAGCATGAAGGAGAGAAAATGCATGTATCGTCGATCTGTCTTGGGCCGTTGCTCACGAACTGCTACTTGGTCGAGCTGGACGAGCGAACGGTGTTGATCGACCCGGCAGAGGATTCCCCGAGATTGGCCTCCTTGCTGAATGGCAGGACCGTCGATGCCGTTGTCCTCACGCACGGCCACTTCGATCACGTTGGCGGCGCCTGGGCCTGCGACGGGGCGGAGGTCATGATGCACGAGGCGGATCTTACCTACGTCGACGGGTTCTTTCCCGACCACGGACCGATCGATCGAATGCTTGATGAAGGGGATGAAGCCGTTGCAGGACTGAAGGTGTTGCATACACCGGGACACTCACCCGGTAGCCTTGCACTGCTTGGCGACGGTGTCTTGTTTGTGGGAGATCTTCTGTTTGCCGGGTCCATCGGACGCACCGATCTGCCGGGCGGATCGCCGCGGGAGATGGAAGGATCGCTTCGTCGGATCGCGGGGCTCGCCGGAGACCTGATTGTCTATCCGGGCCATGGCGAGGTCACGACGCTGGGAAGGGAACGCGCAACGAATCCGTTTCTCGTATCGATGATGTAGGCCAAACGAGGGAGACGATGAAGGGGAATCGGGCGGACGTGCAGGCGATTAAGGATCGGATTGACGTTATCGAATTGATCTCTCGCTATGTTTCATTGTCCGAGTCGGGCGCCAACTACAAAGGACGGTGCCCGTTTCACAATGACAAGACGCCCTCGATGGTCGTGAATGCGGAGAAAGGACTGTGGCACTGCTTCGGGTGCGGAGAGGGTGGCGATGTCATCGCTTTCCTGATGAAGATCGAGCGCCTATCGTTCATCGAAGCAGTGAAGCGACTTGCGGCCGAAGTCGGCGTGTCATTTGAGGCAAGCGAGGACGGCGAACGGCAGAAGCTACGTGAGGTCATGGCCGAGACAGCGGAGTACTTCACCGCCAATCTGACGGGAAACAAGGCCGGTGAGAAGGCGCGTACCTACCTCCTGGAGCGTGGATACGATGAGACTTCGTGGACGAAGTACGGACTCGGCTACGCGATGCCGGGATGGGACAATCTCAAGCGGCGGTTCGGCTCCCGTCATGGCGAGGCGGTGCTTGTCGAACTCGGTTTGCTCATCCGTCGAGACGAGAACATTTACGATCGCTTCCGCGATCGCACGATCTTCCCAATCCATGATCTCTCCGGACGGCCGATTGCGTTTGGCGGAAGGGCATTCGAAGGCGAACCGAAGTACCTCAACTCTCCCAAGACGCCGCTGTTTGACAAGGGACGCCTTTTATACGGGCTGCCGTGGGCAAGAGAAGGGCTGGCGAAGACGCGAACCGCAGTTCTTGTCGAGGGGTACACGGATGTGTTGACGCTCCAGCAGGCGGGTCTGACGAACTGCGTCGGAAGCATGGGAACGGCTCTGACGCAAGGACAAGCCGATCTGCTGAAGCGGTTCGTCGACGATGTGGTCATCTCCTATGATCAAGATGCGGCCGGTGGCGCGGCGGCGATCCGCGGGATGCAGATTCTTCGCAACAGTGGATTGGGTGTGCGTGTCGTGCAACTTCCCGCTGGGGAAGATCCCGACGGGCTTGTGCGCCGAGAGGGAGTCGAAGCGATGGAAGCAGCGGTTCAGGCGGCTGTACCGTTTCACCGGTTCTTCGTCGAGCGGGTTCTCTTGGAGCACGATCCGTCGACGATTCGCGGCAAGGAGCGAATCCTCGATGCGGTTCGGGAGTTCTACCAAGCGGTCCGTGTTCCAACACTGCGAGAAGAGATTGAACGGCAGCTCTCCGATGTGTTGGATCTCTCGATCGAGAGTGTCCGCAGGGAGCTGCCGCGCCGACGGGAGATCCATTGGTCGGATCGCGATGCACAGGGAGCGGTTGATACGTGGGGAGAAGAGGAGGTCCTCCTTGCGCTTGTGCTCCGGGGGGACATCGCCTGGGAGCGGGTTTCCGAGGCTGCGAAACCTGAGGTGTTCTCCGAGGAAAACCGACCGATTGCCGAAGCATTGTCCTCAGGTGTTGCGGAATTGTCCGCGCTGGTTGACCATTTGGATGAGGAGTCATCGCGACGGGCAAGCTACTACGCGTTGGCGCCGGTTCAATTCAGCGATACGGAGAAGGCCTTGAACGATGCGCTTGCCCGACTGGTGCCGCTGCCCGAAGCGGAACAGCAGTTGAAGGACTTGACGAAGGAACTCGAGGAAGCTGCAGAGACGGGGGATTGGGAGCATTGGAACAGACTGGCGGAGAGACGGATCGCACTGAAGAACGCGGCACTGAAAGCGAAGGACCGGACCGCGAAAGGGGATGAATGACCGCCAAGAAGCAGAGTGGGTCTACCAAGAAGGATTCGGCCAAGGCGAAGCGCTCTGTCGCTGAGGCCGATGTCGAAGTCTCCAAAGATGGCGTATCTCAAGCGGAGAGTGCCAAGGACGGCGAGAAGGAGACACCATCGGCCGATCCTCGCGAAGATGACCTGACCGATCCGGAGGATCTGATGGAGGATGAGGAGGGGGATACCGAGGGGTTGTTCGAGGAGAGCGTGGCGACGCGGGCGTTCAAGGCGAAGAAGACGTCGCAGTGGAGAGATCGGCAGCCATCGACGCGGCGCGAAGATCCCGTGAAGACGTACCTTCGCGAGATCGGGAAGGTTGCGCTTCTCACCAAGGAAGACGAGGTAGAACTCGCCAAAGCGATGGAGCTTGGCGTGTACGCCGAGTTGGCGATTGCCGTTCGCGTGGGCAAGGATGCGAAGGCAAGTCTGAAGAAGAGCAAGAGCATCTCCGATGTCGAGCGTGCCGATCTTGAGGACCTGGTCGAGAAGGGAAACGCCGCAGCGGAGCTGCTGACGTCCTCCTCGTTTGAGGAGAAGCTCGGGGATGAGCTCCCTACGAAGGCGAGCCTTGCCGAACTTGGCACGCTGCTTCGCACCGGGCGTGCAGCACGCGATCGGCTCACAGTCTCGAATTTGCGGCTCGTCGTATCCATCGCCAAGCGCTACATGAACCGAGGCCTGTCGTTCCTCGACCTGATTCAGGAAGGCAACATGGGATTGATGAAGGCGGTCGAGAAGTTCGATTACTCGAGAGGCTACAAGTTTTCGACCTATGCCACATGGTGGATCCGCCAGGCGATCACGCGGGCGATTGCGGATCAGTCAAGAACCATCCGCGTTCCGGTTCATATGATCGAAACCGTGCGCGAGCTGAACCGCGTCAAACGTGAGTACATCCAGTCCCACGGCTCTGCCCCGACGCTGGAGGACCTGGCGGAATTGACCGGGATGTCGATCGACAAGATCAAGAAAGTGGAAGGCGTTTCGCAGTATACGGCGTCGCTCGAGCGGCCGATCGGTGACGAGGACGAAGACACCCTCGGCGACTTCATCGAGGACCCTTCCTCTCCTTCGCCGACGAAGGAGACATTCCGGATGTTCTTGCGGGAGCAGCTTGCTCGGGCTCTCGATCAGCTCGACGAGCGGAAGCGGGAGATTCTCAAGCTGCGCTATGGACTCGAAGATGGCCACCCGAGGACGCTCAAGGACGTATCGCTCAAATTCAACATCACTCGCGAGAGGGTCAGGCAGATAGAGATCAAGGCGATCGAAAAACTGAAGCACCCCTCGCGTCGCGCTGAACTGAAACGGTTCCGCGAACTGCTTCTCGCAGAGGATTAGGCGACGCATGGACCGGTCGAGCGAAGGTCGCCAACCGGTTCTGGTTCTCCTCGGTCCGACGGCCGTCGGCAAGACGGCGATCAGCCTGGAGATCGCGTCGCGCCTTCCGGGGGAGGTTATCTCCGCCGATTCGCGAGCGTTCTTCAAGGGGCTGGACATCGTTACCGACAAGCCGTCAGAACGAGAACGCCTTGGGATTCCTCATCATCTGATAGACATCGTCTCGTGGCGTGACACGTACGATGCGATGGCATTCCGCCGCGATGTGGAGCGGCTGGTTCCAGAGATTTGCGCTCGGGGGAGCGTCCCGATTGTGGCCGGAGGAGGGACTCTGTATCTGGGGGCGATCCTTCGCGGGATCTTCGACGGGCCGGCGAGAGATTCCGCGATTCGCGCGGAACTTGAGGCTCGGAGCATCAACGTGCTGTACGAGCAGCTTCGGGCAGCCGACCCGGTGGCTGCCGAGAGGATCCATCCGAACGATCGGCTACGAATCGTCCGGGCGCTCGAAGTACACCGATTGACTGGGCGGCCGATCAGCACCTGGCAGGCGGATGCCACACCGCTCGCGCATCGGCTCTTCGTTGTCGGTCTTCAACGGGGCCGCGATGAGCACCGGGCGGCCATCGCCTCCCGCGTTCGTCGAATGATCGATCGTGGCTTGCTCGACGAGGTCGCACGGCTGCACGAGGAAGGACTTCATTCAGGGTGCCAAGCGTATCGAACGATCGGCGTGCCCGAAGCGATGTCGCTGCTTGAGGGCCGGACGTCGGAGCGTGAAATGGAGCAGCAGATCATCCATCGGACCTGGGGGCTTGCCAGAAGGCAGACGGCCTTCTTCCGGCGAGAGAAGGATGTAAGCTGGTTGGACGTCACAGGACGCACCGCACGCGACGTCACCGAGGACATCCTTGCGGCCTGGGCGACGTTCCTGGAGGCAGATGATGTGCAGCACGAATGAGCGGTGGGTCCTGCGGGCGGGTGATCAGCGAACACTTGATGATCAGGCGTACGCGCTGGGCATGGAGCAGGATGCGCTCATGGAGAGCGCCGGGACGAACGCAGCCCGATGGATTCATGAACGGTTGCGGCCCCACAGGGTGGCAGTTGTTGCCGGACCCGGGGGAAACGGTGGCGATGGATTGGTCGTCGCACGGCGATTGCATGAGAAGGGAATCGATGTGCAGACCGCCATGCTGACCCGACCCACGGAATGCTCGCCGGCGACGCAGCGGATGGTCGGCCGACTCGAGGATGCAGGAGCGACCCCCGTACGGCCAATGTCTGACCCGGCGATCGAGGAGTGGATTGCCCGCGCGGACTGCATTGTTGACGCTCTGTTTGGCAGTGGTCTGCGACGTTCTCTGACCGGGGACGCCGCTTGCATCGTCGAGCTGATGAATATGAGCAAGGCGAAGACGATCAGCCTTGATGTGCCGAGTGGGCTGACGTCGGACGACGGTGCCGTCATTGGCATGGCCATCGATGCTTTCGTTACGCTGGCAATGGCGTTCCTCAAGCCGGCGCACCTTCTCTATCCTGCGGCGGCGTACTGCGGGAACACGGCGCTGGTCGATGTTGAGTACCCCGAATCTGTTCTCCGGACGGCCGAGCCATGGGCCCGCGTATGCGAGTGCACGGGAATCAAGCACAGGTTGCCAATTCGCCGCCCGGATGGACACAAGGGGACGTTCGGGCGCGTACTCATTGTCGCGGGGTCAATTGGAATGAGCGGGGCGGCGATCCTTTGTGGTCGTGGTGCGCTGCGTGCCGGTGCGGGATTGGTCAGCCTGGCTGTGCCCGCCTCACTCGCTTCAACCGTGGACACATCACTTCCCGAGGCCATCACAATCCCGGTTCCCGATCGGGACGGCCGACTCGATCGTATCGATGATGCCCGGCTTCAGCGAGCCATGGAGAGCGCCGACGTCCTGGCTATCGGACCGGGGCTGTCTCAAGAACCCGAGACACTCAATGTGATCCGAGCGCTCGTTGACCGGTTCGGGGGACCGATTGTGCTGGATGCTGATGGGCACTACGCATTGGGCGGTCAGGGCGGCGCTCTGCCTCGACTTGCCGGCCGAGCGGTTCTAACGCCACATCCAGGGGAATTCGGGATGCTGGTCGGCGCACTGGCAGAAGACGTCGATCGGTCGCGGCGCGATCACGCCGGCTCGTTTGCTGCCAAGCACGGCGTCGTCCTTGTGCTCAAGGGGCGTCCGACGGCCATCGGACTTCCCGACGGCGATATCTACCTCAATCCCACCGGGAACGACGGGCTCGCCACTGGGGGAAGCGGCGATGTTCTGACCGGCCTGATTGCGGGATTCATCGCGGGCGGAAGCTCGCTTGCCGATGCTGCGCTGATCGGGGCGTATGTCCATGGACTGGCCTCGGAGATCTATGGACGCGATCGCGCGCCGCGATCGCTTATCCCATCGGATCTTGTCGAGCTGGTTCCCAGCGCGTTACGGGAGGTTGAGAAATGCAACTGATCGACAGCCATGCGCATCTGGACGATCGCGCCTTTGCCAACGACCGCGCTGCGACGATTGCTCGCGCATTCGCTGACAAGATGGGGATCATCACCATCGGTTCCGATCTCCGCTCGAGCGAAGAGGCAGTCCGCCTGGCGGGGCGGCATCGGGGAATTTGGGCGACCGTCGGGGCTCATCCGCACGGAGCGAGACACGTCGACGATAACGTGCTTGAGACGTTCAAGCGTCTGGCGAAGCGCCACGAAGTGGTTGCCATCGGGGAGATTGGCCTCGATTACTACCGAGACCTGTCACCACGCGACGTCCAACGGACGGTCTTCCGGGATCAGCTTGAGTTGGCGCGGCAGCTCAAGCTTCCAGTTTGTCTGCACAATCGCGAATCCACCGAGGATTTCCTTGATATCCTGCGCGAGAGCGGCCGTGAGCATCGGGGGGTGGTTCACTCGTTTCTCGGCAACGCCGATCTTGCTGCGGAGTTTCTCGATCTCGGCCTTCACCTCGGGATTGGCGGGCCGGTGACGTTTCCGAAGAACGGTGACCTGCGATCTGCCCTGAGGGAGATACCGATCGAGCGTCTGCTGATCGAGACCGACTGCCCGTACCTGACACCTGTCCCGTACCGCGGGCGGCGGAATGAGCCGTCCTACGTCAGATTCGTCGCCGAGGAGATCGCGCGGCTCATCGATATGGGCATCGAAGAGCTGCGTCGTCAAACGGTGCAGAACACGGTTCGGCTATTCGAATTGGCGAGCTAGGCGCGAGATTGTCGGTGGCTCCCGGGGGAACACGCCGGGAGCGAGATGGCAGTAGCTACGCTCCATTGCTCGATCTCCTTTCGCATCGATGGCCCGTCTGATATGATCCGGCAACTCCAATCAGCCAGATTCTGGCTGACGACAGAGGGTGAAGCGAAATGGAACTCAGCAGACGCCTGGAATCGTTGTTGGGACAGACAAGCGTCGTCACCAACCCGGGACGCGAAGAGATGATCCGCTCGGCGATTGACTTGCGCGAGGCGATGCCCAGTGCCACCGGTGCACTCGCCACGTGGACACCACCCGAATCGACGGGCCGAAGCCCGAAGGATACATTGACGGTTCGCCGCCCGGAAAGCGAGGCGACGATCGATTGGGACTCCCCGAACAACCTGCCGATCGACGAGGAAACGTTCGACATGGTCGTCGATGACGCGCTGACGGTGCTGGCGAAGAAGGAGCGCGTCTACGCACTCGACCGCGTGATCGGAGCCGATCCCGCGTACGCTCTTCCGGTCAAGGTCATCGGAGATCGTGCACTGACGGCGCTGTTCGCGGACAACATGTTCCGTCCGATTCCCGAAGGGATTGAGACGAGCGTATTCCACGACCGACCGTTCACACTGCTTGTTGTTCCCTATGACAAGCTCGACGCGACTCGCTATGAGGGACGCCTGCGCATCGATCCGCGTATTGGCGGGACGTCGACGATGGCGATCGCCATGGATCTCGATCGGCACATCGGCGTGGTGTACGGCTCGGCATACGGTGGCTCGGTCAAGAAGCTGATGTTCTCGGTGATGAACTACCTGCTGCCTGCAGAAGGTGTCTTGCCGCTTCACTGCTCAGCGAACGAGGGTCCGGATGGAGATATCGCGCTTCTCCTCGGTCTGTCCGGTACGGGAAAGACGACGTTGTCTGCCGATCCCCGCCGGGCGCTGCTCGGTGATGATGAGCACGGCTGGAGCGACAAGGGAATTGCCAACTTCGAGAACGGGTGCTACGCGAAGCTGATTGACCTCGATCCAGAGAAGGAACCGGAAATCCACAACGCCATCATGCACGACGACGCGGTCGAGAGGCATGGAGCGATCATCGAGAATGCGATGGTGTATCCGGATGGCACGTTCGACCTGTGCGACGATCGATTCACGCCGAACTCGCGTGGGTCCTATCCGTTGCGGTATCTGTCGAACATCAAACCGTCGTCGACCGGTGGACATCCGAAGACGATCCTCTTCCTCACAGCGGACGCGAACGGCGTGCTCCCGCCGATCTCCAAGCTGACGAAGGAACAGGCCATGCTCTGGTTCCTCATGGGGTACACGAGCAAACTTGCGGGAACCGAGACGGGTATCGTCGAACCGAAAACAACCTTCTCGCGTTTCTTTGGCGAGCCGTTCATGCCGCGGAACCCCGACGTGTACGCGCGGATGCTTGGCGAGCAATTGGATGCGCACGGGACCGATGTCTATCTCGTCAACACCGGTTGGAGCGGAGGCCCCTACGGCGTGGCGGATCGGATGGATATCACGCTGACTCGAACCATGGTGCACGCCGCGCTGTCCGGGGAGCTGACCGACGTCGCCTACGACGAGGACGAGCTGTTCCACGTTTCTGTCCCGCGTTCTTGCCCCGGCGTGCCATCGGAGGTTCTCAACCCGGAGAAGACCTGGAGCGACCTGTCGGCGTACAAAGCCCGAGCTGGGAAGTTGGCTGGCGAGTTCGCGGCGCACTTCGAGAAAGCCTACGGGGACAAGGGAATTGATTCGGAGGTTGCTGCGCAGTGTCCTGGGCATTGAGCCCAGCCAAGCGGGCTTGATGCCGCCGAAGCTCGGGTCTTGGAGCCACATGATGTCTCCAAGACCCGAGCTGTTGGCATGTACATCCAGCGCGCAGTGATCACAGAGACACCCCGTTGGCAGTCGGTGTGGATGGCCGCTACGTGCCCATACCACCTAGAAGGGGAGTCTGACGAGAGATCGAATGCCCGTCTCTTCGTGACCTACGGCACCGCCGGGAAGACAAGATGGCGCGCGTTGTCTCTTGCTTCGATGGGTTCTTCACCTCCCAACCGGGTTGCTTCGCGTTCCTTGGAGAGTAGCTGACAATTGGCTTTGCCAAGTGGCTGTGGAGTTGCTACGCAACGCCTTGGCTCTGCTGTGCGGCGCTTCTCCTGATCCGCATCCCATCCTGGGAGGGCAAAGCTCGGATCTGGGGTCTCACACAGGTTGTCAGCTTCCTATCAGAAGGATCAGTGGCGGAATCGGGTTCGCAGGTCGGCCCACAATGCGCCAAGCGCCAGTCGCAGCTTGCGCAAGAACGGCAAATGAGGACTTCGCGGCCACTTCCAGACTACGCCGACCACGGTGAGGACCACAGCAATGGTGAGCACCAAGTGCAGCAGTCCCGATGAGAGACTGAGTACAATGGCGATGATCGCGATGGAAAGACAGAGCGCGAAATCCGTTGCCGAGCAGTGTCGAAGCTGTCGAGCTACGGCGCCACGCAGAGCGCGATAGGCCCACCGCATCTTCATCGGGAACGTTGCTTGGATCCCGCGTGGCCATCTCCAAGCCAGGCCGATCAGCAGCAGAACGATCAGAACATCGATTAACGTCCCGAGGACGCCAAGGATGAGTCCGAGAACGATCGCCAGTGCAAGCAGGGCCATCGCCAGCAATAGCAGTGCGATGGAGATTGGCGCAAACACAAACGCGCCGGCCAACGCCCCGAGCGGGAGCAGGAGCGGAAGGAAGATTGCTAGGAGAACAAGCCGGACGATCCACACAACCAACACTCGAAATCCTCCCTTCCCTGCGAGAAGGCTTTATGGACAACCCTTCCATCTTCGTTTCGTTGGGCAGCAGCTGTTCGCATTATCGGTGCCGTGATATCGAGAGGCAACCGGCCCTGTCACCAGGTAGGGGTCATGCAATCCCTTGTGGGAACGTCGTCTTGGAGTGCCGATGGGCAAGCGAAGCACTCGCGCTTGACAACAAAACAGTGTGATGTTATACTGCTCGTATCTTCTCCTGTGGAGGTGATCAGCATGGGACTGACCTACTACAACATGGAGATGCTTGCGAGAATGATGCACCGGCAAAAAGTGGTTACTGGTTTAAAGAAAAGCAGAAACGGGCGACTCAGGAATCGGATGCGTGCCGCACGGCGCAACCCGGAGACATGCCGAATTCGCCCAACCGGCGTCTTCGCAAAATAAAACAGTGTGCTGTTCTTTGGAGGGATACCATGATCGATGAGGAGCGACTGATCTCGAAGAAGGAGGTTCTTGAGCAGATGGGGATCTCCTACGGGCAGCTCTATCGCTGGAAGCGAAAGGGACTTATCCCCGAGGTGTGGTTTGTACGTCGCTCGACGTTCACCGGGCAGGAGACATTCTTCCCGCGGGACAAGATTCTTGAACGGATCACTCGGATCAAGGAGATGAAAGACGATCATCCGCTTGACGATCTCGCGGAGCTGATTACGACTCGCGTCAATGCCAAACTGCGAGTGGCCTTGGCAAAACTGGAGCGTGTCGGATGGCTCGACGACGATCTGCTGCGAGCCTGCAGTGCGGATGACGTGTCAGATGATGCCGTGTCGATCTGGCAGGCATTTGTGCTAGGCGTACTGAGCCGACTTCGCCGGATTGGAAGGGATGAAGAGATCGATCTTGTGCGAAGAACCCTACAAGGCGAGAAAGGCAACGGACTGCTCGAGCGCGTGTCGGAGACCGGCGTGCAGCTGAAGCTGCTTCGCAAACGTGTCACATCCGGCGGGATTTCGGCCCAGATCAGTCTTGTTGCACTGACGAACGAGGGGGCTGTGTTCGACCCGGAGATTGAAGTGGTCGAGACCGTTGATCTCGCGACGGTCCTTCAGCGAATCAAGCTCGACCTGGTTCAGAACGGGGACGCATCGACAGGGAGAGGTCCTGTCGATGATCCCGGAGAGGCCGACGCAGACCCTAGAGAACAGCAGCAAGATTCGGATGATCGTGAGGTGGAACGATGAGTGACGAACGACGGTCTGTGAGCATATCCGGCTCAGGCAGCCTCGGTGGCGGGGAATACACACGAGTTTCCGTCTCGGGATCCGGCAGAGTGAACGGTGATTTGGTTGCCGAAGAGCTGAAGATCTCCGGCTCGGGAAAGGTCTCCGGGCGAACGGAGGCGGGTCAGATCACCGTGTCCGGGAGTGCGGGGTTTGGTGATGCAGTGGTCTCCGAGGAGATGCGCGTTAGCGGCTCGGCCAGGATCGATGGCGCAGTCGAAGCGAAAGAGCTGAAGTGCTCGGGGAGCTTCCGTGCTGGGGGAGACGTCCTCAGCGAGTACATCAAGATCAGTGGAAGCATTCGGGTCAATGGCGATGTGGAGGCCGACATTTTCAAGGCAAGTGGAGGTTTCGACATCGAAGGACTCCTCTCGGCCGACAAGGTTGAGATTCATCTTGGAGGACGGTGCACCGCGCGGGAGATCGGTGGAGAGAAGATCCATGTCGAGCGGACCAGCTCATTTGGAGGAGCTCTTCTGAACGGCTTGGTCAAGATGCTCACCGGGGGCGGGGCAGCCGAGCTTCGCGCCGAGCAGATCGAGGGCGACGATGTGCGCCTTGAGAGCACGTCGGCCGACGTCGTCCGCGGCAAACGGATCGAGATCGGCCCGGGATGCAAGATTGGCACAGTCGAATACGCTGAGACGCTCAAGGTTCATGAAGAGGCGACCGTCGAACGGAAGCAGAAGGTCTGACGACCGCGCTGAACCGTCGGGGATGCAGCGGAGACGTACAGGGTAGGAATCCCCAGGAGGGCACATGAACGCTACAGCCGAAAGCTGGAAAGCGCGTTTCTTCACGATATGGACAGGCCAGCAGCTGTCCTACATCGGAAGTCACGCAGCCCAGTTTGCGCTGGTCTTCTGGGTGGCGAAAGCAACAAACTCGGCAACGATTCTGGCCTCCATGACCATCGTCGCCTTGCTGCCGAACATTGTCCTCGGTCCGTTCGTTGGGGCGCTTGTCGATCGCTGGAATCGGCGTAGGGTCATGATGATCTCCGACACGTTCATTGCGCTCGTGTCGCTGTGGCTCGCCTACGTGTTCTGGATTGGGGCCATGCAGCCATGGCACATCTATGTTGCGATGTTGGCGCGAGCTCTCGGCGGAACGTTCCACGGACCGGCGATGCTTGCATCGACTTCTCTGATGGTCCCCGAGAGGCACTATACGAGGATCAGCGGGCTGAATCAGACGATCCACGGCATGCTCAACATCGTCGGTCCCCCACTTGGCGCGTTGCTGATGGCGCTGATGCCGCTACACGGTGTGATGCTGTTCGATGTGGCGACTGCCGCGTTTGCCGTGGTGCCGCTTCTGTTCATTGCGGTGCCACAGCCGGCCAAGGAGCATGTCGATGAACTGAAGGCGTCTTCCTTTCTTGCCAACACGCGCGAGGGGCTTCGTTTTGTCTTGAGCTGGCCAGGGATGCTCGCGCTGGTCATCGTAGCGTCGATCATGAAGATTACCTTGATGCCCGCGTTCTCGCTGGCGCCGCTTCTTGTTCTCAATCACTTCGGAGGAGATGCGGCGCAGCTGAGTCTGTTTGAGGCCATTGTTGGCGTCGGGATTCTTATTGGGGGCTTGATGATGGGGACCTGGGGCGGATTCAAGAAGAAGATCCATACGACCGTGGTGGGGGTCATCGGGATCGGCGCGGCGAGCATACTGCTGGGCTTGACGCCGGGACACATGTTCTGGCTGGGGTTGGTGAGCATCTTCTTCATCGGTGCGATGATCGCATTCACCGATGCGCCGATCTCGGCGATCATGCAAGCGGCCGTCCCGGCGGAGAAACAGGGGCGCGTCTTCGGATTGCTTGGAAGCTTGTTTGCACTCTCCACGCCGATTGGCCTGGCAATGGCTGGCCCGATCAGCGACGTCATCGGTGTGAGCTCCTGGTTCTTGATTGGCGGATGCGTGTTTGTCGTGGGCGGATTTGCCAGCCTGTTCGTTCGGCCGATGATGCAGATCGAGGATCAGAAGCTGAACGGATCGAGGAACGGTTCAACCGAGCCACAGGGGGTCACAGCTGCATCTACGACCTCACCTGTGGCATCGCCGATTGAGTGAACGTCTACCACACTGTCCGAGGAAGCTTCTCCTTGGAAGATGAGCACGCGTCCACCCCTAGCTAGCGGTTGATGGTGTGGATCGCTCTTCCGAGAGCATTCTCGGCTGCCTCTTTCAATCCCTCCGGCAGGGTCGGGTGGGCGTGAACCGCATCGGCTATGACTTCCAACGATAGACTGTTCTCCACCGCAATCGATGCCTCCGAGATCAGGTCGGATGCCTCGGCGCCGATGATCTGGACACCGAGCAGCCTGTGATCACTTGCGTCGGCCACGACCTGGAAGAAGCCTTCCGATTGGCGCATCCCGAGTGCCTTGCCGAGCGCGGCATACGGGAACCGGCCAACGAGAATCTCGTGCCCCTGTTCCTTGGCTCGCTGCTCGGAGAGCCCTACCGACGCGATCTCAGGGTCCGTGAAGATCGCCTGGGGGATCACGTCGTAGTCGAACGAGCGCATCTCGTGGCCAGCGAGGGCGTCTGCCAGTGCGACGCCTTCTGCCGATGCCTTGTGGGCGAGCATCGGTCCCGGGGCCGCATCACCGATCGCATAGACGCCATCGGCGGTGGTCCGTAGCTGTCCGTCGACCGGTATTGTGCCTCGACGATCGGGCTCAATTCCTACGCTCTCCAGGCCAAGGTCCGCGGTATTCGGTCGCCGTCCGACGGCGAGCAAGATCCGGTCGGCAGGGATCGTTTCATCCTCAGCGGTGTGGATCACCACGCCCTCGGACTTCGTCTCGATCGATGTGGCAGCCGTCTTGGTGCGCACGTCGATCCCCTGAAGCTTGAGTGATCGCTTCAGCGTGGACACAGTCCTTCGGTCGAGGTCGATGATCGCAAGGATCTCAGGGAGGAGCTCGAGAATCGTAACCGTACTCCCGAGCCGGCTGTAGATCGACGCCAATTCAAGTCCGATCACGCCGCCGCCGATGACGGCCAGACGCTCCGGTATCTCTGTCAGGGCCAGCGCGTCGTCGGATGACCACACCGCGGGATCCTCGAACGAGAACCCCGGGATCTCGATGGGGATCGATCCGGTCGCGAGAACGATCCGATCCGCAGACAGAGTCTCCCCGGTGGACAGCGCCACAGCATGGGGACCATCGAGACGGCCCCGGGCGGTGAACACCTCAACGCCGTTCTTCGTGAGCAGCGTGTCGATGCCGCTGACCAACGTGGAGATCACGCCATCCTTCCACTTGGCCAACTGAGACACGTCGATCTGTGGTGCGCCGAACTCTATCCCCATCTCGGCGGCTGTCCCGGCATGCGCGATGAGGTGTGTCGCGGCAAACAGTGCCTTGGTCGGAACACACCCCCAGTTGAGGCAGACGCCACCCAAGCTTTGCTCTTCCACCAGCCCGACACGGAGCCCAAGCTGAGCGCAGCGGATGGCACAGGCATAGCCGCCCGGTCCTCCGCCAATAACGATAACTTCATGGTTCATGTTGTCCCTCCCGAGAGAACGGTATCAGGTCTCTGCTAGTACAGCAACTCGATGCGGTTGCCCACTCGGTCTCAGCGTTCGATAATTGTTGGCGATGAAGGGCAACTCGAGCGACGGCTTTCTTCTCGGATGTCACCTTTCGATTGCCGGAGGGTTCGCTCAGGCGATTGACGAGGCGGAAGAGCTGGGGAACACGGCGCTGCAGTTCTTCACCCACGCGCCGGCGGTATGGCGGATGAAGGAGCTGAGAGACGAGGTCGTCGACCGGTTCCATGACCGTCGGGATATGTCCTCAGTCCGGTTTCTCGCGGTTCACGCCATGTACCTTCTGAACCTAGCCAGCCCAGATGATGCCCTCCATGAGCGATCGGCCGCGGCGCTCATCGAGGAAGTACGCCGGGCTGGACGGTTGGGAGCTGACGCCGTGGTGATACACCTTGGTGCCCATGTCGGCAGCGGTGCCGCCGCAGGAATCGATCGGATCGCTTGTGCGGTGAATCGACTCATCAACTCGTCTGTCTGGACCGAAGCGCCGGGGATAAGACTCCTGCTGGAGAACACCGCTGGGGCCGGAACGACGCTGGGGGCCTCGTTCGAGGAACTCGGAGCGGTCTTCGCTTCGGCAAGCGATACGGATCGGATTGGCGTCTGTCTCGACACGTGCCACGCATTTGCAGCCGGATATGACCTGCGGGACTGCCACGCGATCGATGCAACATTGAGCGACTTCGATTCCGCGGTCGGCCTCGAACGACTGGAAATGGTTCACCTCAATGACTCGCGGTTCTCGCGGGGATCCCGGCGGGATCGGCATGCGCACATCGGACGGGGTGAGATTGGTATCGAAGGCATTGCTGCGATTGTTCAGCACGCGCAGCTCTGCAAGCTACCGTTCGTGCTCGAGACCCCCAAGAAAATCGATGGCCGGGCAAATGCCGACCGGGTAAACTTGGCGCTAGTCCGAACGCTGCGGATGCAGGAGGAGGCCCCATGAAGCTGTTCATCGATACGGCGAACGTATCCGAGATCCGAGAGATGGCGTGGCTGATTGACGGTGTAACGACGAATCCCACTCTTGTTGCACGGGAGAAACGACCATTTACCGATGTGATCGCCGAGATTTGCGGCATCGTCGACGGCCCGATCAGCGCCGAGGCAACGGCCTTGGATGCCGATGGGATGGTATCGGAGGCGCGCGATCTGGCGTCGATCCACGACAACGTCGTGGTCAAGATTCCGATGACCGAAGCCGGAATGCAGGCAGTCACGCGGCTCTCGGCCGAGGGGATTCGCACGAACGTAACGCTCGTCTTCTCGGCAAACCAAGCGCTCCTTGCCGCCAAGTGCGGGGCGACCTTTGTGTCGCCGTTTGTCGGTCGGATTGATGACATTGGCGGGGACGGCATGGGGCTGATCGCGGAGATTCTTGAGGTGTTCGAGACCTACGCGTTTCTCACCGAAGTGCTTGCCGCAAGCATCCGACATCCTCGGCACGTGCTCGAGGCGGCGACGATGGGCGCCGACATCGCTACCGTGCCGTATGGCGTACTGAAGAAGTTGTTCCATCACCCATTGACCGATTCGGGAATCAAGCGATTCCTCAAGGACTGGGAGGGGGTTCCGAAGTGAGCTTCGACCGGATGGAGGGAACGCGTGACGCGTATGGCAAGACACTGGCGCAGCTTGGACACGACGACCCTCGGATCGTCGTCCTCACTGCGGACCTGGCAGGATCGACGAAGACCGCACTGTTCGGTGCGGAGCACCCGGACCGGTTCTTCAACATGGGGGTCGCGGAAGCGAACATGATCGGAACCGCGGCCGGGCTTGCGATGAGCGGGTATCGTCCGTTCGTGTCCACCTTCGCTGTGTTCGCCACGGGAAGAGTGTGGGAACAGGTTCGTCAGGTGGTCGCCTATCCCAACACGCCGGTTCGGATTGCCGCAACACATGCCGGGCTGACGGTTGGAGAGGATGGGGCGAGCCACCAGATGCTCGAGGACATCTCCAACATGCGCGTGCTGCCCAACATGCGCGTGATTGTGCCGGCCGATGCAGTAGAGGCGGCGGCTGCGACGCGATTCGCTGCCGCAAACGACGACGGGCCGATCTACATCCGGCTTGCCCGTGCTGCGTTTCCGGTGATTCACGACGAGCCGTTCTCATTCGAGTTGGGCAAGGCAGAGGTTCTCACTGAAGGAACAGACGTGACGATTGTGGCCTGCGGCCTGATGGTCTCCGTCGCACTGGAAGCCCACGAACGCCTGGCGGCAAGCGGGATCTCGAGCGAGGTGATCAACGCGTCGTCGATCAAGCCCTTCGATGCCGAAACGATCATCGCGTCGGCATCAAAGACCGGGGCTGTGGTCACCGCTGAAGAGCATCAGATTGCCGGGGGATTGGGTAGCTCGGTCTGCGAGGTTCTCTCCGAGAGGGCCCCAACCCGTGTCGTCCGCGTTGGTGTGGACGATCGGTTTGGACAGTCCGGAACCGCCGACGCGTTGCTGTCGCACTACGGCCTCGATGCCGATGGCCTTGTTGCTGCAGCCAATCACGCGCTCGCGGACTAGCATCGCGAGACGCAGGCAATGCGTAGGGTCCGCCTGATCGACGATCGGTTTCGTGAGGACCCGGCTCACTATGCACTCCAAACGCTGCTCTCCTTTGTGGTCATTGCAGCGGTGGTCGTCGTGATGGGCGTCCTGACCCATGGGACGATCGTCGCCGCGCTCGGGGCGAGTGCATTCATCGTCTTCGCGATGCCCCACTACAGGACGGCGAAGCCACGCTGCCTGGTCGGAGGGCATGTGATCTGCCTTGCTATCGGACTGCTTTGCTCGCTTCCGGTCCGCATGGTTCCTGGTCTTTCGACTCACGAGGTCGGCCTCGGTCTTCTTGCCGCCGCTGCAGTCGCGCTGGCGATCTTCGGGATGGTCGTCACCGACACGGAACATCCGCCGGCGGCAGGCAACGCGCTCGCCTTCGCCATCACGCGCGTTGTGTTTGACGACGTCCTGTTCACACTTGGGGCCGTGGTGCTGTTGGCGATTGTCCGGCATCTGCTGCGCGGGTGGCTTCGGGATCTCGCATAGAGTGACGCACTACGCCGCGATGCCGAAGTGCGCGGCGATGTCCGAGACGATCCGATCACGGTTGCCCTGCTTGATGCGGAACAACGCAAGCTCCTGCCGCACGCGGTGAGCAATCGGGTGGTCGGCATGGGCGTGGGTTGAGATCAACAGAGACGTGTCGCTGGCGAGTGCTTCCTCGACCGCCGGAATGAAAGACGGCGCGAGGCATTCCATCGGGGCGATCTCATCGATAACCACAAGTGCGCACTCCTCTATGGCGCGGCGCACGGCGCGAACCCCGACGTCCTCAATTGAGCGAAGATTGACGGTATACCGGCCGACCTTGGGCCCGTCGCGATGATGCACGTGCGACAGAACGACCTTCTCGCCCGTGGCAATGTCGGTCAACGAGAAGCCGACGCGGTGACCGCAAACTCGGATTTCCTTCGTCACCATCCCGCCGGCCGAGAGGGGAATGATGTCCAACAGACGTTCGATCGTTGTTGTCTTTCCGACGCCCGGTCGACCGGTAATGGCAACGCGCCCCTTGATCGGCATTTCGCTCGATTCTATCCTCACGACCATGGACGACACGAATGCGTTGTGCCGAGTGATAGAAACGGAGCACGGGAGACACCCACGAATGGACGAACGTGATCTCCAGAAGCTGATCTACCATTCCGTGTTCGGTGGAGATCATCTGCTCGATGATGCGCAGTGCTTTGCCGACGGCGTGCGTGCCGAATGGGACCGGCTGGCGACCGGTGATTTTCTCCCTCGGATCGAGCCGCTGCAGCTGATCGATCCAGACGGACGAACGGCGAGGATCCACCTTGCCGCCTGCAGGCGGCTCGATGTCGACCTGGGGGCGCTGATCGCACTGCTGGCCGGACAAGGCCGGAAGAATGGGGAGCGGGCGGAGTACGAGACGCGATGGGACGCCGTCATTGAGCTGGCGCGAATCGGACGAATCCCGTTTCGTGTGGCTGAGTTGGCGCGCATGGGGTATCCCTCGATCGCTCTGCATCACGGTCCGCACTATGGCTTTGCGTCGTATCGGGTGGTCAACGATCTTTCGGATCCCGGAATGAACGAAGGGCTTCGGAGGCTCGGAGTGAGGATATGACGGCTGATAGCATCCGAAGGATCGCTCATCTCGACATGGACGCCTTTTTTGCAGCGGTGGAGCAGCTTGACGCTCCCCAGTACCGGGGCAGGCCGGTGGTCGTAGGGGGACTTGGCCCCCGCGGTGTTGTGTCCACAGCATCCTATGAGGCGCGGGAGTTCGGTATCCATAGTGCGATGCCGATGGCTGTGGCGTTACGGAAGTGCCCGGGGGGGGTCTACCTTCCGGCCAGATTTGCCCGGTACAAGGAGATTGCGGATCTCGTCCGCACGATCCTGCGGCAGTACTCCTCGGTTGTCGAGACAGTCTCGCTGGATGAGGCGTTTTTCGATCTGTCCCGCCACGGATCGAGTTTCGAGACCGCAGAGAGAGTGGCGCGCGAGATCAAGTTGCGCGTCCAGGCGGAGACGAGGCTTACGTGCTCCGTTGGGCTCGCGCCAAACCGTTTCCTGGCCAAGCTCGGATCGGAGCTTTGCAAGCCGGATGGCTTCCTGATGATCGAACCGGAGGATGTGCAAGAGCTGCTTGACCCCCTGCCGATCGATCGGATCTGGGGGGTGGGCAAGGTGACCGAGCGGCGATTGAAGGGGCTTGGCCTGCTGCGCGCCAAGGATCTCAGGCTCGCTCCAATCGAGCTGCTTGTCCGGGAGCTCGGCAGCAGTGGGCGGCGCCTCAAGCAACTGGCGTGTGGAATGGACGACACCCCGTTGCAAGGCGAGACGGAATCCAAGTCGATCTCCCGCGAGGCCACCTTTTCAGTTGACCTGACGGAGAGGGCGGAGATCGAGGCGGCGGTTCGGCGGTTGGCACGTAGCGTGGTCCTGCAGCTGCAGGATGAGTCGCTCATCTGCCGCACGGTGCGGATCAAGGTGCGATACCCGGATTTCCGAACGATTACACGGCAGACTCGGCTTGGCTCTGGAACCGATTCGATCCACTTGATCGAGGCGCTCGCAATCCACCTGCTTCGCGATCGTACGTGGATTGACGACCGGGGAGTTCGCTTGCTTGGGGTCGGCGTGGGGAGTCTGGGCGAGACGCGCGAACGGCAACTCCCGCTCTTTCGAGACATCTCCTAGTGGGGCCGAAGGTGTCACCTCCAGGGACATCCCGCACCTCAACGGGGGAACGATTCAATTGCGCCTTCGTCGGGATCAACCTACTGTCTGGCTGAGGTGATCTTGATGCACCGGTGTTTGTGCGTGACGTTGATGTTGGTCCTCGGAGTGAGTGTTGCGGGGCTGTCGATCCCGCTGTGCGAGTACACGTCTCCGTTGACCGACCTGTCGACGCTGATGCTCAGTTTCGCGTACCAGTATCACAACGATCCGTATGGACTCGAGGACCGCGACATCAACGACGGTCTGTTCGGCACCGAATACGTCCGGCTATTCGACACACCAGAGTTCGGCTTCGATGTCTCGATGGAGAACCAGATCTTCATCTCGACGGCCGGCATCTCAACGTTCTCCACCATTGCTGACGGGAACTTCAAACGGTATTTCTCGTCGGAGAACGCATACTTCGCATACGCCGGAGCCAGTGCTCGCAGCTCCTCATCGCCCGATGTGGTCGGCCTGTCGTCGAACGTCAATGTCGGACTCGGGTGTGGCCGTTTCACAGATGTCACACCGTTGGCCAAGGCGATGCGGATTGACGAGTACTTGGTGACGCGGGGAAGCCTCACCGGGCACCTCCACTCGGTTGATCAGCAGATCATCGCACGAGAGCTCGGCAGTGCAGCATCGTATGACTTCATTGCTGATCTTCTTGCCGTCGTGATGGAAATCATCGAGGGCTCGGGCTTGGTCCGGGCGGGGGGACTCGATGCACTGGACATTTCTGAGATCACGGGATTCATTCAAGAAAAAGGGTTCTCCCGCTACTGCGGATGGGACCTCAAGTTCGGCCTCGGATACGCGCTTCTCGATCCTTCGGGCGGGGGGAGTGACCTACTGCTCACCGGCGCGGTCAACTACGCGTTCACGAAAACGCCGAAGATGCAGTTCCTCGTCCAGGGCTCGTTCTCAGGGAAGACGGACCTGTTTGACACGAACCGCATAGATGTCACGGTTGCCTATGACTTCCTGATTGCGGATTTTCTCAATCTCAGCGCGGCGTATGACTTCTCACGTGAGACGTGGGGCGGCGAGCCGACCGATATCCACTATCTGGTGTTTAGCCTGCTGCTGACTCCGGTCGACACCGCAGATGTCGTCCTCGGGGTGTCGCTCGAACGCCGTCCGTACTACCTGGAGTGGAATATCGACGTTCAGCTTTCGATTCAAATGGAGCTGCTCTAAGAATTCTGCGCTAGGTCTGAAGATCGGGCTGAACTGACAATGGCTTCGATCGCGCTGCACATGGCCTCATCCGACACGAAGGTGCTTGCCTGATCCAGTTCAACGAATCGAACCTCGGCGATCTCATCTGGGTTTGCCACCGGGTTGCCATCGATGTGGACGCGATAGAAGAGCATGATCCAATGCAGGCGCGTATGCTCGCCAAGCTTCGAGCGGACATCGATGAGTTCTCCGACCCTCCCGTCTACGCCGACCTCTTCGCGCAGCTCCCGCAGCACACCGGCGCGCGGACTCTCTCCGAAGCGAAGGAATCCTCCCGGGAGAGTCCACAGCCCATCGGTTAGGCCACGGTTTCCCTTCACCAAGAGGATCCGCCCTTCGCGAAGGCAGACCCCTTCCACGACAACGCGTTGCATTGTCGCGTGAACTGCATCGTGCACGAGGTCCGTCGCATCCTGCAGTCGGGGGATATCATCCTTGCTTGGCCACTCGTGTGGGTGAGCATCGAGACGTGGGACGCAGAACCATACCGGGTCGGATGTACGTAGCGGGGCAACCCGCTCTACGTCGAACGGAATCTCGGAAGCATGGGGGAGATCGAGAATCCCCTCTCGGCGTACGAGGAAGATCCTTCCGTCGCTCTCCACGTAGTATCGCGTCTTCACAGCGGACGCATTGTACGACGACAGCCTCGACCGTGCAGGGTTTGAGAAGGGCGAACGCAACGAGGATAATCCGGCGTCGATCCTGACGGGCTGGCGACTGCATAATGGGAGGCACTGTAACCGTGTACAAGATTCTGAAGAAGCGAACCCTCGGGCCGAAGATCCGTGAGTACGTCATCGAGGCACCGGACGTTGCACGTGTCGCGAAAGCGGGGCAGTTCATCGTCCTTCGCCTTCACGAACGGGGCGAAAGGATCCCGCTGACGATTGTGGGCACCGACCTGGATACCGGAGGCGTGACCCTTGTCGTGCAGGAAGTCGGTAAGAGCACTCAGGAGATGGGGGATCGCTTCCATGAGGGAGACACGATCCTTGATTTTGCCGGGCCGCTTGGCGAGCCGACGGAGATTGAGAACTTCGGAACGGTCATCTGTGTTGGCGGGGGTGTCGGCATTGCGCCGCTGTATCCGATCGTTCAAGCGCTGAAGAAGGCCGGCAATACGGTTATCGGAATCGTGGGGTACCGCAGTCACGATCTGATGTTCTATCACGACGAGTTTGTCGCTGCGTGTGACGAGCTGCATGTGATGACCAACGATGGATCATTCGGCGGGAAGGGTTTCGTATCCGATCCGTTGCGCGAGATCCTCGAGTCGGGACGAGACGTAGCCCGAGTCTGGGCGATCGGTCCAGCGATCATGATGAAGGTCTGCAGCGACGTGACGCGGCCGTTCGATGTTCGAACGATCGTCTCGCTCAACTCAGTGATGATCGACGGCACCGGCATGTGTGGCGGGTGTCGCGTGGAGGTCGGCGGCGTGACCAAATTTGGCTGCGTCGACGGACCGGAATTCGACGGACACAAAGTCAATTTCGATCTCTTGATCTCGCGTCAGGAGTACTACGCTCACGAGGAAGCTTGTGCCCTGGAACGCTACATGACCGAGGCCGGAGAAGGAGCGTCGACGTGATCGTTGAGAAGCAGATTCCGATGCGGGAGCAGGCGCCGGACGTACGCGGCCGGAACTTCAACGAGGTTCCGTACGGCTACAGCGAAGACGAGGCGGTCCTTGAGGCTGAACGCTGTCTGCAATGCAAGACGGCGCCTTGCGTGGCTGGTTGTCCGGTGGGCATCGACATTCCGGGCTTCATCGAACATGTCAAGAACCGGCGATTTGCTGACGCCGTCTCGGTGATCAAGGGAGACAATGCCTTGCCGGCAGTGTGCGGCCGCGTCTGTCCGCAGGAGAATCAATGTCAAGGAGTGTGCACGCTTGGCGTTCGATTCGAGCCGGTAGCGATTGGGCGTCTGGAGCGGTTCTGCGCTGACTGGGAGGCCGAACACGAAGCGTGTCTCCCTGAGATCGCGCCCGAAACTGGGAAGCGCATTGCTGTAATCGGTGCCGGCCCCGCGGGGCTGACCGCTGCCGGCGAGCTGCGCAAGCTTGGCCATACGATCACCGTATTCGAGTTGCTTCACGAAGCCGGCGGGGTCCTGATGTATGGCATCCCCGAATTCCGCCTTCCCAAGGCGATTGTTCGCCGCGAGATCGACGCGCTCCGCCAGATGGGCGTTGACATCCAGGTGAACAAGGTTATCGGACAGATCCGCAAGGTCGATGAGCTGCTGGACGACGGCTACGATGCTGTATTCGTTGGGACCGGGGCGGGCTTGCCGCGCTTCCTCGGAGTTCCCGGGGAAAGCCTGAACGGAGTCTACTCGGCCAATGAGTTCCTAACACGAACGAACCTCATGGCTGCATATCGCTTTCCGGAGTACGACACGCCGATCAGGGTCGGGGAGCGCGTGGTTACCGTCGGTGGAGGCAACGTGGCGATGGACTCGGCGAGGACCGCACTTCGACTTGGTGCAAAGGAATCGATCATCGTCTACCGTCGCAGCGAAGACGAGCTGCCGGCGCGAGGCGAAGAGGTCCATCACGCGAAGGAAGAAGGGATCCGATTCCAACTTCTCACGAACCCTGTTGAGTTCATGGGGGAAGATGGACGGCTGAAGGCGGTACGATGCCTTCGGATGGAACTCGGTGAGCCGGATGAAGGTGGCCGACGACGGCCGGTTCCGATCAAAGGCTCGGAGTTTGAGATCGAAATTGACAACGCGATCATTGCGATTGGCAATGGACCGCATCCGCTGATTCCGCAGACCACGAAGGATCTCGAACTGAACCGGTGGGGAAACATCGTCGCCGATTCGGAAACTGGGCAGACCAGCAAACGCGCTGTGTTCGCCGGTGGCGACATCGTGACTGGCGCTGCGACAGTGATCGAGGCGATGGGAGCAGGAAAGCGCGCCGCGGCGGCGATTGCGGCATTCCTTGCAGAGAACGACACGTAGCTGGATCCGGCCTCTGATGGCCGTGCAAAGCCGGACCTGTAATTCCACATCCGGTTCAGTCTATGCGCAGCGAGCATCGATGCATACTTCGGCCTTCGTGCCGGATGTCTCTCATGACGGAGACACGTGACCCATAGATATTAGGGGTCATGTGCGACCATACTGGAGCAGACAGCTAGCACCACCCGGTGCCGACGAGCGGGGAGACAATGTCTCTCCGCTCGTCTCTTGCTGGGCACTACTGGATGGACTGAAACAGCTCGGTTTGTGAGTCGGCGAACAGGCCCGCGGTGCCACCGGAGTGCAGAAGCACGACGACATCATCCTTCCTGAATCGCCCCTTGCGGATCATGTCGATCAGCCCAGCCATCGCCTTTCCCGTGTAGACCGGATCAAGCACAACGCCCTCCGAACGCGCGGTGAGGAGCAGTGCATCTCGCATGGCCTCGGTCGGGATTCCGTAGCCCTTGCCGACGTAGTCATCAAGCACCTCGATTGCTGATTCAGGGATCACGAGGTCCAGCTCGAGTAGCCCGATGACCTCTTCGAGCTGACCAGCGATGCGCGAGGTGATCGCATCGGCTGCATTGGCGACGCTTATGCCCACGACATTGATTTCGCTCTGTGCGTAGAGGTGAGATCCGAGGATCAAGCCGGTGAGCATGCTCGATGTTCCCACAGCCGCCACCACGGCATCCATCGCGAGATTCTGTGTCTGCAGTTGCGCGGCCATCTCGAGGATGCAGCCTGCATACCCTAGGGCCCCGTGAATCGCACGGCAGCCGTTTGGAATGATATAGGGAACCTCCCCGTTCGCCCGCACGCGGGCAGCAATCTGATCTGCCTTCTCGTCAGCGATCCGGTCGAGTTCCCCCTTGCTCGGGAAGCCTTCAGCGCCGACGAAATGGATCTCAGCAGCGCCGAGGATCTTGTCGACAAGGAGATTCCCGGTTGCGCGAGCAGGTTCCTCTCCGCGTAGGATCAGGATAGTCTTCAGCCCAAGACGATTGGCCGCTGCAGTCGTCAGGCGAACGTGGTTGCTCTGAGGTCCGCCGACGGTCACGATCGTCGTGGCACCGCAGGCGACGGCGTCCGCCATGGCGTACTCAAGCTTCCGGAGCTTGTTGCCGCCGAGGCCGAGTCCGGACAGATCGTCCCGCTTGAGAAACAGTCGCGGACCGCCGAGCTGCTTGCTGAGATTTCTCAGCTCTTGAATTGCTGTTGGGAACTCACCAAGAGGGACTCGATTGACCTTGCCGAGTTGCATCGGACCTCCTTTGCCCGACGGAGTCTACTTTGCCTACGCCCCAGATGCACTCTCCGGTGGCAGCTGCCTTCGATCGCGGCTAGGATCGTCGACGATGGAGGACGAGCAGTTATGGACTGGAAGCAATACTACCATCGCGAGATCACCGCAGTGTCCGGTCGGAAGACGGTCGACGGCTTGCTGGACACGGCCGAGGAGGATGGACTTGCCAAGTTGCTTGCGGGTGGCGCGGTCGTGTCCTTCCCACATACCGCCTTGTGCTATGCGGGGCCGCTCCAGGCGCGGGTCGTCGCGGCCCTGTATCGATCGGGCGTGGAACGGGTTATCGCGCTTGGCGTCCTTCACAGCGGCGTTGTGGATGCGTACAGGATCGCGCTCGATCGGAAGGCTTCGATTGAGCACAGACGTGCGGCATTGGACGCGGTCTCCGGAGGGCTTCTTTTGACGGGTGAATCGATCGAGACGCCATTTGGCGATCTTCCGGTGGAACCTACGGTGCTGTGCGAGCAGGTCCCGATGCGCGTGGATACTGCCGGGGTCTTGGCCGACGAGTTCTCACTCGATACGTTCTTCGCCCTGATGCGCAGAGCGGCCGATCGGAGCGGCGTGTCGCCGATTCCGGTGCTCCCGGTGTTCATTGGTCCGACGCGAGATCCGATCGTCGGATCGTTCGATGTCGCCGATCGGCTCGGCGATTGGCTGCGGTCGAGCGCCTTGGAGCCGGGACGAAACTCGGGAACGGCGGTGGTTGTCACCGGCGATCTGGTTCACTATGGTACGGGATACGGTCTGCCCGATGCCGACCCGATGGAAGCCGTCGACGAGATCGAACGACGCTTCCGCGGCGAACTCAATCGAACCTTGTCAGCGGCGCTGACTGACGGAGACCGGCATCTCGCGTACTGCCTCTCGAACGATGTGCTGAGAAACGATCAGCGAGAGATCCTTGCCGTGCTCTCTGCAGCTCTTGGACGAGCTACTCACTGCATTGCTCACTTCGAGCTGTCCGACTACTCGCACATCCTCGATTTGCCGCCTCCATGCCTCGTGGCTTCGTCGCTCGTCGTCCTCGAGAGCGAACAGGCTCATTCGGCAGCGCGTTGAAGCGATGTGCAAAGCTGCGTACCCTGCTCTGATGAGACGCTGGACATCGATGGCGAAGGAGTGAATGAAGTGCAGGTGGGAGAGACAAAGGTCGTTGGTATCTTGGGCGGGATGGGGCCACTGGCAACGGTCGAGTTCTTCCGTCGGCTTGTGGTGGCCTCGCCGGCGGAGCACGACCAGCAGCACCTGCACATCCTGATCGACAACAATCCTCACGTTCCGGATCGGACCGCAGCGATCGTTCATGGTGGTCCAAGCCCGGCTCCGCGGTTGGCCGCGATGGCCCAACGACTAGAGGTCGCTGGAGCGCATCTCCTCGCGATGCCGTGCAACACGGCACACGTGTATGTCGATGAGATTCAACGTTCCGTATCGATCCCCACGCTTGACATGATCCATGAGACAGTCGCGCGGATTGGGCAGCCGTCGATCGGACTGCTGGCGACAGACGGAACGATCCAAACGAGACTCTATCAGAAGGCGTGCGATCTCCGAGGAATCGGCGTGATTCTGCCGCCTGCGGCGGACCAACGATTGGTGATGGAGGCGATTGAGAGGGTCAAGAAGGGGGAGAATCCGCGGCGAGTGGGCGAGAATCTCAGCCCGATCATCGGGCGGATGAAGCGAGCCGGCGCGGAGGCAGTTATCGCCGGATGCACGGAAATCTCGCTTGTTCATGGGGACGAGATGCCAGTTGCCTGGATCGATGCGCTTGATTGTCTTGTGGATGCGACGTTGCGTGAAGCATCGCCGAGTGGATATCGGGAAGACGGACAGGAGGAGACGTGAACGATTGGACGACGCAGGTTGGCGACGCGATCGATCGGATGGAAGGGCGGCTGCGTGATGTCGGGAAGGACCTATTCGAGCATCCGGAACTGAAGTTCGAGGAAGTGCACGCCTCGAAGCGCCTTGCCGCAGAGCTAGAGGCTGCCGGATTCCAGGTGGAGCTCGGTGTCGCCGGGATGGAAACGGCAATTCGTGCAGTGCATCCAGCCTCCAGTGACGGACCGACGGTCGCAATTCTCGGGGAGTACGATGCGTTGCCCGAGATTGGGCACGCTTGTGGGCACAACCTGATCGCGGCCGGGGGATTGGGCGCGGCGTTGCTGTCGGATCGGTCAAATCGGAGCTTCCTGGCACGTTGTTGTTCCTGGGGACGCCGGCCGAGGAGGGTGGTGGCGGCAAGGTGCTGATGATCGATGCAGGGCTGTTCGACGAAGTTGATGCGGCGTTGATGTTTCACCCGGAGGGGCACACGATGATCGGGCGCGGGAGCCTCGCGATCACCGAAGTGAAGATCGAATTCCACGGCAAACCATCACATGCCTCAGGGAGCCCGGAGAAAGGGATCAACGCCCTGGATGCGGTGATTCAGACGTTCAATGGCATCAACGCGCTACGGCAGCACATCAAGGACGGCGCCCGAATCCACGGGATCATCTCTCACGGGGGCGTCAAGCCGAACATTGTGCCTGAGTATGCGGCGGCGGAGTTCTACGTTCGTGCGCCGGAGAATGCGTATCGGGACGAGCTGTTGGACAAACTGCGCCACTGTGCGGAGGGAGCAGCGCTCGCGACGGGTGCGACAATGGAATTCGGCGTGGTCGGGCATGCGTACAAGGCGATGAAGCCGAACAAGACCCTCGGCGAGCGATTCCTGAAGCATCTCGAACGGAGCGGAATCCTGCCCAACCCGCCGCAGGACCATTCCATGGGGTCAACCGATATGGGAGACGTGAGTCAAGCGGTTCCTGGGATTCATCCGTATGTGCAGATTTGCGCGGAAGATGTCGCTGGGCACTCGCGCCCCTTTGCCGTAGCCTCCGATTCGGAGCGTGGATACGCGGCAATGCTCGCTGCGGCCGAGGCACTGGCACTAACAGCGGTCGATGTGCTGGCCGAACCGGGATTCTCCGATCGAGTGTGGGAAGAGTTCAAGGGCGGCTGACCGGAACCGCGCAACGCACATAGGGTACATGTCGAGTGGGGGGGGGGAGTTGTCCCCTCCTCTTGCTTTGTGTTGTGTGCGTTTCGATCGGCTCACCTACCGGGCCTGTTCTTGGGGCTTGCTTGCCCGCACATGGCGGGGCGGCACAGTGCGCCGGAGGCTGCTCGATGGGGCCATGAGCAGCGCACGATCCGCATGTACGCTCAGGTATCTCCGTTTCGAGTCGGATTCCGCTTGCTGCGGCTATGGGACCGGATCATGACCGCCACGGTGAAGCGGGTGGCACTTGAGGAGTCTTCGGAGGGCGAGCCAGCTTCCGCGCGCGGCACCGTGCTTGCAGATCGCCTCAATAGCATACTCCGAGCACGTTGGGACGAATCTACACCGCCGAGGGAGGAGCGGGGAGATGATCCGCTGATAGGCGACGATCGGTGCGATCAGTAGCTTCTGAAGCATGATCCTATCCTAGCATTTCAGGCGGCGCTTGACAATTGGCAGTTGGAGTGCTATACTGCCAATTAGCAGACATATAGTGAGACTGCTAATCCAAGCGAAACGGAGGTATCATGATGATTACGAGAGTTCCAGCGGTACGAAGAGGCCCATTCCTTCTCGAGAGCAATCTTTCCCGCCTTGTCGATGAATTCTTCCGCGATTTCGACCGGGTAGGGTTCGATGTCGCGCCGAGCTTCGGGCGAACCGACGTGTACGAAAAAGACAAGACGCTGGTGTTCGAAACAGAGCTTCCCGGTGTGAAGAAGACCGACATCGCGATCAAGGTCGAGGATGATCGGCTGACAATCACCGGCGACGTGAAGCGAAATGAGGACATCGATCGCGAAGACTACTTCAGGATCGGACGGAGGTACGGCCGGCTTCAGCGGTGCTTCCCGCTTCCATCGGACCTGATGGATGTCGACGGCATCAAGGCGCGGTTCGAGGACGGAATCCTCACTGTGACTGCGCCGATGAAGGAGTCGATCAAGGAGAAAGAGAAGCCGGTCGAGGTTCCAGTCGAGTAGTCTGGCCTCCATGGCAGAGCAACGCAACGATCCCGGCAAAAGCGCCGGGATCGTTGCGTTCTCGCTAGCCGTTGTACGCGTGGGTGATCGGCATGCGGCGCCCGGTGCCGAATGGCTTGGATGTGACGCCGAGTACCGGGGGAAGCTGACTTCGCTTGTGCTCGCACCTGTGATACGCTGTGAGCACGCGATCAACCAGCGCTTCCTCGAAGCCGGCGGAAATCAACTCGGTGCGCGATCGATTTCCCTCAATGAGGTCTCGCAGCAGCGCGTCAAGCCTTGAGTACGGAGGGAGATCGTCCTCATCGCGTTGGTCGGGGCGAAGCTCAGCTGTGGGCGGACGATCGAACACCCGCCTCGGAATCCACTCGGCGAAAAGCTCGGCAAGACGATATACATCGGTCTTGTATAGATCGCCGATCGGCGCGAGGGCTCCTGTCGTATCCCCGTAGAGCGTGCTGTATCCCATGGCGATCTCGGACTTGTTCCCGGCGCAGAGCACGAGGGCTCTGCGCTGACTGGCAAGCGCCATCCATAACGTCGCACGTATCCGGGGCTGGAGGTTCTCATCGGTCAATCCCGTGGGCACCTCCGGGAGCGCGTTGCGCATCGTTTGATGGATATCGGCGATCGAGATTTCCAGGAGTTCGATCGATAATCGGCGGGCGATCTCTTCCGCGTCCTCGCGACTCTGTTCAGAGGAGAAGCTGCTCGGAAGATACGCGCAGGCAACATGTTCCGAACCGAGCGCATCGACGGCCAGTGCTGCGACGAGCGCGGAGTCTATCCCACCCGAGAGTCCTATGAGAACAGACTCGAAGCCATTCTTCGTCACGTAATCGCGGATTCCCATGGTCAAGGCCGAGCGTAACGAAACCAGATCGTTTGGCGTCTCCGGAGCCACGGAGTGGGGTTCGGCAAGGTCGCAGACAAACAGGCCCTCGGCAAAGCGTGGTGATTGGAACAGCAGCCTCCCCTCGGCATCCACAATGAAGCTCCCACCATCGAACACAGTGCCATCCTGTCCGCCAACGAGGTTGGCATGGACGATCCCAACGCGGTTCTCCTTGGCGCGGTCGCGGATCAACCGCCGAACGATCGCCGATTTTCCCAAACAGAACGGAGACGCCGATACATTGATGATCCAATCGGCGCCGAGGCTCGCCTGCAGTGCGGTCGGACCATCGAGCGACCACGCGTCTTCCTGAATACTGAGACCAAGCGTCCGGCCGCGGAAAGCGAACACCTCGCTCCCCGGTCCCGCGCTGTAGTAGCGGTGCTCGTGACGCACGCCTTGAGAGGAGAGATGAATCTTCGGGGCACGTCCGATGACGCGCTCGTCTTCGATCAGCACAGCCGTGTTGAACAGCTCGAGATCCCTTCTGTCGGAAAGACCTGCAGCGCTGCAGGCATCGATTCCCCTGCGCGACTCTCCCGTGGTGATGCAACCGACGACGACGCCGATCCCTTCCGATGACGCGCGAACCGCCTCGAGCGTCTCTGCGCACGCGGCGACGTACCCGGGCCGCCAGATCGAGTCAAGCGGCGCACAGCCGCAGACCGCCAACTCGGGGAAGACAACGAGATCACACTGAAGGCTGCGAGCCTCCTGGACGTACGTCAGGATACGGGACCTGTTTTGCTCGAAGGCCCCGACGTTTGTGTTGATTTGCCCGATCGCGATGCGCATGAGTGGATTATAGGAGCGGTCCCAATGCCGATTCAATCGAGATGTGTGTTATCAGCAGCGACCCGGCGCAGGGAGGTCATTGCCGCCTCATCGAGACGCGAGAACGCCCCCGCCGGGAGCCGATCGAGTGCGATAGGTCCGATGGCCACGCGGAGCAATCGGACAACCGAGAGGTCAAAATGGGCAAAGAGACGCTTGATTTCGTGCTTTTTCCCTTCATTCAACACGAGGCGCACACAGGGCGGACGATCCTCGACCTTGCCAGAGAGGATTCGAAGCGTGTCCCCCTGATCGACAATCCCATCATGCATCTCGGACAGAATGCGATCCATGATCGGCTTGCGTGGCAAGCGGCGGATCCAGACACGATAGCTCTTCTCAACCTGGTAGCGCGGGTGACTCAGGCGATGGATGAGGTCGCCGTCGTTGCTCAGCAGGATCAGCCCCTCGGCATCTTGGTCGAGTCTACCGGCCCAGTTGTAGCCGATGAATCCCTCGGCGCGTAGGATCCTGCCGACCGTATTCCCGTAGTGAGGATCATCATGACTGCACAGGACCCCGGCGGCCTTGTGATAGCGGTACACGCGAAGCTGAGGAGGATCGAGCGAAAGCGGGTGTCCACGAAGCGCCAACCGCTTGATCGATGCTGCGGCAAGAGAGAGGAACGGATCGGTCACGATCTCTCCGTCCACCGCAACTTCGCCGGCCCCAATCAGCTCCTGCGCCTTTCGGCGAGAGACACCGGACTGGCGCTGTACCCACTGCAGCAGCTTCACATCCTGCGAGCGCGTCTCCATCATGTGGTAGGGATACATCCCCGCGAGGCGTACGTCAACCGGGCGCAAGGTCTCCTTCGTCTTGTCTGCCGATCTGCTGCATAATCATGACCATCGCATGGGGTGGTGAGATGAACCGGTCTGTCGATCAAATTCCACTGGATGACAAGCGCCTGAGAGCATTTGTCGATGTCCCGTGGATCCTGTTTCGAGGAGACCCGCATTGGACGCCGCCGCTTCGCGGCGAACTTCTCGGGAATCGACTCCTGGGGCTGACCGGACTCCTTACGTCAGAGCATCCATACCATCGAACAGCCGACGTGACCCACTTCGTTGCGCGGGATGGAGGGGCGCTGCGTGGTCGGATTTCCGCGGCCGTCAACCATCGGTACAACAGCTACCACAACACAAAAATCGGATTCTTCGGTTTTTTCGATGTGTGCGAGGACTATGGCGTTGCATCACAGCTACTCGATTGCTGCCGCGAATGGCTGCTTGCCCGGGGGATGGAGACGATGCGTGGACCGGGAGGGTACTCCAATGCGACCCATGAGGCACATCAGGCGATCCTCATCGACGGATTCGATGAGCCTCCGACCGTCGAACTGACCCACAATCCGCGGTACTACGGTGAGTACATGGAGCGGTACGGCATGCGAAAGGCCAAGGACTACCACGCCTATAGGATCCAGATTGCGCCTCCGAGCGAGCGACTACTTCGCGTTGCAGATGCCGTACGACGGCGCCGCCGAATCGAAACCCGCAGGATCGACATGCGGCGGCTGCGAGATGAAGTCAATCGGATTGTCATGATCTACAACGAGGCGTGGACGAGCAACTGGGGGTTCCTCCCATTGTCCGATGCGGAAGCGGGGGCGATGGCTGACAGCCTTCGCCTGGTCGCTGATCCCGGGTTGCTGCGGTTCGCCACCGTGAACGGAGAACTGGCTGCCGTCCTCGGCGCGTTGCCAGATCCCAACGTACCGCTCCGACCACGATGGAACCGATTTGCGGACTCAGACATCCTTCGAGCTCTCAGACTGATGAAAACGCGAAGGCGAATCCCGGCGATCCGTCTGATGTTCTTCGGGGTTCTGCCGCGGTTCCGCAAGCTGGGTGTGGATGCGGTGCTCTATGCAGAGATTCTCGAGTATGCCCTTCGACGGGGATATGCGATTTGCGAGCCATCTCTATTGCTCGAGGACAACGACCTGATTCTACGCGCATCGGCCTTCATGGGCGGGAAGCAGTACAAAACATGGCGGATCTACGACATGCCGCTGTAGAGACCGCCGGCCTGATCCGGCGCTCGACCTTGCGATCGAGCGACATGGGACCAGCAGCTCGCCGGCCCCATGTCGCCGGTGCCCGAGGAGGCACGGCTAAGGAGGCTAATCCCCGCCGAAGCGGAACACAATCCGGAAGTGCCACTTCCCGTCAAACCCGAAGTACCAGTACCATCCACTGCTCGGAATTCCGAAGTGCCATTCCCCACCTTCGTAGTACCATGTACCGCCCGGATATCCGAAGAACGGAGGATACGAGTAGTAGGTTGGATAGTACGGGTAGCTCGGCGGAGATTGCGTGTACGTTTGCTGATAGATCGTGAAGGACACCCACGCGGTGGCCCATTGTGGCTCAGGAATGATCCCCATGATCTGGGCTTGAATTTCGCTGGATGCCGATCCGGGACTGCCGCCGGCCATCGGGAACGCCTCACCGAAATAGGGAGGCGCCAGGCCAAGATTCACCGGACTGGCGAAGATCTGCAAATGCTCCGTCCCAGTCGGAGGCGCCACCGTGTACTTATACGACCCGTCGGGGAGCGAATGCGTCCCGGCGGAAACGAAGTTTGCTTGCGAATAGGCGTTGGGGAACACCAAGCGCACGATGCCATCCGGCTGAATGTCGTAGACATAGATGTACGCCGCTTGACTCACAGAGAAGTACAGCGTGAGCGTCTCACCAATCACGTAACTGGATTTGTCCGTCCAGATGTTCACCGTCAGTGGTTGAGGCGTCGGCTCAGGGATGATGCCCAGTGGCGACACCTGCACAGGACCATCGGCTGCGGCAAGTGCCGATACGGCCATCAGCGCGAGGGCCAGAACGATTCCGATACGAGTGGCATACTTTCTCATCTTGCTCACCTCGCGCCATGTACACCGTGCAAGCGGGGCGAGTTTCAGGATGGTGCGAACCTGCCTCTGCGGCGAGCACTACTTCAAACAACGAACGACGACGTGAAGATGCTCGGTGCAATCGCGATACGCCTGGAGTTCGCACGTTTCGCTGACCAAGCGAACGATCGTTTCGTAGGCCGGAGGATCGTTCGCAGCGATTGCGCGAACAGGGTCCAGCGCTCCCGAGGCAAACCCCTCCACGCCGGCACGAGTGATGACAGCGAACCCGGCGCTCCGAAGCTCAGCCAACGCTTGGGGTGGTGTGAGAAATGCGGACTCGGTGAACTCCTGTTGCTCGCCGATCTTGCAGTACTCGTTGAGGAGCAGCGCAGCGTCGGCCGGGTTGGCGTAGAATGTTGGGAACTCGGTGAGGCCGGAACGGAGAATGCCCCATGGGTTGATGAATCCAACGATCGCTGGCGCGCCGGGTTTCAGGACGCGACGAAGCTCTCCCAGCGCGGTGGCTCGATCCTCGGCGGAGACGAGGTGATACATCGGACCGAGGCACAGCGCCGCATCGAAGCTCGCTGTCGCAAGATCGGAAAGGTTGCGAGCGTCGCCACAAAGAAGCCTCTCGGCCTGAAGCCGCAGCTCGTCGAGCTGCTCTCTCGCGAACGCGATCGCTTTCGGGGACAGGTCGACAAGCGTCGTTTGGTACCCGAGGTGCAGAAGTTCGACTGTGTAACGGCCTGGCCCCCCGCCGATGTCGGCGACAGCGCCGGAGGACGGGAAGTGCTGGTCAATCAACTGCAGGGTGCTGGCCAATTCCAAGCGTCGGTACGGTCGGGTCAATCGCTCCCACTCGGGAACCACCTGATCGTCGTAGTACTGCCGAACGACATCGCTCATCCGCTCCTCCTTGGCCGTCCGGTAGCGTAGGTCATCTCTGAGCAGGAGTCCACAACCTTGTCTGCGGTAGAGGGTCCGACTAACGTAGCTGCATGACAATGCGAATGATCGGACTGGCCGGTCGCCCGGGTTGTGGCAAGAGCGCCGTGGCGCGGGAGCTTGCCTCAAGGCCAGGGGTCGAGACCATCGATCTCGACCCCCTCGCGTGGCAGACATACCATCCCGGCACGGCGACCCATAAGCAGCTGGTTCGAAGATTTGGCCGTGAGATTCTGTCTCGTGATGGGTGGATTGATCGTGCCAAGTTGGCGCGAGTCTCTCTTGTGGATGTGGCAGCGCAGACCGATCTCGCATCCATCGTCCATCCGGCTGTGATCGATCATCTTGACCACATGAGATGCGACGTACAGGCGCGCGGCGTCGAGATACTGCTCGTCGAGGGCGCGCTTCTCGCAAGCTCGGAGTATGTCGATCGCACGCTGTTTGACGCAATCATCTGGATGGAGGCCTCAGATGCGACGCGTCGACGCCGGCTTCAGCGGGATGGTCGAGAGACGCACGGTGATCGGATGGAGCACGTGCATCGCGACGGGGCGACGGACGTCGTCGATGCAGAAGGAACCGTTCGCGAGGTTGCGGAGCGGGTGTGGCATGTGATCCAGTCGTAGCCGATGCGGTTCACTCACCATCACGCAGATGAAGCGACCTGCGTGCCTTGCGGCTTCGCCAGAATAACCATGCGGCGCCAGCCAGCTCGCCGGCGGTCATTGCCGCCAGGCCGACCTTCACGCCGCCGTATCGGTTCCACGCAATCCCTATCCACAAGACGCCCACGAGAATGGCGAAGTAGGCCAGCGTAGCTTCCGAGATAGAGCGAGTCCGCCGGCTATGCAGGACGATCCCACGCAGCCAACTCTGCAGCGTCGCAACACCGGGCAAGAGAAGGGCGAACCAGAGTCCGTTGCGCGCCAGGTCTACAAGGGTCTCCGACAGTCCGGTGACCGTTCCGAACCAGAGTCGGGAGAGCGGCGTGGCGGCGATAAGCAACAGCCCCACGGTCGCAGCAGTAGCCAGTCCAAGGCCGAATCTCCGCAGCGGCCGAGTGGATCCGGGTGTCTCGATATGCGTCACCACGACCTCGTTGTAGGACACGCCAAGGCTGCGGAACAGGAAGGTCAGGCTCGTGACGATAGGGAGAACGGCGAGGGAATCGAGGGCGCTTGGCATGCGACTGATCGCGGCTGTGAGAACCGGTCGCGCACCGAGGAGGATCAACGACGTCAGTGAGAGCGGGATGTAGAAGCGAAAGAACGTCCGGTAGGTCAGCGGCTCTTCCGAGGGAGGCGCTGGTTCGAGTTCGGTTCGGAGGACCGGACGTACTTGCCAACCTGCGTAGATCGCCTCTCCGATGACGCCGGCGATGATCGCCGCGCTGGCCACTATGGTGCCCGGCAGCGATCCGAACGCGAATCCCGCTGCGAGAACCGCTACATCGAACAGAAGACGGATACCTGTTCCGAGGCCGACGATCAGCGAATGCCCGAACCGGATCAACACACCCTGGTTGAACCGTCGATACGCGATGGCCCATGTCCACGGGAGCATGATCATCAGCCCGACTCGACCAGGAGCGATGACTTCCTCCGGTGCGCCGATCACGCCACGGACGATGAGGTCGTACAACGGCGAGAAGACGACAAGTGCATGGAGCGCGGTCAGCACTGCACTCGTGATGTGCATAAACCGGCGGATCTTCCGGTAGGCGACCCAGTCCTTGCACAGCGCCGTCGAAGCGGCGAGCAGCATGATGATCGGAGCTTCGATGATCATAGCGAGCGGGAAGACCAGGCTCCCGAAGGCTGCAAGGTGAATCGTCGGGTCGACGAGACGGGCAACAACGATATTGAGTGCTGGCCCCTCGAGAGCTATCAGGATCCAGCTAGCGGCCAGCGGCCACCACGTTCCGAAGATCCGGCGGTACGTCAGAGGTTCGGATGACACGGTCACGAGGCCCCCTCTCGGTGCACGGGATCATGATCTCAAGAAGCATGGATGTCAATGGCCCCGCTGTTGCCATGGCGTTTGATGCCGATTGCCACGGCGACTAATCTCTTTCGGTATGCCGGGGAGGTTGGACGAATGGGACCATTCCACACGCCATGGCTGACATTTGCTGCGTGGATCGTTACCGGGATGAGTATTGTCCTAGCGGTCGCTTGGGCGATGCGATCTGATCGCGAAGACCGGGATGGCGAGCGATGAGTGAATCGCTTGTCTACGGCCTTGTCCTGGTGCTGTATATGGGGGTTCTCGTTGTGGTGGGCGTGGTCACGTCTCGACACATGCGAAGTGGCGAGGACTACTACCTTGGCAGGCGGAGCATCGGGCCGTGGGTCACGTCGCTTTCCTATGTGGCGGCGTACTTCTCTTCGGTCGTGATCATCGGCGGCGGAGGGTTCGGCTACCGGTACGGCATGGCGACGTTGTGGATTGGCGCGATCAATGTATTGGTCGGATGCACGCTGGCGTGGATGGTCCTGGGACGGCGCGTGCGGCAGCTCACCGGGAAGCTCGCGGCAACGACCGTTCCTGGACTGCTCGCCGAACGGTATCGATCGAGAGAAGCACGGTTCATTGCCGCCCTCGTAGTCACGGTGTTCTTGATTGTCTACAACGTTGGCATTCTCAAGGGGATGGGCCACGTCTTCGAGGTGCTGATGGGGATGCCGTATTGGGTCGGCGTCCTCCTCTCCGGCGCGATCATCGTGGTGTACGTGTCGCTTGGGGGGTATCTCGCGGTTGTCTGGACGGGGTTCCTCCAGGCATGGGTCATGGGCGCAGGACTGATCCTGCTCACCGTCGCGGCACTCAAGGCAGTCGGTGGCCTGACGGCGGCCAACATTGCATTGGCATCGATCGATCCGACGCTCGTACAAACACCCGGACCATGGGGATGGGCAAGCTTGATCTCATTCACATTCGTGTTCAGCTTCGGCGTGTGGGGGATGCCGCAGCTGGTCATACGTTTCTACTCGATTCGATCGGTCAGAGTCCTTCGCGTTGGGACCGTCGTTGCAACAATCGGCGGGAGCATGGCGATTCTTCCCTATCTGATCGGCGCAATCTCCCGTGTCCTCCACCCTGGCCTGGCCAGTGCGGATCTGGCCATCCCGACACTAACGAAGAGTGTACTTTCCCCGTGGGGCGGTGCGATCTTCCTTGCCGGCGTTATCGCCGCCGGGATGTCGACGTTTGCATCGATTCTGATCATCACATCCGGTGCCGTGGTTCGAGACATCGTTCAGAAGGGTCTCCACAGGGAGCTCTCCGAACGATCGGCGGTTCGATCAAGCCGACTGGTCAGTCTTGCTGTGGGGCTGGTTTCCCTTGCGATTGCTATTCGTCCCCCGGCGCTCATCCTTGTGCTGACCGCATTCGCGTGGGCAGCAATCGCCGCGACCTGCCTGTGGCCGCTTCTGTTTGGGCTGTACGCGCGGTGGGTGACACGAGCCGGTGTTGTGGCGTCGATGATCTCGGGACTGGTTGCCGCACTGGTCTGGATGGGCGTTGGTTCACCGTACGGTTTGCACGGGTTCATACCTGGAATGGCCGTCAGCCTGTTGGCTCTCGTGGCGACAAGTCTGGCAACGCCGAGACTTCCCGAGGGACACCTCGAACGCGTCTTCTCCGCCTTGCACGACGAGTCGTGAAGACGCTGTCCACGATAGGATGTACCGCCCAACCAGGGGGGCAAGAGGATCACCGGATTCGAGACGGCGATACGAGAGGCGAATGGAAGTCCCCACGCGCCCCTCGCATAGTGGTCTCGCGATGTCCTTCGACATTGCCTGCGATGGCGTCGGGCTGCGCTACAGGATCGGGAGGTATCGCTCAACCTCGTAGCGATGGACCTGCGATCGGTACGAGTCCCACTCGATCCGCTTGTTCTCGATGAACTTCTCGAAAATGTGTGTGCCGAGCGCTTTTCGCACAAGCTCGCTCGATTCCATCGCGGCGATCGCCTCGTTGAGGCTGCCTGGGAGCGATGCAATCGACCGTGCGGTGCGCTCCTCGTCGGTCAGGCCGTAGACATCGACATCGGTTGGCTCGGGAAGTGGGTATCCTTGTTCGATGCCCTCCAGCCCGGCATGCAGCATCACAGCGAATGCGAGGTATGGGTTGCACGCCGGATCCGGTGCACGGAACTCAACCCGCGTTGCGCCTTCTCTGCCAGGCTGATACATCGGGATTCTGATCATGTTGCTTCGATTGTGCAGTGCCCATGTGATGTACACAGGGGCCTCGAAACCTGGAACCAGACGCTTGAACGAGTTGACCCACTGCGCACAGATTCCAATCAGCTCATCCGCGTGACGTACCAATCCTGCGATGTAGCCCCGCGCTGCCGAGGACAGATGAAGCGGATCGTCCGAATCGAAGAACGCGTTCTTGCCATCGGCCGCGACCAGTGACTGGTGAACATGCATCCCCGAGCCGTTCTGATCTTGAAGCGGTTTGGGCATGAAGGTCGCGTGGATCCCATTTCGGCGAGCCATCTCCTTAATCACGTAGCGACACGTCATCAGTTGATCGGCCATCCGAAGCGCTTCACAGTGGTGGAGGTCGATTTCCTCTTGACTCTGTGCAACCTCGTGATGGGCTGCCGACACGTCGATTCCAATGTCCTTGATCGCAAGGACTGTTGCACGGCGGATCTCCGACCCTACGTCTGGCGGCGAGAGATCGAAGTAGCCGGCTGCATCGAGGACATCGGTCTCGCTGTCGGACTTGAGGTAGAAGTATTCAAGTTCCGGACCGACGTGCATGGTGAAACCAAGGGCGTCGGCTCGGCTCAGCGCCCGTTTAAGAACCCAACGGGGATCCCCCTCGTACGGCTCTCCGCCAGGTTTGACGATATCGCAAATCACTCGAGCGACGGTTCGATCCCACGGCAGGACGGCGAACGTCTCAGCATCCGGAAGGGCGACCATGTCGCTCTCATCAATCCGCGCGAATCCGTGGATCGATGAGCCGTCAAATCCTACGCCCTCAGCCAATGCGACACCGACGGATGGCGCAGGGATCTCGATGCTCTTGAGGTTGCCCAGGAGGTCGGTAAACCACAGTTGGACAAACTGCACCTCTTCTTCCTGCACCTTACGCAATAGCGCGTCGATCTTGGTGTTCGCCATGCTTCACCTCCTGAGGGGAATTGCCGGCGAGTGTACGGGCAAGACCCCGCATGGGCAAGGATCTGATAAACGCGTACGTTGTCCTCATCCGCAGCAACCGATGACCGCACATCAGATGACGGATCGCCCTGTCCCCCTACCATGAATTGCCTACGGTTGGGTGGGTGATCGCGTGTGGCGACGATTCGTGTGGAAACGATATTGGCCTTGGCTGTTCTCCTCCTGCTGCTCCTGCAACTGCCCCGGTTGGATGATCCGCCGGAGACACGTCTGGTGGGCGGCGAGATCACGAAAGTGGAGGACATCAAGGGAGCGGCGCTCTACGTCGAAGAGGAGACGATTGGGGCTGCCCTGCTCTACGTGTCCGAGCTTCGAATGCACGAAGACCCCTCAGGCGTTGCCTACGTGACGCGGCTCGATGGAACCCTCGTCAGCCAGAGCGGCACCCTCGAGAGATTCCACACCGATGTCACAGCGCGGGCCTCGGCGCTTGGCTGGACTCCCGTGACAGAGCTTGATGATCTGATCTCGCCAGGTAGTGGGAGAGGCCGACACCCGTTCGAGTTTCGGAGGCTCCGCCTGCGGAAGATTATCTACGAGGGCCGGGATATCCTGTTTGCTGTTGGACGGATCGAGGGGCGCGATCTTGCGACCGGCCAAGTTGTCTCCGAGGAGTACGATGCGAGCGCAGCATGCGCGGCGATTCCCTATCTGGAGCCTGTACATGTGATCGACAGCTCCGGGAACACAGAGAGCTTCTGGGCGTTGACCGGGACGCTGTGTTGGAGGAGCGAGCGCACGTTGGCGCAAGCCGGGCTTCCCGCGTGGACGGCAGGTTATCAGGCTGTCAACTGACTGCTTGCTGCTGTTGCAGCAAGCAGGGCGAGTTTGCCTCTGCGGACTGTAGCAAACTCGCGGTCTAGGTTGCATCGCAGTAAGCGGGAGCGCGCCGGGCGATTTGCGGGTCGCGGCGCGGACGGGTTTCGGGTGGCTCTGAGGAGTCCGAAACCCGTGTTTGGATAATTGAGGCCAGCATGGGTGTCGGAGTGAGTTTCGATGAGTTCCTTCCCCCTTCGTAATGGGGGAGGGCAGGGGTGGGGAGCGCGCCGGGCGATTTGCGGGTCGCGGCGCGGACGGGTTTCGGGTGGCCCTGAGGAATCCGAAACCCGTGTTTGGATAGTTGAGGCCAGCATGGTTGTCGGAGTGAGTTTCGATGACGCGATCCCTCCCCCTTCGTGATGGGGGAGGGCAGGGGTGGGGGTGCGGGAAGTCTCGCGGCGAATGCCGCTCCCAAGCATACAGAAGGGGCAGGTCCATAGGGAGTTGCCCGATGAGGACTGACTGCTTGCTGCTTCGCACCAAGCAGGGGCGAGTTTGCCTTTTCGGACGGCGGCAAACT